>JAESFV010000231.1_pt1 | contig 57880 bp, 41 predicted proteins | sample 9269471 | NCBI WGS metagenome assembly JAESFV01 (sample SAMN14502647, study PRJNA617108) | algae metagenome | isolation source: Symplocastrum torsivum CPER-KK1 and co-occurring heterotrophs from... | place: USA: Central Plains Experimental Range, Colorado | collected 2001-01-01
ACCATCTGTCGAAGCAAGGGGGCATTGCGGCGGGAGTTGTCTCTTTCATCAGGATAAACCTCGATGTGAAACGTCTACTAAGCAAGTATTATACTTCTATTAACTCTTCATTTTTGTTTAAGTCCCGAGAGGATAGCAGCGCTATCCTCTCCCCCTCTCTCCTCGGTTTGATTATCATTCTCGTTAAAAGGAAATTAAGTATATTCTCTCATTGACAAGAATTACTCTGTCTTAACTTGTCACGAATGCCCAGAACCGGAAAGCTCCCGTGCTGAAGCGCTAATTCGGGTAATTAAGCATCGCGCTAATATTATTCGAGTCAATCCGGCTGATGACGAATTGTTTGAAATAGCTCTGCGTTGTGCATTGACTTGGATGATGACGGGTGTTGTTTGTGTGCCGCCGACTGGCTCTGATGGTGCGCTGAGATATTTACGCTCACGCATTAATGTACCTCGCGATATGTCGATCTTTGCTGCTAAGCGACTCAGGGAGGCAATCGAAAAAACGGCAAGCTTGGTCGGTGATCAACAAGGTCAGCCGATTCCGATTAAGCATCGTCGCGACCAAGACCCGGCTTATTTTGCTAGAAATTAGAAGGATTATATGGATAACCTGTACCATCAAACATTCAGGTTTTGGACTTTTTTACGGAATGTTTTAGAGGTAGGCTAAGTCATAAATAAGCCTTGCAAGTCATGCCCAAGCTTAGTACAAAAGTCCGTTTTACGGAAAGTTTATTACGTCGCCCCAAGAACCAAGATGTGCGATCGCTTTTTTGAAGTGTTTGCAATAACCTTTATTCCCTAAATATTTACAAGACTCTTGTAATTGAAGCTAACATCTTTAATCAAAGCCGCTAAGTTGCTGTACTTTAAGCAATCAGGGAAGGTGACAATGACGAACAATAAAACATACTACTATGGAACACTTGGAGACGATTTCTTCCAGTTAGGTTTTGATACCCCAATCGGGTATGGTCGTGCTGGTAATGATACCTTGTTCGGCAGGGATGATAGCCAGGATCGCCTGTACGGTAACAAAGGAAATGATACTTTGTTAGGAAATGGTGGCAGTGATGTTCTTTTTGGAGGATACGGTTCCGATACTTTGTATGGGGGTTCTGGCATTGATGAACTGTATGGTGGTTATGGCGAAGATTACCTGATTGGTTATGGTGGCGGTACCGCACCAGACTTTGATTTTGACCTTCTAGCCGGAGGTAAAGGAGCAGACACTTTTGTTCTCGGTGAAGGGTTTGCTTTCTATACAAGTCCGGTAAGCAATGAACACGCTAGGATTATTGATTTTAATCGGGCAGAAGGCGATAAACTTCAAGTCTTTGGCAGCGCCAGTGACTACTCAATTGAGCAAAATATTTTTGGAGGGTCAGACATTAGCTACCAAGGTAATTTGATTGCTGTTGTAGAAAATGTAATTAATCTCAGCTTGCAATTAGACTTCAACTTTGTCTAAGCCATTCGATGAGTGTTGACCAGTTATCTACGAGGAGTGAGCGCATCTAGAGAAGGTTAAGGAAGTTGATTGAAAGCCTTTCAAGAAAAATTAAAGTAACTCTCCAGCCGCATCAACATCAGCTTGATTCACCTCTACATAAAGAGCCAAGTTAGCTAAACTCGCATGACCAGTACGGTTCTGAAGTGTACGGAGCGGTACTCCAGCGTCATGCAGTTTGGTGATTCCAGTTCGTCTGAAACTGTGAGTCGAGACACCTTTCAAGCCGATATAGTCACAAGCTTGTCTAAGGGCTTTATCTGCTGCTTGTCTGCTCATGCGACAACCAGTGGAATTGGGGAAGAGATAGCCCTTATCTGGCAACCCCACCTCATTCATGATCTGAGCCAGCTTATGTAAAATTTTGACTTCTCTGGTCTTTTTTGTTTTGGTAGTAGATGCCCTAAAGACAATACAGTTACCAATAATGTCTGCTCTTTGTAGCTAAAGTAATTCTGATATTCGACAGGGCGTGTAGTAACAAGTTACAAACAACAACTTGTGCTTGGGAGACAAGACACCAAACAACTCCTCTAGCTGTTCTTCCCTAAGTATTTCTGCTTGACCGTTACGGTTGTTCTTCATCTTGTTCTAATGATTGCTCATTTGTTAAAAGAGCAACCATAAATTAACGCTATACCGTTGTTTTAGCAAGAGTCCTGGTTTTGGAGGCTGTTTTTAGCTATTTGTTGCGAATTAGACTCAATAAGTTAGTCGTAAAGTAGGCTGTGGTATGTCATATTGCCTAAAGACAAAAAAATATCCTACGGATAGATGCACTAGAGAGGCTTTATTTATCTATCAAATGATAGAGTCTAGCTACTTCCGCAGGAGATTCCTTGAGATGAAAGGGTGTCATCTAGAAAAATGGCTCATTCCTGGCAGTGTCTTCTATGCATTCTTTATCTCTAACCCAACAGCCGCACAAGTGGTTGGAGATACAACACTGCCAGTAGGAGAGCGATCGCAAGTTACAGGCAACCCCAACTTTCAGATCGATGGTGGAACAACGCGGGGTGGCAATCTGTTCCACAGCTTTAGCGAGTTTTCTGTGCCAACTGGCGGTTCTGCCTACTTCAACAATGCAGTAGATGTGCAGAACATTTTCAGCCGCGTTACGGGTGGGTCAATCTCAAATATTGATGGCGTGATTCGGGCAAATGGTACAGCGAATCTGTTTTTGCTCAACCCCAATGGCATTCTGTTTGGCCCGAATGCGTCCCTCAATATTGGGGGTTCGTTTGTGGCAACGACGGCGAGTGAGATCGGCTTTCCCAATGGTGAAGTGTTCAGTAGCGATGCGACGCAACCGTTACCGAGTCAGCTCTTGAACGTTAATCCCAATGCCTTATTTTTCAATCAACTGGCAGCACAATCGATTGTCAATCAATCCATCTTTAATGACACAGGTTTACAAGTTCCCCTGAGACAAAATCTGTTACTGGTTGGCGGACCTGTTCAGTTGGATGGTGGACGGGTAATCAGTCCGGGTAGCTATGTTGAACTGGGCAGTGTTGGTGGGGCAGGAACCATCAATTTATCAACTGCTCAAGAAGACTGGCAATTAAACCTAGCGGATGGGGTGACACGAGCAGATGCTTTGTTAAGGAATGGGGGTGACATTAATGTAAAAGGGGACGGGGGGAGTATTCGGATTCTGTCCCGGAATATTGATATCTTGGGCAGCACTCTTCGGATTGAGATTCCGAGTGATTCACGATTCCCTGCTACCCAGACAGGCGATCTGGAGTTGAATGCGACTGGCTCCATCACAATTAGCGACAGCATCTTAGCAAACAGCTTGTTTGGAGAGGGAACGATGGGCAACATCACTCTGACAGCAGGCGATCGTATCACTATTGATGGAAGCGCATTATTCAGCACGGCTGAGCCTGATGGCATGGGTGACATTGGAGATGTAACGATCACAGCCGGGACAATTTTGTTTGATAATACACTTTTTGTTGCGAATACATCTCAGCCAACGGATGCGAGTGATGTTTTCATCAACGCTCGTGATACTGTCTCTATCGATAGCAGCACTGTATACAATACTGTGGAACAAACCGGCATTGGCAATGGTGGCGACATCAACATCACAACAGGGTCACTTGCTATTAGAGGCACTCGATTGCTTTTATTCACCCGAGGGCAGGGCAATGTCGGTGATGTCAATATTGATGCTCGCGATACCGTCTCTTTAGATGGCAGTTTCATGTTCAATACCGTGAACCAAACTGGCATTGGTAACGGTGGCGGTATCAACATCACAACAGGGTCGTTTGCACTTACAGGGGGTACTGAACTGATTTCTAACACGGATGGGCAGGGAGATGCAGGCAGTGTAAATATTAATGCCCGCGATCTCGTCTCCCTTGATGATGGCAGTGATGTATTCAACTTCGTAGGACAAACCGGCATTGGCAACAGTGGCGGTATCAATATCACAACAGGGTCGCTTGCTCTCACCGAGGGTAGCCAATTGGTTTCTGACACAAATGGACGAGGAGATGCAGGCAGTGTAAATATTAATGCCCGCGATACGGTCTCTTTTGATCGCAGTTTCATGTTCAATACCGTGAACCAAACTGGCATTGGTAACGGTGGTGGTATCAACATCACAACAGGGTCGCTTGCTCTCACCGAGGGTAGTCAATTGGTTTCTAACACAAATGGGCAGGGAAATACAGGCAGAGTGACTATCAATGCCCGCGATCTCGTCTCCCTTGATGATGGCAGTGATGTATTCAACTTCGTAGGACAAACCGGCATTGGCAACAGTAGCGGTATCAATATCACAACAGGGTCGCTTGCTCTCACCGAGGGTAGCCAATTGGTTTCTGACACAAATGGACGAGGAGATGCAGGCAGTGTAAATATTAATGCCCGCAATACCGTTTCTTTAGATAACGCTCGTGTATTCAATGTCGTGAGACAAACCGGCATTGGCAACGGTGGCGGTATCAACATCACAACAGGGTCACTTGCACTCACAGGGGGCGGTCAATTGGTTGCTAACACGGATGGGCAGGGATCTGCTGGTGACATTACCATTAATGCTCGCGATCGCGTCTTACTCGATGGCGTATCTTCCAATAAACTTTTCCCCAGCAGTATCTTCACACAAGTGGCATCAGGAGCTACGGGTCAGGGAGGAGATGTAACGATCACAACTGGCTCGCTATTTCTGATTAACGGGGGTGCCGTAAATACTAACAATGTTGGTGGAACAGGTAACTCAGGGCAAGTCACCATTGACGCGCGTGACTCCGTACAGATTCGTGGTACAGCCCCTACTACTCCTTTTATCCAAGGTGGGGTGTTTACCTCAGTGTTCAAAGGATCTGTGGGAAGCGGAGGAGCCGTCAGTATCACCACAGGTTCACTCTCTGTCTCAGACCAAGGGAGAATCTTTACGGATGCTGAGGGACAAGGCAATGCAGGGAATATCCAGATTCGGGCAAGCAATAGCGTCTTGTTTGATGATGGAGATGCGATTAGCACGCTCTCGGCAGGGGGAGTAGGCAGAGGCGGCGATATTGACATTACCACCCGATCGCTCTCAGTCCTCAATAACGCTCAACTGTCAGCTTCCACCTCTGGCAATGGCGACGCGGGCAACATCACTGTCAGTGCTGACACGATGGGCTTAAGCCAGGGGGGACGGTTGCTTACAACAACGTTTAGCCGTGGTCAGGCTGGCAACATTACGGTGAACACGCCTGACCTCCAGTTGGTCGGAGCAGACAGTGGGCTATTCGCTCAAACCACCACGGCTGCCGATGCGGGTAACCTCACGATTCAACCTCGTGGCAACGGGCAGAGTGTGCGGGTGAATCTGCAAGATGGCGCACAAATCTCGGCTTCCACCTCCAGCAGTGGTCGCGGTGGAACATTAACCATTACTGCCCCAGACTCCATTACGCTCACCGGGAGCGGTTCGGTCATTGCGGCTGAGACGGGCGGTACTGGCACCGGAGGCAACCTATTTCTGACAACCGGAGACCTCCGCATTCAAGACCAAGCAGAAGTTACCGTCAGCAGTTCCAACACGGGCAGTGCAGGCTCCTTGTTTGTCGATGCCGATCTCATCTACCTCAACAATGGGGGCAGAATTCGAGCTGATACATCCGGTGGTGGCGGTAATATCAACCTGCGATCGCCTCTAATTCTGTTGCGCAATGGTAGTAGTATCACCACCGATGCCAGAGGAAGCAATATCCCTGGCGGCAACATCAGCATCGATACAGACAACTTGGTTGCCGTCCCAAACGAAAATAGTGACATCAGCGCCAATTCGCGTGACTTCCGGGGCGGTAACGTAACCATTAGAGCGTCGGGCATCTTTGGCATTGACTTTAGAGAGCAACTGACCCCTTTAAGCGACATCACCGCTACAGGAGTAAGTGAGGAGTTTAGTGGCACAGTCGAACTCATCACACCAGGGATTGACCCGGCAAGAGGACTCGCCCAATTACCGACCGAGGTAGTGGATGCCTCAGACGAAATTGCTCAAGCCTGTCGAGATGTTCAAGGTAGTTCTTTTGTCGTTACGGGTCGTGGGGGGTTGCCACCTACTCCTCAACAAGCCTTGGGTGATGACCCACGTTGGCGAGACTGGCGGACTCCGGCTGAAGTTAGTCGTCAGTCGAATACTTCTGGGAATGCAACCTTACCGTCTTCCACTAACCCCCCTGGCACAAAATCAGCAATAGTGGAAGCGACTGGGTGGGTGACGTTACCTGATGGTCAAGTCAGCCTCACGGCAAGTGTTCCTAATGTGACCTCCTCGAATCGCTTGATACAGCCAGTTAATTGTGATGGGTCGTAACTTCCTAGGTTTTAGCGAGTCCGTCTGACAAAATTCGTGGTGAAAGTGGCTCTATTTACTAGAGAAGTTTGCTGAAATAGGTGTTTGAGCAAACTATTTCAGTTGAGCGCTCTCCGCTTTCACGCCTCTCAACCATCCCCTTCTAAAGTCGCCTGCTGTTGGACTTGAGCTACGTCAACCTCGGTGCATTTGACGACTTGAGCTGGTCACGACGGGAACTCAGAAATATTGTTTTCCTGCTGTTGTGACGGTATCCCTCTGGTGTCGTCTTTCGTGACATTCCCGACGAGTGTTGTCACAACTGCGTGATTAGGTGAGAAGCGATCGCATTCTTCTCTTCTTTCCCAATTCTTGGGACTGCACCCTGTATTATTTTCCCTCAATCGAGCTAAAGGACGATTTAACGATTTCGTTAAACCTGGCTTTCTTGCTTTAAAGAATTCGTCCTTGACCTGTGAGCGAAAAGACGATATAAAGATTTCGCTATAGGACGATTGCACGAAAGCCAGATGACCGTATTAGTGGGTGTCGTTTCCCAGAAAGGAGGGGTTGGCAAAAGCACCCTCGCCCGTCTAATTGCCCGTGAATACGCGGCGGCGGGTTGGGATGTTAAGATTGCTGACCTCGATATTTCCCAAGGAACAAGCACCGACTGGAAGCAACGTCGAGAGCAAAATTGCCTCCAGCCGGAAATTGCCGTCGAACCATTCCGTACTATTGCCCAAGCGCTCAAACACGCTGATGTTTATGACCTGATGGTTTTAGATGGCGCACCGCATTCGATGCAAGGAACACTAGAAATAGCTCGCGCTTCGGCGCTGCTTGTCCTTCCCACAGGTTTATCCCTTGATGACTTAAAACCATCCGTCCTGTTGGCACACGAATTAGTCAAGGCTCATATTCCAGAGTCCAAAATTACCTTTGCCCTTTGCCGAGTCGGAGACAGGGACAACGAAATCGAAGAAGCCCGCTCTTACATTCATAAAGCCGGCTATAGCACTGTCGCTGGCTCAATCCCTGAAAAAACAGCTTATCGACAGGCAAGCGATAGCGGTCGCGCCGTTTCTGAAGTCACCTTTCCCACCTTGAGACAACGAGCCGAAGAAGTCGCTCAGGGCATCATCAACAAGTTGAGTAAACAAGAGGCATAGTATGGCAACCCAACCCCCGCCCCCACCACGTAAGCCCAGCAAAGGTGAACCTCCTAGCCTCAAGCAAACAAAGGAAAATCTGGAGAAACCAGACCCTGGGGAAATCGTCAATCTGAATTTCAAGGTGACTGCCGAGTTTAAAAAGGATTTCAAAATCGCCGCAGCGACTTATGGCTGCACACAAGTTGAACTATTACAGCGAATCTTCAAATTTTGGACGGAGCATCATGGCTAGTCTGGCTTTCGTGCTTTCGTCAAATCGTCCTTTCAAGCCGTTGCCGGGGCAGGTTTAGCTAAAAAGACTTTCAGACACTACTGAATAATTGATTCACTCGTTCGCGGACTTTACCTGAAGTCGGTGAGTAGACTTCAGACATAAGAAAAAATCATGAAAAACGCCCAGAACCCGGATTCTCTCGTGAGGGGGTGATAGAGCCATTGATAAGCGGGACTAAATTGAGGCGCGAGTTCCCGGGTAAATCACGGTTTATCAAGGCTTTCAGACGATATTACACGAAACTGATAATAACGTGTAATCTGTTAGAAGCGAGTATTCACAAGGGTTATGAAGGTCAATGGCAACGGACAAGGAAAAGTCCTGACCCAGGAGGAGTTGAGACAACTGTTTACCGAAGGGTTAGTAACCCCACGGGATAGAGCGATATTTGGCATCTGTCTATTTGCAGGTTGTCGGGTCAGCGAGGTGTTAGCCCTCCAAACCACGGACATAAAAGGTGAAACCTTAACTCTCAGGAAGAGTACCACAAAAGGGAAGCTCAAAACCCGTGTGGTGGATATCCAGCCAGGGCTGGCTCGACTGTTGCAAGCCTACTCAGTTAAGCCAGGTTTTCTGTTTCCAGGTGGTCGCCCAGGTCAGCCGATGACTCGCTTCATGGCAGACAAGATTCTGAAAAAGGCTTGCGAGCGCATTGGTTTAGTTGGCGTTAGCACCCACTCGTTTCGCCGTACAGCTCTAACGCAGATGTCCAGCGCTGGAATACCACTGCGCCACATTCAGGAAATATCGGGTCACAATGACCTGGGAACCTTACAACGCTACTTGGAAGTGTCGCCAGACCAAAGACGAAAAGCTGTTTCAGTTATTGGGTTTTAAATAATGGTTAGTAGTCTTTTTGAACTCATTGACGATCCACAACTCGCAGGACTTGACGACCCAGAGGAGAGATTCACCAGAAGCGAGGTGAGCTGGCAGCAGTATGAAGCCGTGCTAGCCAAACTGGAAAACAATTCTCACTACCGTGTCACCTACTTGGATGGAGTCTTAGAAATTGTGTCGCCGTCCCTGAGGCATGAAAAACTCAAAAAACGTTTGGCTACCCTGGTAGAGTTTTACCTTCTCAAAAAGCGAATTCAACATACTCCAATGGGAAGTCCTACTGTCAGGAAACGGCTAAAAAGAGCTGGGGCTGAACCGGACGAATGTTACTGCATAGGGGAAGAGAAAAGCATCCCAGACCTAGCGATTGAAGTGGTTATCACTAGCGGCAGCGTTGACAAACTAGAGACTTACCGGCGCTTGGAAGTCACAGAAGTTTGGATGTGGAAAGTCAATCGACTGACACTCTACCGTTTACGAGAAGAAACGCCATCAAAGTTTATGGGAACTCACGGATATGAGCCGATTGCCTCAAGTGAGCTATTGCCAGATTTGAACATACCTCTACTGGAACAATGCGTCACGATTTCTGACCAGATTCAAGCCATTGATGAATTTGAGGAAGGCATCGGTTAATGAGTACTATTTGATAACTTAGATGAGTTAAGAGACTATCTCAAGCTTAAAGCCTCCGATGCGTGATAATCAAAGCCCGGGTCTTTTTGGAATTAATCATTCAAATCGAAATTTTGCTCAAAGAGACACTTGGGGTAAAAATCAATTCAATTCATCCTTTCCAGCTTCGCTGTCAGCTTTTCTTGAGTATCAAGGATTTGAGAATATTTATCTAAAACTTGATGGAAACCTCCAAACTTATCACACTAGCATCAGTACAACAAGTCTTTATGGAGAAAACCCCATTTCTGAGGATATTTTTTATTCATTTGAAAGCCCATATGTGCCGTTTCAACAATTAGTAATAGGTGATTTCCCAAGAGTTGATTTGGTAACGCTGAGTAGAGTAAGCAATTCTTGTTTGAAAGGAATTGAGATTAAGTTAACAGCACTTCCAGATAATTCGACATGCAATTTGACAGATGATAGGTTTGGTTGTGAATTAGTGATTAGACCTGATACAATAGTTTATTTAGCTTGCAGCATTGCAAGACATTTTCAAAGAAACTTAGGAGGCTTAATTGTCTTAATTGGAGACGGATTTGACGCAATTGAAGACTGGAAAGAAGGAGTAAATATTCTTTCTTCAGTGTCTAAGATAAGTGCTGCTCTTGACAGGATAATCCTCTCTATTCTGGACACACAAGAACCATTAGTTATGCAGCCAATATGGAAAACTGAGGGGAAAACCCCTAAGCTTGCTGAGAACTGCTTAGATGTTTTTGTTTGGAGTAATTTAGCTTTTGCTCAGTTGTTCTTAAATGTGGCACGGAAAGAACTCATCAAGCAGAGAACCATAACTCGTCAAGTAAGAACGGTAGTTTGGCTTTTTAGAATGCTTTATGATTTTAGCCTTAATGGTCAAATCAACCATAGCAGAATCATTGATGAATTATCGTATGATACTAGGAACGATAAAGCTTTTTCTGTGAATGGAAAAGTAACGCACCCATATATGAGAGGTGAAGTTTTGACACAGCCAAGAATTACTAAAAGACAGATAAAGGAAATTATTCTCGGCGGTGGACAAAATTTGTTAAGCCCCGAAAGGCGTTTTGACGCAATTATTTTCAACTCACCAGACATTTTTGATTAACTATGAAAGCGCTCGACTTATTTGCAGGATGTGGTGGTCTTTCATTAGGGTTTCAAAATGCTGGCGTTGAAGTTGTAGCAGCTTTTGACAACTGGAAAGAATCTTGTGATGTCTATGCAGCTAACTTTGCTCACCCTATCTTTCAAACTGATTTGTCAGATATTAAAGACGTAGGGCGATTTAAAGAATGGAATCCAGACATGATTATTGGTGGTCCTCCCTGCCAAGACTTTTCAAGCGCTGGAAAGAGAGATGAAACTCTTGGTCGTGCGAATTTGACGCTTTCATATGCAAAGCTCATCTCGAAGGTGAGACCAGAATGGTTTTTGATGGAAAATGTGGAACGAATAAGAAGAAGCCAGATATTACCGGAAACTCTTTCAATATTCAAAGAAAGTGGTTATGGGCTTAGCTTGACTGTTTTAGATGCCTGTTATTGTGGAGTTCCTCAAACCCGGAAAAGATTCATTCTTGCTGGTCATCTTTACTCAGAGGACGGTTTTCTCGATGAGTATTTTGTTAAAAATCAGTCTACTTTTCCAATGACAGTTCATGGTTACATGGGCGAAAAGCTAGATTTCGAGTTCTACTATCGACACCCAAGAAGCTATGCGAGAAGAGGCATCTTCAGCATCTATGAACCTAGTCCTACCATTCGAGGAGTGAACAGACCTGTTCCTAAGAATTACAAGAGGCATGAGGGTGATCTGTGTGATCCAAGTGAGGTTCGTCCTTTGACCACACTGGAACGAAGCTACATCCAGACTTTCCCAGAAGGCTTCAAATGGTTTGGAACAAAAACCTGTGTGGAACAAATGATTGGGAACGCAGTTCCCGTTAAACTAGGGCAATATATTGCTGAGTGCTTCCTTCAGTACATTGGAGATAATGACCGCGTAGCAAGACGAGTTGTGATGAAGCAATTAGAACTTTTTCCTGCTAATCTCTATCGCCAAAATACTGAGTTTTGCAAATGACAGATTATTGGATGGTGAGACAGGTCGAGCGGGTTAGAGAGGGAGCGCTCGCTCCTCACGCCACCTCATAAACCTTGAGTACTTCATCCCCATAGTGGTTAATCACCTTGATGGCAATCTTCCCAGGTTTTCCGTCTTTACCTTGGGGAGGGTCAAAAGGTCGGCTGGTAGTCGAGTAGAGGGCTGACCAAGCGGATTCATCAATCTCTGCTCTTAGAACCCGCTTCAGTTTTTCATAGGGTTGGTCAGCTCCAGTAAAGTAGGCGTGACGAACAAAGAAACTTTCACCGTTGTAGTTGGTATCAATGAACCAACAAGCAATTTCATCAGGAGAACTGCTGCGAATCTCACCTGTGGTCGGATCGTAAATATCCAAACCTTGGAGCGTCACTACTAACCGACCGTCCTGACACTTAAGTTCAATATCTGGCTCTCCGAACACCATGAACAGGTTGGCAGCACTGGTTTTCTTGAGCAGTTCATCACCCAGTAGCAGGTCGGGATTCATTTTGGTCGGCAGCACGGTGAGTTTGCCAAAGCGTTTTGATTCCTCAGAAACACCAGGGTCAAAAGCAAAACCGCAGACAATCAGGAGTTCATACCCCAATCCTCTTACCGCTTCTTTGGCAGCTTCCTTAATCTGGTCTGAACCAACCGTACCGTACTCTGGACCAATAGAGACGGCGACGCGCTTCACGGTGTCATCTTTCTCGGTGTACTCGCCTGTAGCGTGTAGCCAAGTGCCAGCATGAGGTTCTAGGAAATCAAACTTTAAACGCTCGTTCTTGATGGTATTCTGTACCCCAGCTTTCTTCAGGTTCTCGATAATCCTAATCTCAAACTGGTCAGAAGCTTGCTGCTGCCCTTCGGCTTCAGATGCGGGGCGTTCTTCATCACTGGATAAGACGCGGTGGGGTGAAAGACTTTCGACTGTGAACGGGCCAGTGACACGGAGGCGCTTATTATCGTCGTAGGGTTGGTCGTAGAGGATTTCAGTATCAGCCTGACGGGAAATTGACTGATCGATTTCCCGCTGCCGCTGCTGTCGGAGTTCCCACCACTCTTGTAGCAAGTCTTTTACTTGCTGTGACCATTTCTCTTGAGGTTCGCGGGGAATTTCCCATTCTTCCCAGGATTTCTTGAGCAACTGGTTAAGCTGGGTGCGGATGGTTTCTAGTTGTTCCTGCCACTTGGCATGGATGGTGTCGATTTCTGGATTGTTGGCGATCGCTCCCAAAGTTATGTGTGGAACGCGCTCATAAACAAAGCCTTTTTTGATATCGCCTTCTGTTTTCGGCAGTGTCGGTGGCAGTTGTCCTGTGATTTCAGCTTCCTTCTGAATGCCTTCAGGAGAGTCTGCCAGCAGGTAGTAAGGATATTTGGCTGACATCAGGCGAGTTCTAGCGAGTGCTAGGGCAACACGACTGGTATCAATGGTAATCCAACGTCTGCCCCACTGCTCAGCGACGTAGGCACTAGTACCTGATCCACATGTAGGATCTAGAACCAAATCACCAGGGTCTGTAGACATGAGAAGGCATCTCTGTATGAATTTTTCTGCTGTTTGTACAGCATATATTCTCGATGTTCCTGTGGGCTGATCAGACCAACTATTCTCAATTTGAACGCAAGAATAATCATCGTAATAAAGCTTGTATTGGGGAACATTTCCAAGAATAAAGAGCCTGTTGGCTTTTATTAATGTTTCGATACCTTTATGATTAGTTCGCCAGCTTTTCCCCCCATACGGTTTTGCTTTGACTCCTCTAAAAGTAAAATCAAAAATACAGGACGGAGTAAAACCCGACGAAGTTAACTGGAGTCTGCGAAACACTCCAGCATAGTTCGGCAACCGATTAAATTCTTTATCTGAGATTCTACGATATCCTTCAGGAGTGGCGTAATCATCAATAAATCGGTATTCTTTATCATTACTGATATTTCTTTCTAGATAAAGAGGACGGAACTTAATTTTTTCTATATCTTTCGCATACCAAACTATGTAATCATATGTTTTAGCTATTCCACTTTGACTCAGGGTTGCAGAACTCTTAAAGTTGATTTGAGCAAAAAAGTTTTCGCTCCCAAACACCTCATCCAGCAAACACCTAACAAGATGCACATTCTCATCTCCGATCTGGACAAAGATACTACCAGTTTCCGTCAGTAACTCTCTTGCCAATATCAGGCGATCGCGCAGATAAGCTAGATAAGAATTAATACCTTTTTCCCACGTATCCCGGAATGCCTTAACCTGTTCCGGTTGGCGAGTAACTTCCTCAGATTTACCATCCTTCACGTCTCGCTTCCGAGTCGATACTTGCCAGTTAGAGCCAAACTTAATCCCATAGGGTGGATCGATGTAAATCATCTGCACCTTACCCTTTAACCCTTCTTTCTCTGCCAGTGAATTCATTACCAGCAGGGAATCACCAAGAATCATCCGATTCGCCCACTTCACTCCGTCTTTGTGCTGGTAGAAGTCAATTAGCTTTTCAAACTCCAACCCATTGAAGTCACCAAACAGACTGAGTTGTTGTTCAGACTGCTCCTTTTTAGCTTGGGTGCGAAAGTCTTCAATGATGGCTTGGGGGTGAATCTTTTCCTGAATGTAAATCGGTACAGCAGGAACCTCTAACTCTCTGCTGTCCTGCTCATCTTTCCCCTTCCACACCAACTGCGGGTCTAGGGATTCATCACGAGGATATAGGATTGTCTTGGGTGTCTTCTGTTCGTCAGAAATAAAATCGCGTAATTCCTCTGTGGGGATATTAGCCCGTTTATCTTTATGGCGAACGCTTTCAATATTTGTAGAGTTTTGAGTTGTCTTTTTTGGCATGGCTAGTTTCTTCCTCAGTTAAACTGCCCACTGTTAAGGGCAGCACGAATCGTATTCTCGGCATCCCACGGATCGGAAATTTCTAAAAATGCCCAGCGTCCTAACCCACCGTGATTATTCACCGCTGGCACCCAAAGCGTTCGGACTGTGGCAACTTTGGCAGCTTTATCTCTCCGGGCTTCACCCGATACCTCTACAATCAAATTCAGCCGGTCTTCACGCCCGTCATTGAATCGCACGATGAAGTCTGGAATGTAGTTCTTCTGCTCTCCATTGAGCGTGTAGGGAATCGTGAATCCCAGGTTGTGATTTTTGACGTAGCAAACCACCTCATCCATGTCTTCCAGTACCTGCGCTGTCTTCTGTTCCCAGGAGTCGGTGTCTGCTACCACATGAGAAACATGGCACTTGTTGGGGTCAGTAGCATAAACAGGACGGGCAGTGTCAAAGTCAACGTAACGAGTTGAGCCGAATGTGTCATAGGGTCGCAGAATTGGCTTTAGGGATTTCTTAGACTCGCCACTAGCGATCGCACGATAGATACAATCGGCGGCATCATGGGCAAACTCATTGAGCAGCAGTAACTGTGGATAAGTATTGGCTTTGTAGGTGACGCACTCCTCCATCCAGTGCTTGGCAATCTGCAACACTTGAGGGAACAACCAAGCCTGCACCTCTGAATCGAATTGATGTACTGCGGGTCGGTCTTCTTTCTTAGTACCGTCGTAACGGAAGTATTTTTCCAGGGTCAGTTTTGCCAGTAAGAACGTGACTTCTTGTTCCCGACGCAAACGCAACTCGTCCAGCGTATGAATGCTAGACTGACCGACAATTGGCGCATTCTCGGTCTGAGTGGGTAGGTCAGCCGTCGAAAGCGTGTACTTACAAACAGCGGTGAAGTTAGGCTTGGGCTTGAGTTTCTCTTCAGTAATGTTGTAGCGATAGCCAATAACCCTTGGGAATGTAATCTCGAAGGCAATGCGTTCTTCCAAAGCACGGACACGGGTGGGCAGCGGACCTCGCTTGGGGGTTTTGTTAGAACCTGCACAGGGAATAAAGGCAAAGGGAACGCCGTAGACCTCAGCATATTCCGGTTCGTACATCCCCTGCTCGTTGACGGCATAACTAATCCGTCGTAGCCCCCGACCCACAACCTGTTCGCACAACAGTTGAGTGCCAAAGGCTCTCACCCCTAGAATGTGGGTAACGGTGTTGGCATCCCATCCCTCAGTCAGCATCGAGACAGAGACAACACACCTGACTTGTTCGCCGAGCTTGCCCGGTTTCCCAACTGTGTTTAGTACTTCGCGCAGTAGCTCCTCCGCGCTGATTTTTTCTGGGTCTTGCCCTGGATACCGTTCTCGATACTCCGCTTTAAACTCTTCAATTTCCTGTGCCGCAATCTTCTTAAACTCGGCACTCATTGCCTCACCTGATTCCAGTTGTTCGCTGTCTACCAGGATGGTGTTTGGTCGAGCTGTCCAATGCCCGTTCTCAACGTTGCTGAAGAGTTTTAGCGCTCCAGGAGCAAGAACAGGTCTATCATCCGGGTATTTTTTGCCAGTGTTCCAACCAGATATGTAGTCATAAACAAGCTTTGACACATTGGTGTTATTGCAAACAACGATGAAAACTGGCAATGTGATGCCTCTAGCTTGAGCATCAGCATTTGATGCCCACTGCTGATAAGCCTTTTCATAGTTACTATAAAGACTCTGTAAGGCTCCCTCTAACTCTTTAGGCAGTTTCGGTTCAGGTGTAGACTTACTCTCGTCTACAGTGCGTCGTCCTTTCTTGGGGAGATGGTCGCGAATCAGAGTCCAGATGCTGCGGTAAGTTGGCAGTTCCCCCTTCATGTTGTCGTCTGACACAGGGACGCGGGGGATTTTGACGATGCCACTCTCAATCGCGTCAATCAGGGAGAAATCCGATACGACCCAAGGAAATAGATTGCCTTCAGAATAGCCAGAACCTTTGAGGAAGAAGGGCGTAGCAGACAAGTCATAAACAACCTTGACACCGATTTTGTTGACAACCGCTTCAATGCCAGAAATCCAACGCCTAGCCTCGTCATTCCGCTTCTCAGCTTCTTTTCGATCATCCCCTTTGAGCTTGGCGTCATCATCTCCGACACGACGGCGGTAGCAGTGATGAGCCTCATCGTTAATAACAATAATGTTTTTCTTATTGCCAAGAGCCTTACAGACTCGCCGCACCATTTCGTCTGGTGTTTCGGTAAAGGGACTCTGTTTTCCTTGAGTCAGAATGTCCTTGGTTAGCTTGCCAGCGCTAGTTTTTTCCCTCAGCCCAAAGGCATGATAGTTGGTAAGGACAATCTTGGCTTTGTCCAATTCCGGCATGAGGTCTGGTGGCACTAAATCCAGCTTTTTGTAGTAAGTCTCTGCATCATTCGGTTGAAGAACCCGCAGGCGATCGCGTACAGTAATCCCTGGCGTTACGACCAAAAAAGCATCACTGAAGAGGCGGTTCTGAGGGTTGGCAATCTTGTTGAGGGTATGCCAAGCAATCAGCATCGACATCACAACCGTTTTGCCCGTACCCGTCGCCATCTTACAAGCCATACGGAACAGCAGCGGGTTGGCATCTGCATTGAACTGTCGCAGCTCATTATCAATCCAGTTATCACCGTGCTTCTTAGCTATCTCAGTGATGTAGATGACTGTCTCTAGTGCTTCAATTTGGCAGAAATATAATCGCCGTTCTCGCTCTGGGTTTGTCCAGTATTCCAGTAAGCGCCGTGTCGTGGGGGTAACGCCAACATATCCGCCCCGTCGCCATAAGGAGACGCGCTCGCGGACTCGGTTAATGAACTTGTTCTCTTCTATGCGGTCAGAAGTCCATTCTCCTAGGTCTAACTCTAGTTGTTGAGCTTGCTTCCCCTTCTTCTTAGGTTTGGCAATGGGAATAAAGTAATGACTAGTACGACGAGCTTCAACAATTTCATTAGTAATCCCTTCATCATCAAAGCGGAAGTGTCGTTTGGGTTCAGAAAAAGCTGAATTGATAATAGGATTTTCAATGACGACCTGCTTCAAAGCAGCGGCTCCTTAACCTTTCAACTTCTGTTAGAGAAAGGTAGACGCACAGAATCATTAACCAGTTGGCTGGTTAATCACGACCTGCAAACCCTGATTGCCACAGACTCTTTAGTTTTGAAAAAGCAAATTGCAGCCCTGCTCAATTTGTGAGAATATTCAGCGTGCCAGTTGGAAAGGCAAAATGTAGCTCAGTTCTTTCTTATGGTTCCTACCTGAATGAGCTTTTGGCTCTTTCTTAAGTACGATATTTACTGTATTACAAGTCAATTTAGTGTATTACTGGTCAATCATAGTCTCTGCTTAGAGCCTCTTAAGTGACAGGGCTACCCTTTCCAGTCCTCCCCCACCAGTTAAGTACACGGCTGTGGATATTACTTGGCAATGAAGGGGCATGATACTCTGGCAATCCAAGATTACTAGGGACATGTGAATATCCATCACACGGTCAAGTACGCGGCGTTGTCTTCCTGCCGATTTGAGGGATTCTGGATTGATTAGTAAATACTTGCTCTTTTCCCGTCATGCCCAGCAAAACCTTCGTCATCCGAGCGCACACCAGAACCATTTACACCAAACCCATCACCTTTACCTGTGCTAAATGCAATCAAGTCACGACTCGTGATGTGTATCCAGGTCATCCACCGAAGTATTGCCTCAAGTGCAGTCCCCGTAAAAAACACCCCAATGGAGATACCCGACCGCCAGAACGAGGTGACTTTGTGCCAACACATAACCTAGTTGATTCGACGGGCAAGATAACGCCCGTCGCTTTAGAGGCAGCATCAGAGAAGGGGTGGTTTTTTGTCAGGACAGCTCTAGATTGGTTTGCTGGGGAAAGCATTATTAAGTATCACAGAAAGAAAGGACTGACCAACCGTGGAGAACCGATGTCAGGATTTGTGTTGGAGAGCCTTTAACACATAGACATAATTATGTGCCGAGTGGAGGGAAGGGACAAGCCTTATTCTCCAGATTTAGAGCAGATTCCCCAGAACGTGACGTAGAACCCCACAACGTCCTACTTTTGATGCCATCTCAGGATTTTCACGGAACTTAGGCTATTTGGCTGAGCAATACAGGTATTTTTACAGAACCGATGTCTGTTGAACAAAGGCTAAGCTGAGACGATGCCTATTTCACTAGCCTGTTAATGCAGCTCTCGTCTCAGGAAAAAAGCCGATGGTTTCTGATGCCCTCAAGCCCAATGTTCAAGACCTGCAAAAAGATGTTATCGAGTTATTGGGGCAAATCGATGCCCTAATGGGTCGCGCTAGTAGCGCCCTCGGTTCCGATAGTGCTGGCAAAAAGTATGGGGAATTGCAGCAGGAAATCAACGATGCTACCAGCAATGTAAAAGATTTGGCGCTGAGAATGGCAATTGTTGCACCGATGAAGGCAGGTAAATCCACAATCATCAATGCAATTGTTGGACAAGATATTTTGCCGAGTCGTAATGCAGCGATGACGACACTTCCCACTGAAATTGTCTTTTACACTGAGTTATCAGAGCCAATCTTAATCCTGACTCCCCAAATCTTGGCAGTTTTTCAAGAGACGCTTCTAGCTTTAAAGCGCAAGATTGATACCTTAGAGGATCGAGGGCATTCAAAGATTGCTCAGTACCCACATCTGGCACAACTGCTGGAGAAAATCCAAGCAATGGGAGTGGTTTCAATCCCTGCCAAAACTGTAGGGCGCTCACAGATTACTCAAACCTTAACTGAGCTGAACGACTTAATCCGGTTATGTAGCGTGATCGAACCCCTAGCCGACCCGCTTCAGTCTCTCCTGGAGGTTCCTCGCATTTACACTCCTTTCTGGCACTCACAGACAACTGAGCAATCAAACCAATTAGGTAACCTAGTTATCATAGATACTCCTGGCCCTAATGAAGCTGGAGAAAACCTCAGACTGCTGAATGTCGTTTATGAGCAGCTTCAGAAAAGTTCCTTGGTATTGATTGTTCTGGATTTTACTCAATTAAAGACAGAAGCAGCACAGCAAGTTAAAAAAGATGTTGAGAGGGTAATCCAACTCAGAGGAAAGGAAAACCTTTACGTTCTAATCAATAAGGTTGACCAGCGTACAGAGGGTGACATGACCCCAGAGCAAGTACGGCAGTTTGTCGCTGCTGAATTTGGGATAGGTGGCTCTGGTGAAACCAACCGAGTGTTTGAAATAGCTGCAAGATGGGCTTTTTGTGCTACTAACTTCCTGTTAGAACTCCAACAGTATCCAAGCCTTGATCTTGCTCAGATGACAACAGCACGAGCCTTAGCTCAACAAGCACTTGGTTCAAGGTGGGAAGCCAAACTGAACAGGGTAAGTGTAGAAGATCTCCAAGATGAAGCAGAGTATCTTTGGAAAGAGTCAGGTTTTGCCCCATTCGTAGAAAAGGCAATTAATGGCCTCATGGAACGCGCTGCACCGAGGTGCATGAAGTCGGCGCTCAATATTGCTTATAGTCGTCTTATGGAACTCCATGACGATGTACAACTCCGAGGTAGTGCCATTGCCAAAGATGAAGAGAAACTACGACTTGAGGTAGGGGCACTAGAAGCAGATTTACATCGCCTTGAATTGTGTCGCACTCAGTTAAGAGAAGTCGATAAAATTAAGACTCACCTTCATAATGAACTCAACAGAATATTAGAAGTTCTAAAAGACAAAGCAACAGTCAGCATAGAGACTTTTTTTAGTGAAGAAGAGTACCAACGCTCTGGGGTATTCAAAAAGGTAGCAAGGGGTATTGGTAACATTTTGAATACTCTTGAGCTAAGAGGAAGCTATAAACAGACTGGCATAATTGAATTCAGTAGTTCTGACGACGCAGAAAAATTTGCAACATTGGCAATAACTTACCCAAAGCAAAGAGCCGAGAGCTTGTTAAACAATGTTCGTCAACAAGTAGAAAATATAATTGAGCAGTCGCGTCAAAAGTTGATAACTGAGTTAGTCAGTGAAACCCAACCCATTATTGAGCAAGCAAATCAGCGCTTAAATGAAGGTTTTAACCTAAATTTATCCTTGCCGACCCCAACACTTAAGCCCGCTGAGATGACTTTCGTTAAGCCCCGCATCAAAAGTGGTTTTAGAATGGTAGACCAAGGTCATGAAATTGTTAAAAAAAGAGAGTGGTGGCACTGGCTTTGGATTGTTCCTTTTGAACAAAAAGTTGAAAAGTCTCAAAAAAAAGAGAATTTTTACACTGTATCATTGAAAGAAATAATTAAAGAATCTAATAGCTTTATCGAGCAAAATATTGAAACGATTAAACAAGGAATGAACCAGTACCTAGATGAAGACTTTCAGCAGCGGATTGATACATTTTTTAACAATCTCGATCATTATCTGAGTAACTATCGAGATAGTTTGAGGCAGGCACAGCAAGACCAGAGATTGTCTCTTGACGAAAAGGGAAAATTAATGGGCGAACTTGAGTCCATAGGCTCACAGTCTATGGAACAAATAAAAAAAACAGACATCTATATCAAACGCACAAACGAGTTGATGCCGGGTAGGTGATGACCAATCTTTCAGATCTCTCTAAATCAGGCAGGCTTGGGCAAAACGCGAGTATCTCCAGCCAGTTTACCCGTCACCTTGAAGAACTCCAGTGCCGAGTTCCTGTCGTTGGGGATAAAGCTTTGATTGACCTGGTTAACGGCATTCAAGTTAGCAAAGACCTCATCCGCTATCGCAAGAATCGAGGTTTCTTTGGGCAACTGCTAGACACACTAAATGGAAGCGATCGCAAACGCCAAATCCTCTTGGATGGCAACCTAATCACAGGTGAAGAAGCTTTGCACCAATGGGTACTAGAACTCAGTGACTCACTTCGTATAAGCCAAGTCGCCCTGGAAGTTACCCAGCAGTCCTTACTAGAAGCGCGTGATGCCATTCGCCGCCAAAAACAAAGATTGCAAATGCAAGAAGAAGCACTGCTGGCACTGGGTCAAGGACTTGAGCGCCTCGCTCAACAAGTTGGCACGAGACTCAACGAACTGGAAGCGAGAGTACGATCGCTGGAAGTGCGAGTGGCTGCCAATGAAGACTTAGACCGAATTGTCACTGCTTGGGCAGCCAAACAAACTTATACCAACCTGCCTTGGGCTGTGCAAGTTGCCTTATTAGCGCGGGAAGTCTTTAGCAGTTCCGTTGCGGCGTATGAACTGGAAACGGGAGATACAACTGGGTATCGCTCGTTACTGGTTAATAAAATTCTCTCAACCAGCAAACAACTGCCTCAAAGCTTCTTTGGACTGGCTGACTTGCTAGACCATTCTTGGGTAGAAATGGAAAAAAGCGATCGCAACCTCTGTGCCGCCTTACTCGAAATTCGCTCAATCCCGCAACAACGCCTTACTAATACACCGCGATTGTTTGCTATTGGAACAACCCTAGAACTCGCAACACTCCCAGAAGAAGCTAGACCTTCTAAACCCGGTCAAATCGCACTATCTCTGTGTCGCAACCAAATTGACTCTATCTCCCGCGTCACGGATGCCCGCGAATTTGTTACCGCCGTGGTTGAAGAAACAGCCAATGACTCTGTAGCCCTCTTGTCGAGGAGTTGAAAATTTATGCAATCTGCAAATACGCAAGTTGGGTTGGTCTTGGTGGGTGGCGGTGCCAAAGGAGCCTATCAAGCTGGTGCGCTCAAGTATCTTGCCGAAGAAACAGCCATAGAACCACAAATCATTGCTGGTACTAGTATTGGCGCTCTTAACGGTGCCGTTTTAGCAGCACATCCACCCTTTGAGCAGGGTGTCCGTCGCCTGAACGAACTTTGGGAGCGACTGGGTTACGAACAGATTCTACGTCCCAATACGGGTACAGTACTGAGGACGTTAAGCTACGCGGCTCAAACCTTAGTACCAACCTTCCAAAAGTGGTCGCTCGATTTGTTGATGCAGCTACAGTTACTGCCAGACTCTACAGCCATCTTTGACCCAGAACCGATCGAGCGACTGTTACGCGAAGCCGTAGACTTAGCCGATTTGCGACAGGGTGTTGAGTTATGGGTAACGGTCTTTCCGGCACTGAAAATCCCAGGCATCAATTACGACTTACTGATGAACTTGGTCGATCTGATTCGCGCTAGGACTGGCACAAAAGCACAATGGCTTTGCGCTCAGAACTTTCAGGATGACGAAACTCTTTACAATGTACTCCTTGCCAGTGCCGCAATTCCCCTAGCATTTCCCCAACGGGAAATTAACGGTCAGTTTTATGTTGATGGAGCGTTAGGCGATAATATCCCCCTTGGAGCTTTGGCGGCGCGAGGATGCACTCAGGCGATTGTCATTCACTTAGGTAATGGAGAAACATGGAACCGCCACGACTTTGCACAGCAGACTCTTATTGAAATCCGACCCGAACAACCAATTAACACGTTTGACACTCCCATTCTTGGGTCAGTTAGTAGTCTGCTTGACTTTAGTGCTGAACGCATCACAGAACTCAAAAAGCGTGGCTACGAAGATGCTAGACGTTGTTTAGAGCCAATTATCGCAACTTTCAGGAGTGTTCAAGCCCAACGTCAGTCTCACAATTCACTGATGTCCTCGACGCAACAACTGCTGAATGACTCCCCTTTAAGTTGAGATGGCTCTTCTATTTCAACTATCTAAAACCGTTGAGGGCATACCAGTAAACGACCGATTGATGGTATACCAAGGTGACCCACCTTCAACCTACCTTTCAACCCCTGGCGGTGTACCAAAAACCTGTCACTTTTTCTATGTCCCTATAACCCCTTGTGTTGAAGTTTTTGGTACAACAGCAGGCGATTGCGCTATGGCTCCGGTTATATGAGTTATCGGAACTAGGCTTCAAGCAAGTTATTGTGTCATGAAGTGCGATCGCACTGTGTAAAGAGCCAACTTCACACAACAACAGAGCAAAGGAAATTTTCTATAACCTATTGAACCAGACAACAGCCCAAGCTCACAAACTCCTGAACACCTAGCTTCGGAGCGTTTCTATGGCATCGTTTAGCCAATCCAGATAGGTTTGTTCTCTCCGCCTCACTAACTCCACTACCAATCGCTGCATCTTCTGCTCACGGGAAGCCGTCGTCGCCTCTAGGGATGAAGCCGCTAGCGCCTCGCACTCGGCTAACTTTTCGCGCCGTGCCTCAAGCTCTTGCTCCAGCAGCGGGATAATCGCCTCATTCGGTAATTGGGCGGCAAAGTGAAGTTGTGCAAGCAAGGGTTCTCGTAGAATCGGTAAGGGTTGATGCGTCTGGAGCCATTGGGTTAACTCGGCTACGCCTGTGTCTGTAATTTGGTAAACCTTACGGTTGGGACGATCCTGCTGAATTTGAACAGTACAGACAATCCAACCCTGCGCCTCTAGCTTGTCTAATGTGCGATAAATCTGCGCCTGATCGGCAGGCCACAGGTGGGCAAGGCACTGGTTAAAGCACTCGGTTTTGAGGTCGTAGCCTGTCCTCTCCTGCTGCTGGAGAAGACCGAGAATGACGTGGGCAAGAGACATAAACGGTTTACCGAACTCCATGGGGGAAAAGCCCCACTCGTTATATTCATATAACTCTATGCTAATATATGATTAATCATATATAGGACAGGACAAGCTAAAGACTTGTCCAATCATCGGAGGCAATTGTATGAGCGTGCCAACTCAAACGCTACGAACTGTTGCCGGAATCATCAACAGCGTTGAGACGCTAGAAGGGGCTGGATTCCTGGTGCGTCGTCCTTTCCCAAAAAGCAGCTTCTCAGAGTTCGACCCGTTTCTCCTCCTCGATGAACTCGGTCCTGTTAATCTGAAACCGGGTCAGGCGAAAGGCGCACCCGACCACCCCCATCGTGGCTTTGAAACCGTTAGCTATGTCCTGGAAGGACGGTTAGAACACAAGGATTCTCAAGGACATGCCGGACTCTTAAATTCCGGCGATGTGCAGTGGATGACGGCTGGCGCAGGTGTCGTGCATTCCGAAATGCCGGAGGCAGAGTTTACCCGCCGTGGTGGACGACTGCATGGAATTCAACTGTGGGTGAACTTGCCGCAACAAGACAAGATGATTCCACCCCGCTATCAGGAAATTCCGTCAGCTCAAATTCCCGTGGCTCAAACCGAGGATGCTTCCGTGACGGTGCGGGTCATTGCGGGAGAAGCGTTAGGGGCAAAAGCGGTGATTGAGACGCGCACACCGATTATTTATCTGCACTTGACGCTGCAACCCGGCGCAACTCTTGTTCAACCTGTGCCGAAGGAATACAACGCCTTTGCCTATGTACTAGAGGGAGCAGGCTTATTTGGGGCAGAGCGAGAGCGTGGTGATGATGGGCAAATGGTGCTTTTTGCTCAGGATGGGCAAGAGGTGACGATTGCTAACTCGGCTGATGCCGAAAAACCCCTCGACCTGCTGCTCATTGCCGGCGTACCACTCAATGAGCCTGTGGTGCGCTATGGTCCCTTTGTGATGAACACTGAAGCCGAAATTCTGCAAGCGATTGAAGACTACCGCAATGGAAGGATGGGACGTATCCATGATTAACATACTTCAACAACGCATCGCTCAACATCAATTACTCAGCGAGTTACGAATTAAATTGCTACGTCTGCACAAACTTTTGCTGGATACAGAGCGTTTAATATATGAACAAGTCCGAGGACAGGTTTCCAGAGGTGAATTGCTGCAACTGGTAATCAATCACGACCAATTTGCCTGGTTACATCGACTCTCAGAACTGATTGTGCAAATTGATGATTTGCTACAGGCATCGGAACCTGTGACCTCAGAGGTGATTGCTGCTCTGGTGAGTGATGTTCGTATCCGGCTGACCCCAGATGAATTGGGGGATGATTTCGCAATGAAGTATGATGCAGCGTTTCAACGCCACCCTGATGTGGTGTTAGCTCATGCCGATGTTGTGACGCTGCTGGCTACTGATTTTCATCAATAAGTTAATCCGTTCGTGCAGTTGTCAGAGTTAGGCTTTCGCAGTGCGTAATCCCGTTGAGCAGCGAGGGAGGTGTGATCGCTGTCTTTGCAAGTTTCACGACGAGTAGAAGTCTTAAAGGAATTTAGAACTGCGATCGCCCCCTAGATCAAGGCAATGCCAGCTTACACTTCATCAAGAATTCATAAATAGGGGGTGACACCCCTCATGCCTGAAAGTAATAATAAGGCTAGTAGATGCACCCTGATGATTGAGAGAGCCGCCTAGCGTGACTCTCTTATTTTTTTTGCAAAGCCTTTGTCCACCTCAACGGGTTGGATGATGCGATCGGCTCGCCCCTGTCTTGCACTAGCGCGACCTTCCGTTAATATTAACGGAAGGTCGGGAGGGTTCACTTTGGGTGATCGCCTCCAGACTAAATCATCGAGCTGCCCAATCACTGTAACAAGCGACCCTCACCGGAGCGCTTGACTTGTAGGGGTTCTGCGGGTTCCACCAAGCTTAAATCTTTTGTGTAGCAACCAGGGGAGTCAGTGACTTTCGCCCACAACTTTTGCTCTACCCCCTGCTTCAGACTACTCCCGACTCGATTCTTGATGACTTTCAAGAGTGAGGGTTCTAATTCCCCATAGAGAGAGCGCACAATAAAGTCAAGGTGTAGCACCGTGCCCGAATGTTCGCTTAACAGGAGTGAGAGCGCCTCTATTTGATTCATACCCTGATAATTGGGAAGCCTTTCGACATCTTCCACCCCCTCCGAGGAAGTACTACCGTTGCGGCTGCCATTGATTTGTGTGTTGGTAGTGGTTGATGGAAGATGTGGCTCCCCAAACGGTGAGTCCTCAGACCCAAGTGGAGTCAGCACCGAGTTGGGCACAATGACCAACCAGGAGTGTCCAAGGTGTTTTAGTTGGGTGTAAGTCACTCCCAGGAGTTCAAACACCTTATCCACAACTAATTCCATTTGAGCTAAATCCTCTTTTGACCACGACAACTCCTTTGTGTCGAGGGGATTATTCGCCGTTGAACCCACAACAATGGCATCCTCACCAACGAACCGATTCCATTTGGAAGCCAAACCGGGTAACTTCAACTTGAGACGGCGAAACACGGCTTCGTTCGGACACTCCAAGGATAAAGTCTTACCACCAACAGTATTGTCAGTTAGTGAAATCCCCCCAGAGTCAACACAGAAACTCAGCAAGGTACGGCTGGAGGTACTCAGGGTGTCAAGGAATTGCTCCAACAGATTTGGAGAAGACGGCTCTTCTATTGAGGTGTGGTCAGATGCACCATTCCCCTGATGAGTTTGAAGGGCGCTGTTGTTGACGACCTCACTGGCGTGACCATTGCCATACATCAGGGAGCTATCTTTTTGGGCGGCATCACTCGAATCGCTCTCCACGTTTCTCTTGATAGCAGCGCTAAAAGCTGTCGGGGTTGGAGTTGCTGGCTCCGCGTGTGGTAGTTCAAGTGTCACTGACAGTTCTTCAACGCTTGACCATCCTTCCAGCAGGGCTTCGACATGCGCCAACTTGTCTAAAGCTAGCGCCAGCTTTTTTTCGTACTCCTGAACCTGCTGCACGTAGTGGGATTTTAACTGCACCAAGGGTGTGCGTAAGTCGTCGGGAGGTGGAGAGAGTTGGAAGTGTTCGGTCATCGGGCAGGAGCGTTCTTCTTTGCAAGGTATTTAAGGGAAGGCTATCTTCCTCTAGCCTAGTAAAACCACTCTTTATGAGTGGCTTGCTGCTTCTTTCATCATCGAATTGTGTGTTCCCTATGCCTAGCAAGTACGTTTTTGTTAAAGAGTACACGGTACAAGCTCACAACCGACTGATTCACACCCGCACCTTCAAGTTCATCTGCAAGCAATGCTCTGCACCCACCGTGCGGGAAACTTTCGGCTCTAGACCGCTGTACTGCGAAGAGTGTCGTCCTCCCAAACCCAAGACGATTAAAGCCACGACTAATCCAAAAAAGTCTCAGCCCACAAAGCAAAAGCGCTCAATCGCTCCGTCCCAACTTCGAGCCGGGAAGCATAGCAACAGCAAAGAAACACCCAGTAGCTTCTTCCCGACGCACAACCTAGTGGCAACCGCGTCAGGAGAAAAAATTCCGGTGGCTTTAGTGCCAACACAGACACCAGAATTGTTCAGGGTGCAGACAGCGGATAATTGGGGAAGTCACTCACCCATTGAGTACGACACCAAACGCGGATTGCTAGCGCAGGGGCAACCGTTAGTTACTTCCACCTTGGAAGCGCTCTCCCCTAAACCGGACGAGTGATAAGCGCTCGCTTAAGTGGGAAATTGTTGTCGATGTACCAATTAGACTCTAAATAGTTAGGCAAAGCGGAGAAAACCAATGGACGAACCCGAACACGACCTTCGCCGTTGGGCGAAATCGGGCAAGTGGTCGTCCGGTTTAAGGGGGCGCGATCGCGTTGGGGGTGAAATGGGGTAGTTTGGTGCGCTCGCCTGACAAGCCGAGCTTCCTGTGAATTCACAGGAAGCTCGAAAAATTTGAGAGGTGGGTGCACTCGCCAATCCTCTCAAGCTTCACGCAAGGCTTCTCGGTAACGGGTTACACTTTGGTCAATATCTTCCTCCACTTTTTAAGTTACGTCATTCATTTCATTGTTCTGGCATCTTGACAGCCGGAGATGGGCGGTAGAGGTCAATCAAGCAAGTCGCCTCTGGTATAAGGCGAAGGTGCAAGAGCGGTTCAATTCATTCATCGCTACCTGGTTCTCGGTTTAGCTCAAGGAGATTCCTATGCTATGTGTTGAAGATTTGGTAAACCTAGACCCATTTCAACAGCTTCCCCAAGAGCGATTAGAGTGGGTCTGCGAACACGCTCAAACCGTCGAACTGGGTGCCGGAGAGTTCCTGGTGCATGAAGGAGATCCGGCGTGTGGCTTATTTATCCTGATTGCCGGCAAAATGAGCATTACCCGCCGCAGTGAAGGGATTGACATTCCCATCGGACAACATGAAGGTCCATCGTTCTTTGGTGAGTTTTCCGTCCTCACGGATGAACCTGTACCCGTAACGATGCGGGCAACAACAGAGTGTAAAGTTTACGAGATTTCGGCAGACGACTTTCTCAAACTACTACATGAATGTCGAGATTTTGAGCGAACGGTCTTCCGCATCGTGCTGAGTCGGGCTCGTGGGCTAGAGTCCTTCATTCGCGGACGTGAGAAGATGGCAGCGTTAGGAACCCTTGCCGCCGGATTAGCCCATGAACTCAACAATCCCGCCGCCGCCCTGGTTCGTGGCTTGCGGGAAATGCCAACGGCTGTCCTCGAACTTCAACGAATGAACTTAGTTTATGGACAACGCCAGGTTGAACAAGCGCATACTCAGCACTGGTTGCAGCTGCGAGACCAGGGCTATGAGGCGATTCTCAACGATCACGTAGACTTCGTAACTTTGAGCGATCGTGAAACCCTTCTGCTGGACTGGTTGGAAGACTATGGGGTGAAGCAGGCTTGGAAACTAGCAGAACCGTTAGCGTCTGGGGGCATTGAGGTCGATACCTTAAATCAGCTCATGGAGCGTTGGCGCAACGACTCCACGGAGATGCGGGAAATGGGCTTGCACTGGCTAGCGCTTTCCTTTGAAGTGATGTCGATGATTAAACATGGTTTACGGGGAGCGGAACGAATTTCCGAACTGGTGCAGGCAATGAAGTCGTACTCTTACCTGGATCAGGGCATTCAGCAAGAGGTCAATCTGCATCAAGGCTTAGAAGATACCTTGCGGTTGTTTGCTCACAAACTCAAGTGCGGCATCCAGGTTCAACGTCATTACGACCAACAGATTCCGAAAATCCTTGCCTTAGGCAGCGAACTCAATCAAGTGTGGACAAACTTGATTGATAATGCGATTGATGCGATGGAGGGCAAGGGAGTGCTTGAAATTACGACTCATCAGTGCGAGCGCTTTGTCCAGGTTGACATCACTGATTCGGGATGCGGCATTGCGCCTGAGATTCAAACACGCATTTTTGAACCCTTCTTCACCACCAAATCAGTCGGACAGGGTTCTGGGCTAGGGTTGGAAACGGCGCGGCGGATTGTGGAGAATCGCCACCAGGGAACGCTCTCGTTTGAGACAAAACCGGGCAGAACCTGTTTCACCATTTGCTTACCCTTGCCAAACCAATGAGCGATCACACCAAGCAGATCTTTCTTTCAATTCCAAGGAAGCTCGAAAAATTTGAGAGGTGGGTGCGATCACGCACTCATTTAACGGGACTTAGACAAAAAGTGAAGCAAAAATGGCTTCAAACCTAGATATAGAAAGGCTTTTAGCTCGAATAGACATAAATCTAGTATTTACAAGGGTTTCAGGCTTTTTTAAGTCATCGACCTCTTTCCCTTTCTAAGAGGCATTTTCAGCCCCTTTAGGGGCTATAAAATGTCTAAGTCCCGTTAACCACGGCACCGAAGCGCTTCAGATTAAACCCATCCCACAACACCTCGGATTTGAGAAACTGCCAGTTCTCGATCAATCTGTAATCTCGCTTTGACGATCTCCGTATCCGGCTGCTTATACCAGCGGTCATCGGCAGAAAATGTTGTTAGCGAACATTATCTTAACCGCCTTTTTACCTGCTGCTAAGTGCCTATAATGCTGAGTTGCATGGGGCGGCTGCGCCAGTTTTTCCGCGATCATCTCCACAGCCAATGCTACCGTTGCTGAGTGGCGCTCTTCCCGTGCGATCACGTTGAGCAACAAATCAAAACATCACGATGAGGTTTTGATTTGTTGGGTAATGGCGCTTCCCGGCTGGCTCAACCCAGAACTCAGAACCAAATTATCAATTGGCGACCTTCCGTTAATATTAACGGAAGGTCTGTTTTGTGTTGTTTCACATTTGTTGCACAACAGAGGGAGTTGCTCAGCCAGAGCGTGTGGCGGAGCCGGGACATTAAGCTGATTGAAAAGACGTGACAGCACTGTAAAACTATCCCTTCAGCCAGACGGCTCAAGCGAGAAAAACTTTGTATTGTTCGTTACAGTTACCTAGCCGTCTTGGGTGGTGATGTAATCGTCTTCTACTCAGAGAAAACGCCCAGAGCGATTGCTGACACTTAGTTTATTGTGTTAGCGCCTCTGCACTCCAGTTCCCGACTCTATGAGCTAACCCACCTGAGAGGGTTAGCTGAACAACACAGAACAATTTAATGATCATTGTCCACCACTTGAACAACTCCCGCTCTCAGCGTGTGCTCTGGCTGCTAGAGGAACTCGGACTTGAGTATGAACTCAAGCATTACGAGCGCAACCAGGAAACTCTGCTGGCACCAGCGACGCTGCGTGAGGTGCATCCGCTCGGCAAGTCGCCGGTGATTACCGATGGGGCACTAACTTTGGCTGAGTCCGGTGCCATCATCGAGTATCTAGTCGAGCGCTATGGCGGAGGACGACTCGTGCCACCGCTCGGCACCCCGGAGCGGCTACGGTATACCTATTGGCTGCATTACGCAGAAGGCTCGCTCATGCCCTTTATACTGTTGAAGCTGGTCTTCGACCGCCTAGGGCAGGCATCTATGCCATTCTTCATGCGACCGTTCGCACGGGTAATTGTCAACCGCGCTAAGAGTTCGTTCATCGAACCTCAGCTCGCGCAGCACCTGAATTATCTGGAGATGGAGAGCCAGAAAAGTGATTGGTTCGCAGGTAACGAGTTCACGGCGGCTGATATCCAGATGAGCTTTCCGTTGGAGGCAGCGGCAGCACGTTCCGGCTTGGACGAGAGCCGACCCAAGTTAATGGACTTCCTTGAGCGCATCCACGCACGTCCAGCATATCGGCGTGCTTTAGAGCGCGGCGGCGAATACGATCTTCTGAGTTGGACAAAAGACGGCTCTTGAATAGTTGCGGTGCAAGGCAATCTCTCAGCCTTTGAGAGCGAGATTTTTGTCAAGCAAGGCAATTGAGTTGTCGGAAAATGCGGTTTCACAACGGTTTCTCAAGCGATCGCACGACAGGTTGCCCCACTTCTACCTTCCTTTAATATTAACGGAAGGTCGCCGATTGATAGTTTTGTTCTGACCTCTGGGTTGAGCAAGAACCGTCCCTTGTGATGAACCACCACGCCGCCTCATCCCCCGAGCGACCAACTGTCAGTAAGCCGTAGTTGTGTAAGAGTGAAGCCTTCCTATCCCTAAGGGTAGTGGCAATCTGTTTACCCTCCTCGCTGTCTAGCGATGTCAGTATACTCGTCGAACAGCGCCTGATCTTCGTAAAGCACAGGCATCTTGGGTGAGAGGGTCAGGGAGGCGATCGCTTCTGACCACAGATGTGGATTCTGCACCGCTAGAAGAGCGCGATCACACCCCACCCAATTTCATTCTTTCGTCAGCTCACACAGCAGCACTGGCTTCTCGAATAAGTCAAGCTTGGCGTAATCACCATCAATGGCAGTAATTTCAAAGGGAGCAAATTGTTCGCAATGTGCTGGACATTTAGACCAATTGACGCGATCGCCTACTTGCTTCGCAGCAGAGGGTAAGGAGCTGGCGGTAGGAACCTCGGAAGCCTCGCTTGGAGCTACCTCAGAGGTTTGGCTCTCCCCCAATAGTGGCTTGACAAACGCAGTACTGCCATTGGGCGGTATGGTAGGTTCTCCTGTGAATTTCTGATTCAAGCCAACCAGCTTTAGAGGGGGTGTACTCGCGCCCGTATGTAACATCGCCTCCCTACTGCCTTTGCTGCCGTCACTGAGTGGCGCTCTTCCAGTGCGATCACGTTGACCAACAAATCAAAACCTCACGGTGAGGTTTTGATTTTTTCCAAGAGTACTATTGCCTCAATTTTAGTCTCAGCGCTGACAGGGGTAAGAAGTGGTGACCAAACTATCTAGATGAACGTAGCCCTTCTAGTTTGGGATACATCGAAAGAAAAGCTCTTATCGTTAGGACTACGAGCTTGCAGTCCGATCAGTTGGCTCTACTCCTGAAAAGAATCTGGGTAAGTATTGAACTACCTGCTAGCCTGCTACGTGCAGGTTTAGTCAGACTGCTTCTTGAAAGCTGTCAAGTTTTTTGAAATAATTTTTCCGAGGAGCAATTGGGGTCAAAGTCTCGGTCTTATATTTAGCATCTCACACCCGACAATCTTCGTAAAGAAGGATGACATATTAGGGTCAATTGAAGGAAAAGTGTTTTGATGAGCCGCAAAAAATGGAATTAATTGGTGAGGCAGGTGGGTAAAGCAATGGTGTTCGGGAAAGTGCCCACCACGATAGCTATGGCGATCGAGTGGTACGGGCAATCCTTGCCAGATGCCAAAAGAACAAGAGAACTTAGCAATCTCAAGAGCGCTTTAAAAAGGTGCTTGCTTACGGGATACGGGTTTGAATTGGATGAACTTTCCAGCAAAGCACGATTGCAGGAGTGCTTGTCGCGGCTGTCCTTGAGAGAGTTCCGGAAGGCAAAAGTCGTTTTTCAGGAGGTGGCAACCGCTCGTCAAAGCGCTGGAGAGATTTGCGCTTCGACTGTTTTCAACTACAAGTCTAATTTGTATCGCTTTGTCAAGTGGCTGCAACAGCAGGACTGGTATGAGGAGGCTCTCGCTAGTTGCAATCCAGAAATTACACCCACGATTTATAGCGGTCACTCGTTGAATCAGTCGCAAAAAGTTAAACCGCGAAACATTGTTCCCTACAGCCTCAAGGAAGAGGAATATCCGGAGCGCCTCAAACAACAGTTGGTGGCGCTACAAGAGTTTTGGACGCTATCCTTCCACCCACGGCGTCGCCAACCCCCCTTGCGTCCCGCCTCAATCAAAACGTACCTGTTGCGAATCAAAATGTTCCTAGGCTGGGTCAAAAACGTTTACCGTCAGGGAATAGAACCTAATGAATTAAACCTGGAACTTAGTACGCAGGTGGAGCTAGTCGAGGAGTTTGTTAACTGGGGGTTGGGTTTAAGAGAAAACAGTTACACTTGGGCGTTTCAAGTGGTAAAGGCAGCGATTTTCGTGACCAAGTGGTGGGAGGCTTCTCATCCCCCAACTCTATCGGAGCCAACTCCGGAGCGACTACTGGCAACACTAGAATTTCTGGGGTTAAAGCCGACAGCGAAGTTTTTTGAACAGTACGGCCCAAGTAGAAGCGCCACTTCCAGACTGGATGCCCTGCAAGCTTACCAGCGTTCTTTGCAGCGTATTGAGAAAAAACAACCCAACTCTAGACGCACCTTGCACGCTGAAAAGCTGTTGACTTTCTCTGAGTGTTTGCAAGTCCTGGAATATTTAGAAAAATGCTGCGCCAACAGACGTATTGGAAGTATTTTGCGAAGTGAGGCAGAGGTGTTCAAGTCGGTTCAGCGCTACACGCTGATCAAGCTGTTGGTATTTTGTCCGATAAGGCAGCGGGAAATCCGGGAACTGGAACTGGGGCGAACGCTCAAGAGGGAGGAGTTTGGGTATGTTATCAGGTTGTCTCCTTCTGACCACAAAACGGGTTCAGCGACTGGGTTAAGCCGAGAGTTTCTCTTGCCAGAAGTGCTGACGGCTACTTTGGATGAGTGGCTCAATGTCTGGCGTGTGCGGGTGATAACGAATCATCAGTTGGTTTTCATCTCGTTAGGTTCAAAACGGCACTCAGAACTGATTGGTCAACCCTTGAGTGAAAATGCTCTGTGTTCCCTGGTAAAAACGACAATGAGGCGAGCCACCAACGTTTTGTTTGGCACTCCCCTATCAATAACGCCCCACGATTTTAGAAGGATAGCCATAACGCACCAACGGAAATTTGGCTCTCCCGAACAAAATGAGGCTTTAGCCGCACTGATGGGGCACTCGCTGCGGGAAGCGGATGAAATTTATAACTACATGACTCCTATAGAGAAGACGAAAAAAGCGCTTAACTGGTGGCAGCCCTCTCCCGATTAGTGCTTAACCAACTAGGCAGTTCAGGAAATCGCTTTGGATAGGTGCTTCCGTAAACGTGCGGCACTCTAGGACTATTTATTATTCGTTGTTACACAAAGCTCGAAGCAACAGAACTGTTTTCCAGCATCCGTGTAGCTGATTAGCAGGTAATTCTCGAACTCCTCTAGATAGCCCATTAGCACGCAAACTGGCCAAACGTGGCCAAGCAGAAAAAATCCTTTCAAGTAGACTGTTTAGAGAATGACTTGTTGTACGTGGATCGTTTGCTTTGACAGCAAGCTTCAGCGCACTTTCAATGACGTAGTCAGCAATCTCACGATTTACTAGTTCTTTTTGTTCCTGAGAATTGATTACCCTAGCGATCGCGACTAATTCCTGCTCCAACTTAGATCGAAGGTTTTCATCACCACTATTTGCCGCATGATCCGAGGCAACCATCAGGGCAAAAAGTGAAGTAGATGGTTCTGCTCGGTAAAGCTCAACAATATCAAGATTGTTCAATAGGTTACTCAGTTTTTCGGCAAAATCCCTGTAAATTGGCAAGTCCCCAATCACAGTGAGAATCAGCAGCCATTTTTCTTTAGCAGAAGGTTCATCGATAAGAAAATTGATCGCATTTTCTACTACTGCTTTCAACTGCTTAGAGGCAATCTGCTGTCCTAACTCAGTTCCCAGAAGAGAAGCTAAATATTTGCTGTGCTCTCCACCGAGTAACGAGTCCAAGTTATCTTGGGCGAGAGATGATTCATCACGCCAAAGTTGTGAATCCAGGAACTGCTGCTGCTCAAGAGTTTTAATAGCCAAGGCAGAAAATTTTTCAGCAATCCTCACGGCTTTGAAAATCTCCGGATCGCACCCGGATAAGACAGTGCCAAGACCATGAATAACCAACTTCATTCTGTTGAGCCGTCGAGGGTGGAGAGCGTCATTCCAGAATTCTAGGTTGCGATCAAGGAGGTCAGCATTAATCGATCTGATTTGGGAATGTTCCTCTAGTCTTTGAGCAAAGTCCTCTAACTCCTCTACTTGAAGTTCGGCATGATACAAAAGGTTATATAGTTTGCTTGTATGTGCCCAAATCATTGCTAGCCGCATTGAAGGCAGCCACTTCTTAGTCTCGTGCCAATAACTAAACTCACCACTGAGGAGATTGAGGATTGCCTGAAATAACCGAAATTGAAGTTCACCGATATCGCCACAAAGTTCGTCAAGGATATGTTGAACTAAGCCAGTTGAGTCGGGAGAAAGCAGCGCTAAATCAATCAGATGTAGCTGGCATACTGGAGAAGTTAATCGGGAGGCAAGTCTATCTAGCACCGCTCGTCTCTCACTTGACGGAAACTGCCTAAATGTCTCTCTTACCTGCACAGGAAGTTTAACGGGAAGGCAACAAAGGCGTTCTAGGCAAATTTCAAGTCCTTCAGCAGCCAATAGGAATTCTGCTGCCCGACTTTTTTTTTCGTGGAAACTGAGGCTTTCTGCTGCATACTGTTCAAGGTGAAAATGTCGTAGTAGCCCAGCCCCTGATGGAGGAATTAAGTCATCAATTGTAAAGCTACCGTCGTCGTGATGAAGCTTCTGTTCAAACGATGAATAGAAAACTACTGCTGACTGCTCACGCCATTCATTTGTAAGGTCAACGCGCCTGCGAAGATCTGTAGTAGATACGATTTCACTGACCACCCTTTCAAAAGTTGTGTTATCACAGTCAAACCAGAAACGATGCGATCGCAGAACTTGTTCGCGTACATTGGGATTGTTTGATGCCAGCAGCATCACATCATTTTGCCATGTGCAGATAGCTGAGTCTGCTTCATTGATAAAACAAAATTGAATGGAAGAACCATTCTGAACAGCCCGAAGTTTGAAAGTGATTTGCGGCTGTAAGGCTGTAATGTTTGCTTCTTCACCATTAACGGCTATGGCGATTGCTGGCAAGAAGTCTGATACAGGAAATACAAGAGGAGTTGATGAATCTGGCAGTGTTAGATTGATAGACTCAACCATTTGAATCTGGAAATAAGCCATCAACTCAGGCTCGGTTTTCAGTTCATCCTGTAAAACAGTTGGGAGATCTCGATACAACTCCATCAACATTATTCGATTCACGGCTTGCTGGGATTCGTCTCCTTCTTGCTCCCGCCCCAGGTAAAGAATAATATCTTTGATCGATCGTGCTACAGAAGTAATTACTTCTGGATTTGCTCTAAAACGATTTTCTGTAATTCGCCACTCAAGCCACTGAAAATATTGCTGACGACGGCTAAGACTTTGATGGGTATCATTATTTTCAATTCTCCACAACTGAATACCTCGGAAGTAAAGACGGCTGATGTCATGGCTAATCAAATCGAGTCCATCACTGTTTGAATCAACATTCGATAATAGATGTTGAGCACCAAAAGCGCCAGTATATAGGTTTTCTAGAACCCAATCAGAATAGGCAACAGTCATCTCTTCTGAAAGACTGTTATCCGCCCAAACATCGCTTATTGCACCTTCTGTGGCACGTAAACACTCAATAACAAACATCATTTCACCGTCAGGACTGGGTGAGCCTTCAGGCATCGGAGGGCGTTGAAGCCTGTGTGAATCCAGTAAACAGGAAGCGACATAACGGCGAATAGTAGCAAGGTCTTCAGATTCTCGAACTCTACCATTCCGCACTTCTTGTGTTTGCTTTAGGTGATAAATGATTTCTTTGCTCGTGATGGGAATGTACCGAATGTTGCCTGCACGTAGCAGCAAAATTTTCTTATAGTAGTCCGTTTGACTAAGATCGTTGCTAACCCTTAGTCCCTCTATAATTTCCAGTACACCAATAATTGGTACTCTGCCATCTCGATGGGGAAATTTGCTGAAATAGCGATCATCAATCCAGATAACATCACCAGGTTGAGAGGCATATGTGAATAGGTCGTAGGCTGTTAATCCACTTGCTTCCCAAAATTGCTGTAACTCAAGCTCTGTATCATGGTTAGAGCTTGGTACCGCGATCGCCTCGTATATTCCTTGCTCTAGTCCAGCCGAGACTCGATGGAGTAGATCCTTAAGCCACTGCCTTGATCGATCCGCATACTCACCAGTATTATTAATCGCCACCTGTGCATCACAAACACACTGATGCGTCACAAATACTCGAAAATAGCGACACACTTTTGCTAGCAAATCTGAGCCAGCTAAGAGAACAGCCAGTTCAGAGTTCAAGAATATCAAGTCATTCCGAGTCGGCAACTTTGGTAGTAAATCTGCATATCTCTGATCTCCCAGATTATTCAGCGCCGTTTCATATGCACTACTAGATAAAACTCCCTGTTCTTTCAGTGCCTCAACTAGCCCACGACAATTGATAAACCTTTGTTGCTCTGTCTCATCTAACACAACGGATTGCATCACACCATTAGCATCAAGCTGTTCCAATGGTAAGAACTCAACCACAAACCCATTTTCGGCACGAGCTTTCTCTAGCAAAATGGCTGATTGTTCACCTAATTGTTCTATTAATTCATTAGAGTCTGAACTCAAGGATTGAGGAAGTTCTTGTAATTGTCCAGATTGATGCAGTTGCAAGATTTTGCGATAACTATCCAGCCGAGAGGGCTGATGTGGTAGGAAGTGTTCGCATTCACGCAGAAGGGCAGTTGGCAATTTCGCTGAAATCCGAATTGGACTAAATCGCCGCTCCACTGCATCCAAGATACCAAGGTGATCAGCCAGCAAGAAAGCTGATATGTCTAGATGCAAACGCAACTGAATGCTTGAGTCTGCAAACCATTCTGGGAAAGGGCGGGCACCATAGCGGGCTAACACGGCTACCTGAAAATGGGGATTGGGATAGTTAGCATTTTCTCGGAGAAGATCTCTGAAAATGGTAGTAAGAGCAAATTTGCATACTTTGGCAAACAAATGTAGGGGCAGCTCTGCATTCTCATATTTCTGATTGATTGAAGCTGCATTTTCAGCCCATTCTCGCTGTAGCTTTAGAAGCTCACAAAGTTCAACTGCTTGAAACGAACCTTCTCCCTTAATAGCAAGAATCTGTGCTTGTTGCAAAAAAGGTTGAAGTTCACGCTCCAAACCCAACCTATATCCTGGACTAATGACTTGTTCTAGAATCTCCGTGTTAATAGATTCAGTAGCTGCCCGTTGCCATAACTGACGGGCTAATACAGGATCTTGCAGTTGTACCCATCTAGCTGCTCGGAGCAAGGAAGTTGCATGGACATCTTCTTGCTTTAATAGACGAGAAGCCGTACTCGCTACTCCTGGTAAGTCTCCCTGATTTAGCTGGAGATCCATCAAGGTCACGAGATTTTCAACTGTCTCTTGCAATCGCGCCAACTCCTGTGCATCAGCAACTGCCTGTGAGATCAACCCCAACCTTGCCTGACAACAGGCTCTCAAACGGCGCAGATAGGGAGGCAAAGTACTGCCTGGGAAAAGCTTTTGATGGTTATTCAATAACTGAAAGCATTGCTCAAAACGACCCGCTTGTTCAGCACATTGTGCTGCTAGACTGAGAGCATCAGGTGTTCCCACCAAATTCACCAAATCATCTGCTCTATCGGCTACATATGCCCAGTCTTGTAAGCTAGCTCGAAGCTGGCAAGCTTCGCTTAAATATTGACCGTTATGGCTTTCCTGCCAGCACGTCCCTAAATAGTCAGCAAATGTTTGCCAGTTACCGCTCACCCGTGACTGTTCCCGCCGAATTACCACTTGAATGCTGCGACGAACAGCAGGGTTGCTAAACGTTTCGCTTTCTTGAAGCGCGGTTTCCACCTCTCCATCTATCGCTAGAGTTTGTACATACCAGAAGAGCCAGACATCTTGATTTCCAGTTTGCTCAAACGTTTCCCTTGTACGATGTAGAAGTTCTAAAGCAGGCTTGGGAGTCTCCAAGTAAAGGTATATTCCGAGCAAAGTAACAATGCGTTCAAGGTTATTGCTTCCTTCCTGCACCAACGCTTCTAAGGCTTGTTGACTCGTAGATAAATCAATTTCATAGTTGCGAACCGCTCTCCAAATGATGGCTTGTGAGTTAGTTGGATCTTCGGCAAGTAGCGCGGAACATAACTCCTGAGCCTCTGACTGACGATCTGGATCGTTTGCTAAACAAGCTAGATACCCTATTTGCCAGTATTTCCGTTGTTTCTCTCCTCGCTCAGTTTGAGATGCGAGTTGCCTAAACTCCTCTGCTGCTTTGCGTAGTCGCTGCAAACTTTCGTCATCACGCTTGATAAGTGACCAGTCAACAGGTTGAGCAAAGTCAATTAACCGTTTGGGAATAGCAGATGAGAGTACACTGAAGTAATTAATAGTAGCCTCAGATGCCCTAATCTTCTCCCAATTGGGTTTTTCATAACGAGCTTGTTGAATCTTTACCAGAGCACTAGTGATGTCCCCTTTGTCCAAAAGTGCCAAGGCGTGTATGCGGTTAGTTTCAGCGTCTGGTTCTAAACCTTGAGGCAAGGTTTGCAGCTTGGTAATAACCGCCTCTGTACGTCCTAGTTCCAACAACAAGCCTAGTTCGAGATTGAAAAGGTCAATACTTGACGGACTGCTAATCAGTCTCAGTGCTGCCTCTGCACCTTCAGTGCGATAGCTAATCAAGGCTTGTAGGAGAATATCATCTCCCTCTGGAGCGATAGTACGGGCTTGTTCTGCTAAAGCTTTAGCTTTCTCAGCATCATGTTCTACACTAAGGACATAGCTTGATAGGGATTGCAAAATCTGTGCTTGTAGGGGCTTCTCAAAGACATCCCAGTTTGAGTCATGCCGCAAGGCTTCGAGGCAGGTAAATGCTTGCTGCAAATATCCTTGCCTATATAATTCCCGGAATTCGTCTAGCTGTTTAGCTTTTTCCTTCGACAACTCAGAGGACAAATGTCCAATCTTTGAACTGAGAACACCAAACGCCAATTGTGTTTCTTGAGAATTTTCTGGGAATTGTGGGTATTGCTGTGGTGCACGACCACAGATTTTTTCCACCCACTCCTGCGACTTTAGGTAGCGATAAACAATTTCAGAGTGAGGAGCTAACTTTTGGCGTAGCGTGCTTGCTGACCAAGCTTCATACTGAATGCCATACTCTGCAAAACGTTGTTTCTGAATCAAAATTTCTCTTTGCCGCTGGTTTTGAGTTAGCTCACAGCCGACAAATAAGATGAATCGCCTAACCTTCTGGGTTTGCCAGTAGTCGATATGTTTCAAAAACTCATCAGACGCTTTACTAATTTCGCGAGGTGGAAAATCTTTATAACACTTGCACTGACCTACTTCAGTGTGAATACCATCATCACGATGAGCCAAAAGGTCAATCCCATCCTGTCTCTGCCCTCGTGTTCCATATACATCGCAAGTAGCTATTCCATGTTGTACTGAGAACACGTCACGGCACATATCTTGGAAGTCGTACTCTCCCAGTTCATAAAAGTTGGGGGGTAAGTTGGGATTAACTCTCGGAGACAACATCAATATTCAGAGATTCTGTATATCTAACATAGAGTTTCTACTTGCTTAGTACTCTGCTAACGCAGTCACTGGCAGCGTGATCGCTATTGCCATAGGTTGGATAGAGCAATAGCGAAACCAACACTGAGGGATTCATTTCCTTGTTTTCTTCTACTCGTTACCCCCATCTTCAGCGAAATCCATCAGTTGAACCAGATGAGGCATCGCAAGCTCTGTCAAGATAAGCTTAACGAATTTACGTTGTTTCAGCCATGCGATTGACCGCGACCTGTAAATGATGGCATTGAATCACTATGTTTCTGGCAGGTGGGTTAGTCATAGCTAGTTTCCGGTGCGAAACTAGGTGACTTAACGACATGAGGTGAACTGGCTCTCCCCTACCAAGAAATCTGTGCGCTCCCCCTAAAGAACGTTACGCTGTGCGCGATGCCGCTATACTTACCAGCGCGATCGCGCTGTCTATCAGTTAGCTCAGATCTTTCCCACCTTGAAGCTTCTTTTTGTACTAATTGATTTGCGTCATTTATAAATTACGTCATTTTTAATTGACATAATGACTAATTTACTAAATTACGAAAGTGTGCTTTTATAGAAACACTAGTTGTAGGAACCCACTTCTGTGCTGACTATTACTTGTGCTTCACTATCGGGCGGACAAGGGAAATCAACGGTTTCACTGTTCCTAGGAAGGGTATTAGCTCGCTTGGGATACAGCGTATTGATGGTGGACGCTGACCCCCAGAGTAGTTTGACTTTTTATCTGGGTCATGATGTTGAGCCTAGCCAACCCACACTGCTGGAAGTTTTGAAGAAGCAAGTCAAAGTCGAGGATGGCATTTATGAACTGTCACACAGCAATATGTGGATTATTCCCTCTGATGAAGGGTTAGATAGCGTCCAGGACTTCTTGGCATCTTCTGGTATGGGAGCGGTGGTGTTAAAAAAGCGGTTGAGTGAAGTGGCAGACTTATTTACCTTCTGCATTATTGATTCCCCACCGCAGCGATCGCAGATTTGTTTAACGGCTGTAGGCGCGGCGGATGCTGTTCTCATTCCAGCAGAAGCTTCCTCGAAAGGTCTGAATTCTCTGATTCGCTTTTTGGAGTTAACCAAAGAACTGACAGATGTTGATGCCTTCACTGGTACGCTTTTGGGGGTTATTCCGTTTCGAGAACGGCGTTTTGGGAAAAATCAGGCGATTCAGAGCGTCAAAAGCCTTGAAGGAATGCGAGAGGCTGCCCAGGATATTCCAATTCTTCCAGCGATTCCTGAATCCGAGCAGTACAAAAAAGCGCTGGACTCTGGCGTTACCCTAGCGGAGTTAGGATACCCCCACCTCGAAGTGCCTTTTTTGAAAGTTGTCGAGTTACTCAAAGAGAAATGTCTTCACAAGATGCCTTCAGCAGGCTAAAGTCCCGCACCCGACCCACCGTTCCGCCTAGAGACACATCTGTGGTCAAAAAACCTGTAGAAGAAGGGGAGCTTTTCAGCGTACAGGCTGAGTCGGAGACATTGAAGACCGCTGACCTTGACGAAATAACTGAATTTAGTCATTTAGAAAACACCAAAGTTAGTAAATCTTTAGATGTGCCAGAACTCCAGGCTCAACCGACGAACTCCATTACTGAAGTTCGTTCTAAACCAAATACTGAATCTGACAAAGGTTCAGATCAGCTTTCTTTTGCACAAGAGTCGAATGAACTGAATGATGAGGTGGTGCGCTCTACTATTAGACTCTCGGCAGAGATTGATGAACAGATGAGGCAGTTGTGCCAACGGGAGAAAATCACAAAGGACACCTTTCTTGAGGCGGCGTACCTAGTGGTAGGTGAGGAAGGGGAACTGAGGACTAGAGTGTTACAGCTAGCTAAAGAGCGCTACAAGCAGCGCAAACAAATAGGGGAGAAGCGGAAATTGATGACAATGATGAAGAAGATAGGTGCTGATTGAAGGTTCTGTACTATTGTCTGATGGATGTACCTCCGCAGCGATGTGCTAATTAAAGTTCAAATGGAGTCAGCCGATATAAAGACTCCAAACATAAATAACTTTAAATAATATGGCTCTTCAGTACTTAGTATGCAAAATCAGCTAAAAAGCCTTACGGGGCAAGGCTCATAGCCTAAAAAAATATTTACTTCATGAAAATCCTTGCCCCGTAAGGCTTAGAGATTTTCCATATTGGATTTTGGCATAACAGGTACTGAAGAGCCAATAATATTTTTTGAGAGACAGCCTCTAGTTTTAGATTTTAGAGGCTGAATTTCAATTTTCAGATAGCTTCGCTTAAGGTGGGTCTTTTCAACCTACAAGCACTGTTTGATAAATCCGACAAAGCAGAACCAGACCTTTTAGAGCAATATAATCCACTCGTCCTTCTCAACAGCGATCGCGACTTTTGCCTAACGCATCCCGATGTGCTTTCCGGAAAGCACATCAGGATGCAGATTGCATTCGCTTTAGCGCCGCCAGATGTCTGCTCCTAGCTAATTCGCTCTCTAGGCTTTGCCCTTTGAGCAAGGCAGGAGAGAGCGAATCGCGAGAAAGAGCGATACCGTGAATGAGATCGCCTCTCTGACTTGGAAGTGCGTAGGGTAGATGCCGTAGGCATCGCCCCCTATTGGCTTAACATAAATTTAAGATGGCTCTAATTTAGGTGAAAAAGTTGAATAAAAAAGACTTTGATTATAAACCATCGTTGCTTCAACTGCAAAAGATACGTAAAGAATTTACAGAGGGCAGTGCAACAAGGGTCGTCCTCAATGAGATTAACACCTCATTCAATCGCGGAGAATTCGTTGTTTTATTAGGTAATAGCGGGAGCGGCAAAAGCACCCTGTTAAACCTGATTAGTGGCATCGAAAAGCCCACAGGTGGCTCTATCCTAATTAATGACGTGCCGATTACACAGCTAAACGAGCGAGAGCGTACACTGTTCCGGCGCGACCATATTGGTTTTGTCTTTCAATTCTTTAACCTGATTCCGACTTTGACGGTTTTAGAGAATGTCACGCTCCCTCAAGAATTGGCTGGGCGGGATAGGAAAGAAGTGGAACAAAAAGCTTTAAATCTCCTCGAAAAGGTCGGGTTGGCTGACCGCTCTCAAGCTTTCCCCGACAAGCTTTCAGGAGGTCAACAGCAGCGCGTTGCCATTGCTCGTGCCGTCATCCACGATCCAATGCTGGTGTTAGCCGATGAGCCAACGGGCAACCTGGATGAAGAAACGGGCGATCGCGTTTTGAAGCTGTTACTCGACCTAACGCGCAGCGCCAACAAAACCTTAATTATGGCAACTCACAACCCCGAAATTGCCAAGCTGGCTGACCGGGTTTGGCGCGTTCACGATGGACATCTACAAGAAGAATCAATCAAAACAGAAGGTATGGAGGAGGTTGTAGCTTGAGCGAGCAACTCAGTTTTAAGAAGCAACCTTCCATCTCTAACCAACCGTTATGGCGACTGGCATGGCGACGCATCAAGAGACGACCCTTCCAATACGTTCTGTTTATCTTGGGGGTGGCGCTGGGTGTTGCGATGATGGTATCAATCGACCTAGCTAATGGGTCAGCACAACGCGCCTTCGAGCTTTCCACGGATGCGATCGCGGGACGCACTACTCATCGCATTGAGGCTGTCGCACCAACAGGAGTAGACGAAGCGATTTATCGCCAGATTCGTCAAGACGCTAGTACTATCCCTGCTGCGCCAGTTGTCGAAGGGTATGCTGTAGCAGAAGAACTCGGCGCACAACCGATGCATCTGGTAGGCATCGATTTGTTTGCTGAAACTCCGTTTCGCAACTATTTCAACGACAACGACGATAGCACTCAGGGACAAGAGGGATTTACAACCTTTCTGACCGAACCGAATACCGTTATCCTCTCCCAAGACGTAGCCCAACAATATGGCGTATCTCCGGGTGATGCATTGTCCCTGAATTTGGCTGGACAGCACATTCCCGTGCGTGTAGTCGGGCTACTGCAACCCGCCAATGAAGTGACTCGCCGTGCCTTAAGCAACCTTCTGTTTACAGATATCGCCTCAGCTCAAGAGATTTTGGGGATGGTGGGTCATCTGAGCCATATTGACCTGATTGCTGAAACTGAAGCCGAACTTAGCTCAATACAAGCTATTTTGCCTTCTGGAGTGAAAGTAGAAGTAGCAGAAGCACAGAAGAATGCCGTTAAACAGATGACAGCGGCGTTTCAACTGAACCTAACTGCCTTAAGCCTCCTGGCATTGGTGGTTGGGATGTTTTTGATTTACAACACCGTCACCTTCAGCGTGATACAAAGACGGCCGATCTTCGGCATTCTGCGCTGCTTGGGCGTCACTCCAGGTCAACTCGGAATTCTCATCCTCAGCGAATCTGCTGTTTTGAGTCTAGTGGGGTCAGTTCTAGGAGTAGGGTTGGGGATTGTACTCGGTCGCTCGATTGTGGGATTGATTACCCAAACCATTAATGATTTTTATTTTGTCGTTAGCGTCCAGCAGGTCACGGTTTCTCAACAGACGTTAGTGAAAGGCATCATCATTGGCGTAAGTGCGGCGATTTTTGCGTCCCTGATTCCTGCTTTAGAAGCGATGCGGACTTCACCTCAAGGTACGCTGCAACGATCAACATTAGAAAGCAAAGTTCAGCGAATCCTCCCTTGGTTAGTTGTTGCTTGGTGCGTACTTACTCTGTTGGGAGTCATCTTGCTGCGGTTAAATGCAGGGGGTTTGGTTGTTGCCTTTGCCGGATTGTTTGCGATTCTGCTGGGTGCTGCCTTACTCACACCACCTGTAACGGCGTTGTTCATGCAACTGTTTGCTCCCCTAGGAAATGGTTTGTTTGGTATTTTGGGACGCATGGCTCCTCGAGATATTATTCGCTCATTGAGTCGAACTTCAGTTGCGATCGCCGCCTTAATGGTGGCAGTTTCCGTTATTGTGGGTGTTTCCATTATGGTCGGCTCGTTCCGAGGAACGGTTGTCCAGTGGCTCGATCAAACTTTACAAGCCGATATTTACGTCTCACCTCCCAGCACTACTGCCAATCGCGTCATAGGTAAGTTAGCTCCCGATGTCGTCGAGGAAATTAAGGATTGGGAGGGGATTGACCATTTCGTTACCTACAATGATGCTGATACGACCATCAAAGAATTTGACAAACGGGTGAAACTCATCTCTGCTGATGGAGATGTGTCGCAAGGCAAACGCCCCTATGCTTGGATTCGTGACAAGGGGGTAAAGCCTTGGCAACAGTTAGACGCAGGTCAAGGCATCATTATTTCCGAGGCGTTGATGCTGAGAGAGAATCTGACTGAACCGCCACAGTCCCTCACCTTGGAGACGACAGAAGGTTGGCGTAGTTTTCCTGTCCTAGCCGTGTTCTACGACTACTCCTCCGACCAAGGCACAGTTTTAATCGATGATGACTTATACGTCGATTTGTGGCAAGACAAGAGTATTGCTTCTGTGGGTTTATTTGTTGAGCCAGGGCGATCGGTTGATGAAATTGTCGCAGCAATCCGAAATCATTTCCAGGGACGACAGGATTTGCTAGTCCAGTCCAATCAAAGCTTACGCAATGGTTCCTTGGAGATTTTTGATCGCACCTTTGCCATCACCAACGCCTTGCGTCTCCTTGCTGTGATTGTTGCCTTTATTGGGGTTCTCAGTGCTTTGATGAGCCTGCAATTAGAGCGGACGAGGGAATTGGGCATTTTGCGAGCAACAGGAATGACTCCACGCCAGATGTGGCTGCTGACACTGCTGGAAACAGGGTTAATGGGCGCTACGGCTGGAGTGTTGGCAATGCCTTTGGGCTACGTTTTGGCTTGGATTTTAATTTACGTGATTAACGTGCGATCGTTTGGCTGGACATTGCAGATGCAACTACAACCCAGCTACTTCTGGCAGGCATTAGTGGTTGCTGTTGTCGCAGCACTTTTGGCAGGGATTTATCCTTCAGTGCGTCAGGGCAACACGATCATTGCTACAGCAATCCGTCAAGAATGATTTGAGAAGTAGCCAGGAGCCAGAAGTATTCCTGTGCGACTGGCAGTTCTTCTGACTTCTATATTCTCAATACTGACTCCTTTCATAAGACTTATGAAACGATTTTTAGCCTTTATTCTCATAGTTGGTTTAGTCGTCGGCAGCATTGCTTTGCTCGTCGTTCAGCCTCAGAAAGTAGCCGAGAAAGGAAGTGCTTCTGTTGCATGGCTTGCTGACAATAACCAAGCCAACTCAGATGGTTTTAAACGGGTTTTTAGCCCAAGCGAAATCGTGTTTCCTCGGGACTTAGGCGCTCACGAGGACTATCAAACGGAGTGGTGGTATTATACGGGGAATTTAGAAACCTCCACAGGTCACCCCTTTGGGTTTCAGTTAACCATTTTTCGACGGGGTTTAACTCCTTCAATTCAACCTGTAAGTACTGATAATCGCTCAGACTGGCGCACTAATCAGGTATATTTTGCCCATTTCACCATTAGCGATATTGCCGACAAAGCCTTCTATCCCGCTGAACGTTTTAGCAGAGGAGCAGCAGGATTAGCTGGAGCGCAAGCCGTTCCCTATCGAGTCTGGCTCCAGGATTGGTCATTCACAGAAATTGCCCCAGGTCAAGTGCAGCTTGCAGCTAAAACTGACCAAGTCGCTTTAGATTTGGTTGTTAAGGAAACATTGCCTCCTATTTTACAGGGCGATCGCGGCTACAGTGCCAAAAGTTCAGAACCCGGAAATGCCTCTTACTACTACTCAATTGTGCATCAAGAAACCACTGGGAAAGTAACAGTAAAAGGAGAGACGTTTGAGGTTACAGGCTTAACTTGGAAAGACCATGAATACTCAACCAGCTCTCTCAGCGCTGATGACGTGGGCTGGGACTGGTTTTCGTTGCAACTCGATAACGATACCTCGCTGATGTTATACCTATTGCGGCGTAAAGATGGAACCATAGAATCCGTTTCTAGCGGTTCTTTCATTACTGCTGACGGTACGGTGCAACCATTGAACAACACTGATTGGCAATTAGAGGTATTGGATACTTGGAAAAGCCCAACCAGTAAAGCACAGTATCCGGCTAAGTGGCGGCTTGCAATTCCAAAGCTAGCGTTGAATTTGGAAGGACAGCCGTTGATGCCCAATCAAGAACTCAACCTTTCTACCACTTATTGGGAAGGCGCAGTTAGGTTCAAAGGTACGCAAGCTGGAAAGCCAGTTCAGGCACAAGGTTATGTTGAAATGACTGGCTACACCAGCACATTAGCAAACGTTCTTTAACAGAATTAAGCAATATGAATGAACCTCTAACTGTTGAGCGATCTGCCGAAGGCGGCAACGCAACGCTCTCGCAGAATCGATTGATTACAATTTTGGCTGTCGGTTCTAGGGGAGACGTGCAGCCCGATCTACCAAAGAGTGTATTCCTATGCGACTCTGTTCCGCATGAGTGGCTTTTTCCGCGAATGGCTGCTGTTGTCCATCATGGAGGCACTAACACCACTGCCGAAGATTGCGTGCAGGTGTCCCCTCGATAGTCGTCCCGTTCTTTGGAGATCAGCCTATGTGGGGTCAACGAGTTGCTGACTTAGGTGTGGGACTATCACCAATTCCCTACAAGGAACTATCAGTGGAGGGATTGGCGGCTGCAATCCAAGTGGCTGTTAGCGATGAAGCTATGCGTTCCCGTGCGATCGCGCTCGGGCAAAAGATTAGGGCAGAAGATGGCATCGCCAATGCTATTGAGGCATTCGATCGCCATCTTAGCTTGCAGAAATAAGAACGCTCTTTTCCACAAAATTCTCAAATAACTTGTGTTTGCTGTACCAATTCAACTAAAAATTTAATGGTTCAAAACATCCTCAGTGCAAAAACTCCAGAAGGTCAAACTCATCGGGGACACTTGCGTGCCTTACGGGAGGACACGATCACGTACATCGAGCATTTAGCGCGACAAGGTGACCTTCTCCGCATCTCGTTTGGACTTCTTGGTTCAGCCTATTTCGTCAATAGTCCTGACTTAGTGCAAGAGATTCTGCTGAAGCAAGCCAGGAAGTTTCACAAGCCTTTTATCGTCAAATACACGGCAAAAGAGTTTTTCGGCGAAAACCTCTTCACGAGTGATGACGAACTGTGGCAAGTATTACGTGCTGCCATTCAACCTGCATTTCATGCTCAGAGGCTCAACGCCTATGCCAGCATCATGGTGGACTACACCAAGGCTATGATTTCTCAATGGCAACCGGGTCAAGTCATTGATATTCCACAAGCCATGATGGATTTAACGTTAGGCATTACGACTAAAGCTTTATTTGGTCAAGATTTACGCAATGATGTAGCAGGTCAAGCAATTATCCGCTTCATTGAACTATTCTCCCAGCGACTTAGTGGATTTCCAGTACCAGCTTGGTTGCCCATTCCTAGTAATTGGGAAATCAAACGACAGATTGCAATTATCGATCGCCACCTCAGCCCGTTGATTGCAGAACGTCATCAGTCCTTTGCAGAGCATGACGATGTTTTGTCTATGCTGATTCAGGCGCAAGCCGCAGACACGACAGGGCTTCTCACGAATCAACAAATCAAAAACGAAGTCCTGAACTTATTTGCTGCGGGCTATGAAGTCACAGCGCATACACTGGCGTTTACCTTGTATCTCATCTCTCAACATCCAGATGTGGAAGCACGATTGCTTGAGGAAATCGATCGAGTTGTTGGTCAAAGAGCGATCACAATTCCCGATCTAGAGCAAATGCCGTACCTAGAAATGGTTTTGAAAGAATCCATGCGCCTGTTGCCTGTCACAACTTTGCTGTCCCGTCAAGCCGTAGAAAGTGTTGTGCTTAAAGGTGGTTATACCCTTCCTAAAAACAGTGTTGTACTCTTTGCGCCGTGGACGCTGCATCGTTGCTCGGAGTACTTCCCTAACCCACTTAGCTTTGACCCAGAGCGGTTTCATCCCGATTGCAAAGATAAAATTCCTAAGTTTGCCTACCTACCATTTTCTGCGGGTCCTCGCATCTGCATTGGCAATGCATTCGCAATGATGCAGATGCGAATCAATTTAGCAACGATTTTGCAAGACTATCGGCTAACTGTCGCCCCTGAATATCAATTCGAGCCATTCTACAGTTTCAATACTCGTCCTAAAAACGGATTACCTATGACTGTGGAGGTTAGGTGAGACTGCTCCAAAGCCCTGAGCGGCTTGAGAAGACACTCACTGTGGGGTAAATTCGTCAATCCAAGCTGTTCGTACATCAGCATTTTGATTAGCTTGCCAAACTCTGCCGCTAATTAGCCGATTAATCACGCCTTTTGAGTCGGGTTCGCGATCTACGTAGCCGCCAAGAGTGACTAATCGATCCTCCGGCTGTAAATCTACAACAGCTATCAGGGAATCAAACGCTTTGGAACAGCCGTGAATGTGTCCAATCGCCAGAATACGCATGGCTACTATGATAGCTTGTTAACTCAAGCCGAAATAAACTTGAAAAAATCAGAGCGATCGCTGTTTGGGCTGGTATTCCGAAGGCGTGATCGCACAGCTCCATTCACTGGCTTGTTGAACTTTCCGGTAAACTGGCAACTGCCGAACTGTTTTCTCAAGCTCTGGCCCTCTACGAATCAGAGCAGCGGGAAGCAGCCGCCCAAAAGTTCCAAGCCTGCCTAAACCAAAATCCTTTAGATGGGGTAGCAAAAACCTATCGCGATCTCTGCGAGTCTGACCCACTCTCGAGACATTTCGTGTAATTGCGCCTTTCACCCTTAACAATTCGTTGGTTCGACGGAGGTAGGCTTGGTTTGTCTAGCCTCAGACTTCCAGTCTGTGGGCGATTTACTCTCATTGGGATGCTCCCCATCTGTATGCAGCGAGCACCTTGAGTTGTTGTGGGGAGGTGGAGGCATGTCGGCAAACCACACTTTTTCCACACCTTGCTAGTGAATAAGGAATTGTTCTATTGTTTATTTAGCCAGCTAAATAAACACAGAGATGCCTGAAAAACCCATGCTCCAAACCATTGCCTACCTAATGGTGCAAGTTTGTAGGGCGCACCGCAATCAAGCTAGCGTGGTTCTGGCTGAACTAGGACTCCACACGGGACAAGAGATTTTGCTCATGCACCTGTGGGAAAACGATGGTCTAATCCAATCTGAACTGGCTCTTCTGATGGAGGTGGAACCTCCAACCTTAACTAAGATGCTACACCGCATGGAAAAAGTTAGGTTACTGGAGCGGCGCCGGGATGAACAGGATGCTCGAAGCTACCGGATTTACTTAACTGACAAGGGTCGAGCGCTTTTTGAACCAGTCACCCACGTCTGGAATGTCCAGGAAAACCGGATCTTGACCGACCTGACGCTAGAGGAGCAACTCCTGTTTCGTCGGTTGCTTTTGCAAGTCCGCAGTAACCTAACGTGAACATTCTTTTTTTTTGTGATTTACTTAGCCAGCTAAATAAACAGAGTAGATAGGAGAAGCCTGTATGGATCTGTTAACACTGGATAGCTTGCCTGCCCAGTTACGAAATGCGATTACACACCGCGACTTGGCGCGGGGAGAAAACCTTTTCCAGCAGGGGGAGGAAACATCTGCCTTTTTCATTGTGGAAACGGGACGAGTTAAACTGATGCGCTACACGACTGGGGACAAAGTGGTGACGTTTCAGGTGGCTAGACCTGGGAAGAGTTTGGCTGAGATTGCCTTGTTCTCGGACACTTACCCTTGTGCGGCGGTGGCTGAAGTCGCTTCAAGGGTAATTGTTTATCCCAAGCAACTACTTTTGTCAGCACTTCGTGAAAATCCCGACTTAGCAGAAGATTTTATGGCAATGCTGGTGCGGAAAATTCAGGCGCTGAAAGTCCGCTTAGAGTTGCGGGACATTCGAGCGGCTCATGAGCGGCTGCTGCGATATCTGCGTTACCAAGTACAGCCTGGAGAGCAAAATCTGGTCAACTTCGAGCGCCCACTCAAGGATATTGCCGCCGAGTTGGGGCTTACGCCTGAAACCCTTTCACGCGCTTTGACTCGGCTGGAGCAAGAAGGGATGATTACGCGGACACGGCTACAAATCACCCTTCAGAATTCACCCGCCGCTTGATTCAAATCAATGCAATTGTTTGTAAGAGCGAGTATTCTAGTCGCAGGTTTAGATGGAGCCTCGAAAATGCCAAATTTTTTCAAAATTAGCTCTACATCGTTCGCTCAAAATCTGTATAATCGGCTGCCAACTGTTCAAATAGTCGATGCGTGTTGCACCTTACCAGTACGTGATTCAGCCGAGAGTGGAACGGGCAAAGCCGTTATTGCAACACAGAGGGCGTGATTGCTGGCGGTTCAATTCAGACGGTGTGTCTCATTGCCATCATCGCTATTTCCATTCTCAAACCTGGGGACGAACAGATATTAAATCAAAACAGAAGTCAACGGCTTGTGCGGCGTGACTTTTTTCATGAATGAGCGGCAGTACCTAGCCTACGACTCTAGAGCAAAGGAGACAAGAAATGCAGATTGAAGGCGCAATTGCCTTAGTTACAGGTGCAAATGGCGGTATTGGTAAATATTACGTTGAGGCACTGCAAGCAGCAGGAGCCGCTCGGATCTATGCAGGGGCAAGGAATCCCAACTCTGTGAGTGAGATGGTGGCGGCTGACCCACAACGGGTTATCCCAATTCAACTCGACATCACCGATGAGCAATCTGTGAGTACTGCTACTACCAAGTGCCAGGATGTTACCCTGCTAATTAACAACGCTGGCATAGGGCTTCTCAAAGGGTTTATCTCTGCGCCCGACCTCTCTAGTGCGAAAGCCGAGATAGAGGTCAATTATTTTGGCACGCTGTTGATGTGCCGTGCCTTTGCTCCTATTCTGAAAGCGAATGGTGGGGGAGCGCTCGTCAATATGCTAACGATTCTGGCGAAAGCCAATCTTCCCATGAATGGGTCTTACAGCGCTTCCAAGGCAGCGGCTCTATCAATGACTCAGGGAATCAGAGCTGAACTGACACAACAGGGGACGCTGGTTGTCGCTGTGATGCCGGCAACAGTGGATGCTGGAATGAGTAAGCATTTTCCTCCGCCCAAAGTGGCTCCAGAGGTGGTGGCTCAGACGGCATTGCAAGCTGTGATTGATGAAGTTGAGGATGTTTACCCCGGCGAGCAGGCAACAGAAATGGCAGCGCAATTGCTACTAGACCCCAAAGCGGTTGAAAAGTGGATGGCGACGATGCTGCCTGTTGATTGAACCTAAAAAAGCCATGAGTTAGGTGACTAATGGGGTTTTATCGTGGTTGCCTAGCGTAACGCAGTAGATACAAAGTCCTATCACCACAGAAAAAATACCATTGTGAGTCTATGACAACACAAACCCTTGTAGAGCAGAAATACCTGATCAAGCTAACTCCTGAAAATTCCGTCTTAGTAATGGTTGATTACCTGACAGGATTCCTGCCAGGGCTGCGGACAATGGACCGAGACACCTACATGAACAACGTCACAGCACTGGCTAAAATCGGCAAAATTTTCCAACTGCCCACCATCATCCTTGGGGATGAAGGCGGTTTTCGCGGCGAGTTCTTCCCCCAGATTTCCCAGTATTTATCACATGGCTGGCGAATTGAACGTCATACCCCCAGTGCGTGGCATGAACCAAAGTTTGTTGAAGCCTTGCAAAAGTTCAACCGCCCTAAAGTGATTATGGCTGGTATTTCCATCGATAACTGTGTGTTGCAAACAACACTCGATGTCTTACGCGCTGGGTACGAAGTATATGTTGTCGTGGATGTCTCAGGAACCGAGTCCAAGCTGGTGGAAGATGCTGCCATTATGCGAATGACCCAAGCTGGGGCTGTGATGACGAATTGGGTATCACTTGCCTCCGAGTTAATGGCTGATTGGAACAGCTCCACAGGAGATGAGGTTGGGAAATTGTATCAAGAACACAGTAAGTGGGGCGAGTCTTGATGAGACAGTTTGGTTCCGAGCGCCCCAGTGTTTTCTACTGCGGTGATGATGCGGATGCCAAGGCGATCGCAGCCAGTTTAATTGGGATTCTTGCGGAAAGCTATGTGAAAAGTACACGCACGCGATCGCTAACGCCGTACACGCCATTGAGTTATTCTTTGTCGAATTTCTATAAAAGTGACATCTGTCCGTAGATTACCCACTTCTAAAAATCCGATCCAGACTTCGGCATCCGGGTAGCGCAAGGTCTTGGTATCGATATTGAGAAAGAAGTTCTTAACTAACAGGCACTACCCCACCGTATATCTCTAACCGTCTGGGCTATCCGTTGTTTGTCCCTACTCGAACATTTTAAGAGAACAGTATATGGCACACATTCTGCACCTTGACTCTAGTCCTCGTGGCGATCGCTCCATTTCACGCACTCTGACGAAGGAATTTATCACAGACTGGAAAGCCTCTTATCCAAGCGATATCGTTACTTATCGAGACTTAGGACATTATCCGGTTCCGGCTGTGGATGAACCCTGGATTGCAGCATCCTTCGCCCCAGCCGAATCCAGAACGACCGAACTAGCAGCGGTGATTAAAACCTCTGATGAGTTAATTGATGAGTTTCTGGCTGCTGACTATTATGTTTTTGGAGTGCCGATGTTCAACTTCAGCATCCCCTCTACTCTCAAGGCTTACATTGACCAAATTCTTCGAGTCAACCGAACTTTTGTTATCAACAATGGCGGCTACGAAGGTTTAGCAAAAAACAAAAAGATGTTGATTATTACTGCCCGTGGTGGCACTTATGGGCCTGGAACTCCCTCCGCTCAGTACGACTTTCAAGAACCTTACCTCCGAACAGCTTTTGGCTTCATCGGCATTACAGATATTACGTTTATTCACGCCGATAATCTGGCGGCAGGTGATGAAGTTCGTCAACAGTCTCTGACTGCGGCTCGTGCAGCGATTGAGAAAATGGTTGCCAGTTGGTGAGATAGCCCGATGAGTAAGCCCAACCCCTAACGATGAAAAAGATTGGTTTATCTATTGCGGCGAGTCTTGGTAGTTTTTGTCTCATTTTCCACAGCACTTGTGTATTGGCTCAAACTGATGAACCTCCTGTTGTAAGTTATAAGCAAGAGCTGACGGTAAATTCTGCTGTTGTTGAAGCCGATGCAGAAGCCGTTTCTCAAAACCAATCTTTGGAAACCACCATAGAAGGTCAGGTAACTTCCGTAAGCCAGCTAAAAGATGTGCAGCCGACCGATTGGGCTTTTCAGGCTCTTCAATCATTAGTCGAGCGCTATGGAGCGTTAGCCGGTTATCCAGATGGCACCTTCCGGGGCAACCGAGCTATGACCCGCTACGAATTTGCAGCCGCTTTCAATGCAGCCCTTGACCAAGTAAATGAGCTAATCAGGACGGAGAAAGAGAATTTAGTTTCTCCTGAGGACTTAGCGACGTTGCAGCGACTGCAACAGGAGTTTGCCGTAGAGCTAGCAACATGGCGGGGTCGGGTTGATGCACTCGAAGCTCGTACAGCCGAGCTGGAGGCATATCAGTTTTCCACAACAACAAAGCTGACGGGTCAAGCTATCTTCGCTGTGAATGCAGGGGGGTTTGATGGTGAACGTATCATTGCTCCCAGAGGTGCAGTAGTTAGCGAAGACCAACCCAATCCCACGGTCATTTATCGAGCCAGTCTAGACTTAAACACCAGCTTTCACGGGACCGACCTACTGAAAATCCGCTTGGTGACAGGTAGTGATGGTATCACTGATAACGCAGCTGGCTTTCTCGAACCCAACCTGGGTAGTACCCTGGACTTCTCAGTTCCCGGTAGAGACAGTCAGTTCAGCCTGGCGCGACTGTACTACACCTTTGCTCCTGTCCAAGACCTAAAAGTGACGATTGGTCCAAGGATAGTTGCCCCAGACTTTGTGGATAAGAATCGCTATGCGAGCGTCAGCTTTCTGGACTTCTCAACGCAAGCCTTGGTCAGCAACTTCATCCTATTCCCTAGACCTGGGGGAGCCGGTGCCGTTGTTGACTGGCATCCGGCAGGAGGAGCCTTGAAGTTACGGGGAATTTACGTGTCTGGGGATGCGACAAATAGTTTCCCTGAGAACCAGCGGTTAATCGGTGGCGGAGGGCTTCAAGATATCCGGCTATTCCCTACAGCGGGTGGGGGGGCTGACGGGGGGTTATTCGGCGACCCCTACCAAGGTTTTTTGGAACTGGAATACGCTCCCAGCCAAACCTTTACTGTTCGCCTTCAGTACAGCGGCGGTCGGGTATTTGGTAGCAGTTTTCAGGGGTTTGGGGTCAACTTTGACCTGGCAGTGAGTAACCAACTGGGCGTATTTGGTCGCTACGGCTATGCTACCTACCCTGACACGACATTGGGTGATATTAACCCCAACTACTGGATGGCAGGGGTGGCGTTAAGAGACTTATTTGTACCGCGTGCTCTCTTCGGTATTGCGCTCGGTCAACCTTTTATTGAAAGTGCTGTCGGGAATGCCACTCAAACTAATTTTGAAGCGTTTTACAACTTCCCGGTCAGTGACAATATCCGGATTACGCCCTTGATTCAGGTGATTACCCATCCGGCTAACCAGGAGGCTAACGGCACGATTGTCACTGGCACATTACGAACAGTCTTTTCCTTCTAAAAAACACAATGTAACCTAGCAACGGTATGTACTTATGAAGCAGTCTAATCCTAACTCGCTCCTAACCAAAGCCACGTTGCTCGGTGCTAGCACGCTAACGGTGATGTCAGGGGCAACCATTGCTCCTTCTCTACCTGCCATGCAAGACCACTTTGCCTCAGTGGGGAACGTGGAACTTTGGGTAAGACTGGTCTTGACGGTTCCTGCGCTATTTATCGTCATTGGTTCGCCCCTTGCCGGAGTCATTGTAGATCGGCTGGGACGCAAACCTTTATTAGTTATCTCCGCTGCACTATATGGTTTTGCCGGGAGTTCTGGCTTTTTCCTGGACTCTCTGTTTGCGATTTTGTGCGGTCGTGCCTTGCTGGGTTTATCTGTTGCCGGGGTTATAGTCAGTGCCACGACGCTGATTGCCGACTACTATATCGGAGCTGCCCGCGCTAGTTTCATGGGTTTACAAGCCGCCTTTATGGGGCTGGGAGGAGTCTTGTTTCTGTCTACTGGCGGTTCTTTGGCTGAGTCGAGCTGGCGCTACCCTTTCTTGATTTATCTGTTGGCTTGGCTCCTGCTGCCCTTGATTGTGACATTTATCTACGAGCCGCGTCGCGTTAACCCACTTACACCCCAAAGGGGCAATCAACCTAGCACCAACGCTTCCACACCCACAAAGCTGCTCTTACTTATCTATGGAGTTACGACCCTCAGCCAGGTTATCTTTTACTTGGTTCCAGTACAGTTACCCTTCTATCTCCGCAGCCTGACGAATGCTAGTGCGTCCCAAAGTGGGATGGCGATCGCTCTTTGTACTCTGTTTAGTGCCATAGCCTCTATGGGCTATGGCAAGGTAAAAACACGACTGGACTTTGTGAGCATTTTGCCCCTCATTTTCTTCCTCATGGGCATCGGCTACGTCCAAATTGGTTTAGCGGGCAGCTATGCACTCATCCTGATCGGTTTAGCGATTGCAGGTTTGGGACTAGGACTGCTGATGCCCAATATGACGGTGTGGGTATCCGCTGCTGTACCCGATGCCGTGCGGGGACGGGCTTTAGGTGGACTTTCTACCTCTTTATTTTTGGGGCAGTTTCTCTCACCCATTGTCACCCAGCCTGTGAGTCAAAAGTTTGGTTTGGGGGTGACTTACGCCTTTTGTGGCACACTACTGTTGGTTTTGGGGGTTAGTTTTATTGCTATGAAACGGCAAGTCACGGCTTTTACCGCTACTGCCTCAAAAGCACCTTAAATGGTGGTGGTGTCGGAGCGATCGACTAGGCGCGATCGCAGCAACAATGCCAACAGGATCGAGGCGTGCCGTTGGGCCGAGAACCAGCAATCCGATACCAATAAAACCAGTGATCGCGTTTACCACCCTCTTTAGCTCCTTTGCCTCCCTCGCCTATGGGCGGGTCAAGACACGCCTAGACTTTATCAGCATCCTCACACTCATCTTTAGACCCATGGGCGTTAGCTATGTGATTATCGATCGGGTTCAGAGCTACGAGCAGATTCTCATCGGGCTTGCAGTGAGTGGCTTAGGTTTGGGACTATTGATGCCTAACGGGACTTAGACAGATTTCAAGCCCAAACAAAGCCCAAAGCTGCTTTGTAAGCGAAGAATACGTCCCGATTGTGGCTGAGCCACTCGATAAAACGGAAAGACATCGCTGTCCGAAATGCCTCT
>JAESFV010000232.1_pt1 | contig 57168 bp, 45 predicted proteins | sample 9269471 | NCBI WGS metagenome assembly JAESFV01 (sample SAMN14502647, study PRJNA617108) | algae metagenome | isolation source: Symplocastrum torsivum CPER-KK1 and co-occurring heterotrophs from... | place: USA: Central Plains Experimental Range, Colorado | collected 2001-01-01
TTGGGTCAATTATTAATCCCAGTTATGATTGGAGGAATTATCAGCAACAAGAGCTTATTATTCCTTGAGCCTTAAATAACTAATTAATCCATCGGTTGTTTTCCTCTGACTTATTCAGCAAGCCCTACATAGCAGTTTTCAGTTGGATGAGGTATAGCAGTCGCCAAGGCGATTAGGCTCTCGCTCTCATACTGAAACCAAGACCCGTCAATCTTTTCGCTTCTGCCTTCTGCCTTTTGTCCTCTGCCTTTTGCTATACATCTCAGGGATGTGAAATCTAGAGAGGGCAAGGAGAACAAAAAAGCTGATAGCTGATAGCTGACTGCTAACGGCTATAGAACCGTTTTCTACTTTTTAATCGGCCACCACTGCTGATTGGATAATACAGGAAATCGTTCACTCAGCAGAGAAGCTAAATCTCCATACACTTGAGTTCCTGCGAGTCCCAGAGACAAAACAATACTACCGATAAGGATTGAACTTTTAAATTTGGCAACTTTGGTTAACACTCGTTTGACACCAGTGCTTGAACCACGATGTTGACGTAGGAAAGCTTCTAGTCTCAGACTAACGAGCGAGTCAGTAAACTCAGGTTGCTGTTTTGGTACATGAGGAGGTTGCCAGGTGTGGTCAATTGCTGCGATACGCTGCAAAATAACCTGAGCATTGTGAGGTCGATTGCTGGGTAAGGGAGCCATCAAGTCATCAATCAAATCCGTTACTGATTTTGAGACTTGTGGCGCACGGTGTTGCCAAAGTAACTCACCTGTACGTGGATCTTCGGGAAAGTCATTGGGCGATTTGTCTGTAAGCAGATAGACAAAGGTACGCCCCAAGGCAAAGAAATCAGATTGTGGTACGGCTTTGCCATTAGCTTGCTCAAGTGGTGTGTAGCCTGGAGAGGTAACGCTAATGACATCACGCTCACTACTCACTCTTACCAACGAGGTGTGGCTAACTTCCCTGGCGCTGCCAAAATCGATTAACACTAATTGCCCGTTACGTGTGAGCATGATGTTGGATGGCTTGATGTCGCGATGGCAATACAGTTGCTGGTGAACTTGATGCAAAATTTCTACCAGTTGTTTTAGCCAGCTTAGGGCTTGTGCTTGAGAAAGGGCTTGATTTTGCTGATGTTGCCACTCTTCCAAGTTGATGCCTTCAATTTTTTCCATCACCAGGCAGTGGAGGGGCTGGTGCCTATCTTTTGGGAAGAAGGTAAAGTAACCATCCGGCTCAACTTTGGGAATACCGGGATGAAGCAGTTGACTCAACACCCGTGCCTCTTGCTGCAACAAGGCTAAGGCTTTTGGGTCATTAAGTAGCAGAACTTTTAAAACTTTTGCTGTTCCTCGATCATCTACCTCATAGGTTTTACCAAAGCGTCCTTCGCCAAGCAGTTGCTTCACGCGATAACGCCCTTGCAGCAATAGTTGGGAGCCACAATGACGGCAGACTAAATTGTGAGCATTTTGTGGATCTGCTGGCTTCGGGCATTTAGGACTTATGCAATAGCTCATAGGACGCTACAAAATTTGCGTACTTCCCCTTCTATGATTTGCGTTCACACTCTGTAAGCATAACGGTAGATCTACAAAGGCGATCGCTTATGGGGATCATCTCTCAATCGCCCTCCCAAAATCGTGTCTTGGTATTTATGATAGGCGATCGCTTCTAGCTCCCTTAGGTTACTTTAAATCCTTTAATTTAGTGCTTCTTCATAGAAATTGGTATCAGAACTACCAAGCTTCTATCTAGTAGAATCATACTTAGGATAGAGGTATAGATAATTTTATATGGACTCTAGTACGATTTGAGCCTTCTCAAGACCGAAAGGCTATTCAGTAACATCACCTTCAGCAATGTTCATCTCAATACATACTCAGGATTTGGTGATACTCCTGGTACTTACATCGCTTGAGCTAAACTAACACCCGCTTCTACATAGAACGTTTAAATATGAACACGAGCGATCTGATTAGCTTAATTCATCCTGCACTCGCAGTAGTGATTGTATTTCCTTTAATCGGCATGGTGGTTAACTTTGCATGGCAGACTCGCCAGCGACGCTTGCAAACAGCCGTTGGGGGCAAAAGTAAAATTCCACCAATCGTTGGACGTGAACACGTTAACTTAGGGAACTGGCTAACTGGTTCAGTTGTAGGAGTGGCATTAATTGGACTTGCTTACGCGATTGTTGAGCATATATTGTCTAAAAATGTCTGGGGTACAAATCCTTCCCAAGTTATCTTCATCGCATTGATGTTTGCCGTGACTATTGCTTCCTTGGTATTTCTTTATCGTGCAAGGGAGCGGCACTGGCGGGCAATTTTTGCCACCCTAACGGGTACAGGCTTAGTCGTTCTCGGTTGTCAAGATGGCGTTTTTCGGCGCACGAATGAGTGGTATTGGTCACACTACTATATTGGGATAGCTGCTGCCCTGCTGATGGTGTTTTCACTAGCGATTGTTGAAGATATCTACAAAGATCGCTCCAATCGCTGGCGCTACGTCCATATCATTTTAAATTGCTTAGCCTTGCTTCTATTCATTGGACAAGGCATGACTGGCACAAGAGACTTACTAGAAATTCCTCTTAGTTGGCAGAAACCCTACATTTATCAATGTGATTTTGCCAATAAGACTTGTCCGCAACCCCCTCCCCAACAACAAGGCTAAGTAGAAGCATTGGACTAACAGCGTTTCAGAAGTAAAGGTTATCTGGTGACAGATTCATAAACTTTGTCACTAGTGCAGCATGGTGGAAATAACTATGCAGTTGAAAAAGGTTAAAAAGCTTACTTTACAAGTTTTCTTTCCTTCTGCCTCCTGCACTAGTAACCTTATTAAAGTAGCAATAGTAAACGCTCAGTTAGAAATTTAGAATTACTAAAATAAGAATTATGGCTTGCCAAAATTAAGGGATTAACTTATGTCCTCTATAAAAACCTGGAGTCAAGAACAGGTTACTATTGATTTTCATCAAGATATTTACGAAAACATACGAAATCAATATCAAGATGTCAATGATTTTTCAAAAGACCTAAAAAGATTGATAGCTATCCTCATTAAGAATAAAGAGCTATACAATATCAACCCTTATAGTGATGGAGTCAAAAAAGGTATTCATATTTTGGGTAAGGATGAGTTTGAACTAGGGATATTTCCTAATCCTGAACTAGCAATAAAATGCTCCCAAGGTAAACTTTTTACAGAAAATCTGAGAAAACAGTTTTATCGAACTGTTGAACTTGCTGAGGATTTTGAAACTAAATTAACGGATCAGCAAAGAAAATTACTTCAAATTTGTCCAGTTTATTTTCATGTTCAAGACGCTAAGCCCAATTCTTTCTTCAAACAGCTTTTGTTTATGAGGAGAGTTAGTCAAGGCATAAACTTAGGACAGACTAATACTGGGTTTGATACTGAGTTTCGCCAAGCTTTTGATATACCAAGCTTAGAAGAAATTCGGCATAAACACCAATTCAATTTACATCGGAAGGTAGATAAAGATAAGAAGCGTCAATTATTAAAGATTCAAACGACCTATTTATTTCGACGATTACTCGATAAAGGTATCAAAATTTGTAGCCTCAACCAGAAAAATGTATTAGTTGACAAGATACTGGACACGGGTCAGACAAGATATGTAATCATTGACTCTACAGAAGACTTATTCCCACCTCTATCACCGATGTACAATATCTTGACTCATCAACTGTGCAAATAAGCCAAAGGTTTTCATTGATAACCTGATAGCTGACCGCTGAATGCTGATTGCTTTTACAATTCTCCTGGTATCTGACTTGTTCGCTCTATTAAGATTGCTCTTAACCCAGCCGCTCTAGCACCTTCATAGTCTTGTCTAAAGCTGTCACCAATGTGCCATGCATCTTTAGCATCGCAATAATGTTTTTCTAAGGCAGCAGTAAAGATTTGGGGGTCAGGCTTTGCCACACCAATTTGTGTAGAAATGGTGATAGAGGTAAAAAACTCCCTCAGTTTTAGTGCATCTAAGACATGGTTGAGGCGGGAATCAAAATTAGACACAATCCCTAACTGAATGCCAATCCGTCGCCACTGTTCTAATGCTGGCAGAACATCGGGGTAGATAAACCAAGGTTCAGCCGTCGCAAAATGCTGGTAGAGTTCATCAAAAAACTCTGTGAAGTTGGTAAATTGTTCAAAAGCGCCAACTTGATAGAATGTGCGCTCAGCAACCATCTGCCACCACTGGAACTCACAATAGGGAATCTCTTCTGACGTTGCTCCTGGAAAAACTGCTGGCTCAAAGGCAGCGAACGCTTGGAGAAAGGCATCGTTCAAAGCTTCAGCCTGAACTTGTACGCCAAACTCAGCCGCGATCGCACTATACACCTCACCCACACTCCCCCGGACACCAAATAGTGTACCGACGGCATCAAGAAAAATTACTTTCGGTTGTTGCATTGTCAGACTTTCACCCTAGCCTCCAGCTAGCAAATCTAGCACAGGTCGGGCTATCCAGTTGAAGCCAACTTTCAGCTTGTGATCTAAGGTGGGCATCCGATAGAGATACGCAAGACGGCGAGTTAGGTGAGCTAAAGGGCCATCTAGCTTGATTCCTGCACCCGTAAACGTGGCATTATCTGTACCCAAAGTCATCATCTCCCCTAGGTGCTGATAGCGGAAGGGAAGCAGAGGACGCCCAGTAAGTGAAGCCCAGATATTCCAAGCCGTATAATCAGCTTGCTGGAATGCTGCTTGCGCTGTACTAGGAACTTGCTGACCTTCGGCATCAAGGGAATCGGCTAAGTCACCTAGAGCAAAGATTTCCGGATGGTCAACAACTTGTAGTGTTGGTGTCGTTGTTAGCTGACCGCGATTATTTTGCTTGAGAGGAAGCGATCGCACAACTGGCGCAACTCTTGTCCCGACTGTCCACAACACTAAGTCAACCGGAATGGTATCTACTTGTCCTTTGTACAACAGGGAAATCGTATCAGGCCCAATCGACTCAACTGCGGTTTCCAGATCGATCCAAACCTTCCGGTCATCTAACGCTTTATGAGCTGCATCCCGATTAAAGTCTGGTGATGTTCTGAGAATCAAATCACTCAGTTCAACTAACCGCAACCGTCCTCGCTCTCCTAAGCGTTCTGCCAGCTTACAAGCCAACTCAACACCGCAGTAACCCCCCCCAACAATCGCAACTCGGATTTTATCAGCGTCCGACTCCTCCAAAATCCGCAACCGTTCTTCTAAGCGATAGGCATCAGCAACGGTGCGGAACGGGATAGCATATTCAGCCGCGCCTGGTGCCATATCCAGAGGTGTCTCGCCACCCAGCGCTAATACCAAGCGTTCATAAGAGAATTCTGGCCCATCTTGTAGATGTACCCGCCGCTCATCTACGTCAATGCCTGCCACAGCCGCTTGAGTGAAGCGTACACCTGTGTTTGCTAATATTTCTTCAAAAGGTGGGGCAATTTCCCAGGTTTGCAGTTCGCCTGTCAGCAGTTCATACAGGAGTGGCGAAAACACAAATCGGTCATTCTGGTCAACCAGGATAATCTCTGGTCGTTGCGATTTTTCCCAAGGTAGCTGGCTCAAGCGCAGGGCAGTATATAGCCCCCCAAAGCCTCCACCAAGAATACAGACGCGAGTGGGTTGTTCAGTCATCGTTCAATGCGCTCATCTTCCGAGCAGGGCAATTTCCTTCATTGTAAGAAGTCTTTCCTTAAGCCAGTGAATTACTAGCTCCTAATTATCTAAGCTTGATTCTTAGCTTGTGTTCGTACCCTTGCCCGAACTTCCTCTGAAATCTGGCGAGAACTCACGAACTTAAAGGCTCCATCAACCCACGCTTGACAGCTTCGCTTAAGGCTGTGGCTTTTCGCAGTAAACCCTCTTGATAAATCTGCATCAGGGTTTGCAACTCCTTGCATTCTGTCTCAGTCAGAATGCCTGACTGTTGCCTGTCTAGCAAGTCACTTAAACGAGCATCTTGCTCTGGTTCCATTTGCAATTGTGTCAGCGCTATGACTTGCTCGTCACTGAGGGTTGAGATGGGTTCAAGGGCTGCTGCTTCTGGGCTGATGGCTGGGATGGAAAGTTGGATGGTTTCAGCTAGAACACTGGCTATGTCGCGGTTTGCCAGCCGTGCAAAACGCTCTACTCGTTGATAAACCTCATCGGGCAAGGTAATAGTGATTTGGGTACTCATAACTCTCCCGAAGTCTCCTTGTGTAGCGCATCTGAAACGAGATCGCTTACTCGTTTCATTTTATGGCAAAGGGCAAAAGGCAGAGGGCAGAAGGTTTATTATTGGTACCCGATCGCTTACTCGTCTCATTTTAATTGCCTCCCTAAAGGAGCGGATCGCTTTTCTCGCTCAAAAAAACTGTTCGCGCTGCGCGCGAAACAAGGGCAAAGAAAACAGAGCAAAGGGCAAAAGGGGAAAAGTGTAAAGGGCTAGAAAGTCCTCGGCTCACCACACACAACACGAAAACCGTTGAGGTCGTTGCGAATCTCCGCATTGACGCTGAGGCGAGAAGCAGAACGGCAATACCAAGGATCGTTGAGCCACGAGCCGCCCCGCAGTATCATTCTATTTTCATTAGCATTCTCATCTACCCAAGCACTTCCATCAGTAGGCGCTCCGTTGTAATTTTCATGCCAGGTATCTTGACACCACTCCCACACATTCCCGTGCATATCATGCAACCCAAAGGCATTAGCTGGAAATCTTCCTACACGGGTTGTTTGCTGATGATACTGACCTGTGGAACCAGAGCCATAAGTATAATTTCCGTTGTAATTGGCTAAATCTGTCGTAATGGTCTCGCCAAAGTGAAACGGGGTAGTCTTTCCAGCACGGCAGGCATATTCCCACTCTGCCTCGCTAGGTAGCCGATACTCTCGCCCTGTTGCTTTTGACAATCGCCTACAAAACTCGACGGCATCATTCCAGGACACTTGCTCTACTGGGCGCTTTGCGCCTTTAAAGCCGGATGGGTCAGATTTCAGGTCGATGTTGACCTTGGGTAAGCTTGCGACGGCTTGCCACTGCGCCTGAGTGACTGGAAATTTACCCATGAAAAAGGGTTGAATAGTAACGGTGTGCTGTGGACTTTCACTATCACTGCGTTCTGGCTCACTCTCTGGAGAACCCATTAGGAATGTGCCACCTGGAATGGCTACCAGTTCTAGCGTTATCCCATTACCTAGGTCTTCAGCAAAGAATTCTGCCCGTTTGCGACTGCGGTTGATGTCACAGGTTCCCTTCTCACCAAACCATCGTGGCTTCTTCACGATGGAGACAGTCGCTACCTCAAATTCAAATGGCTCAGTTTTAATCTTTGCCTGCTTGAGGCGTAGCTCATATTCTGCCTGTTTGGGAGCGATGACTCGTGCTTCGATTTCAGCAATATCCTCATGCAGCAACGCTAGATGTTGTTGATAGTCTCTCAGGTCAGCTTGAGCGGATTCACTAAAGGGATACTCTATCTGCACCGCCTCTATGAGTGCTTGCTCATACTCTTTTAGCTTGCGTTGATACTCTCGAAACGGTTGCAATACCTGAATTTCAATCACTAGGGCTTCTTCGGCAGAAATACCCCATTCATCCCGTTTAGAGTTCAGCAGTTTACGTGCAAAGACAGAAAGTTGACCCTGACCTTGCTTAGCACGACTTTCTAGCTCTTTACGATACTTCAGCTTTGGGTCATCCTTGGGCGACTTTGCCAGCAGAATTTTATGACCTTCCTGCACTGGATAAAATTCTGGTGTCATTGCTGGAGCCGCTTCTCTCACCTTGCTGTTAGCATACTCATGCAGCTCATCAACAGAAATCCAGCCATCATTGTCAAGATCTGCTGCACCTTTTTCGATGCCTTCAACCAGATACCGAGTATAAATAGAGAGTTCCGAGCCTTCTTGCTCAAAAGAGTACTGGGTAGACGTAGAAGAAGTCAGGATTGCTCGTCCCTTACCGCCTAGCTGTTCTTGGACATTCACCGTACCATCATCCTTCACACTCATCCCTTTAGCGATCGCGCCGCTAAAGCAACAGTCCAAAATCACTACCTGTCTCTGAGATTTGCTCTCATTAATACTTTCATGTAATGTACTGGCAGCAACTGCTGATGGCTTAAAGAGTTTCCCATTGTTTTTGTAAGTAGTACGGCTTGACAGGTAAAGCTTACCGCTTTCATCTTTCACCCCATGACCAGAAAAGTAAAACAGCAGTAAATCATCCTTCTGGCGATTGTCGAACAGCTTGTAGATAGCATCTTCTATCGCCTGCCGTTGAGGATTTTTTAGCACTGTGATATTTTCCTCGGCAAAGCCGCCCATTTCTGGGTGTACCAAGACTCGCTGCATCGCCTCAACATCTTTGACAGCACCCGGTAATGGGTTTAAGCCAGGTTCGTACTCGCTGACACCAATCAGCAATGCTACTTTTGTCATTTCGACTGCCTATGGCTTGAGAAATTCCTGGGCTTTCTGATAGGCAAAGTCAAACTCGGCTTGACTACTAGCTTTAATGCTGAGTTCTCTACCATCAGGTGCTTTGAGAGACATTTCAATGGGTTGACCACCTAAGCGATCGCTCAAAAACCCAAACAAAGCCTTAATATTAGCAGGATTCACCTCAGCCGTTAGTATCCCTAGCAAAAATCCTCCTAAGGCTTTTGATCCTTGAGGGGCTTCTTCAATCGGTACTTTAGCTGCCTGTGTAACTCCATCTACCTCTCTAATCTGCGGTAGCAAATTCTCCACTGCTGCGTCCAATTCCTCGTCATTCAAACTTGGATCGGATAGGGAAATCGTGACCTGAATATCAGATGTACTTGCCATGTGACTCTACCAACCGTCCTTAGAGTGTTTCTTACTCTATTCTGGTGAGTTTTAGGAATATGGGGAAGAGGTTAACGCCTACAGTACCATCTACAGTACCACAGGATAAGGGCGCACAGCCGTGCGCCCCTAGGAACGAAAAGAGTGAAAATGGCTATAACTAGAAAATTGTGCGATCGCCTTCCTAACTGCCTTAGCGTTATGCGATCGCTAACTCGCTTATCTAACTTCTCCAGTTATTTTGATTGAAGTTTTAATCTAATTCAATTATCTGAAAAAATAGATTCTGATTCTGTTGAAGTAATGGGTTGCTTTGGACTAGGCGAACTATCGCTTCCACATTGATGAGACTGAGGCAGACTGTCCAAACCTACTACTGCTGTTCCATAGAGGCGATTGAATTCCCGCTCATAGTGTGCCGCAACCGTTGGGTTATCGATCGCAATCAATGTTTCATCATTCAAGTAGTTTCCAGAATTAGACCAGTTAAGACTACCAGTAATCACTAATCTCCCATCCAAGATCGCCATCTTACTATGTACGCCGCGATCGCCTACAGGCGCTATAGGGAATCCAACTGTGGTGATGGGATTTTGCCAGGGTTTGACTTGAATTTTGCTCTTTCTTTTACCTGGCTTAGGACAAACTCCCATTGCATCATAAGCTTTGGAGTAAACCCGTCTATAAAAATCAGGGTCTATTAAAACTTTGATATCTTCCACCCCTTTATCATGTACCTCGCCTAAGGTGTTGCTAATCGTCTGGTCAGAATACACAAACACCGCGATATGCACACTTGATGAGGCTTGCTGTATGTAGAAGGCAATCATTCCATTACTGGTCGTCTGAATGTCTTGTTTTCTTCTCGCAGGTGAGAAGTTAATTGTTATAGTTCCCTCTCCGACAGGAATAGTTACAGGAGGTCTATAGGGCTTATGGATTTTGAATAATCCCTGCCACATATAGTTGAACTCTGACTTAAATGCTTTAGCCAGTTCAGTGTTATCCAAAACAACAACCATATTGTTAGGATTACCCCGACTTTCAAGACTGTTAAAGTCTCCATGCAGGTCAGAGGTAGTTAAGTTTGCACTAGTTATGATGGTGTTTTTTCCATCTACAACGATGAACTTGTGGTGCATTAGTCCACTACCTTTGGTAGCACCACCAGATGTATCATCCCTTATCTCGATACCACTTTCACGCAATAAAGCCATAGCATCACTCGGATATCGCTTCAACTCCTCGAAAGCTGATTTATCATGCTGATTCATTTTTGCAATTACTTCTGGAGTGTAGTCAGCTAAGGCTTTGTTGTACTTATTGTCAATCAGCAGTCTGACTTTGACCCCAGCTAAATGTTGAGCGATTAGTGCTTTAGCCACATTAGGCAGTCTAAACTCCATAACTGCCAGATCTAAGGTAGAGTCTGCCTGGTTAATCGCATCAATAATTTGTTGCTCCAAATTATCTCCCTTGCGCTTGAAGCGTCGATAAGGGTCTTCATAAAGGGAGGATTGATTGTGATTGAAATAAACTTTTACAGCAGGGTCTTGGGGCAGAGGTTGAACTTCGGTTTCTAGCGCCGGTCTAAGGCTGTAGACCAGTAGGAACCCACAGATTATCAATATGACGAACAGGGTTACTCTTGTTACATACCGATACTTGCGACGCAAGGCAGTAAGAGAATTCGTTCCCAATTTCATGCTTGTGTTGTAGTGATGCGATGAGCGTGAGTTTCACCAATCAGCAAACCAATTGATGTTGTCTATCAGTCTTCCCTTTGATAGATGTAAGAGCTATGTAGATATTGCGGAACTTAATCAGGGGAGTCTGATGACCCTAAGTAATTACACGGCAAAGTAATCGAGACATTCAGCTAGTGCAGTGTGGCCAAAATAACTATCCAGTTGAAAAAGGTTAAAAAGCTTACCTTACAAGCAATATTCATAAAAGCCTCCTGCCTTCTTGCACTAGGTTGGTTATTGTCAGCAGTTTGTGACCTAAAACCAGCTTGCAGACAACATCTAGCAGATGGAGAAGACTAAGATTGCTCAAGATCTACCTAAGTCAGGGAAAGTAAAGGCACAGTTATTTCTGATGAAACAATCCAACTGCTGTATGAGATTATTAATTGCCCAATTCTAGAGAACAATTCTCAATGCAGCGCTCTTGAATTAACATGAATTGCAAGCGGACTTGTGTTCGCACCTTGTTCAACTGCCTTAGTTACGGGAATTGATTGCAGGGTAGCAATGGATTGTGAGGTTGTGGGGCGACAACCCATCTTACTGTTTTATGTCGAGAAGAAAGAAGATATTTTCGTGTGGTCATAAAGGGTACGGTCAAGTCTGCCATCGGTGCGCGAATGAGGCAGAACGCGATCGCATCCTTCAACATGATCGAGTGCGGGAAGAAAAACGACAGCAAAAACAGGAATGGGATTCTACCTTTGCCCAAGACCCAATCAATTTAAAAAATCTTCCGACTCATGTAGTAGTCAAAGCCCGTGTAATCATTGCTGGCTTACAAAGCAATAAAAATTATCGAGAATATGGCGGTAAGCGACTCCGCCACAACCGCTGGATTATCAGTATTCCCGTTACCCGCAACTACCGGATGATCTGCCACGACTGCGGTAATCTTTTGCTACCCTACGCCGTCTTATCCCATGAAGACTACAACGTCGATAAACCGGGCGGTTAGCCCTCAAAAAAGAAGCGGGTCACTATTTGTAGCAGAAAGCCGTCAGCTTGTCGCGTATCAGCTTTTTTATTTTCCTTGCTCTCTCTCGCTTGTTTCACACACCTTCCGCTGTACCTCATCTCTCCAGGAAACCGTTAAATATAGAGCATCATTGAAAGCCTAAACAGTTTTGGGATAATTGCGATGCTCGATCCTAGGTAGGATGTAACAGTGAAGCAAAACTAAGGACGGACTATGCCAGGGCGAAGAGATTATATCCTGAGAATAGGAACAGCTAGTTGCTGATGCTTGATCACTCATGCAAATTTATCTAGATTACAGCGCGACAACACCACCGCGCCAAGAAGTCATTACTGCTATGCAAGATGTTCTCACGGCATCGTGGGGTAATCCGTCCAGCTTGCATGAGTGGGGACAGCGGGCAGCAACACTGGTGGAACGCTCAAGAATGCAGGTTGCTAGCCTAATCAACGCACTGGCTGAGTCAATTATCTTTACCTCTGGCGGTACGGAGGCGGATAATTTGGCAATTTTGGGTGTTGCCCAACACTACAGGACACCTCAACATATTGTGATTTCTAGTGTTGAGCATTCAGCGATCGCTGAGCCAGTACGCTTATTGGAACAGTGGGGCTGGGACGTGACACGGTTACCTGTCAACCTCCACGGACGGGTTAATCCTATTGATTTAGAAAACGCACTACGACCAAACACGGTTTTAGTGTCGGTGATTTATGGTCAAAGTGAAGTAGGTACGCTGCAACCGATTCACACTCTCGGTCAGATTGCGCGTACTCATGGTGTCCTCTTTCACACAGATGCTGTGCAGGTTGCAGGACGCTTACCGATTGATGTCCAGCAGCTACCTGTAGATTTGCTCTCGATTTCCAGCCATAAGATTTATGGACCCCAAGGTGCAGGTGCGCTTTATGTCCGTCCGGATGTCGAGTTGGTACCGATGATGTTGGGGGGAGGGCAAGAATTACGACTGCGTTCTGGCACACAAGCAGTACCAGCGATCGCAGGTTTTGGTGTAGCGGCAGAACTCGCGGCGGCAGAACTCGCAGCAGAGACACCACGTTTAATTGGGCTACGAGATCGATTATTTGAGCAATTAGCGGATACGCGGAATTTGATACCCACAGGCGATCGCTTGCACCGTTTGCCTCATCATGCCAGCTTCTCAGTCGTTGGTGGTGGTCAAAACGTTACAGGGAAAACTCTTGTGCGTCAACTAAACCTCGCGGGTATTGGCATCAGTGCTGGTTCTGCCTGTCACAGTGGCAAACTCAGTCCTAGCCCGATTCTGCTGGCGATGGGCTACAGTGACGCAATTGCCCTTGGGGGCATTCGCCTAACTCTAGGACGTGAAACCACAACTGCTGATGTAGACTGGACGGCGATGGTAATCAAGCAGGTTTTAGAACGCCTAATGCCTCTACAATTAGTTGCGAGTCGTTAGTGCTTTCCTCCTCCACCTCATTTGTAAAAAATGGCTCAATTCCCAAACTCTTTAGAAGAAGCGATCGCTCAATCTCGCGAAGCAACCCTTGCTGCCCTTGAAGCAGGCTGCACCCGGCTATCTGTCAATTTGCAGTTTACTGAACTCAAGCAGATGCCAGTTGCCCTACAATTTCTCCCTGTCTTTGAGCAGTTGGGCATTCAGCCAAAAATCCTCTTTGCCGACACGGGTGCGGCTGCCCTTGCCCGTCGTGACTGGACAGACATCTCGTTTCAAATTGACGACGTTGGCACCTCTCGCACACCTGTAGAAAAAAAGATTTTGCCAGAAGACGAGGCGTTTTTACTGGTTGCCCCTTCAGCCGTGGAAGTTGCCCAAGTCGAGAAAATGGCTAACCTGGCAGGCGATCGCCCTTTTATTCTGCTCAATCCCCAACTCGAAGATGTTTCTATCATTGGCATTGGCTACGCCGCACGTCAACTGCGCGATCGATTCTTAGGCACGATTGAGTCCTGCTATTACCTCCGACCTCTTCAGGGTGCCGCTGTTTTGCGTTCTTACCCCTCGTTGTGGCAAGTCTGGCTGGAGACTAATGACGAATATCAGCTCATTGCCGAAGTGCCTCAAAGACCAGCAGGAGAAGAACTTGACCGAATCCTTGCCGAAGCTACCAGCACTGGCACTACGGATGAAGCTGTAGCGCCCAAAAAACCAGGATTCCTTACGAATCTCCAGCGTTTCTTAAATGCCCTAAGCCGATAAATAAAAGGGATAGGCTAGAGTACGGACAATTGAGTCATAAAAAGCACTGTTCCACAGTCATCGGATGACTCTGTTTGAAGAAACTATGCTGCTTTAGGCTATGAAATCTATCACGATTAAGTCTGTGCGATCGCCTTTCATCCTCAGATTCGCAGTGCTGATTTTTTTGTTAGTCCTAGCAGGAATTGGCGCAGTACCTGGTTACTGGACGGGAAATTGGTCTTGGGCAACTCTGCCACAAGTGACTAATCTCAGTGAAATTAGAGAACTCAGAAACACAGGATTAGAACTCCCTGGTTGGAAAACCGTCGAACAAAAAACAGTGGTGATTGGCGGTCATCAATGGTCTGTTCAACAAATTGAGCAAGATAAATCAAAACCAATCGGTTTATTATTGCTTCCCCAAAGTGACCACAAGTCACAACCACAGGTCGAGTGGATCGATATTGATGGATTAGTGAAATGGCAGACGGATTCTTACACTAAAGTCCAGTTTGAAGTTGAAAAATCACTGTCGGACAAGTCTGCTGGAACAGCCAAAGGGACAACCCCATCGGCTAAAGTTGAAGCGCGTTTCTTCCGGGCTTGGACTCAACGGCGAACTGTAGCAGTACTGCAATGGTATGCCTGGTCAGGAGGAGGTAATCCTGCTCCTAGTCGTTGGTTCTTTGCTGACCAACTCGCCCAGTTGCGTCGAAATCGAGTTCCGTGGGTTGCAGTTTGCCTCCAGATTCCGATTGAACCGTTAGGGGATATTGAAGCCTCCCGACCCTTCGCAGAATCTTTGGGTAAGATTGTGCAGACTGCGTTGATGCAGGTGATTTAGTAGTTGTTGGTTGTTGGTTGTTAGTAGCGAGGTTCTTTGTGAAATTAGTTGTAATCAAAGGTATGACTCCTCAACAAACCTTCTACCCTCTGCCTTCTGCCTTTTGCGATCACTATGCGTAGCGATCGCAACGAGAAATGGTACTACAGAAAAGCGATCGCCTTTTCAAGCACGGTCGCGTTAGTGCTAGGTCAAGCTAGTGTCTTGGCTAGAGTTGGGTTGGCTCAATCTGTATCAGGTATCAAAACTCCAGAAACTTACGCCCAGTTACCCAGTCTTTCTCCCGCTAACCCAGATCTTCCCATACCACCCTTAGGTTATCCAGAGCAACCGTTACCGCCTTTAGGTTATCCAGAGCAACGATTGAATGTCGCTCCAGCCAACCAATTTAGCCGCTACCGCTTGGGAGTAGGAGATGCGATCGCTGTTACAGTACCACGCTTCCCTGACCTGAGCTTTCAAAGCAACGTTGATTTAGAAGGTAATATTGTCGTCCCTCTCGTGGGAACGCTGCAAGTATCAGGACTCACTCTAGAACGAGTCCAAGCGAAAATTCAAGCCGGGTTGAACAGGTTTGTGATTGACCCTCAGGTGATTGTCTCACTTGCTGCCTTACGTCCTGCCCAAGTCACAATCACGGGCGAAGTGCTACGACCGGGCTATTACCCACTACAACCCGGTTCTCAACTTTCAGCTGCTTTGCTGGCGGCAGGTGGCACGACGACGACGGCTGATTTACGAACAATTGTGGTACGTCGTCGCTCACTGGCTGATAATTCCTTTGTTGAACAACAAATTGACTTGTTCACCCCTCTGCAAAATGGAACCAGCCTACCGAATTTACGCCTTCAAGATGGCGATGCCGTGATTGTCTCTCAGCTAGAAGTTGGTAATACCAGTGATTACGACCGGAGCTTGGTTTCTCGTTCTAGCGTTGCTCAACAGCAAATCAACGTCCGAGTCTTGAGCTACGCTGGTAGAGGAATTGGCAATCTTACGTTACCGAATGGGAGTACATTTGTTGATGCTTTAGCCGCGATCGCTCCTAACCCCGATAATGCCAATCTAGGACGCATTGCACTAATTCGTTTTGACCCAGAACAGGGCAAAGCGGTCACTCAAGAACTGAATGGGAAACGTGCTTTGAGGGGTGACGTTTCGCAAAATGTACCACTCCAGAATAACGATGTAATCGTTGTCGGTCGTAACTTCATTAGTCGAATTACCTATGCGCTTAGTAACTTTACCCAACCATTCCGAGATATTCTAGGCTTCCTACTGTTTTTTGACTCCTTAAGAGAGAGTGCAACAAATCTCTTTGAACCTGGCTCGGATGATAATGACGATTAACAGGACTAACGCGACTACAAAAGCGATCGCACTGCCATGACTCCCCCCTTTGTTAAACGTTATCTCATTGCTCTCGATCAACATAAGTTGATTGCAGTTGCGAGTTTTGCCGTCATTGTTGGGGTATCAGGAGTTGTCGCCATTCAGCCACCTCCCTCGCCCACTTACAAAGCAGAAGGGACTCTCGCGTACAACACGCCAGCCACATCGTTTTCAACAACAGGGGTGCAGATTCAAGAACAAGGGAGACAACTGACACCAGAGATTCTTCTCGCCGATAACGTGGTGAATGCGGCGGCAGTGCAGGCACGGGTTAAACCACAAGACATCATCCGGAAGCTGAAGTTGAACTTGCCAAAAGAAGGCAAGAAAGATGATGCACCTGTAGCACCTGTCATTGAGATCGAATACACCGCTGATAATCAAACCACAGCAAAAACTGTCTTGGACGTGCTGATGCAGAAGATGGTTGAACAAAGCCGTTTGATCAACTCAGCACGAGTTCGAGCGATTACTGGATCGGTAGAACAACGCTTACCTGAGGCACAAAAAGCACTGAGAAACGCTGAACAGCAGCTAGAACGCTATGATCGCACGGAAGGACCTGCCCTATTTGCTGCCCAAGATGGCACCTTAGTCAAGGAAATTACCGATAGCCAACAACAGCAGCGACAGCTTCAAATCACACTCTCCAGCATTGATGCACAAATCAACAGCCTGGTCAACAAGCTGGGCTTAACTCCTGACCAAGCTTATACCTCTTCTGCTCTGAGTGCTGACCCAATTATCGCCAACCTCCGAGCGCAGCTTCTGCAAGCAGAGACGCAGCTAGAAATTCTCAGCCGGGATTTGCGCCCCGAACACCCGCAGATGGTTGCCTTACTTAGACAGAAAGAGGCGTATGAAACCCTGCTACGGGAGCGAGCGGCTGAAGTTTTAGGGGGTAATGGTGTAGCGGCACCGTTACCCGGTAAAATCCGACAAGATAGTAGCCTCGACCCAGCACGGCAGCAACTCGCCAATGCACTGAGTGGTTTACAAACCCAGCGAGATGCACTTCAACAGCAACTGCAAGCTATAAGGAGAACAGAGCAACAACTCCGGGAACAGTATCAGGGGCTACCCAACAAACAGCTAGAGCGGGGACGACTAGCTCAGCAGGTTCAGCTACAACAGGATTTTTACAACAAGTTGCTGACGGGACTAGCTGATGCTAAGGCTGCTGAGACAGAGGCAGTCAGTAGTCTGAGTGTTGCCCAGGCTCCACAAGTGAGTATTGAGCAAGAGAAAGTAACAAATCCAGCCGTGACGTTAGGCGCTGGTACCTTTATCGCTCTATTAGTTGCTGGCGGGTTAATTCTGCTGCTAGCAACCTTGGATAACACGTTCCATACGCCAGAAGAGATACGGCAATCATTAGCGCAACGTGAGGTGCCAGTGTTGGCAGAATTACCCCTTGTGATGTTTCTCGATCCAGAGCAGGGTGATACAGCGATTTTGGCGAAGCCTGATTCTCCGTATTTGGAGTTCTATGAGCGGTTCCGTAGTAACCTGCGGCGTGTGGAAAATAAATCTTTGAGGGTAGTGTTGCTAACCAGTACGGTTGAGCGAGAGGGAAAGTCGGTGAGTGCTTATAATTTAGCGATCGCATCGGCACAAGCGGGTAAGCGTACTCTATTAGTAGAGGGAGATTTGCGATCGCCTTCCCTCTCAAAAACCCTCAAAGTCGTCTGTGACCCCAACGCCACGATTGAACCTTTACGCTACTACAGTGCCAAAAGTGACTGTATTCGCTTAGTCCCCGACATTGAGAATCTGTACATTATGCCCAGCCCAGGGCCACAGCGACAAGCCGCTGCTATCCTTGAATCCAGCGAACTTCAACAGTTTTTAGAAGACGCTCGTGGTCGCTTTGATTTTGTCGTCATCGACACGCCAGCCCTCTCACGCTGCAATGATGCCTTATTAATTGAACCTCTAACTGATGGCATCGTAATCGTTACTCGACCAGGCTACACCCAGGAAAGCATACTTGCTGAAGCTGTTGAGGAATTAACAGAAGCTGAACTCCCCTTGTTGGGAGCCATTATTAACGGTGTAGATAAGCCTGTTTCTCTGACTACTACTAAAGAGATCACAACAGAGTATCAGGAAACAACCATCATTGAACAAGAAGAACTCGAAAAAGACGATAACATCAAAACTGGAGCAATGCGATTCTGAGCAATCTAATTAGTGGGATTCCAAATGTAATTTCCCTGAGTGTCGATATAACCGTACCTGTCAGCAATCTGTACTGTGGCTAGCCCATTATCGAAGTTGAAAGCCTGATCAAATTTTGGCTCAACTACAATTGAACCGGATTCATCAATGTAACCGTACTTGCCACCAATTACTACTACAGCTAGACCTTCAGAGAAATTTCCCACCTGCTCAAAGTTTGGTGAAATAACAGTTGTTCCTTTTGTGTCAATGTATCCCCACTGATTACCAATTTGTACGCCTGCAAAACCGTTGGAGAAATCAAACGCTTTTTCAAACTGTGGCGGAATGATAACCTTACCAGAGTTATCGATGTACCCCCATTGTTGACCAATTTGTACGGCGGCTAGCTCCTGTGAAAAAATACCTGCCTGATTAAACTGGGGTGAAATAGTCATCTTTCCGGATTGATTGATGTAGCCCCACTTGCCGTTAATCAAGACAGCCGCTAGTCCTATGCCTGTTGGTGTACCCCCGCTTATACTGAAGCGTAAAGCTTTATCAAATTGTGGCTTGATTACAACTGAGCCAGAAGTATCAATATAACCCCACTTTCCATTAAGCTTGACTGCTGCTAATCCGTTTGAGAACTCCGAGGCATCTTCAAATTGTGGCGATATAACTACGTTGCCTTGAGTGTCGATATAGCCACTTTTTCCATCAATCCCTACCTCCGCTCGTCCTTCAGAAAAGCGATAAGCCCAATCAAACTGTGGCTGGATAATCATCTTTCCTAAGAAATCAATGTAGCCAAATTTATTATTAATTACGACAACAGCTAGCCCTTGAGAAAAAGAGGACGCGACATCGAACTTTGGCTCAATTACAAGCTTTCCTGTCGAAGCCATATAACCATACAAGCCATTCTGTTGAACTAGAAACAGAGGGTTAGGTTCTTGCGCTTGCTCTAAGGCAGAATCTGATAGTTGTGAGAGTGGTTCAGGGATTGTTGAAGCTAAGGCTAACGTTTGAGGGAAAGATGCGATCGCACTCACCAAAGCAAGACACAGTAAACCAGAAATTGAGCTTTCAGACTTTAGTTTCATTGAAAGTTTAGTTTAGTCTAAATGATTCGTAAAGCGAGATTCTTGACTTCTTTGAGAAGTCGGGAATCTGAACTACTTGCTAGAAATCAGCTTCTTACTGTGCTTGGACAAGCGACGAACCGCTTTATTTTTGTAAACATTCAACAAGCTCAAATAATCCTCTACTTTTAGCCAAAAATCAGCATTTGCTCCGGTATATCCCCGCTCTCGCTGAATAAACTGCCGCCGACAAAAGCTCATTGGATCTGAGTAGGCTTTGGACGTTGACAACATTGGCTTTGGGCCACACCAGTGAATGACAATTGCTTCGTCATCTTGCACGACGGGCCCAGTTTCCTTGACAGGAAAACGCTTTTTCAGTTCCTCCTGCTCAAAATCTGGAACAATTAGTTGCATATTTGCCTGTCCAAGGCGGATTCTACCTTCATCAGCCGCCCGGAAAAGCATGAAATTCAAGAACCCCATCTCACCATACTTAAAGATTCCGGGATTCTTTTCTGTGAAATCTAGAATTTTACTATATTCGTCCAAACTGAAAATGTCTCTTGTGCCAAAAAAGGTGCCTGTACAAAAATAATCATTTTGATGAGCCTTCCAGTTAAAATCTGGAAAATGTTTTTCTATTTCTGAAACTTCAAAAAAGAACTCTGAAACAAATTCGTCCGAATGACCATAGCAAGGACGGTCAATAATGGCATCAAATTGAGTAAAATCTTTATACTTTAGAACATTTCCCCAGACATTTGTATCAGCGTCTAAAACAAGGAAATGTTTCCAGGGACTTTCCCAAAATGCAATCATCTTAGTTTTTCCCCAGCCAAAACTTCTCTTCCTGAGAAACTCGTTAGTCACTGTATCGTGATTGAGAACACGAACACCATATTCCTTTTCCAAGGAACTGAGAGAAAAGGTTCCATCAACAATCAAACCAATCGGGACATCACCTAAAAAGTGCCTGATACTTGCACAGCAGCCTTTTGCAAATAAGTAATCTTGGTAACAACAGGCAATAATGATGCCAAAATCTTCCATAATTGCTTATCCCTGTTTTGGACGTGATAATCTAGAGTTTTACAACCTCAGATAGATGTTTTTAAGGCAAATTGCGGTGAAACCCTACCGAACTATGGTTGAAGCTCTTGTTATCTTTTGTGTAGCCTCTCGATAGATGTAGCTCTGGTAAGAGCAAAGTGTATCTATCACTTTAGATTGCGGCTACGTTAACTTGAAATACAGCTAACTAGTTAAACCTTTCTCATCTGTAGTTTAAGAGGCGCTGTATCTGATGAACACTTTAACTTGTTGTGGCGACAGGCAACACTTTTGAGCTAATGAACTACCAGCGCCTAGCAGTACTATTAACTTGCTATAACCGTAAGCCAAAAACCCTGGCTAGTCTTCAGGCTCTGTTCAACCAGGAACTCAACGCCGAGGTGACGATTGACGTTTATCTAGTGGATGACGGCAGTACCGACGGTACAGCAACAGCAGTGAGTCAAGCCTATCCTCAGGTAAAAATTCTCCAGGGAAATGGCAGTCTGTTTTGGAATGGGGGAATGCGACAAGCGTTTGCAGAAGCCCTCCAGCAAGACTACGACTACTATCTATGGCTCAATGATGACACCATCCTTTACTCAAATGCCTTAAACACGCTTCTAGAAACATTTCAGGCGTTGGGTGTTCAGGGTGAGCAACGAGCAATTATTGCTGGCTCGACTTGCGATCCCGATACAAAAGCTCTCACCTACGGTGGTGTAGTGCGTAGGAGTCGCTGGCGACCGATTAAGTTTGACTTGGTAAAACCGGATGAACAAGCTCAACCTTGCGACACTGTTAACGGTAACTGTGTTTTTATTCCTAGAGCAGTTGCTCAAGTGGTGGGTAACCTAGACCCAGCCTTCACTCACTACGCCGGAGATTACGACTATGGGTTACGTGCTCAAAAACACGGATGTACCGTCTGGGTAGCTCCAGGATATGTAGGAACCTGTTCACAAAATTATCAACCTGGTAGTAAGGATAATTCACCCGTGAATCCCGGCGAGAGTTTCAAGAAGATTAGTCAACCCAAGGGTTTATCGGTTAGAGAGCAAATCCTTCATCCACTGGAGGAATGGAAGATTTTTGCCCAGAGACACGCGGGTTTTTTGTGGCCGATTTATTGGTTAATTCCCTATCGGCGATTGCTCTGGACTTCACTGCGGCGTAGTCCTCAACAAAATCGAGTAAATGCCTGAACGCTTGGTGCGATCGCGTAGTATCCCGCTCTTGGTTATCGCAAAGCAGCCCACTCTTGATTATCGCCGCTTGCAGAGGTGTTGCACTTTAGAAGAGATTTGCGCTTCCTCTCATATCTCAAGACGAGCAGCTTTTAGGTAGGGTGTTAGTAATACAGGGTAGACCCAATGAACGATATTAATCAGCTGCGTGTTGCTTGGTTAGTTCCTTCGGTAGAACTGGGAGCTTACTGGCAACCTGTTTTAGAAGAGTTCACTAAGGTATTTCCAAACACCATCTTTTACACAGGTCTAGTTTGGCCTGGATTTAATCCTGAACTTCCTGGTGCAAATGTCATTAAATTAGTTGGGGAGATGAAATCCCTAGAACTCACTAAGACAGATGGTTATAGCCGTCGCCTCATGGTGGTTTCTCCCGGTATCGTTAGTTACTTACTCCAATTCAAGCCTGATGTAATCTTTGCTCAGGCTTACTCGCTGTGGACTTTACTGGCATTGCTGTTAAAGCCGTGGGGAAAGTGGAAATTTATCATCATTTACGATGGTAGTTCCCCAAACTCAGACTTTCGTGATTCAAAACTGCGTTCATTCTTCCGACGCGCCATGTCTCGCTACGCTGATGCCTTTGTTGCTAATAGCTACGGTGCCAAAGACTATTTGATTGACGGAGTTGGGGCGAAGCCAGAGAATGTCTTTACCAGAACCTATCTCGTACCCGATGCAGCAACATTGCAGCAGAGCTTGGAGAATGATGAAATAGCTAAGCTACAGCTCAAACATCCAGTTTTCCTGTATGTTGGACGAATCACACCCAGAAAGGGACTCAAATCGCTTTTAGAAGCCTGTTCTCTCCTCCAAACTCAAGGATATGAGGACTACTCATTAGTCGTCATCGGCACAGGAGAGCAACGAGAAGAACTGGAGGCGTTTATCAAAGAGCGTCATTTAGAAGCGCGTGTAACATGGGTAGGCTGGGTAGAGTATGGGTATTTGGGTGCTTACTTCCAGCAAGCTGATGTTTTTGTGTTTCCAACCTTTGAAGATATTTGGGGGATGGTAGCACTTGAGGCAATGGTTTTTGGCAAGCCTGTCTTGTGTTCCAAAGGGGCAGGAGCCGCAGAAATGATTGTAGAAGGGGAGAATGGTTATATTTTTGACCCCTATGACCCGGAAGGTTTAGCGATCGCAATGCGCCGTTTTCTCGATCATCCAGAACTAATTAATTCTATGGGTAAACAGTCTCAGCAATTGATCAGCCAAAAAAATCCCTCATCCGCTGCCCAATCTTTTGTTGAAGTGATTTCTTATGTTGTGGGAAAGTAAATAATTATTCCTACTCGATTAATTAGCTTGTTCTACAAGGTTTCAGGAGTAAAGTGTGAGTATCGTTGTTATTACTGGGTCTGCTGGTTTAATTGGTTCTGAGGCAACCGCGTTCTTTGCCCAACAAGGCTTTGATATAGTCGGAATTGACAATGATATGCGTCGCGTATTTTTTGGCGAAGACGCTTCGACGACATGGAACCGACAACGTTTAGAAAAAACGATCAAAAACCAATATTCTCATGTAGATGCAGATATCCGCGATACCGAAACCATTAACAAAATTTTTAAGCAGTACGGTTCAGATATAGCTTTAGTCATCCATACTGCCGCTCAGCCCTCTCATGATTGGGCAGCACGCGACCCAATTATGGATTTTACGGTTAATGCAAACGGAACACTGAATCTTCTACAGGCAACTCGCCAATACGCTCCTGAGTCTCCGTTTATCTTTACCTCTACCAACAAGGTATATGGAGATACACCGAACCATTTACCGTTAGTAGAACTAGACTCTCGCTGGGAAATCGACCCAAATCATACTTATAAATCAGGTATTCGGGAGGACATGTCAATTGATCAGACAACACACAGCTTATTTGGTGTCTCTAAAGTAGCGGCGGATGTACTCGTTCAGGAATACGGTAGATATTTTGGGTTGCGTACAGCTTGCTTTCGAGGTGGGTGTCTTACAGGACCTAATCATTCAGGAACCCAATTGCACGGTTTTTTAGCTTATTTAATGAAGTGTACCGTTACAGAAACGCCCTACACTGTGTATGGTTATAAAGGTAAGCAAGTTCGCGACAATATCCACAGTGCTGACCTAATTCAAGCCTTTTTTGAGTTTTTTAAAGCGCCACGGGTTGCCCAAGTCTATAACACAGGTGGTGGTCGCTACAGTAATTGTTCAATGTTAGAGGCAATAGACATCTGTCAGAAGATAGTAGGAAAGGAACTTAAATGGATTTACTCTGAACAAAACCGTATTGGAGATCACATCTGGTGGATCAGCGATAATAGTAGGTTCACCGAGCATTATCCGAATTGGAAGTTACAATACAATGTCCCGCAAATTTTGCAGGAAATTTATGAGTTCAATGAAGAACGATGGACTAAAGAGGTACCTTGATGATGATCGACATAGCGAAGCAAGATATTCTTGATGCTAAAGCGAATGCGGTTGTTTCTATAGATGCAGGCAAACACAATGTGCTAGGCGTTCGAGTAGATGCAGTTGATTATGAGGCGGCTGTGAGCAAAATTATTACAGCGGCTCATCAACAAAAGAAACTGTCAGTTTCAGCTCTAGCTGTTCACGGAGTAATGACAGGAGTGCTTGATGAAACTCATCGTTATCGTCTCAATCGGATTGATATAGTTTGTCCAGATGGGCAGCCTGTACGTTGGGCATTAAACTTGCTCTATAAAGTAGGAATTCCCGATCGCGTTACAGGCCCGTTTTTGATGTTGCACGTTTGTGAGCGTGCCGCGAAAGAAGGACTACCAATTTATTTGTACGGTAGTCGTCCTGATGTCCTCGAAAGGCTTACTAAGAATCTTTGCGATCGCTTTCCTCAACTCATTATTGCAGGTTCTCAGCCTTCCCGATTTCGGCAAGTTTCCGCTCAAGAAAAACAAGAAATTATTAAAGAAATTCGAGATAGCGGTGCCGCGATAACGTTTGTCGGCTTGGGGTGTCCTCGGCAAGAGGTGTGGGCTTATGAATATGCTGACGAGTTATCCATGCCGACATTGGCAGTTGGTGCTGCCTTCGATTTCCATGCCGGTAACTTGTCACTAGCGCCAGTCCTTTTGCAGAAGTTGGGACTCGAATGGTTTTATCGACTGATGCAGGAACCGACACGCCTTTGGAAGCGGTATGTTTTCTTGAATCCGTTGTATGTCTCGCTCTTTATCTTGCAATTTTTGAAAATAGTCTATTTTGACCCAACTCGCGCCACCCCTCCAGAACAGGAAATGCGGTTTGGTTGAATGCTAAGTGATGTTAAAAAGATTGTTCAAAAGCAGCTAACTAAAGTTAGTGTGTCAAAGGCTTATATACATAACTCGTACAGCGTAACGAAACTAAGTATAGCAATCAGCAGTTAGCTTTGGGCGGTCAGCTTTGGGTCAAATCGCCTCTAGCTAAGGAACGCTCTTCTCCCGTTAATGCCCTAACATTCGTGGCTACTGCTAGAATACCATTTCACTTTGAATATGCTACACATCGACCCCCACCCCCCTTGTAAAGCAGGGCTAATTTATTGTCGTTAAAGATTGGGGAAGATAGGGGAGATGAGGGAGATGAGCGAGATGGGCGAGTAATTTATACTCGCTTCTGAACCACTGGCATCTCACACTAATTGTTAGTAAAACCAAATAACTTTAGATAATTTCTCTAGCATTAAATAACTATAAAATCATTTTTATATTTAATACTCTTATAAAGTTTTAGCCCCGCAGATAGATGCGTTGCATTGAATATGACCTCAAACTATAAAGCAGTTGATAAAACTATATTTTTGAGGAAATAGTCATGGCTAATGAAAAGGGTGTTAATCAAGAAACGCTACCTAAAAAAGAAGTAGGTGCCGATGTTGATACTTACGACAGAGGCATTGTTCCGGCTGAAACGGCAGCTAGAAAAGAAAGAGAAGGTAGTGAATTTAAAACAAGTATAGATAAATCTGATGAAGCAGCTCCCAGTACAAATGATCAAACGGATTCAGAAAGTCTTGATAGTACAGGTGGCTATACAGTAGATAAAGAAGGGCTTGTTAATAACTATGCTATTGAGCCAGAAATGTATGTTAACGAACCCGGAGATTTAAGAGGAAAAGAAGAAGACTTAGAGGCTGAACGGGTTGAGGAATTAGAAGAAGTAAACCAAGACAAGGATGGTGACCTTACCCTTGACGGTGATCAGCGTGGTAAAGGGCCAGGAATGGTTTAGTCTTAGCTGCTTTGCCTTTCATCAGTCAAGGAACTTCTAGAAAGAAACTATCATCAATTTGCGATCGCAAGGGCACGAAATCTCGTGCCCCTTTTTCTTGCTCGTGTTAGCCTCTGTTTCCCGTTACAATAACTTGGCATTGCAGCAAGTTGAGGGCAAAGTAGGATGGCTCAGGCTCATATTGGAATTATCGGCGGTAGTGGGCTTTACAAAATGGAAGCCCTTAAAGATGTGGAAGAGGTGCAGCTTGAGACACCGTTTGGTTCTCCCTCCGATGCCTTAATCGTGGGAACACTAGACGGAACATCAGTCGCATTCCTCGCCCGTCACGGTCGCAATCATCATCTCACACCCTCTGAATTACCCTTCCGGGCAAACATCCATGCGATGAAGCAGTTGGGTGTAGAGTATCTAATTTCAGCTTCAGCCGTTGGTTCCCTTAAGGAAGAAGCAAAACCCTTGGATATGGTAGTACCCGACCAATTTATTGATCGGACAAAGAATCGGGTTTCTACTTTTTTTGGAGAAGGAATTGTTGCTCACATTGCCTTCGCTGACCCAGTATGCAATAACTTGGCAGGAGTTGTTGCAGATGCGGTGGCTAGCTTAAAGTTACCTGATGTTACCTTGCATCGTGGTGGTACTTATGTCTGCATGGAGGGGCCAGCCTTTTCTACCAAAGCAGAATCCCATCTTTATCGGAGTTGGGGTGCAACAGTGATTGGAATGACGAATTTACCAGAGGCAAAACTGGCACGGGAAGCAGAAATTGCCTATGCAACATTAGCGCTGGTGACAGATTACGATTGCTGGCATCCAGACCATGACAGTGTAACGGTGGAGATGGTAATTGCGAATCTGCAACGCAATGCGACTAATGCTCAGAAAGTGATTCAAGAAACCGTGCGGCGTTTAGCTGAGAATCCACCAGTCTCAGAAGCTCATTCGGCGTTGAAGTTCGCGATTTTGACGCAATTGGATAAGGTTCCAGCGGCAACGAAGGAGAAGTTAGGGTTATTGTTGCAGAAGTATTTGTAAAAACGGCGAAGATGGGAGTCCGCACTAAGTCGGTAGACACAAATAAACGACGGTATGTCAACAAATGTTAAGAGACTAAAATCCTCTTCTCTTCTGCCCTCTGCCTTGCCTCAACAGTAAATATTAATGCCGACCTACTTAACCTGTTTAATTAAGTCGATAACTCGCTCAAAATGAAAGTCATTTACCCAATCTGTTAAGGCATGACGCAGAGGAGCATGGTTAGAGGGGATTTGCTCAATTAGGTTAAAAATTTCGCAATCAGAACCTGTGATCGCCTCCTGATAGAGTTGACTTACCCACTCAGCAGGCATTTGGGACAAGTAATCCTCAAGGGGGCGATCGCACAAATTTTTCCCACCTTGGGGTTCACTCTCCGAACTCTTTTGTGCGGGTTCTTCATAGATGTAGCGCACCCCTAGGTATCTGGCTATTTTTCCAAAGATAGTCTCTTCTTGAAAAGGCTTGCTGATAAAATCATCACATCCTGCTGCCAAAACAACAGCTCGGTCTTCCTCAAAGGCATTGGCAGTTAGGGCAATGATGATGGTTTGGGATTGGGGATTGGGAATTGGGGATTGGGAATTGGGAATTGGGAATTGGGAATTGGGGATTGGGGATTGTTGGTTCTCCCCATCTTTCCATGTTCCTCTCTCTTTTTCCCTCGATTTAATCTGATGGGTGGCTTCACATCCGTCCATCTCTGGCATCTGCACATCCATCAAAATTAGGTGGGGTTTCCAAGTCTCCCATAAAGCGATCGCTTCAAGCCCATCCTTTGCTTCGCGCACCTCAAATCCCGTTGAGGTCAGGAGTTTGACGAGCAGGAGGCGACTCACTTTAACATCGTCAACCACCAAGATGCGATAGTTAGGCTGGTCAGGCGATAAACCAATAACACGGCGAGGCTTCTGGGGTGTCTGTACTTCCTGGGACTGAGCAAGACAAAGTGGAACATCAAATTTAACAATTGTTCCTTTCCTTACAGTACTGCTGACGCTAACGTCTCCTCCCATCAGTTGCACGAACTGTCGCGTTAGGGGTAAACCCAATCCCGTTCCCTGCTGAGATTTTCGACCTGTCTCTGTTTGTTCAAAGGGTGCAAACAAAAGGTGCATTTCTTCAGGGGCAATGCCAGAACCAGTATCTTCTACGGCAAAGTAAAGACGGGAATTGGGAATTTCTTCACCATTCACCATTCCTGATTTGCCATTCGCCATTGCCACCCGCAACATAACCTTACCTGCATCAGTAAATTTCATGGCATTGCCAAGAAGGTTAATTAAGATTTGACGCAACTTGCTTTCGTCTGTTTTGACGTATTGGGGAACGTCTGATGCCCGATCAAAAATTAGCTGGATGCCTTTAGATTGGGCTTTGAGTTGGAACATCTCTTTAAGAGTATCCAGCAGGTTGTACAGGTCAAAGTTCGTTTCCTTCAGCGTTACTTTGCCTGACTCAATTTTGGACATTGCCAAAATGCCGTTGATCAGTTCCAGTAAATGCTCACCACTACGACTGATGATTTCCAAGTGTTCCTGTTCTTCGGTAGAGCGCGAGGGACTACGGTTCATCACTTGGGTAAAGCCGAGGATCGCGTTGAGAGGAGTACGCAGTTCATGACTCATCCTAGAGAGGAATTCACTTTTGGCACGATTGGCGGCATCGGCGGCATAGGCAGATTCTTTGAGGGCATCTTCTGTTAGTTTGCGCTCCAACTCCGCTCCAGCTCTTGCTGCAAAAATCTTTAAAATGTGGAGACGTTCCGACGGAATGCCTCTACCGTCAGGAGCGGCGATCATTGGCTTAATATCCATCACTGCCAAATGACCTAATATCTTCCCGGAGGCATTAGCTAACGGGATTCCAAAGTAGCTTTGTGCGCCTAATCTCACTAACTCTAGATTGTTAGGAAAGAGCGCTTGTATATCTTCGGGGTAGTAACAGGTTGTTCCGTGTAGAACTTCATGACAGGGATTGCCAGCAATGGGGTACTCGAAGTTCTCACTAAAATCATTGCCTGTCCAATACGCTAGGGTACGAAGTCGGGTTTTGGACTGATCGCTCCACTCGGTAACAAGGGCGTATCGGACATGCAGTAACTGAGCCAGATAGCGGACACAAGAGCGAAAGAATTCATTGCCAGTTTCTGAAGCTGTCCCTTCCACAATTAATTGCAGTGCTTCTTCCCGTTGTTTGCGATCGGTAACGTCGGTTAGGGTACCTGTCCAAGTCACAGTACCATCCGGCAACGGTTCTCCTGGCAGCGAGTAACCTTGAATCCACCGGACTTGTCCATTGGTGTGATGGATGCGAAACTCCTCGAACCATGGCTGATGCTGCTTAGCCGACGCCTTAATCGACTCCTCCACGCGATCGCGATCGTCCGGAAGAATTTGATTCCACTGCAACGCAAAATCTTCTATCAACTGTTCTGCGGTATAGCCTAAGAGTTTGTAAGCGCCTTGGCTCATGAAGCAATACTTTTTCTCCCCTTGAGGACTCAGCATGAATTGATAAACCGCACCGGGCATCGTGTTCAGAATTTGGCGTAGCATGAACTCGCTTTTGTACAATGCCTCTTCTGTCTGCTTGCGCTTAGTGATATCCGATGCTGTGCCAGTTGTCCCGATGATATTTCCCTGATCGTCCCGCAGGGGAATCGCATTAACCATTAGGTAAAGCAGTCTGCCGTCTTTAGCGAGTTGCCTACTCTCATACTGGAATATCGACTCTTCATTAAGAAGGCGTTGGAACAACTCTAGATCTTTGGCAATTTGCTCAGGTGCCTCGAAATCAGCGAAGAGCCGATCGAGCATTTCATGGGGTTCGTAGCCATAAATTTGCTTAACAGCTTGGTTAACAAAGGTATAGCGACCCTCTACATCAACTGACCAAATCATGTCCTGGGACGCTTCGACCAATGCGCGATACTTTTTTTCGCTTGCAATCAGTTGTAAGTTTTTTTCTTCTAATTCCTGAGTCCGGCTTTTAACTAATTGTTCTAAATTCTGGTTGTAGGCTGCAAGTTTTAAATTTTGTTCTGCTAATTGTTTCTCTTGGAAATAACTGCGAACTGCTTCCTGGATCGTTAATCTTAAGTCTTCATCCTGCCAAGGTTTTGTGATATAACGATATAGATTACCCTGATTAATTGCATTTCCCACTGATTCAAGGTTAGCTTGCCCAGTCAGCATTATTTTGATGGTTTTGGGTGCGATAATGTGGATACGCCTTAATAATTCATCCCCTTGCATTTTGGGCATTATACAATCAGCAATGACCAGAGCAACTTCATAACTATCGGCTAGCAATTCTTCAACTAGCTCTAAAGCCTCTTCACCATCAACCGCTGTTTCAATGAGGTAGTCATTGCCAAATGATTTTCTTAACTGAATTTCAAGACTATCAAGGATGGTTGGTTCATCATCAACACAAATAATAGCAGGTTTAGTCATATTGTTCTATCCCAGAATTAATCGTTTCAATTAATTCCTCACTCTTCCAAGGTTTTTGCAAGCAAGCATGAAGCTGGGCTTCTTTTGTTACTCGCTCAATAGCGGCTTCATCAGCTTGACCTGTTAAGAGTATTTTAATAATCTTTGGAAATTTTTGATGGATATTAATGAGAAATTCATCGCCTCGAATACCTGGCATTAACCAGTCTGAGACAATTACGATAATCTCAATGTTGTTATCTTGAATTTCTTCGATGATTTCTAGAGCTTCAGCAGCACTTTCTGCAAACTCGTAGGCGTAAGTATCAGCAAACGCTTTTTGGAGTTGTATCCCTAGACTCTCTAGGACTAAAACTTCATCGTCAACACATAGAATTGCTGCCTTAGACATTGGGACGTTCCTCTGTCACATTAATAGGTAGTGATAGAGTAAATGTAGTTTTTCCAGGCATGGACTCTACCTCAATGGTTCCTTGATGCTTATCAATAATCTTTTTAATAATATACAGTCCTAATCCACTTCCTTCACCAAGGCGCTTGGTTGTGAAAAATGGCTCAAAGATTTTCTGCTTAATCTCAGAAGGAATTCCCTTACCACTATCAGTAATACTAACGAGAATGCTCTCTTTATGTTGGGTAACATCAATCCTTAAAGTCCCTCTATTATCCATAGCTTGCAGGGCATTGTGAATAAGATTAGTCCAAACTTGATGAAGTTCGTCAGCATAACAGAGTATCGAGGGTGATGACTGATAGTTTTTAATCACGTCCAGACCCTGTTTAAGTTGGTTTTGATATAGAGTCAGTACGGTTTCGATTCCGTCAGTGATATTCGCTTTGACTTTTTCACCCGTAGGGTCGTAACGGGCGTAACTTTTCAAAGCAAACACGACTTTGGCAGCGCGGCTTGTAGCTGTGCTGAGGTTTTTTGTACTTTTTTGGACGCTAGCAAGTTGATAAGCTGTATCTAATAAGATTTGACTTTCTGGGTCTTTTAATAAGGGTAATAAGGGTTCAATTTCCTCATAAATTCCCAAAGCAACTAAGATACTCGCAATTCCATCAGCATTTTTAATCGCTTGTTCTTCTAGCTGTCTTGTCAAGCCTCGTTTAAGTTGGCGTTTTTCTCTGGTAGATAGGGAGTTCTCTTGTTGGGTAGCGTTGTGGAGTAAGGTAAAGAAATCCTGCTGACGTTCGGGGGAGAGTTGTTGCAAAAACTTGGGTAGCTGTTCGAGTTGTTCGGTAAAGAAATCAGCAATATTTTCTACGGAGGCGTGAATAACTCCTAGAGGAGTATTGATTTCATGGGCAACTCCGGCAATTAATTGTCCTAGTGCTGCCATTTTTTCCGATTGAATCAGTTCTTCTTGGGTAGCTTGAAGATGGTTGAGGGTATTTTTCAGTTCTTGGGTGCGTTCAGCAACTTGGATTTCTAAGGTGTGATTGTATTCGGCAATCAGTTTCTCCGCTTGTTTGCGTTCGGTGATGTCAGTGAAAGCCGCGATCGCATAAGCAACATTCCTATCTTCGTCATAAATAGGCGTTCCCCAAACTTCTATCGGGATTATCTTGTCGGGTTGGTGGACTTCCATATCATCAATGTTGACACTCTCCCCTTGTAAGGCACAAAAGACCGGATTGCGCTGTTTCGGGTAGATTTGCCCACTGCCTGCAAGATAGAGTTGATAAGCCTCTGGCAATTGTTCAGGGTTGGTATTATCAATTACACCTTTGCCCAGTAATTGCTCAGCCTGAGAATTAACATAGTAAGCTTTCCCCTTAGCATCCGCCACAAATACGCCGACTGGCATCGCTTCTAGTAATTGAGTCAACCTCCTTTCACTTTCGCGCAATTCTTTTTCGCGATCGAGTACCTCACGGTAGAGTTTTGCATTTTCAATCGAGATGGCAGCTTGGGAGGATAAGAGTTTTAAGACTTCTAACCTGTTAGAGGTAAAGGCTTGGGTGGTTAGATTATTTTCTAGGTAAACAATACTGGTGAGTTTGCCTTGATTGATAAGAGGAACGCACAAGATGGACTTGGGTTGATGTTCTTTGATGTAAGGGTCAAATGTAAAGTTCCCCTCATGAGTCGCATCATTCAGGACGACACTTTCATGGGTACGGGCAACATAATTGATCAGGAGCAATGGAATAGACTGGCTATTCTCAACCGGAATTGACTGCAATACAGTAATGCGATCGCTATCTATCGCACCTTCAGCTTCTATCAGCAGTTTTCCCTGACTTTCCAAAATCAGGTATCCTTTTTGCGCCCCCGCATTCTCAATCAGAATCTTCATCAAGCTAGATAGCAATTTATCCAGCATGATTTCACCAGAAATCGCTTGGGACGCTTTCATTACTGTGGCTATATCTAAGGAGGAACCCGAACCCGTGGTTGTCAACCTTGTGGTCGTTTTGGCATCTTTAATTCCCAGAACAGTTGTAGCCAACAACTGAGGATATCGCCCCTCTAAATCTTTTACCTTAGCCGTAGCCCCCCATAGCTGATAGCAGTAACGTGCTTCTTGCATATAGGCTCTAGCACTCAGTTCTTTCCCTTTGGATAGATAGAACTTGCCAGCAAGTTCATAAGCGAGGGCAGCTTCATGAATGTATTCGGATTTTTTAGCAAGGGCAATCGCCTTATCGTAATAGTCCATTACTAATGCATCTTTCCCAATAACTCGACATCGCTCGGCTTCTACCAAGTTATATCTGTGCAGTTGATTCATGGGAGCATGATGCGCCCATTTTTTCATTTTCTTCTGATTGGCTATAACCTTTCTATTATGGTGTTTTTGTTCTGACTTCGGCGCACTAATATACAAGGCAAGCCGAGTTAAAGAATCATAGAAATAGCAGCAGGAAACAGTGAAGGTTCCGGTAGCACCGTCTAGATACTGCTCATTTTGAGCGGCATTTAATAATGCTTCAGGATACTGCTCGAATAGGTAACAGAGAATTAGCTTATTTAAGTAGACGTAACAAAGTGAGGTTCGGGCGTTAGCTTGAATTAGTAGCGGCAAGAAAGTCTCTTCATCGCAGGCATCTCCAATTAGGCAGTAGGGATTTGCAGCCCGATCTAACAAGTTAAGAACAGCTTGATGAAATGGCTGATGCATATTCAACGATTGTTCTTGCTTCAATTGCACCATCACCTCACTGTAGGCTGCCATTTGAGATTCAATCTCCAACAAATTCTTGCCACTTAGATAGGCATTGAAGCTATAGACGAGAACAGCATAAGCAGCATATTCCAAATCTCCAGTTTCCAATCCACTTTTGTAAGCCTCTAACAAAGGTGGCAATGTTTCTTTAACAGGTATCTTCCAAGAACCAATGAAGCCAACGGAGACAAACAACGCTTTTGTTTTGAATTCTTTAGCATTCAATCGCTCCACTAGCCTTAACGCTAGTTGACCAAATTCATACGCTGATTCAATATCTCCGACAACCCCACACAGAATTAATCCATAGATAGCGTAGGCATAGACAGACTCAGAACAGTTACCGTGCTTCACAGACAAAATTACCTGCTTAAACGCAATTAAGGGCAGCAGTGTCGGTGCAGCAATAAAGGCTGGTGAAACTATCTTTGACAAAATACGCAGTGCTGCCAGTTTATAAGGATCGCTCATCTGGCGTAGATTGGCTAAGTCTGAGATGCGCTTCCCTGCCAGAACTGACTTGGTTTCTAGCAATCCCATTAAGACATTTAGCTTGTTGGGCAGTTGGGGGAGTCTTACCCCCAACTGCCTCAAAATTTCTACTCCCGTAGCAACTGCCTGCTCTAGCTTAGTTTGGGCAATCAGGGCGAGAATTTTTACTTCAATAACTTGCGCTTTGTCCAGCACTGTTTTTGCTTGATTTCGCACGATTTGAACAAATCTCTCCATCTGCTCAAAATCCCCACTGAGGTAAGCCGCCTCAGAAGCCTCTACATATAGTCCTAGTGTCAAGTCATACTGTGTTTGCCAGCCTTTTTCGCCCAACAATCTCATGCCAGATTGCAGGTAATTGAACGCTGGCTCATATGCCGCCGATGCCTTCGCTTTCTTGCCCGCTATGAGATTCAACTGAGCCACGTCATCTCTTTGGTGCTGATTGGAGATGAAGTCAATCCCAAAATTCAGTTGATTAACAATATCAAAAATTTTCTCATCTCGCTGCTCAGAAAGAGTATTTTGTAGGAGTAGTTGTCCAATTTCCCAATGGATGATTGGCTTGTCCTGTTCCGAAATTAGAGAATAGGCGGCTTGCTGAATTCTGTCATGAATAAATTTGTAGTCGGGTAATTGGAAAGGGGTTGTTGGTAATTGGATGTTGGGGGATTCTTCCTGAATGAGAGCTAATTCTAAATCTCCTCTATTACCCAGAGGCATCACTAAAGTTTCAGCAACGGCTGCATACAATTCATTCACTGTTTCTCGCAGTGATTTTTGACAACTCGCGGCTAGCATTTTCAAGTCAAACTGATTGCCCATACAGGCAGCTAGCTTTAACATTTTCTGTGTATTCGCTGGCAGCTTTTGAATCTTGAGTGTCATCAGTTCAACAACGTTATCAGTGAAACCCTGCGCTTGAATCTGCTCTAAATCCCACTGCCATCCTCCTTGACTTCCTTCCTTCCCAACCGGAGGTATACTCAGGAGGGACTGAGGCGAGTTAAACTCTAACAACTTTTCTGTATAAAGAGATTTGAGAAACTCATTCATAAAGAAGGGATTGCCACCCGTCTTAAAAAGCACTAACTCGGCAAGGGGTTTGGCTCTCTCTTCAGAGCAATTGAGAGTATCTATAATCAGTTCAATGATGGTAGGCAAGTCCAACGGTGCCAGGAAAATCCCCTCGACAATTGCCCCAGTTTTGGCAATCTCCTCGATTGTTAACATTAAGGGATGAGCCGCAGAAACTTCATTGTCTCGATACGCACCAATTAAAAATAGTCCGGGCTGCGAAGTATTCATCAGCAGTTGCATTAGTTTTAGTGATGCACCATCTGCCCACTGCAAGTCGTCTAGAAATATCGCTAAGGGATGCCCAGAATGGGTAAAGACTTGAATGAAGTTCTGAAATACTAAATTAAAGCGGTTCTGGGCTTCTGTCGAGCCTAGTTCTGGTACAGCAGGTTGCTTACCGAGAATTAATTCCACTTCAGGAATGACATCAATAATCACTTGATTATTGATTCCTAAGGCGGCTAAGAGTTTCTCCCGCCAAGTATTAAGCTGCGCTTCACTCTCCGTTAATAGCTGTTTGACTAATTCTTGAAAGGCGCTGACGATAGCACTGTAGGGAATGTTACGCTGATACTGGTCAAATTTTCCTGAAATGAAATAGCCACGTTTTTCGGTAATGGGTTTATAGAGTTCCTGCACTAAAGCTGACTTTCCGATGCCCGAATAACCAGAAACCAGCATCAATTCACTTTTGTCCGAAATTACTCGTTCAAAAGCAGTTATTAACCTATCAATTTCTTGCTTCCTTCCATAAAGTTTTTGCGGGATTTGAAATTTATCAGAAATATCTTGAGTACCAAGAGGAAAGGGTTCAATCTTGCCAGTTGTCTGTAACTGGGTTAAACATTTCTCTAAATCTGCTTTGATTCCCCAAGCACTTTGGTACCGCTCCTCCGCCGTCTTTGCTATCAGTTTCATCACAATATCTGATACAGCTTGAGGAATTTCCCTATCTTCTGCTCTCAACAAATGGGGTGGCACTGGCTGTTTAGCGATATGGCAATGCACCAACTCCAACTCATCACTGGTTTCAAAAGGCAACTGTCCTACGAGTAGTTCATAAAACGTGACACCCAGCGAGTAGAAGTCTGTGCGGTAATCTAGAGAACGATTCATCCGCCCCGTTTGTTCGGGCGACATATAAGCTAAGGTGCCTTCTAAAACATTGGGATTTTTCAAAGTGGTATTTTCACGGTTCAATTGAGTGGAAATACCAAAATCTATGATTTTGATTTGTCCGGTTTCTGGATTAAAGACGATGTTGGAGGGGTTAATATCTTTGTGGATAATATTGCTGCTGTGAATATCACCCAAAATCTCAGCTATCTTAATGGCGATATTGAGGAATTTTGGTAAGGATATGACAGGTCTTGTCCCTACACGTTCATTCATTAATTGCTTTAAGGATGATGCGCCAAAATCCTCAAGAATGATGACTAAAGTCCTCTGATAGGGTTCTAAATCATAAGCCTTGACCACACCTTCCAGATTTAGATTATGGGTGATTTCATATTCCTGCCCATACAGGGTGAGTTCATTGGGAGTGGGATAGTCTTCTTTAAGTACCTTGAGGATAACGGCTTTGTTGTCCTGTTCTCGGATACCTCGATAGACCAATGAGTTGGCACTTTCATAGATTTGGACAAGAATCTGGTATCCGGGAAGGGAAATCATTGCTGTCACCAATAAATAGATGGTCTGGAAAACATGACTACTGGAAGTTTAGCTGTCTATTTCCAAGGGTAGGGGAGTAATAGGCAGGGATATACCTGTATTGTCGCCAACTTGGAATAATTCGAGTCCAGCCCCTACGGAAGTAGCTTGGTGTGGTTTAAAATTTGATATGCCTGGTTGGGGCTGTATTCATGGCTTGTCCAACCATTATTCTGTAGGTTGCGATCGCAAGATAATGAAATCACTGCTCGGTGTTTTATTTGCTCCCGCTATTGTTTTGTTAGGAGCAACACAAGCCTTCGCGGCTATCAAGACAGAAGTTGTTGAATACAAACACGGCAACACTGTTCTCGAAGGCTATTTAGCATATGATGATGCCATTCAAGGCAAGCGTCCCGGTGTTCTCGTTGTCCATGAATGGAACGGCTTGGGGTCTTATGTCAAAGAACGGACAGAGCAATTAGCAGAACTTGGCTATGTTGCCTTTGCAATTGATATGTATGGCAAGGGAATTAGACCAAAGAATCGAGAAGAGTCAGCCGCACAAGCGGGTATCTATCGCTCTGATCGTCAATTAATGCGATCGCGTGCTAATGCTGGTTTAGTCGTGTTGCAACAAAACCCCCTTACTGACTCGCAACGAATTGCTGCAATCGGTTACTGCTTCGGTGGTGGTACAGTCTTGGAATTGGCGCGTAGCGGGGCCAACATTGCAGGTGTTGTCAGCTTCCACGGCAACTTGGACACTCCTAACCTCAACGATGCCGAAAATATCAAGTCAAAGGTGCTAGTTTTACATGGTGCTGATGACCCAAGGGTTCCTGATGAACAAGTTACAGCGTTTGAGACAGAAATGCGTCAAGCTGATGTGGACTGGCAACTCGTTGCTTATGGAGGTGCTGTGCATAGCTTTACCAACCCTGAAGCAGGGAACGACCCTTCAAAAGGCTCAGCTTACAATGAAGCCGCCGATAAGCGCTCATGGGAAGCGATGAAGCAGTTTTTTGTGGAAATATTTCAGTAGATAGTTAATTGATTTTCTGTACTACAAGCGATCGCATCAGCAAAGCAAGCGAAATGCCCCTGAGTGCGATCGCAACATATTCTTTTTCATCATCTTATAAAGCTTGGCGACGCAGAAAGGGAAGAAGCACCTCGCTAACCTTTCCTGACCAATGCTCCTGAGGATAATGCCCTCCTTCTTCTAGTGTGACTAGTTCAGCATTCTTGAGGGTACTAGCAAACTGCTGCGCCTGAGCCAAGGGAAGCCAAGGGTCTTTCATTCCCCAAAAAATTAGGGTTGGTTTTTCCCAGTTGGCGTAACCGGATTCAATCTCTGCCATGGACGGCTTCATCTGAAGATTTTGGATTGTCGCTAGCAAACTGCGACCTACATCTGAGCTTTTGAGAAAGGGTTTACGATAGATGTCCAAATATTTGTCTTCAATTTGGTAACGGCAACCCGCTTCTAGGGTTCGGTCAACTAAGAGTGGGTCTTGCGTCAAAACATCTCCAAGTAAAGGTAAACCCCACTGTTGCATCTTCCAAGGTAACTTCGCTGCTGAGGATAGAGGTGTATTGAGAATGGCAAGGCGTTCAATCTGGGTTGAGTGACGTAGCGCATACTGAAGCCCTATTGAGCCGAGAAATCCCTGAACGACCAAATAAAATCGTTCAATTTCAAGTGTTTTAAGGAACTCTGCTAAAGCGTCGATGAAAGCATCGGGTGTGTAAGCAAAGTCTCGTTTATCGGGTTTAGCGGATAAGCCAGAACCAATCCAGTCAGGTGCGATCGCTCTAAACCCTCTTTCAGCTAAATCTGGCATTAGCGCAGACCAACAATAACTCTGGGAAGGCAACCCGTGAAGCAGTAGCACTGGCAGCTTAGCACTTTCGCCAATTGGCTTCGCTTCCCGATAGAACCACTGCAACGACCCGACCTCTATGACTTGTTCACTAATTGCCACTTTTAGTTCTTAACCCTGTTTATCGTGGTTTGAGCTTACCGCTCACGGGGATATAAGAGCAAGCGTCTTAAGTTGCGAATGCAGCAGTTCAATCCAAAAACTGCCTTTATAATTCAATCCAAACCCTTAGTACGTGATAGGAGTTGTCTTGAGTTGAACGCAGCAGAACAGGCAAAAGGTTTAGAAGTCACCACAAAGATTGCTGCCGTAGTAAATCTTTTCAAGTCTGAGTTTCCCGATGCCAAGGCAGACTTGAAACCCTGGAAAAATGATCCGGATACTCAGGAGTTGGTCGATCCCGATTCTATTGACATTGGCTTTCACCTCCCTGGCTGGAGTAGAAAGTTCCAAAGCCGCAGTATTTTAGTACAAATTAGGCTTTTTGAAGATCCTTTGAATGGTTCGCGACGCGCCATTGGTATCGAAGCGGCAGGCTTTGACTATCGAGGCAAAGCATGGCGACTTTCTACAATTAATGATTGGCAGTTTGTTGGAGACTCTGAACCAGCAGCGGAAGTGAAGGAAAAGCTTAAGCATTTTTGTCGGCAAGTTTTTGAGTTATTCAATTCCAGCAAGGAAATTTAAATGCATATCAGCTTAGTTAGTTCTCGTTCACCTGTGTTTAAAACTACAAAAAAATATTTATGAAGCTGTAAGTATTACTACATTGAGCCGTTAACCTTATTTTGCATCTTTTTGATATGAAGGCTTGAACACAATAAAAATAGTTTAAAACTGACAGATTTGAAAATTTGTCAACACCAATTGGGTATAATCCACTGGGTAGATGCTCGATTAATTTCTGTTAATTAACTTGGTGGAAGTATTCACTCAACAGGTTTATGCTGACATCACCCAAGCCTCTAAAAGATGTATTCTATTGCCCAGAAGAATCTAATTTTTACTCTCACTGCTTAGAAAATTTAGTTCTAAATCAGTGTGATAGCCCTAAAGTTATTGTTGAATTTGGTTCTGGAGATGGAAGTCCAGTCATTAATTCCTTAATGAGAACAAGGTTTAACGGCACAATACATGGATATGAGTTGAATACCTTAGCCGGAAAAATTGCCGAGTCAAATATTCAGGAGTATGAACTCACTGATCGATACATAATTCATAATTCCTCATTCTTCGATGCCGCTTTACCCAGAGCCGAGTATCTTATCTCTAACCCGCCGTATCTGCCATCAATAGATGACAATATTTACCAACCTCTATTACATGGAGGTAGGGATGGTTCAGAAATGGCTAGAAAACTTTTATCGATGGGTTATGAAAACTTACTACTTATGCTTTCTAGTTACTCGAATCCAGAAGGCTTAATTAACTATGCAATAGCAAAGGGCTATTCTGTTGCTAGTTTTCTCGTCTCGCCTTTGACGTTTGGCTATTATAGCTCGGAACCAAAAGTCAGGAATATGATAGAAGAGCTACGCAAAAACAGGATGGCTTTTTATTCAGGAAATATCTATCTTTTAGCTGGGGTGGTGTTTAAAAAGCAGTCTGAATCTAAGACAGATTTATCGGCTGAGTTAATCCAGATAATGACATCTTTGTAAAAGATGATTTGGCAGTAGAGCTTAATTTATTAAAAGGCGATCGCATCTATAGCAATCCTGTTTTAGTTGTGAAATGCCAGCGTCTCAAATGCCCGATTTCTCCAAGAAATCGGGCATCTTCAGTGCTTTTTAAGGGGGATTTAGAGGGAGCGTCAATTTGTTACATTCTTTTTTCTATTTTCAAGACAGGTCTAATGACAAGGAACAGTGAATCTAAAACATTCAGTTGTTTTTATCTAGTTCAGAAAAGTCATCTGAGTTAAAATCAGCAGGAAAAATAAAAATTTCTCTCCCTTCGAGTTTGGCATTACGGTACAGCTCAATAGCCTTTATCAAACGACAGTATTTGATAGGAATCCATCTGCCACTGTAATAGTAGATGACGACTCGACTCGTTATGTACTCATCCAGTGGGAGTGGGTTTTGCCACGGCAGAGGCACAGAATCCCTCCTAATATATAGTTCGATATCTACTTTTTACATAGCAGGTGCATCTCAAGAACCATCTTGAGTTAGTTGTATTTCTTATTGAGTTTGTGTCTATTCAATTGTTGTTAATCTTGGGAAGCCGTGAAAACGGTATCGGGAGGATGTCACCTCTTCAGCCCTGAGCTTAAGTTAGGGTACTGACGGGAAAACTCGTGCGCTACGTTGTTACAAACCCAAAGCCCTGTCGCAGGATCTACATTGGGACGATTTTGGCTAGCTTGTGGGAAACAACCAATGCTAACGGCTTTTTCCAGCAAACTCCAAAATTCCTCATTTGGGTTTTCTAGCTTTATATTCGCAACCTCTCTAGAGCCAAAGCCAATCCCAATCTCCTTATCCGGTAGAATTGACCGAACAAACTGAGCATTGCGATCGCGTATTGCTTGCCGTAGGCGTTGACGAAATTGTGCAAACTCACTTCCTGGTTTAACTTCGTCTGTCAACCTAACGCGCTGATGCGGAAAACCATCAAGCTTGGCTGTACTAGCTACTACGGCTTGCTTCGGCTGAGTAGGTAGCGTTGTCTTTGTAGAATTCTCTTGATCAGGTTTAGTAGCTGCAATAGGAGAAGACGTTGCTTCTATCTCTTGAGACGCTTGAGGTGGAATTGAACTTGTCTGTACAAGCGTTTGCTCTTTTGGCGTACTCTGGCGAAAGACAGTAGCGAGACTCACACCAGTAACTGCTGAAAAAACAACAGCCCCAGCAACAAGTAAATGGAATTTTTGCATAACTAATCCGGTGCTGAATGCTTTGTTTGACCACACTTTTTAGGTTAGTGTTTCCACAAAGTTGCCTGGTATCTTGTTAGATTTGCATCTGTTATAAGTTACAAACTTTTGCTGTTCAGATTCCCGACTTCTTGAAGAAGTCGGGAATCTTAGCGTTTAAAATTCCTATATATTTATGCTGATTAAAAATAAATTATTAACTTCTATAACAATCACCTAAAGGTTGATAATATTCTTTTTGCTTCTACTATAGCCTCTATCCCTTTCTTCAAAAATGCTGGGAGTACTACAAGCTAAAGGACTCCCAGCAGACTGAAACTCTACTTTTCTTCCACGTACATTTCCGGCTCAATGGCAAAGTTATCAAGTCTTCCTGACTCGTCAATAACGTAGCCATCTGTTGTTCTAAGTCCGCTACCTTCTTCTTGTGCCTCTAAAGCCTCAACCTCATGGATGCTTTCTTCTGGGTCATTATTAGAAGGAATTACTGCATCTGGGGCATTAACTGCCGTTGTCTGAGCCATTTGAACTCCAACATGATCCCCTGGTGCGCCTCTTCCCGGTTCGGCTTCTACGGGATCAGTTTGTGGTACTACGACTTTATCTGGTTCGCTACTCATAGGTTTTTCTCCAACTTGTTTATAGGCTTGACCGTAGCCTGTAATAACGCTCACAGACCAATTAAACAGTCAAATCGTTGCTACGAAGATACCGCAGTTTGTATCGTGCTTAACTCTTTCGAGAGGATTAAATTGTTCAGCACAGTAGGAGGAGATTGATTGAATGGCGAAAAGAGAGATGAGGCATTAAATGCCTTTCCCAAGAGGAGAAGAAATCAGGAAGCGCCTATCGGTGTCAATGCCTTTGTCGCCCTAGATTCCTCGTTTGTCAGCAATTGGCTTTGTCGTTACAACTATTGTGTCTCTGATTCTTCTAGCTTAATTGCCAAGTCTATCAAGAATCGAGCGTAGCGGATTGTATCGGTTAACCCCCTCTCTGTGACTGGATAGCTGTAGCGGGGAAAACTTTCGTTAGGGTGCTGCCATCGCAGCCATAACTGTCTGTCAATGACTTTCGTGTTGATCAACCAGCCTCGGTATCGGATGGGTTTCAACTGCAAGCCGGTGTGAAAATTATCTAAAGTCACTGGCTGTTTGTCTCTAGTATGTTTAGTTTTTGTTCAGGTTTTAATCCTACCTAACCTCCGCTAAAACATAGATTGATTGCAGTTTCCAGCGTTGGGTTAATAATTTTTTTGTGGAATCTAATATTGAATTCGATAACACTTACTTAAAGGCGTTTGTCTTTGTTCAGTGCTATTTTTATTTAGTGACTTATTTTCAATATACTCTGAGTGTACCTGAATAATTTGAAATATTCCATATCTTTAAGGCTTGTAAAGAAGGCTCTTGCAGGAACCTGAGAGTGTAGCAACACTCTCAACAGATTTTCATTGGTTGCTGATGTCCTTTTGTTTGTCTTCTGATGAGGCAGGTGCTGGTGAGAGCGTTTTCTTAGCCAGCTTAGTTGTATAGGTTACCGCACCAACTGTTGCACATAAACCAAAGATTTGCAGTGCCATTTTTCCAGGAGTATTGCCGCCACTAGCTAAGTTGGCGCCTGCTGAACCAAGATACACATAAAGTGCAATGACTGGGAGCATTCCTAACCAGGAGAAAAAGAAGTAGTGCCAAAAGTTAATTTTAGTGAGGCTAAAACCGTAATTGAGAATATTGGAAGGAACAATTGGGGAAAGACGGGTTAAAAAGACAATCTTCCAGCCTTTTCTACCAACAGCTTTATCAAGTTCGGTAAATTGGGGACGTTTGGCAATCCACTTTTTTAAAGGTTTCCGGGCAACAGTGCGACCCAAGAGATAGCAGAGAGTTGTTCCCAAGATGTCGGCAATCGAGACAACAACAACTCCTTTAAGAAAGCCGAATAACGTGCCTGCCGCCAAAAAAAGAACTGCTGCTGGCAAACCAACAACAGTCGTAATTATGTAAATCAAAATGAATGCCGGCTTTGCCCACGGCCCAAGCGAGACAAGCCAATGCTTGATATGAGTAAGCCAGTCCTGCAGAGGTAGCAAGCTGAAGGCAGCGATCGCGATCGCAATACCAATAACGGCAAGTAGCAGCCAAACTTTTTTCTTCGCGAGGAAGTCCCTATTCATTGATGTGTTCGACTGCGCTCAGAGTATTAGTTAACTAGCACTCATTGTAGACAAGCTTTTACTGGTGAGTGCGCCTAACAATCCCTCGAACAACTTTATACCATCTGTACCACCCAACAGGGCATCTGCTGCCCGTTCTGGGTGGGGCATCATCCCCAAGATTTTACCTGTCGGGTCGCAAATTCCAGCAATGTTGTTGACTGAACCATTTGGGTTGCCCATATCGTCTGTCGTACCCGTTGCGGTACAGTAGCGAAACAGGACTTGACCGTTATCTTCTAAGGCTTTGACGGTATCAGCATCGGCATAGTAGCGACCTTCACCGTGAGCAATAGGGAGGGTAACCAACTGCCCTTGTGAGTAAGCAGATGTCCAGGGAAGGTCAGTGCGTTCTACTTTGAGCGGAACGCGATCGCAAATAAAATGTAAATCGCGATTCCGAACCAGTGCGCCAGGTAACAGCCCCATTTCAGTTAACACCTGGAAGCCATTGCAGATACCTAGGATAAACTTACCCTGCTTAGCGTGTTCCCTAACTTGCCCCATCACAGGCGAAAATTGAGCTAATGCTCCACAGCGGAGATAGTCTCCATAACTAAAACCACCGGGAATCACGACCACGTCTATGTCAGAAATATCCGTTTCCTCGTGCCAAACCATGCGGGTTGGTAAGTCGAGTAAACTTTGAGTAACATACGCCACATCGCGATCGCAATTGGACCCTGGAAAAACCACAACCCCAAACTTCATACCTACACCCCCATCAGTGTTGCCACTTCAACTAAATCAAACCGATAATTTTCGATCACTGGATTTGCCAACAATCGGTCACAGATGCGGTCAAGTTGCTCCCGTGCCTTTTCTTCATTGGCAGCCGTTATCATCAGCTCAATATACTTACCAATGCGTACCTGCTCCACATTTTCATAACCCAACTGCTTCAGCCCCGACTCGACCGCAACTCCTGCTGGATCTAAGACTGAAGGTCGAAGGGTAACATAGATCCGCGCTTGATACTTGAAAATCACTCTTCATCCCCCAAATTCAAACAAGCCCTGTTTAAAGTTTGAACTACTAAGTCCCCAAGACTTCAACAAAATTGTAGGAGACTAAAAAGAAAGTCCATGAAACTCCAACGCACGCGCTCCCAGGCTCGAATTCTAAACTTACTCACAACTCTGAATCGTGCTGTTTCTGCCCAAGATATCTATGTTGAGTTACGCAACCTTGACCAGAGTATGGGTCTAGCTACAGTTTACCGCGCCCTGGAAGCCTTGAAACTTGAAGGTGTCGTACAAGTGCGGACACTTACCAATGGGGAATCCCTCTACAGTGGCGTACAGCGTGATCAACACCACCTTACTTGCCTCAATTGTGGTGAATCGATACCTATTGATGAATGCCCAGTACATCAGTTAGAGAATGAGTTGCAGGATTCCCACCAATTCAAAATTTACTACCACACCTTAGAGTTTTTTGGATTATGCGATCGCTGCGCCGTGGCGAGTGATACCGAGACAGCCGATTCAACTACTCATCAATAATAAGAAGAATACAGAAGTGGCTGTGTTCAGGAGAATCCTAAAGTTTGGACTTGCCTCTCGGTTTGGCAACCTCCCTTTGAGCAAGAGCCACAATCCTTCAGCCTCGTCTTCAGTGGCTTCCAGTGAGGTGGGTTGCGAGCGCATGTAAAGAAGTATTCACCTTCTTGTCGCACGACAATCTAGACTTGGGCTAAAGTAGCCATTAAGTCGCAGAAAAATCATCAAAAATAAAAAATCAAACCTGAAAAAAGAGCGGATTCTTCATTTTTCCTCTTGTAAAATTAGCAAGCAACTGCAAGCCTATTGGATCAAGCTGATGCGACAGATTAATTTTTTGATTATTTTTGCTGTGTGTTTGGCTCTAGTTTTATTCAGCTTAGAAAACAGTGAACCTACAGCAATCCGAATTATTGAGGGCGTTCAGGTTCAAGCCCCCTTGTCTATTGAACTGATTTTTGCAATGGGAATTGGGGCAACTCTAGCTTGGATCTTCAGCATCTGGACACGACTACAGCAGCAACTAGATGCCCGCCGAGCGATGCGGCAGATTCGCTCCAAAGAGGAGCAAATTGAGAAGCTAGAGCAAGATGTTCAACGTTACAAGGCAGAAATTGAAGAGCAATTGCCAGCATTATCGGCATCTAGACCCCTGACAGAAGGGACACTGGCAGAGCAAGGTTAAGATTGATTAATCTCATCCCATGCTTCTTAAAGACCCACCCATGTCTCTTCCTCATCAAATATAGTGTTGCAGACTACTAGTGGCAGTACGTGATGACTGGAACACCTGCTCAAGAAGCGATCGCTCTTCTCATTGACTTGGCACAGCGAGGGGAAATTAACCCTTGGGATGTCCAGGTTATTGAGGTCATTGACCGCTATTTAAGTGAACTTGGCTTGGGAAATGATGCCGAACCCGGACACCGTGATACTGACTTGTCTCAGTCTGGACAAGCATTTTTGTGGGCATCAATGCTGGTTTTACTCAAAGCCGATACCCTCGGACGGATGGGAGAGGCGGACGAACCAGAACTCACCGAGATAGACGACCAAATCGATATGGTGGGCGAAATGCGCTTGCCACTGCATCTAGAACGACATCTACGCCGTCGTGCTGCCGCTCCGCCACCCAAAAGACGCCCTGTAACACTCCAAGAGCTGATCGATCAGTTGCAGCAAATAGCAGCACAACTGGATGAAACGCCCTTGCCTCCTCGTGCCTTACGTCCCCGCGCTCAATCTCGTTCTCAAGCAGCCAAAGCGATCGCTCATTTGGCTCACGATGAAAACTTGACAGAAATTGCCACAAGACTAGAAGTCTTTCTTTCACGTCATTGGCAAGAGATCGCAGCGGGAAAAGATTGGCTGAATTTAGATCAGTTGTTAGAGTGGTGGACGTTGTCTCCTATAGCATTGGATGAAGCTGATTCTCTAGCCGCCCTGTCAGCAACCCTAGCAGGGAATGGGAACTCCGAACCGGATAACCATGTGGCTCTAGGTGAAGCGATGTCCGAAGGGCTTTATATCCCATCCCACGCTAACACTTCCCCCGAAGTGGCTGTTGAGGCAACTGAAGACGGAGCAAAAGACCGAGTTGGTGTCTTTTGGGCACTACTCCTGTTATCGGCTCAGTCCAAAGTAGAGTTATCCCAAGAAGAGTTTTACCAAGACTTAAAAATCCGTGCGCTGTAATGAATAGACAATGGGTGTGTTGATCTGGGATTAGGATTTGAAGCTTGGGCAAACTGTACTTTGAGGGAGAACTGTTCTTTAGTTCCCCGTACTGCAAAACGCAGAACTCGTTCAAGGGAAGGTGAGCGATCGCAAATCGGCAACCCGTTTATGTGCTATGCACAAGTAAAGGTATCCGTTTTGTGTCAAAGCTTTGCGAACGCTGGTGTTCGCCTAGCCGTTCGCCATACGGTACTCTTCGGAGCAATTAGAGTTAACTAATCGTCTTGAAGAGGAGCTAGTAGAAACAAGTCTGGGCATTGCTCTAACTCTCTGCTAGCGCATTGTTAGGTTGCTCTCGCCGTTCTTGCAAGTCGGGGGATTAGATCGACTATCTCTCCTGATTATCAGGATAAGTCCATCAACCAATCCAACGCACTAGCGACGGACTGGTTAAAATCAGACTCAATCGACCAAACCAAAAATGTGTGGCCTAGGTTAAGGAACAAAAATTCATGAAAGCCATGATTCTGGCGGCTGGTAAGGGAACTCGCGTGCGCCCCATCACCCACACCATTCCCAAACCCTTAATTCCCATCCTGCAAAAACCAGTGATGGAGTTTTTACTAGAACTACTGCGACAGCATGGTTTTGACCAAGTTGTTGTCAACGTCAGTCACCTCGCAAACGAAATTGAAAGCTATTTCCGTGATGGACAGCGATTTGGTGTCCAAATCGCTTATTCGTTTGAAGGTCGAATCGTTGATGGTCAACTCGTCGGGGAAGCACTCGGCTCGGCGGGTGGGATGCGGCGCATCCAAGACTTTTACCCGTTTTTTGACGATACTTTTGTCGTCCTTTGCGGTGATGCTCTCATTGACCTCGATTTGTCGGCGGCGGTTAAATGGCATAAAGAAAAGGGATCGATCGCTACGATAGTGACGAAAACCGTGCCGCAAGAGCAGGTTCCCAGCTACGGTGTCGTTGTCACAGACGAGACGGGTCGAATTAAAGCTTTTCAGGAAAAGCCTTCGGTTGAGGAAGCTCTCAGTACCAACATCAACACAGGTATCTACATCTTTGAACCAGAAGTATTGGATTATATCCCATCTGGTAAGGAATATGACATTGGTGGTGAGCTATTTCCTAAGCTTGTGGAAATGGGAGCGCCTTTTTATGCCGTGCCGATGGAATTCCAGTGGGTGGATATTGGTAAAGTCCCAGACTACTGGCAAGCAATTCGTAGCGTCTTGCTGGGAGAAGTTAAAAATGTATCGATTCCAGGACATGAAGTGGCTCCAGGTATCTACACAGGGTTAAATGTCGCCGTAAATTGGGACAAGGTTGACATCACGGGGCCTGTTTATATCGGTGGGATGACCCATATTGAAGATGGAGCCAAGATTATTGGACCGACGATGATTGGTCCTAATTGTTGGGTATGTAGCGGTGCAACTGTTGATAATAGCGTGATTTTTGAATACTCTCGTTTGGGTGCGGGAGTTCGCTTGGTCGATAAGCTAGTGTTTGGACGCTACTGCGTTGATAAAACTGGGGCAACCATTGATGTCCAGGCAGCAGCTTTAGACTGGCTGATTACTGATACCCGCAGGAGTTTACCCTCCCAAGAGCCATTAGAGCGACAAGCGATCGCAGAACTCTTGGCAAGCGAATAGTTAGTTGTTAGTGGTTGTTAGTTGTTAGTGGGTAAGCTGGGCTAAGAAATCTACCAGGCTTAAGTTTTGTGACTTAGCACTACCCATCTAACAACTACAACTTCCTTAGCCATTCAAGTATGTGTAACTACCCAAGCTCTGCTCGTATTTTTGCAGGAGCAGTCGGGATTCTTCGAGGGTAATGCGTTTTTCTTGCAAGGCTTGCTCAGTGCGGCGGCGGACGCTCTCTACTAAGTCCTCAGCATCGTACTGTACATAACCCAAAACTTCTTTCACCGTGTCGCCCTTAACAACATGTTCAATTTCATAGCCTCTAGGCGTTAATTGAATGTGAACAGCATTTGTGTCACCAAACAAGTTGTGTAAGTTGCCCATAATCTCTTGATAGGCTCCAGCAAGGAACAAGCCTAAGTAATAGGGTTCGTGAGAGTGGGAATTAGACAGTGGCGTAGGGCTAGGCACTTTGTTAATTTCCAGCCCCTGCTTCCCTTTTTTGGAGTCAAGAGACTGCTGTATACTCGTCAACGGGTGAAGTTCTAGTACCGATTTAACATCTCGCAGGTCAATGAATTGGTCGATCTTCCCATCGCTGTCACAAGTAAGATCAGCGAGGATACCTCGGCGTGTGGGTTCTTCATCCAGCCGATGGATGGGCATAATTGGGAACAATTGGTCAATTGCCCAAGAATCAGGTACAGACTGAAAGACAGAGAGGTTGATGTAATAAATCGATGCCATGATTTTCTCTAAGTCTTCCAAGTCATCGGGAACGTAGTCCTGAGTTCTGGCAATTTCGAGAATCTTGTAGCAACATGCCCAGTACAACTGCTCAGCTCTTGCTCGTTGGGTGAGGGTTAGGTACCCGAAGCTAAAGAGGCTTTTGGCTTCGTCGTTGAACTGAATCGCGTCGTGGTAAGCTTCCTGGTAGTTCTCCAGGTTGATATTAGAGTATGTCTCCCAAAGGTTGCGGATAATCAGATGTTCTTTTTCCTGAATCGGTGCAGGAGTCTCAGCTAGGACATCACTGGTGCTAAGAACATCGAAGATTAAGACAGATTGATGGGATGCGATCGCACGACCACTCTCACTAATTAGCACTGGCGCTGGCAACTGACGACCATCACAAGCTTCCTTGACCTCAGCAACAATATCATTGGCATAATTTTGCATATTGTAGTTTTTCGAGGCATGGAAGTTCGTTTTAGAGCCGTCATAGTCGATCCCTAAACCACCACCAACATCGAGATACTGCATATTTGCCCCTAATGCACTCAACTCGACATAAATCTGACTAGCTTCTCGGATTGCCTCTTTAATCACACCAATCGCAGAGATTTGGGAGCCGATGTGGAAGTGCAATAGCTGCAAGGAGTTGAGCATTCCAGCACTTCGCAGTTGCTCAACGCAGGTGAGGATTTCCGGAATCGTTAGACCAAATTTAGCGCGATCGCCTGTAGAATCTCCCCAACGGCCTGTGCCTTTGGTACTCAGCTTTGCTCGAACTCCCACAACGGGTTCAATTCCTAGCTGTCGGGTCGCATCAATTACGAGCTGCACTTCTTCTAACTGCTCAATGACGATGATCGGCTTGTGTCCGATGCGCGTCGCCAAGAGAGCCGTTTCGATGTATTCTCTGTCTTTGTAACCATTACAAATCAGCAGAGAGTTGGGAGTATTCAACGTTGCCAGGGCAATCATCAATTCTGGTTTAGAACCCGCTTCTAGACCAAATTGGACAGGTTTCCCAAACCGAACCAAATCCTCAACCAAATGCCGATGCTGATTGCACTTGACAGGAAAGACCCCTTGGTAAGTACCAGGGTATTTGTAACGAGCGATCGCTTTAGCAAAACAAGCATTTAACCGCTCAATCCGGTCTTCCAAAATATCCGAGAAGCGAATCAATAGCGGTAGTCCTAGGTTGCGCTGCTGTAAGGCTTCTACGAGTTCTAATAAATCTAGAGAACCACCGCGATCGCCTTTGGGTGAAACCGTAACATGACCAGCGGCATTAATCGAAAAGTATGGCTCTCCCCATCCCTGAATTCGATAGAGTTTCTCACTCTCCTCAATCGTCCAGGATTTGGTCGAGGCTGAAGGCTGCCGATGGGTTGTCAGTTGTACTTCTGGATTTGCCTCTGATTGTGTCTCATTGCCGTTAGCGGACTCGGCGCGTGGCGCGTTACCGATTTTGGGTGTCAGCTCTACCCCCATTATTTTGTCTTACCTTCTAATACTGTCTGTCGATTGTCACTCTAGCGCATCTAGAGATTACCGAGAGCATAGTTAAGATCACCTGCATTCAAGTTGTATTTCGCTGTTGAACCGTTAAGGGGAAAGGAAGTCTTCCTTTTCCTTTTGACCTAAAGTAGACAATCAATTTTGCCTTGCTATTAGATAGGTCATTAGCTTATTACAATCAGATTTTTGGAGCTTTTTTTAAAATTGGTGGGATCGGGTAGCTATGCTAAAATTCCGTCATCATGGTGACTGCTATCAAGTTTGGTCATTTTCATAACTTCGTTTATCAGCTTGGACTTAGGGTCAGCGGTAAAGATATGAGGAATTATGTCTGTACCCTTGACAACAGCTAAGGGATAAAAGCGACAACTTACTAAACGAAGTGTAAAACAGGCTTGATATTATACCCTGTACAAGTGCAATTATTTGCATTCTTACTTTTATCCTGACCGTCAAGGGCATCAATGCTCAACCCATCTAACAATCCTTCCGAACAGCCGCAACCTCGTCTACCACTGATCGAGCGGCTAATCCACAACTCTCCGCTTGTATTTTGGGGTCTGCTTTGGGCAGTGCTATTCTCAGCTGGTGGCTTCGCGGCTTTACGTCTTTTAAGCGCTGGGCCAATTGAGGAGGCATCTGCACCTGCACCAACTGCCTCTACCATTCAAGAAACTCCTGTTTTGCCACTGGTATCTACACCAACGTCACCTCTCACCACTGTTCCCCAATTCACAGCTAAACCGGATTTGCCACTGTCGTTGATTGGTGCTGTTGCTCTTGGCTGTGCGGGTGGTTCTTTATTGATTACCCAAGCTCTGAGACAAACGACTAATCGTCGCAAAGCTCCGAAACGTTTAAAATCTACTGCGAATAGCCGCAAGAAACGGCAGAATCCTTCAAAAAAACGCCGTTCTACTTCCACAACTAAGCAACCCGTTGCGTCTAAGCCCAACTTGGTAGCTTTAGAAAACCAACTACCAACAATCGACAACCGTCTGGCTCAAGTAACAGTATTACCCCCGGAGGAGAGCCATCCTCTAGATGGAGGTAAGCAAAACCTTGCTGATTTGATGGATTTACGCAAGCGTCAGTCTCTCGCTTCGCTAATGCGTGGGAAGTAGTTGTTGGTTATTTGTTGTTGATTATTTGTTGTTCAGCCAGTCATCAGGGTGCATCCGATCTATGAGCCAGTATTCTTTCTAAAACCAACAACCAACAACAAACCACTAACTTCTCACTGCTAAAAGCGATCGCCAGTCTTGAATCGCTTTTTCAGACCATAGCCAATTCTTGCTCAAGGCATCAGATTGAAAGTTAACTGGGTCATCGGTCATGACTTTTTGGCGCAGCTTGAGTGATTCATTCGACAAACGCGATCGCTGCTCGGCTGGTAGTTGTTGGGCGGATTTCCACATTCCTAGGGCTAATCCGGCATAGGTTGTCAGCATTTCTTGTTTAATTGGCTCTGTTGCAGCAGTTGTTGCCCCTTGCTGGGTTTCGCTCTGGTTCAGTGCCTCCCACCATGCATTATTGGCTCGCTCATATTCACCCTCGGCATAGTAAGCAAATCCTAGTGCGTTGAGGTAGCTAGAAGATTTGGGTTGTGCCTTGATTGCTGTTTCCCAATACCGTCGGGCATCACTCACCGCGTAGTCTTGGTTACCTGCTTGAATTGACTGCCAAACCAAACGTCCTCTTAAGAAACTCACGACCGGGTCTTCAAGTTTCTCATTCGGAACAACGGCAAGGGAAGCATCTGCGGCTTGCAATGCCCCTCGATCCAGTAGTGCTTCTACTGCCTTTTGCCCTGCGACAATGTTCCCTTGACTCAGTTGTTCAATGGCAATGGCTGTTACCTTCGCGGTGTCAGCTTGTTTCAAATCTCCCGTTTGACTAAGGGGAACAGTTGGCACATTGGCTGGTGGTTGAGATAGTTTGCCTAGGCTTTGCTCTCGGTTCTGGAAGAACCAAAATCCCAATAAAGCGATCGCAATGACACCAATAGCTCCAAAAATAACCCACAGTTTTGGGAAACGTTGCCAGTTTTGATGCCAACCCGGAAAACCTGGTGTCTTGCCGGAACCCCCTCCAGTGGAGTTTTTCAGATTCTCAGATCGTTCAGATAACGATTGTGGTGTCTGAGTCGTTGGGGTGATTGTTCCTGATTCCGTTGGTGCAGGAGACTGATTGTTGACGGGATACCTTGGCGGTTCCAAATCACCTGTCTCTGAAGTAACTGGAGGCAGACTCTCGATGCCAGTGCTTGTTTGCCCTAGGTTACTACTTGTAGGCTTTGGATCAAGCTGTCGTAATAAGTCCTGAATAAAGGCACCGGGATCGTCCGCGTCTAGGTCATCCTGGTCTAAATCGTTAACAAAGTCCTCATCCTCTGCTAAGTCTTCCGACGATAGTCCATCTAACTCCTCTTCAATCTCTACGTAACTGGGAGGGATACGTCTTCCTGTTGGTGGTGTGAATAGGGCAGCTTGCGGATGTACAGACAATGAATCGTCAGGAGGATCGGCGATCGCAAAGAGTTCAGCAATTGTTTGAGCCGCGTCATCAACTTTTGTCAAGAAGCCATCAAATTCTGGATGCAGATAAAGAACTGGTAATGCCCAATACAACTGATTTGAGCCATAAGCAGAAATCAGTCCTTGCCGTGCCCGACTGAGACTGAGGTCAATTGGATAACCCTGATTGAGATTGCGGTAGAGTAGCCGCGTGAGAGTCAGCGCCACCTCATCAGGAATCCGCTCTGCCATTGCCAGAACGCCAGGAATCCCCCGTGCTACTATAGCTTCGGCTAGATTACGCTCTTTTCCATTTGCCCGTTCTGATGGGGCGGTATAGGCTCCTCGGCAGGAGTTAAACACAGCTAGCTGGACACCGTTATTAACCAACAATCCTGCTAAGTCAGCACCGTTAAGGGTTTCAGTTAGACCAGTTTTGTTGCTAACTAAATAGACATCGCCGCCAGAGTCTCCTAAATTGCTATGACCTGCGTAGTGGAATACTTGATATTGACCCTGTTCTAACGCTTGGGTTAGCTGTTCGCGTCCTGGCTGCTCCAAGATGGTTAGTTGAATCGCAGGGAGTTCATTAGGGGAACGGCTGCGGAGTTCTGCTTGCAGTTGACTGGCTTCTTCTGCCAACTCCAATGTTTCTTGGTCACTGGGGCTAGCAATAACCATCAAAATTTTTAAGGGTTGATGTGATCCCGAAGGAAGCGCCTGTACTGGACTTATCCGCCCCGTACTTAGCTGGTAACGGGAGAAAACCACATCAGTTCCCGTTGCTAGAGGGCGATCGCCTGCATACAGAACTTCCCAAGGGAGGCGCGGTAGACGTTTTCCTTTCAATCCCAAGCGTAGCCGCAAAATCGATCGCTGATTTTGGGCGATCGCTTGTGCCATCATCCAGCTATCTCGCAGACTTCCTTGGAATAAAGCATTATAAAGTTGCTGACCCAATGCCACCAGATTGAGAGACGATTGACTGACTGGTTCCTCCCATTCCGGCAAATAAAAAAGATCATTAGTAAAGGCACTATTACCCTGCAACACGCCCAAGAGCGGGTCATTCATCAGTTGCTGTGCCTGAGCTAACCAATCCTCCACAGGCCATTTAACTTGCTCTTCTGCCAACGGGACTCCCGGCGCGACTCGTTCGATCCGCACCAGATATTCGTCTTCCCCTAAGGGAGTCACAGAGATGTGGAATTCCTGTGCCACTGCTACTTGGTCAATCTTGGTTAGTTTCAAGGGCTTACGCTCACGTCTATGAAAAACGTTAAGGATTCAGTACCTCTGTCTATTCGTAGATTGATTGAACTGACTGAAAGTTTCCCATTTTTAATTTAAATTCTCTCTCCGAGTGATAGTCAATTTCCGATCTTCAGCGGGTGACTTGTTCTGGATTTGTCCGGATAGGTAGCGTCACCGTAGGAAGAGTGGAGTGGTAGATGCACCCTGATTGACATTCCCTAGCTCACCGGTTTGAGCTGGGGATTTTTTTTGAATAGAGGCGTAAGTAAGAATTAAACCTGAAGTTCTATAAAACCTCTCATTTAACAACTGTTTTAAATATTGTAAGGCGCACATTGATCTTGCGCCCTACCCATTAAGACGAAGGAGAACTGGAGAGAGGGCAAACTCTTGAAGCGATTGAATCAACTATCGAGTGTACTTACCCTCTCCCCGGCTTCTTCTGTCAATCCAGCACCTTAAAGGACTTCACCTCTAGCACTGGGCCAATCATGGCGAAGGTCATGACATCGTCTCGCACCTGCCCTTCGACCTTGACTTTCAGGTCTGATTTCTTCAACTCATCCGGGGCATCCTTGAGTTCATAGGTTTCCCCTGAGTCTGTAACCAGTGCCCAGGTACCTGGTCCCATTCCTTTGCGTTCGACGACACCCGTAACGTTAATACTCATGCAGTTTGCTCCTCTCCTTTCGAGGATAGATAGGCAAGTCCAAAGCATAGGAGGGCGTTGGCAACTAGGTACAGGCGAGCAACAACGCCACTACCCAGCCACATAACGCTGGGTGACACCACTGCACTCACGGCTAAACAACTGGCGACACCAAGAGCAGATCCAATTGCCACCCACTTCCATTGCTTGTGACCCAGTAGTAGCGCCACCAAGATAAAGGGAATCAGTACACTGGCAAAAATGGGGTTTAACATACTGCTACCTTGAACAGCGCTACCTAGTTCTGGAATAGAACTTCCCATAACTCGGAACGGCCATTGGGGCAAGTCAAAGATATAGAAGCCACGCAGAAAGAACAATCCAGAACTACCACCAACCAACCCCGTGGCAAGCGACCAACTCCAGCTAAAGGGGAAGTAATTTCGCAGGAACCAAGCAAGAAGGTAGGAACCGATAACCATACCAATTTTTGGTAATAGCATTATTGTTCCACCATCAATCCAGAAGCGAGGATTGAGATATCCATTGTCTCGCACCCAGCGGAAGAAGTCGCGGATGGTAATTTGACCACGCAGAGCAAGTTTAACGGCGGCTGCTGCATCTAGATGACCGGAACCAAAGTGATTGAGAGGGTCTTCCTGGACAGCTCGTGACGATTGCTTTAAGACACTCAGCACTTCATCCGGTTCTGTGATGCCACTTGCTTTTACGAGAGCGGCAACCCCAGCAACGTGGGGTGCTGCCATACTGGTACCTTGATAGCCAATAAAGACACCTTCTCCAGTTTGCGGGTCGATGGTGTTTTGCAAAATTTTACCCGTTTCGCTACCACCAGGGGCTGAGATATCTACACCAGCGCCGAAGTTGGAGTAGGGGGCTTTGATACCAGCAGAATCTAGAGCTGCAACACCAATTACGTGGCGATAACGAGCGGGGTAAGAGGCGGAATTTTGGTTGGCATTACCAGCGGCAGCTACAATCACGACACCTTTTTGGTAGGCATAGGCGATCGCTTCTTCCATCAGCTTGCTTTCACCAGCACCACCCAGGCTCATGTTAATGACATCAGCCCCATTGTCAGCGGCAAAGCGAATCGCTTCAGCAATGTCCGCCACCGTACCGCCACCACTTGATGCCAGGACTTTTAAAGGCATGAGAGTGGATTCATAAGCGATTCCAGCCACACCATAGGCGTTGTTCGTGGATTGGGCGATCGTACCCGCAACATGGGTACCGTGGCCAGCGTCATCAAATGCCTCGATCCGGTCGTTAACAAAGTCGTAGCCTTTGACAAACTTAGTAGTCTTCAAATCTGGAACGGGGCTGATGCCAGTGTCAATCACGGCGACAGTGACACCACTTCCTTTGGTATCATCCCAGGCTGATTCTATATTGATGCTCCGTAAGTTCCACTGATGGCTATATTCCGGGTCATTTGGAACATCAAAAGTTCGGTAGATGTAATTGGGTTCAATAAATTCTGTAAGCTTACCGATGCCTAATTTTTTTAGTTCGTCGATTGTTTTGCGATCGCCTTTGGCAATGTAAACATGGTCAGCAGCTGAAAATTCGCTATTCAGACGTGGCTCAAGGTTGTACTTTCCCGCTAGCAAATTGACCTTCGCTTCAATCTCAGCCTCTGGGACATTTTCCCGAAAGTCCAACACAATTGATTGAAACTCTCCCTGAGTGGCTAAGCCTTTGAAGTTAAACAGGGCAAAACCTAGCCCTAACACAAACAAGCAAATAATGAAAAACTTTCTCATGGCAACTCGTCCGCTGTCGCGCCAGTGTAATCACTACGATAACTTATAGGTCTTAGCTTCAGTGAGAGCGAACCACACTAACTTTTAGGTAAAGCTATTAGACCTCTTGCAAAAGTCGTCGCTGGGGTACTATGGGGTCTGAACAAAAGCGATCGCTAGCCATCAATCATAATTTCTCCTTATCCCTATGTTCGCTGAGTCGAAGTTCGTAATTGTACAGCC
>JAESFV010000183.1_pt1 | contig 56621 bp, 41 predicted proteins | sample 9269471 | NCBI WGS metagenome assembly JAESFV01 (sample SAMN14502647, study PRJNA617108) | algae metagenome | isolation source: Symplocastrum torsivum CPER-KK1 and co-occurring heterotrophs from... | place: USA: Central Plains Experimental Range, Colorado | collected 2001-01-01
ATCGGATGTCGACGAGGCCGTGGTCGCCAGCGCGCCGGCGAGGCTGTCGCCATTGACCAGCGTGCCCGAGGTGACCTCATAGGTCAGCGCAGGCACCGCATCGCCATAGGTCATGGTCTGCGCGTCGGCGGTCACCGTGATCGCCCGGGCCTCGACGCTCACATCATTGCCGACATAGGTGATGGCGTAGTTGGTATTGTCCAGCGTGCCCTGGGTGATCGCGTAGCTGCCGACATCTGATGTCGACGAGGCCGTGGTCGCCAGAGCGCCGGCCAGGCTGTCGCCATTGACCAGGTCGCCCGACGTCACCTCATAGGTCAGGGTCGGAACCGCGTCGCCATAGGTCATGCTCTGCGCGTCGGCGGTGACGGTGATGGCGCGGGCCTCGACGCTCACCTCATTGCCGACATAGGTGATGGCGTAGTTGGCGTTATCCAGCGTGCCCTGGGTGATGGCGTAGCTGCCGACAGCGGATGTCGACGAGGCGGTGGTGGCGAGCGATCCGGCCAGCGTGTCGTTATTGACCAGCGTGCCCGAGGTCACCTCATAGGTCAGGGCCGGGACCGCGTCGCCATAGGTCATGCTCTGCGCGTCGGCGGTGACGGTGATCGCCCGGGCGGTGACGGTCTCGCTGCCCGTGCCATAGACGAAGACGCGATAGGTGACGCCGTCCGCGCTGGTCGCGCTTGTGTTGGTGGTGGCGAGCGCCCCCGTGGTCGTGCCGACACCGGCGGTCGCATCGGTGTTGACGGTCAGCCCGGTGAGCGTGAGCGAATCCTCCGCCGGCCCGAACACATAGCTGCCGGTGCCGCCGGCGCTGGTGGTCACGCCGGTCAGCGTGCCCGTGCTGTTGCCATAGACGTTCGACGTGCTGCCGTCGGCGACCCACACCACCGCGTTCACGGCGTAGAGCTGCGGGTAATAGCCGGCGCTGGGCGGGGCCCAGACGGTGGCGAAATCCCAGCCCTGGCCGCCCGCCAGCGTCATGAAGCTGGCGGTGTCCTGGAACTCGGCCGTGGTGAGGCCGGTGGCGCCGGGGCTGCTGCCGGAGCCGAAAGCGTCATCCTGTCCCGTCGTCTGCGTATCCCAGAAGGAAGCGGTGACAGTGCCGGACTCCAGAACCCCGGCAACACCGCCGGCGAATCCGCCCGAGGCCGTCACCGCGCCCGTGGCGTAGGCCTGGCTGATGTCGCCGGCATTCCAACCGACAAGGCCACCGATATACAACACGCCCGAGACGCTGCCGGTGGCATAGGCGCTCGTGAGGCTGCCGCCATCATTCCAGCCGACCAGCCCGCCGACGCTGTTTGCCGTCCCGTTCACGGCGCCCGACGCATAGGCCAGGGTGATCGAGCCGGTGTTAGTGCCGACAAGCCCGCCGACCTTGTCGCCCTGCCCGTTCACCGCCCCGGTGGCATAGGAGGAGGCGATCGACCCCCCATTGCGTCCGACGAGGCCACCCGCCTCCTGGTCGGTGGCGGTCACGGCGCCGGTGGCATAGGAGGAGGTGATCGAGCCGGCGCTCCAGCCCACGAGCCCGCCGACCTGGCCGGCGCCCGCAACACTCCCCGTCGCGTAGCTGTCGTCGATCGTGCCGTAGCTGGAGCCCGCCAGCCCGCCCGCCCTCGTGGTCCCACCCGAGGCCGACACCGTGCCGGTCGCGGAGCTGTTGGAGATGTTCATCCCGCCGGCCGAGCCGACAAGGCCGCCCGCCGCCGCCTCGTCCGACGCGGTCGCCACCACGGCGCCGGACGCCGAGGAGCTGGTGATCGTGCCATAGTCACCCGCGCCGACGAGCCCACCCGCCGCTGTGGAGGACGAGTTCGCGTTGAGGGTGACATCGCCGCTGGCAGTGCTGCCCGTGATGCTGCCATCCAGCATAAAGCCGACCAGCCCGCCGGCGGAGTTCCAGAAGGCGGTGACATCGCCGCTGGCCGAGCCATTGGTGATGCTGCCGGCCTCCATCTGCCCGACCAGACCGCCGATCGGCGAATTGCCGGTCACAGCGCCCGAGGCCGCGACATTGGTCAGCGTGCCGCCGGCATTCTGCCCGACCAGACCACCGACGGTATTGTCGCTCGCCAGCCCGACATCGCCGCTGGCGGAGGAATCGGAGATGGTGCCGCTATTGGTGCCGACGAGGCCGCCCGAGGTCCAGCCCGTCACCCGGCCCGAGGCGCTCGATCCGGAAATCGTGCCGCTAGTGCCGCCGGCCAGCCCGCCGGCATAGTTGCTGGCGGCAACGGCGACGCTGGAGTCGACGTTGGCGATGCTGCCCTTGTTGTAGGCGACCAGGCCGCCGGAATAGAGGACCGAGCCGGAGATGCTGCCGCCTGACAGCGTCAGGTCGCGGAACACAGCGCTGGTTTCGGCATAGCCGAACAGGCCGTTGTAATTGGCGTTGCGCGCAATGGTCAGGCCGGCAATGTCGTGGCCCTTTCCGTCCAGCGTGCCGGTGAAGGCGGTGGAGGCATCGCCCTCGCTGCCGAGCGACAGCCAGCCATAGGCGCTCCAGATGCCGGCGGCATCGGTGCCTTCGGTGGCCGAGGCGTCGATATCGGCGGTCAGCACATAGGTCGCAGTGAGATCGGCGCCGATCAGCGCCAGCTGGTGCAGATTGTTGACGGTGATGACGCCGTCCACCGCGTCCGCCGCTTCCCAGCGGCCAATGGGGCGCATGTCGCCGGTCTGGTACCAGTCGGTGGTGAAGTCCCAGCCGGTGTAGGACGACGCGGTACGGGCCTCGTCCGTCGTCAGCCCGGTCATGCCGATCGAGGAGCCGTTGCCGACGCCGTCGCCCTGGCCCGTGGTGTTGGCGTCCCAGAACGCGGCGCTCACCGTGCCGCTGTTTCGATAGCCAATCAGGCCACCGGTGTTGCTTGTGCCCGAAACCGCTCCGGAGGCATAGACCTGCGAGAGGGTGCCGTTGGCCATGTTCCCGACGAGCCCGCCGACATAGGCGGTGCCGGTCACGCTTCCGATCGCATAGGCATAGCTGACGGTGCCGCCGGTTACGTAGCCGACAAGACCGCCGACATATTGGGTGCCGGAAACGGCACCCGTGGCATAGGCCTTTGAAACCGACGCGACCGCCCCTGTCCGGCCCAAGAGACCGCCGACATTGTTCCCGCCGGTCACAGCCGCCGTGGCATAGACCTCGGCCACGGTTCCGTTCACCTGCCCGGCCAGCACGCCGACATAATTCTGGCCGGTGATGCTGCCGCCGATGAGGCCGACATTGGTGAGGCTGCCGGCGTTGGTGACATAGCCGAACAGGCCGACATAGTCGGTCGTCGCCCGGTTGATCGTCAGGCCGGAGATCAGCCGCCCCTGGCCGTCGAAGCTGCCGGAAAAACGGTCCTCGAAATTGCCGAGCGGCACGAAGCCGCCCGCACCCCAGATGCCGGCGGCGTCGGTGCCTGCCGTGGCGCTGGCGTCGATATCAGCGCCGAGCACATAATCGCCGGACAGATCGGTGCCGATCAGCGCCAGCTGGTGCAGGTTGGAGACGGTGACGACGCCGTTGACTGCGCTGGCCGCTTCCGCGCGCAGGATCGGGCGCATGTCGCCGGTCTGGTACCAGACCGTGTCGAAGTCCCAGCCGACATAGGAGGCAGCGTCGCGCGCCTGCGCGGTTGAGAGGCCGGTGGCGCCGGCGGCGCTGCCCGTGCCGACGGCGGCGGACTGGGCTGTCGTATCCATGTCCCAATAGGACGAGGTAATGGTCGCACCGTTGGCGCCGACCAGCCCGCCAACGACGGAGGTGCCGGTCACGCGGCCGGTCGCGTAGACCTGATCGAGCCCGGCGCGGTTGTCGCCGACAAAGCCGCCGACAGTGCCGGTGCCGGTGACGGCGCCGAGCGCATAGCTCTGGGAAATCGCCCCGTTGCTCTGGCCGATGAACCCGCCGACAGTGCTCGTGCCGGCAGCGCTTCCCGAGGCGTAGGAGGTGGTGATGCCGATGCCCGAACCGCTGAGGCCGACAAGGCCGCCGACATAGTCATTGCCGCTCACGGCCCCGCTGGCATGGCTGAGGGACAGGCCGGCTTCGAGATAGCCGACCAGCCCGCCGACATAGTCCCCCGTGGTGGTGACACTGCCGGTGGCATAGGCGTTGGAAAGGGTCGCCCCGGAGATGCCGACCAGACCGCCGACATAATCGCCCGTGCCGGTGACATCGCCGGTGGCATAGACCCACTCCAGCGTTCCCTGCGTGCTGGTATTGCCGATCAGCCCGCCGACCAGCGTGGTGCCGGAAACATCGCCGGTGGCGTAGCTGTCGGAGACGGGGAAATTGGCATAGCCGACCAGCCCGCCGGAATAGGAGCTGGTGGCGGTGACGTTGCCGGTCGCGTGCGAGCCGGTGATGCTCTCGGCGCTGCGGCCGGCGAGGCCGCCGACATAGTCGGTGCCTGTGACGTCGCCGGTGGCGTAGCTGTCCGCGATGGAAGCGTTGGCGAAGCCCACCAGCCCGCCGGAATAGCCGGCGGTGGCGGTGACAGCGCCGCTGGCAGAGGAGGCGGTGATCGCCTGATAGTTGATCCCGGCCAGCCCGCCGACATAGCCGGTGCCCGACACGGCGCCCGTCGCGTAGCTCGTGCCGATGGTGGCGTTGGCATAGCCGACCAGACCGCCGGAATAGCTGTCGGTGGCGGTGACGGCACCGCTGGCAGAGGAGGCGGTGATCGCGCCGTCGCTCCGGCCCGCCAGCCCGCCGACATTGTCGGTGCCCGACACGGCGCCCGTGGCATAGCTGGTGCCGATGGTGGCGTTGGCATAGCCGACCAGACCGCCGGAATAGCTGTCGGTGGCGGTGACGGCGCCGCTGGCAGAGGAGCCGGTGATCGCGGCATAGTTGATGCCCGCCAGCCCGCCGACATAGCCGGTGCCGGAGACAGCGCCGGTCGCGTAGCTGCTGCCGATGGTGCCGCCCGCATAGCCCACCAGCCCGCCGGCATAGTCGCCGGTGGCGGTGATGGTGCCGGTGGCATGGGACCCGGTGATCGCGGCCGAGCTGCGGCCGGCCAGCCCGCCGGCATAGCCGGCGCTCGACACGTCGCCGGTGGCGTAGCTGTTGCCGATCGTGGCGTCGGTATCGCCGACAAGACCGCCGGCCAGCGTGTCGGCGCCGTCGGCGGAAACGTCGCCGGTGGCATGGCTGGAGGTGATCGCGATCGCCCCCGCCGAGCCGACGAGGCCGCCCGCCGTCGCCTGTTCGGCGGCGGTCGCCACCACCGCGCCCGACGCCGAGGACGTGGTGATCGTGCCATTTTCACCCTGGCCGACGAGCCCACCCGCCGCTGTGGAGGACGAGTTGGCGTTGAGGGTGACGTCGCCGCTGGCGGTGCTGCCGGCGATGCTGCCCGCCACCATATAGCCGACGAGACCCCCGGCATTGGCCCAGAAGGCGGTGACGTCGCCACTGGCCGAGGCGTTGACAATGCTGCCCGCCGTCAGCTGCCCGACCAGGCCGCCGATCGGCGAATTGCCGGTGACATTGCCGGTGGCGTGGACATTGGTCAGCGTGCCGCCGGCATTCTCGCCGACCAGCCCGCCGACCGTGTTGTCGCTCACCAGCCCGACATCGCCGCTGGCGGAGGAGTCCGAAATGGCACCGGTGTTATAGCCGACCAGCCCGCCCGAGGTCCAACCCGTCACGACCCCCGAGGCGCTCGACCCGGAAAGGCTGCCGCCGGCATTGTAGCCCACCAGCCCGCCAGCATAGTTGCTGGCGGCGACGGCGACGCTGGAGACGACGTTGCTGACGGCGCCCATATTGTAGGCGACCAGGCCGCCGGAATAGAAGACCGAGCCGGAAATGCTGCCGCCTGACAGCGTCAGGTCGCGGAACACGGCGCTGGTGCCGGCATAGCCGAACAGGCCGTTATAGTTGCTGCTGCGGGCGATGGTCAGATCGGAAATGGTGTGGTCGTCGCCGTCGAGCGTGCCGGTGAACGGCGTGGCCGCGCTGCCGATCGACACCCAGCCCTGCGTGCTCCAGATTCCGGCGGCGTCGGTGCCTGCCGTGGCCGAGGCGTCGATATCGGCGATGAGAACATAGCTCGCGTCGAGATCGGCGCCGATCAGCGCCAGCTGGTGCAGGTTCGAGACGGTGATGACGCCATCCACCGCCTCCGCCGCTTCCCAGCGGCCGATCGGGCGCATGTCGCCGGACTGGTACCAGACCGTGTCGAAGTCCCAGCCGACATAGGAATCGGCGTCGCGCGCCTGCGCCGTCGTCAGGCCGGTGATGCCGGCGAAGGAGGTCGAGCCGACGCCGTTGGACTGGCCGGTGGTGTTCGTGTCGAAATAGTTCTGAGTGATGTTGGGCTGCGTCGTGTAGGTGGCGCTGCCGATCAGCCCACCCACACTGGATGTGCCCGTCACCTTCCCGGTCGCATAGGTCTGATTGATCGTGGCTGAATCTGACGCGAGGATCCCGATCAAGCCGCCGATCGACGTTGTGCCGGTCACGCTTCCGGTCGCATAGGAGAGCGTCAGGCTGGTGGAGTTTTGACTGCCCACCAGGCCGCCGGCGTTGGCGCCGGTGGAGGTCACATTCCCCGTCGCATAAGCGTTGGTCAATGCGGACGAGTTAAGCCCGATCAGTCCCCCGACCGTGGCTGTTCCCGCCACATTCCCTGTCGCGTAGACACCCGATATAGGTGTCGAACTGGTCGTTGATCCAATGAGACCGCCGACATTGGTGCCACCGCTCACGTTTCCGGTCGCATAGGACGCCGTGACGAGGCCGGAAACAACGAAGCCGACCAGACCGCCGGTCCGGGTGCCCCCGGTGACCGTGCCAGAGGCAGAGGAAGAACTGACGGACCCGCTGAGCATATGGCCGACCAGCCCGCCGGTCTGAAGGCCGCCTGTCACCGTCGCGGAGGACGACGTGTTGGTTATTGCCCCCTTGTTGGTGCCAACAAGGGCACCCGTCGCCAAACCACCGGCAATGGTGCCACCCACCAGCCCTATATTGCCGATCACCGCGTTGGTGCCCGTGTAACCGAAGAGGCCCACATAGCTGGTAGTGGAGCGGTTGATGGTCAGATCGTCGATGACGTGCCCCTGGCCGTCAAACGTGCCAACGAAGTTGTCACTGGCGTTGCCGATCGGCACGAAGCCGCCCGCGCCCCAGATGTCCGACGCATTCGCGCCATCGGTTGTCGAGGCGTCGATATCGGCTGTCAGCACATAGCTGCCATCGAGATCGGCGCCGATCAGCGCCAGCTGGTGCAGGTTGGAGACGGTGACGACGCCGTCCACCTCCTCCGCCGCTTCGGCGCGAAGAATGGGGCGCATGTCGCGGGACTGGAACCAGACGGTGTCGAAATCCCAGCCGACATAGGAATCGGCGTCGCGCGCCTGCGCCGTCGTCAGCCCGGTCATGCCGGAATTGTAGTCGTCGGTGTAGCCTAGGCCCGCGCCGCTGGCCTGGCCGGTCGTCTGCGTGTCCCAGAACGAGGCGGTGACCGTGCCTTCGTTGAGCCCGACCACCCCGCCGACCGCGCTGGAGCCCGAGACCGCGCCGGAGGCATAGACCTGGGTGACGGTGCCGCCGGAATTGTTGCCGACAAGCCCGCCCACATCGGAGGATCCCGCCACGCTGCCGGTGGCATAGGCTTGGGTGATGCTGCCGCCACTAAGGTAGCCGACAAGCCCGCCAACACCCCCGCTACCCGTCACGCTGCCGGTCGCATAGACCTGGGTGATGGTCATGTTCTCGGCATAGCCGACCAGCCCGCCGGTCTGGTCCGCGCCCGAGACCGCCCCAGTGGCGTATGAATTCGTTACGCTGCTATAGCCGGACCCCACCAGCCCGCCCGTATTGCCAGTGCCTGTCACACGGCCGGTGGCGTAGGACGTGCTGAGGCTGCCGCCGGCATCAAAGAAGCCGATCAGCCCGCCGACCGAATCGCGTCCCGCCACCGCCCCGGTGGCGTAAGAACCCGTGATCGTGTCCTGGTAGGAAGTGGCCATCAGGCCGCCCGCAAAGCCGGTCGTCGCCGTCACGCTCGCTGTCGAATACACCTGCGAGAGGGTGCTGTTCTCGCTGCTCCCGACCAGTCCGCCGACCGTGTAGCGCCCGGTCACACTGCCGCCGAGCAGGCCGACATCGTTCAGGAGGGCCCCGTTAATGGAGCCGAACAGGCCGACATTGTCCGTGCTCGTCCGGTTGATCACCAGCCCGTCAATGGTGTGACCCGCGCCGTAGAACGATCCGGTGAACGCAGCCGACGAGTTGCCGATCGGCACGAAGCCGCCCGCGCCCCAGATGTCGGCCGCATTCGTACCTGCCGTCGCCGAGGCGTCGATGTCGGCGGCCAGCGCATAGCTGCCCTCGAGATTCGTCGCCACCAGCGCCAGCTGGTGCAGGTTGGAGATGGTGATGACGCCATCCACCGCGCTCGCCGCTTCCGAGCGCAGGATCGGCCGCATGTCGGCGGACTGGAACCAGACCGTGTCGAAGTCCCAGTCGACATAGGAAGCGGCGCTGCGCGCCTGCGTGGTGGTGAGGCCGGTGGCACCCGTGGCGTCGCCCGAGCCCACACCGATGTCCCGGCCCGTGGTCCCCATGTCCCAATAGGACGAGGCAATGCTGCCGCCGCCGTTGTTGATGCCGACAAGCCCGCCGACAGCGCTCGTGCCCGTGACGGCGCCGGTCGCATAGGTGGTGTCGATGGTGGCGCTGCGATTGGCGCCGACGAGACCGCCCACATTGCTGGTGCCCGCGACGCTTCCGAGGGCGTAGGAGGTCTGGACCAGACCATAATTGGTGCCGACAAGCCCGCCGGTTTCCGATCCACCGGTGACGGCGCCGGTCGCATAGGAGTTCTGGACCGCCGCGCCGTTCATGCCGACGAGCCCGCCGACATAGTTGCCCGTGGCCGTCACCACTCCCGTGGCATAAGTCCCCGAGACGGTAGCTCCGGTGGTGCCGGCAAGGCCGCCGACGTAATCTCGGCCACTCACGGTTCCCGTCGCATAGGACCGGGTTATCGACCCCTGAGAGTTTCCGGCAATCCCTCCGACGTAATCGACGCCGCTCACGGACCCGGTTGCGGACGAGTCAAAGATGCCGGCGCCGGCATTGAGTCCGGCGAGGCCGCCGACAAAGGAGCCGCTGCCCACCACGGACAGGTTGCTCGACACGTTGGAGACCTGGCCGGCCGTTAAGCCTGCCAGCGCGCCCACGCTGCCCTTGCCCGTCACGCTGCCGCCGACGAGGCCGAGATTGCGGATCGCCGAGCCATAGTCGGCAAAGCCGAACAGGCCGACATAATCCGTGGTCGGCCTATAGATGACCAGCCCGGTGACGACATGCCCCAGCCCGTCGAGCGTTCCGGTGAACGCGGCGTTGTCATTGCCGATCGGCACGAAGCCCGCGCCCGCATTCCAATTCGCCGTCGCGCTGGCGTCGATGTCGCGGCCAAGCGCATAGGTGCCGGCAAGGTTGGTGCTGATGGCCTGAAGGTTGTCGACCGTGTTCACCAGCATATAGGCGGTGAGCGTGGTGCTTGTGCCGGCATTGCCGGAATAGTTGGTACCGGCCGTGTAGCTGGTCGGGTTGTAATAGAGCGACACGCCGCCATCGGCGGTGGCGGTCACGCCGTCGCCGAAGGTCACGGTGCCCACCCCGGTGCCGGTAGCGTCGGCACGCAGAATGATGCGGGAGCCGCCGCCGCCGGCAAGGTTCGCGTTCACCGCGATGCTGCCATAAGCCGAGAGCGTCAGCGTCGAGCCGCTGGACCAGCTCACCGCATCCGCCACCGTGATGGTGCCGGCCTGCGTGCCGCCTGTGCCCGTCGTGACCACCACATTGGCGGTGGCGAGGGCATCGGTCAGCGTCGTCACATTGAGCACGCTGTCATCGCCATTGGCGCTGAAGCCCGACATGGTGCTGTCGGCGGCGTTGGAAATGGTGAGATTATAGGGGTCGAGCAGCAGCGTGCCGAACCGGCCGCTGGCGCTGGTCAGATCCGCCGTGCCGGTGAAGGCGAGCTGCGCCTTGCCGGAGACTTCCGCATCGCCACCCGCGCCGGTGCCCGCGCCGGTCGCGATTATTGAGCCGGCAAAATAGGTCCGGAGATCCGACCACACCACGACATCGCCGCCCGCCCCGGCGCTGCCGGAAGCCTGGATGCGCGCTCCGGCCTCCACCGTCACCGTCTGTGCGGTAGCGACGGCCTCGCCCAGGTAGTTCTTCGCGGCATTCGCACCGCCCTGGTAGTCGCCGCCGACCAGCACCAGCCCGCCGCTTGTGCCGGAGGCATCGAGCAGGGCGGGGCTGTTGAGGGTGATCTCGCGGCCCTCCACCACGATGGAGCCGCCCGCCGCCTTCTTGCCCGCCGCGTCGAGCGTGCCGGCGACCTTCACCTTGGTGCCGGAAACCTTGATCGACCCGCCCTTGCCATTGGCCTTGCGGGCCGCGACCTTCTGGGTGACGGAAACGCTGCCGCCGGCGCCGGCGGTGAGAAACACCCGCCCGCCCTTGGTCGCCACCCCCGTCGCCTTGGTCAGGCTGCTGGTGTTGCCGGCCAGCGCATAGACATTGCCGCCATTGGCCTTCAGCTCGACCTCGGCCGCCTTGATCACCCCGCGCGTGGTGGCCTCGGTATCGGCCCCGCCGACCTTGACCACGAACTTGCCGTCGGAGAGCGCGCCGTCGCGCACCAGAACCTCATAGCCGGCCGCAAGGGCCGCCGTGCCCTCGGGCGCGGTGAGGGTGCCGGCATTCTCCACCTTGCGGGCGATCAGCGCGACATCGCCGCCCAGCGCGCCGACGGTGCCGTAATTGGTGATCGACGCGGTGCTGGTGCCGCGGAAGGTCATGGCGCCGCCGGCCATGAACTCCCCATCCGCCACGTCATGGGTGGAGGCTATGAAGCTGCCGCCGGTGAGGACGCTGCCGTCCGACCCGATGGTGACGCCGTTCGGATTGACCAGATAGAGGCTGCCCGAGGCCGACAGCGAGCCGTCGATCTGCGAGGGCGAGAAGCCGGTGACACGGTTCAGCGTCGCCCCGGTGCCGTTCTCGAAGCGCACGGAATTGCCGGCGCCGACGGAGAACGAGCCCCAATTGATGATGGCGTTGCGCGAGCTCTGCGTCACCAGCACGCTGGTCGCCGAGGTCGCCGCCACGCTCGCCGAGCCGGCGGTCACGTTCGGCGCGGTGGGTAGTGCATTCTGGGAAAGGGCAGGCAGGCTGGAGGCGAGAAACGCCGCGCTGGCCAGGAACTGCGCGGCAGCAACCCCGCGGGCGCGGGGGGACGAAATTAACCGCATGCTTTCTCGCAGCCCCGGGGGAAATACCCACCAAGCTACCTACCATGCCGCAGCGACAGATCACTACCATTCCGGATCAGATTCTACCGCGCGCGACCTGTCTATTTTTGGTCAGATCGCCCCAACCGCCCCCTCCGCAAGGGGGCCGCGCCCCACCCTGCGGGCGGGCGATCCCCGGCGCTCAGGAGGCGAGGCTTCCCCCCTGCCGCAGCGCCACCAGCCCGAAGCGCCGCATCCGCCGATGCACCGTGGTCCGGTCGAGGCCGAGCGCGCGCGCCGCCGCCGACACGTTCCAGCCCTGCGCGGCCAGCGCCGCGATCAGCTCGTCGCGTCCGGCGGCCGGCGGGGCGAGCGCGCAGGGAAGGCCCGATGGCCAGGCCCGCGCCGCCCTATCAGGCGCCGCGCCCGCCGCAAAGTCCACGGAACAACCCGCCGCCAGCCCCTGCAGCCGGTCGGGCAGATCCTCGACGCCGATCACGCCGCTCTCCGCCACCGCGCAGGCATAGTCGAGCGCGTTGGCGAGTTCGCGGATATTGCCGGGCCAGCCATGCGCCGCCAGCGCCGCCCGCGCCGCCTCCGACAGGCTGAACCGCGCGCCCCCGGCATCGCAGCGGCCGGCGATGAGCCGGCTCACCAGCCAGTCGAGATCGCGCCGCTCCCGCAGCGGCGGCAAAGCGAGCACGGCACCCGAAATGCGGAAATACAGATCCTCGCGGAACCGCCCGGCCCGGATCTCGTCCACCAGGTCGCGATGGGTGGCGGCGATGACGCGGATATTCACCGGCACCGGCTTTGAACGGCCGAGCGGCGTGACCTCGTGCTCGGCCAGCACCCGCAGCAGCCTTGTCTGCAGCGGCAGCGGCATGTCGCCGATCTCGTCGAGAAACAGCGTGCCGCCATCGGCTTCCAGCACCAGCCCCTTCTTGCCGCGCGCCGCCGCGCCGGTGAAGGCGCCGGCCTCGTAGCCGAACAACTCGCCCTCGACCAGCGATTCCGGCAGCGCGGCGCAATTGACCGGCACGAAGGGGCGGGCGGCGCGGGCACCGGCGGCGTGGATCGCCTTGGCGAGATATTCCTTGCCGGAGCCGGTCTCGCCGGTAATCAGCAGGCTCATCTGGGTGTTCACCAGCTTGGCCGCCCGCGCCGTCACCTGCCGCATCGCCGGGTCGTCGCGAAACAGCGCCGCCAGCGGCGCCGGCAAAGCGGGCGCCGCCGGCTCGGCGATCGGCCGGCCCGGCCGGCTCGGCGGCGCCAGCGTGGCGGCGAAGAGCGGCGTGCCGGAACCGGCGAGCCGGACCAGCCGCTGGGCGGCCGGCAGCGCATGGGAGAAACGCGGCAGATCGTCGACCTCGAGCTGGAAGAACTCCCCCAGCCGGCGCCCCACCAGCCCCCGCCCCGCCGCACGGCCCTCTGTCGACGTCTCGCGCAGCAGCAGCTGCCGGGCGGCGTTGTTGAAGCCGAGCAGCCGCCCGGAGCCGTCCACCGCCAGCACGTAACTGGGCTCGACATCGACGAATTCGGGCGAGCCGGCGAGCTTGACGATCCATTCGCGCCGGAAACGGCTCACGAGATTGGCGGTCTCGATCTTGTTGGCGAAGCCCTTGACGAATTGCAGCGCGAGAAACTGGCTCTCCTTCGGCTCGGGCGAGCGCAGGGCGGAGATGTCGAGCACCGCCGCCAGCGCGCCGAACGGGTCATAGACCGGCGCCGCCGTGCAGGTGAGCGGAATATGCGTCGCGTCGAAATGGTCGGTCTGGTGCACCACCAGCGCCTCGCCGGTGTGGATGCAGGTGCCGACCGCGCAGGTGCCGGCATGCTGCTCATTCCAGTCGGCACCGAGATAGAGCCCGGCGCGCATCAAATTGTTGTCGAAGGTCGGGTCGCCGATGAAATCGACGGTGATGCCCTTGGCGTCGGTCAGCAGCAGCACATAGCCGAGCCCCGCCACCTGCCGGTACAGCGTTTCCACGCCGAAGCGGGCGGTGTGGGTGAATTCCTCCATCGCGTCCTGGTGCTCGCGCAGCCGGGTGGCGGTGAGGATGCAGGGCTCGCGCAGCACCTCGGGGTCGAGGCGGTGCTCGCTCACACAGCGCCGCCAGGATTCCTGGATCACCGCGTCGCGGCGGGTCGCCGCTCCGCCGGCGGCACGCACGAGCTCGTCGATATGAGCGGCCTGATCCCGTCTCATCGGCGTCCTCCCGGAATGTTGGCGCCGGCTCTGCCGGCATCGGGATGTGGCCTCCCGTTTGCGCCGAGTGTCGCCCCCTCGGCGCGCCGGTGCAAGCGCTTGCCGGTGTCCCGGCCATCACGAAGTGGCGCCCCGCCACAGCTGTGGCGGCCGCTGCCACAGCTGTGGCGGGGCTGCCGCACCGTGGCGACAGCGCCTCCCGCAGTAAAGCTCAAGTAAATCATGGATTTGGCATCCGGCCGGCACTTGGCCCGCCGCTTGCGGAGAGAGGCGGCACAGAACGAGGCCCGCCGGCAAAGGCGCGGCCCATGGGACGAACGCCACGGGAAGGACGCCGGATGACGTCACAGACGCCGCCGAAGGTCGGCATCATCGCCAATCCGATCTCGGCGCGGGACATTCGCCGCGTCGTCGCCAGCGCCAACAGCGTGCAGGTGGCGGACCGCGCCAACATCGTGCTGCGGGCGCTGGCCGCGCTGGCCGCCTGCGGCATCGAGGATGTGGTGATGATGCCCGAGCGCGGCGGCATCGCCACCCATGTCCTGCGCGGCATGGAGCGCTCCAATGCCCAGGGCGAGGCCCGCTTTCCCCGCCTCACCCATCTCGCCATGCCGGTCACCGGCACGGTGGACGACACGCGCCGCGCCGCCCGGCTGATGCGCGAGGCCGGCGACATCGCCGCCATCATCGTGCTCGGCGGCGACGGCACCCACCGCGCCGTGGTGGCGGAATGCGGCGACGTGCCGATCGCCGGCATTTCCACCGGCACCAACAACGCCTTTCCCGAGCATCGCGAACCCACCATCACCGGCCTCGCCACCGGGCTGGCCGCCATGGGGCGTGTGCCGTCCGCCCTCGCCTTCGCCGCCAACAAGAAGATCGAGGTCCGCATCGATGGTGGCCCGCCGGACATCGCCCTCGTCGACGTCGCCCTCGTCACCGATCGCTATGTCGGCGCCCGCGCCCTCTGGCGCACCGAGACCTTCCGCGAGCTCTACGTCACCTTCGCCGATCCGGAAGTGATCGGCATGGCCGCCATTGCCGGGCTGGTCGAGCCGGTCAGCCGGCGCGAGCCGGGCGGGCTCGCCCTCACCCTCGCCCCGGCGGCCACCGCCGCGATGACGGTCTGCGCCCCGATCGCGCCCGGCCTCGTCACGCCGGTTGGCGTCGAGGGCTGGGCCCGCATGCCGGCGGGACGGGTGTTCTCACCCGACATGGCCGCCGGCGCGGTGGCGCTCGATGGCGAGCGCGAGCTGTTCTTCGACGGGCATCAGCAGGTGGCGATCGCCCTGCACGATGCCGCCTTCCGCACCGTCGATGTCGCCGCCGTCATGGGCTTCGCCGCCCGCGAGAAGCTGCTGCTGCGTCACGCCGCCCCCGCTCTCCACCCCGCCGCTTTGCTGGCGGGTGCCTGAGCCGTGCCCGCCCCCGACAACAACGCCGGCCAAAGCCCGGCAACGCCAAGGAGGAACAACAACGCCATGACCAACAATCCCTTTCCCCTGTCCCGGGACGACTTGCTGACCGCCTACCGCACCATGCGCACCATCCGCGATTTCGAGGAGCGGCTGCATGTGGAATTCGCCAAGGGCGACATTCCCGGCTTCGTCCACCTCTATGCCGGCGAGGAAGCCTGCGCGACCGGCATCATGATGCACCTCACCGATATCGACCGCATCGCCTCCACCCATCGCGGCCATGGCCACTGCATCGCCAAGGGCGTCGATGTCCACGAGATGATGGGCGAGATCTACGGCAAGGCGACGGGCTGCTGCCGGGGCAAGGGCGGCTCCATGCACATTGCCGACCTGTCCAAGGGCATGATGGGCGCCAACGGCATTCTCGGCGCCGGCGCCCCGCTCATCTGCGGCGCCGGCCTCGCCGCCAAGTTCCGTGGCGATGGCGGCGTCGGCCTCACCTTCTTCGGCGACGGCGCGGCCAACCAGGGCACCGTGCTGGAGAGCATGAACCTCGCCGCGATCTGGAACCTGCCGGTCATTTTCGTGGTCGAGAACAATGGCTATGCGGAATCGACCTCGGTCGAATACGCCACCGCCGTCGATTCCTATGTCGACCGCGCCGCCGGCTTCGGCCTGCCGGGGGTAACGGTGGACGGCACGGATTTCTTCGCCGTCTATGAAGCGGCGGGCGAGATCATCAAGCGCGCCCGCGAGGGCGGCGGCCCGGCGCTGCTCGAATGCAAGACCGTGCGCTTCTTCGGCCATTTCGAGGGCGACGCCCAGACCTACAAGGCCAAGGGCGAGAACGAGCACAACCGCGCCCATCGCGACTGCCTGAAGCTGTTCGGCGCCCGGGTGACGGCGGCCGGCATCGTCGCCGACGCCGACCTCGCTTTGATCGACCGCGAGGTGGCCGCCCTGATCGACGACGCGGTGGAAACCGCCAAGGGCGCGCCGCTGCCCGGCGCCCGCGAACTCACCACCGATGTCTATGTCGCCTATTGAGCCGAAAAACCAATAATCCGGAGGAAAATCCATGGCCCGCATGATCAGCTACAAGCAGGCGATCAACGAAGCGCTCGACCTCGAAATGCGCCGCGATCCCACCGTCATCCTCCTCGGCGAGGACATTGTCGGCGGCGCCGGCGCCCCCGGCGAGATGGATGCCTGGGGCGGCGTGCTCGGCGTCACCAAGGGGCTGCACGCCAAGCACGGCAACCGGCTGATGGACACCCCGCTGTCGGAGAGCGCCTATATCGGCGCCGCTATCGGTGCCGCCGCCTGCGGCATGCGCCCGGTGGCCGAGCTGATGTTCCTCGACTTCATGGGCGTGTGTTTCGACCAGATCTTCAACCAGGCTGCCAAGTTCAAATACATGTTCGGCGGCAAGGCCAAGACCCCGGTGGTCATCCGCGCCATGGTCGGCGCCGGCTTCCGCGCCGCCGCCCAGCATTCGCAGATGCTCACCCCGCTGTTCACCCATATTCCCGGGCTGAAAGTGGTGTGCCCCTCCAACGCCTATGACGCCAAGGGCCTGCTGATCCAGGCGATCCGCGACGACGACCCGGTGATCTTCTGCGAGCACAAGGCGCTGTACGGCTCGGAGGCCGATGTGCCGGAAGAGAGCTACGCCATCCCCTTCGGCGAGGCCAACATCGCCCGCGACGGCCGGGACGTGACGCTGGTCGGCTATGGCCTCACCGTGCCGCGCGCGCTAGCGGCCGCCGACACCCTCGCCCGCTCCGGCGTCTCGGCGGAGGTGATCGACCTGCGCACCCTCTCGCCGATCGACTGGGACACGGTGATCGAGAGCGTGGAGAACACCGGCCGGCTCGTGGTGGTGGATGAAGCCAATCCGCGCTGCTCCATCGCCACCGATGTCGTCGCCCATGTCACGCAGCACGCCTTTGGCGCGCTCAAGGCGGCGCCGCAGATGGTCACCGCCCCGCACACGCCGGTGCCGTTCTCGCCGGCGCTGGAGGATCTCTACATCCCCTCGTCCGAGGCCATCGTCGCCGCCGTCCACAAGACCACCGGCCCCGTCAAGTCGGCCGCGTGAGGAGCCTTGCAATGAATGAACGCATCAAGCCGGTCGTCATGCCCAAATGGGGGCTGTCGATGTCGGAGGGCAAGGTCACCGGCTGGCTCAAGCCCGCCGGTTCCCCGATCGCGCCGGGCGACGAGATTGTCGAGGTGGAAACCGACAAGATCGCCGGCGTGGTCGAGGCCCATGAGACGGGCACGCTGCGCCGGGTGATCGGCGAGCCGGACACGGTCTATCCGGTCAAGGCGCTGCTCGGCATCATCGCCGATGACGCGGTGCCGGACGCCGAGATCGACGCCTATGTCGCCGAATACGCGACGCAGGCGGCGGCCGAGGCGGCGCAGGAAGAGGCGCCGCGCACCCACTTCATCGACACGCCGGCCGGCCGCCTGCGCTACGCCAGGCGCGGCGAGGGGGCGACAAATGTCGTGCTGATCCACGGCTTCGGCGGCGATCTCGACAATTGGCTGTTCAACATCGACGCGCTGGCGGAAGCCGCCAGCGTCTACGCGCTCGACCTGCCCGGCCACGGCCAGTCCGACAAGAAGCTGGACGATCCCTCGCTCACGGGGCTGTCGGGCGCGGTGCTCGGCTTCATGGACGCGCTGGCGATCGAACGCGCCCATCTCGTCGGCCATTCCATGGGCGGCGCCATCGCCGGCCGCACCGCGCTCGACGCGCCACAACGCGTCGCCTCGGTGACGCTGATCGGCTCGGCCGGGCTCGGGCCTGAGATCAATGCCGGCTACACCGACGGCTTCGTGCAGGCGAGTTCCCGGCGCGACCTGAAACCCGTGCTGGAGCAGCTGTTCGATGATCCCGAAACCGTCACCCGCCAGCTCATCGACGACCTGTTGAAATACAAGCGGCTCGACGGCGTGGCGGAAGCTCTCACCGCGCTCTCCGCCAGCCTATTCGCCGGCGGCCGGCAGGCCGAGCTTGTGGCCGAGCCGCTCGCCGCCAGCGACGTGCCGGCGCTGGTGGTCTTCGGCGCCAGCGACAAGGTGATCCCGCCCGCCCATGCGCAGGCGCTCGGCGCGCGGGCCACCGTCGAGGTGATCGAAGGCGCCGGCCACATGGTGCAGATGGAGAAGGCGGGAAGGGTCAACGAACTGATCCTCGCCCACATCGCCTGAGCCATCCCCGAGACAACACAACGCCGCCGCGCGCGCGGACGGCGAAGGAGGAATCATGTCCAAACTCACCGATAAGAGCATCGTCATCACAGGCGCCACCGGCGGCATCGGCGCCGCCATCGCCCGGGCGCTCGCCGCCGACGGCGCCGCCATCACGGTGGCCGACCTCTCGCAGGACGCCGCCGACACGCTGGCGGGCGAGATCACGGCCGCCGGCGGCAAGGCCATCGGCGTCGCGGTGGACGTGCGCGAGCGCGCCCAGATCCGCGCCATGCTGGACAAGGCGGCGGGAGCCTTCGGCCGCGTCGACGTGCTGTTCAACAATGCCGGCATCGCCCAGACAAGACCCTTCCTCGACATCACCGAGGAGGACTGGCGCCTCGTCACCGATGTCAACGCGCTCGGCGTGCTCATCGGCATGCAGGAGGCGGTGAAGACGTTCCGCCAACAGGGGGGCGGCGGCAAGATCATCAACACCGCCTCGATCGCCGCCAAGCAGGGCTATGAGCCGCTGGCCCATTACTGCGCCTCGAAATTCGCCGTGGTGGCGATGACGCAGGCGGCGGCGCGCGCCTTCGGCAAGGAAGGCATCACCGCCAATTGCTTCTGCCCCGGTGTCGTCGCCACGCCGATGTGGGACGTGATCGACAAGGGCTTTCGCGACAACAAGCTCACCACCAAGGAGAACGAGGCCTTCGACAGCTTCGCCGCCACCGCCGTGCTCGGCCGGGCCTCGCAGCCGGCGGACCTCGTCGGCATCGCCCGCTACCTCGCCTCCTCCGATTCCGACTTCATGACCGGCCAGTCCCTGATGGTGGACGGCGGCATGGTCTTCATCTGAGGAACGGCCATGGCAAGCAATGAGAGCATCCCCGACCAGCTCAAGGACATGAACCGGCGCTTTTCCGCGCTGGCCAAGGCGGCGCCCGGTCCGATGGGCGCCTTCCGCTCCTTGATGGGCGAGGCCTCCCGCCCCGGCGCGCTCAGTGCGGCGACCAAGGAACTGATCGCCGTCGCCCTCGCCGTGCACCAGGGCTGCGCCGACTGCATCCTGTTCCATGTCGGCAACGCCGCCAGCCACGGCGCCCGCCGCGAGGAACTGGTCGAGGTGCTGGCGGTGGCGCTGGAAATGGGCGGCGGCCCCTCCGCCGTCTATGCCAGCCGGGCGCTGGAAGCCTTCGACGCCCTCGCCCCCGGCAAAGCCTGACGTCCCTTTTCCCGCTTTGAGGACATTCCCATGAAAGCCGCCCGCTTCCACGGCAAACGCGATGTGCGCATCGAGGATGTGCCGGAGCCGGACCGCGACCGGCTCGGCCCGCGCGACGTGCTGGTCAAGAACCGCTTCTGCGGCATCTGCGGCACCGACCTGCACGAATATGCCGCCGGCCCGATCTTCATCCCCACCGCGCCGCATCCCTACACCGGCGCCCAGCTGCCGCAGACGCTGGGCCACGAATATGGCGGCACCATCGTCGCCGTCGGGGCCGAGGTGACGAATGTCGCGCCCGGCGACCGCGTCTCGATCCAGCCGCTGATCTCGCCGCGCGACGATCATTATGGAAAGCGGGGCCTCTACCAGCTCTCCGACAAGCTCGGCATTGTCGGGCTGATGTGGCCGTGGGGCGGCATGGCGGAATATTCCGTCGTCAATGATTACAACGTGTTCGCCATGCCCGACAGCGTCTCGGACGCGCAGGCGGCGCTGATCGAGCCCACCGCCGTCGCGGCCTATGCCGCCGAGCGCGGCGGGGTGCGGCCGGGCTCCTCCGTGCTGGTCACCGGCGCCGGGCCGATCGGCCAGCTGCAGATTCTCGCGGCGCGGGCGGCGGGCGCCACCACGATCTTCCTGTCCGACACGAATGACAACCGGCTCAAAATGGCCCGCGCCATTCTGCCTGACGTGATCACCCTCAACCCCAAAACCGACAATGTGGTGGAGGCGATCCGCGACCAGACGGAGGGCCATGTCGGGGTGGACGTGGCGCTGGAATGCGTCGGCGCCGAAGCCGCCACCGCCACCTGCATCGAGGCGGTGCGCCGCCAGGGCGTGGTGGTGCAGGTCGGCCTGCATGTCGGCAAGCCGGCGGTGGACGGCTTCACCCTCACCTTCAAGGACATCGATCTGCGCGGGTCGTGGTGCTACTCGACGCTGATGTGGCCCCGCGTCGCCGCGCTGATCGGCTCAGGGCTGTTGCCGGCGGAAAAGGTGGTCACCCGCCGCATCCGGCTGGAGGATGTGGTGGCGGAAGGATTCGAGCAGTTGCTGAGCCCCGCCGGCACCGAGCTGAAGATCCTGATCGACCTCGCCTGACACCGCCAGCCCCGGCACCACGCCGCCCCCTCATCCCCACCCCGGCCCCGGCCCCGCCCGTACCCGGGCGTGGCCCGGGGACCCAGCTCTCGCGTGCCGCGTTCCTCCCCTCCACCACCCCTCATCCCCGGGCTCGACCCGGGGACCCAGACGTTTCCGAGGGCGCACCGGGATCGCTGGGTGCCCGGGTCAAGCCCGGCCATGAGGGAGGGGTGATGTCTGCGCGACCCTGGTTCATGCCTCCGGCACGTCCGGGATGACGGGTCCAGTTCTGGCCCATCCCCGGGCGTGGCCCGGGGACCCAGCTATGCGTGCCGCGTCCCTCCCCTCCACCAACCCTCATCCCCGGGCTCGACCCGGGGACCCAGCCCCGCCCGGCCAACGCCCGCGCCCTCGGCCACCCATCCATTGCCGAAGCTTGCCGCCTATTTCCTAGTAATTCGGTAGATTTAATATTGACCGCCGCTCCCGGCCGTGAAAACCTCTCCCCATCACATGCACCAGTGCCACCGCGCTGCCGGGGAGATTGCCCATGTCCTTCCGTTTCATGTCGTTCCATTTCAGGCCCGTGGCCGCCGCCGCGCTCATTACCGCGCTGGTGGCGCCGCTCGCCTACAGCCCGCCCGTCCGCGCGGCCGACGTGACGCTGCTCAACGTCTCCTACGACCCCACCCGCGAGCTTTATTCCCAGTTCAACAAGCTGTTCGCCGCGCGCTACAAGGCCGAGACCGGCAAGAGCGTCGAGATCAAGACCTCGCATGGCGGCTCGGGCAAGCAGGCGCGCTCGGTGATCGACGGGCTGGACGCCGATATCGTCACCCTGGCGCTGGCCTATGACATCGACGCCATCGCCGACCGGGGATTCCTGGCCAAGGATTGGCAGAAGCGCCTGCCGGACAACGCCGCGCCCTACACCTCGACCATCGTGTTCCTGGTGCGCAAGGGCAACCCGAAGGGCATCAAGGACTGGAACGACCTTACCAAGCCCGGCGTGCAGGTCATCACCCCCAACCCGAAAACCTCGGGCGGGGCGCGCTGGAACTACCTCGCCGCCTGGGCCTATGCGCTCAAGCAGAGTGGCGGCGACGAGGCCAAGGCGAAGGACTTCGTCGGCGAGATCTACCAGCATGTCCCGGTGCTGGACACCGGGGCGCGCGGCTCCACCGTCACCTTCACCGAGCGCGGCGTCGGTGACGTGCTGCTGGCCTGGGAGAACGAGGCCTTCCTGTCGAAGAAGGAATTCGGCGACGACAAGTTCGACATCATTGTCCCCTCGCTCTCCATCCTCGCCGAGCCGCCGGTGGCGGTGGTCGACAAGAATGTCGCGCGCAAGGGCACGGCCGAGGTGGCCGAGGCCTATCTCAAGCTGCTCTACTCCAGGGAGGGCCAGACGCTGGCGGCGGAGAATTTCTACCGCCCGCGCGACCCCGAGGTCGCCAAGGCGTTCGCGGCGGTGTTCCCCAAGGTCGAGCTGGTGACCATTGACGATCCCGCCTTTGGCGGCTGGCGCAAGGCGCAGCAGACCCATTTTTCCGATGGCGGCGTGTTCGACCAGATCTATTCCAACTGAGGCGGGCCGGCCGGAATCGGTCTTTTCGGCCTGACCGGCCTCATCGTCCTCCTCATCGTCCTCCCAATCGTCCTCATCGTCCCACCCTCAGGCCGTGCCGCAAGGCGCGGCCTGCGCCGTGACCACACCCCGCCGGAGCACCGCCTTGAGCGAGACGACGCTGGATCGCCCTACCCTTGTCGGCACCCTGCCCCCGCCCCCCGCCGGGCGCGGCCGGAGCGTCATTCCCGGCTTCGGCCTCACGCTGGGGCTGACCCTGCTCTGGCTGTCGCTGGTGGTGCTCATCCCGCTGGCGGCGCTGTTCCTGAAGACGGCGGAGCTGCCGCCGGAGCGGCTTTTCGCCACCCTCACGTCTCCTAGAACATTGAACGCGCTGAAGATTTCCTTCGGCCTCTCGCTCGCCGCCGCGAGCATCAATCTGGTGCTCGGCGCGGTCATCGTCTGGGCGCTGGTGCGTTATGAGTTCCCCGGACGCCGGGTGCTCGACGCGCTGGTCGACATTCCCTTCGCCTTGCCCACCGCGGTGGCCGGCATCGCGCTCACCACGCTCTATGCCGAGAATGGCTGGATCGGCGGCCTGCTCGCCCCGCTCGGCATCAAGGTCGCCTTCACCCCGCTCGGCATCCTAATCGCGTTGATTTTCATAGGCTTGCCCTTTGTCGTGCGCACGGTCCAGCCGGTGCTGGAAGACCTCGACCACGATCTGGAGGAAGCCGCCGCCACCCTCGGCGCCGGCCGCTGGACGACGATACGGCGTGTCATCGCCCCGGCGGTGCTGCCGGCCTTCCTCACCGGCTTCGCCCTCGCCTTCGCCCGCGCGGTCGGCGAATATGGCTCGGTGATCTTCATCGCCGGCAACCTGCCGAACGTGTCGGAGATCGCCCCGCTGCTCATCGTCATCCGGCTGGAAGAGTTCCGCTACGCCGACGCCACCGCCATCGCGGCGACGATGCTGGTGGCGTCTTTCCTTTTGCTTTTTGTTGTCAATGGCTTGCAGCGCTGGTCGCAGGCCCGCACCGGGAGGCTGGCATGAGCGCATCCCCCGTCCGCGACGAGCCCGCGCTGGTGAAGGCTGTGGTCATCGGTCTAGCCGCCGGCATCATCGGCCTGCTGATCGTGCTCCCCCTCACCGCCGTCTTCACCCAGGCCTTCGTAAAGGGCTGGCACGCCTATCTCGACGCCCTGGTCGAGCCCGACGCGCTGGCGGCGGTGCGCCTCACCCTTCTGGTCACGGCGCTGTCGCTCACCGCCAACACCGTGATGGGCCTCGTCATGGCCTGGGCGATCACCAAGTTCGAGTTTCGCGGCAAGAGCCTGCTCATCTCACTGATCGACCTGCCTTTTTCGGTTTCCCCTGTGGTGGCGGGCCTCGTCTTCGTGCTGCTGTTCGGGGCGCAGGGCTATGTCGGCCCGTGGCTGATCGGCAATGGCTGGAAGATCATCTTCTCCTGGCCCGGCATCACGCTGGCGACGATTTTCGTCACCTTCCCCTTCGTGGCGCGGGAGTTGATCCCGCTGATGCAGGAGCAGGGCACGGTCGAAGAGGAGGCGGCGGTCACGCTCGGCGCCGGCGGCTGGCGGGTGTTTTCCCGCGTCACCCTGCCCAACATTAAATGGGCGCTGCTCTATGGCGTGCTGCTGTGCAACGCCCGCGCCATGGGCGAGTTCGGCGCGGTCTCGGTGGTGTCGGGCCATGTGCGCGGGGAGACCAACACCATCCCGCTGCAGGTGGAGATTCTCTACAACGAGTACCAGTTCCAGGCGTCCTTCGCCGTGGCCTCGCTGCTGGCCTTGCTCGCGATCGTAACGTTGCTGGCGAAGACCCTGCTGGAGGCCCGCCTCGGCCGCAGCGGCGGGGGCCACTGAGCCGCGCGGCCCAATCGCACGGCCAATTCTTCAGGCGCGCTTGGTGCCGGTGGCCGTCGCCGGCACGACAGGCCCGCCCGCCGCACCGGGGCCCTCGGCGGCATCCCAGAGCAGGGGCGCCGTGCCTTCAGGACGGGGACGGCCGCCGCCCCGGCGCTTAGGCATCTTCTCGGCCATGCCGAGCAGCTTCTCGCGCCGGCGCATCTCCGCCCACACATCCTCGGGCTCGATACCGAGTTCGACCCACAGCACGACGAGATTGTAGAGAAGATCGGCGCTCTCGCGCACGGTGGCGGCGCGGTCGCCGATCACGCCGTCCAGCGCCACCTCCACCGCTTCCTCGGCCACCTTCTTCGCCATCGCCGCCCGGCCCTTGCGGAACAGCTTCTGCGTTCGCGGCGAAGGGTTGGTCCCCTTCCTGGTCGCGGCCACGGCGGCGTGCAGGCGGCGGATCGAATCGCTCATGCCGAATCACTCATCCGTCGATTCTAGAACCAATTACGTGAAGCCTGTGCGGCAGTGTGCGTATCGGATGGCGTCGGTGTGATCCGGCGACCGGGCTTTGCCTTTTGCGCCGCCGCAGGGTTCGGGTTATGCAAGGGGCGAAATGCCTTCTCGGGCCGGCCCGGCCCGCCGCCCCCGGTCTGAAACGGATATTGGAAGCGTGCTGAACCTTTCCCTGTTCCGCCCCCGCCGCGCCTGGCTCGTAGCCGGGCTTCTCGGTGTCGCGTTGCTCGCGCCGCTGGCGGCGCGCGCCACACCGGCGCTGGTCATCGAGGTCGACAGCGGCAAGGTGCTGCTGGCGGAGGACGCCACCAAGCCCTGGTACCCCGCCTCTGTCACCAAGCTGATGACGGCCTATGTCACCTTCAAGGCCATCCGCGCCGGCCGGCTGACACCGGAGACGCTGATCACCGTTTCCGACTTCGCGACGACGCAGAAGCCCTCCAAGATGGGATTCAAGGCCGGCACCCAGGTGACGGTCGACAATGCGCTGAAGATGATGCTGGTGAAGTCGGCCAACGACATCGCCGTGGTGCTCGCCGAAGGCGTCAGCGGCAACCTGCCCGCCTTCATCGACGAGATGAACGCCACCGCCGCCGAACTCGGCATGACCGGCACCCATTACGCCAACCCAAACGGGCTGCCCGACCCGGCGCAGGTGTCGACCGCGCGCGACCTCGCCATCCTCGCCCGCGCCATCTTCCTCAATTTTCCCGAGCAGGCCGACCTGTTCCGCATTCCGGCGATCAAGATCGGCCCGGCGGTCATCCGCAGCTACAACAAGCTGATCGACCGCTATCCCGGCGCCGACGGCATGAAGACCGGCTTCATCTGCGCCTCTGGCTTCAACCTTGTGGCCAGCGCCACCCGCGGCAACCGGCATCTTCTCGTCGTGGTGCTCGGCACCGAATCCGGCAAGGCCCGCACCGAGCAGGCCGCCCTGCTGCTGGAGCGCGGCTTCCAGCAGTCCGGCAACGTGTTCGGCACGCTCGCCCCCTCGGTGGAATCGTTGCGCAACGAGGCCGGCCCGCCCACCGACATGCGCGAGCAGGTTTGCGGCGGCAAGCGCAAGAACACCGCCTCCGAGGCCGATGACGACAGCGGCCCGGCGCCCACCGGCTTTGTCGCCGCCGGCATGGCCCGGCTCGACGGCACCGTGACAGGCGCCAGCCTGCTGCAGAAGCTGCCGCCCTCCATGCCGCCGGTCGAGGTCTTCGTCGGGCCGTTCCCCAGCGCCGAGGCGCTCGCCGCCGCCTATCCCGCGCCGCCGGCGCCGAAGAAGCCCGCCACGGCGAAGAAGCCGGCCGACAAGAAGGGGCAGACAACGGCAATCATCGACCCCGCCGATCCCTCCGCCGCGCCCGCTCCCAAGCCGAAGCCCAAACCGAAGCCCAAGCCGGCCACCGCGCAGGCCTCGCCCGCAGGCGGCACACCCGCCAAGCCGGCGTCGAAGCCGGCGGCCAAGCCCGCGTCGAAGCCGGCCGCCAAGCCGGCGGCAGGGCCGGGCGCCGCGCCCGCCAATCTCGCTGTTCCTCCCCCGCCGCAATAGAGTGGGCGCGCCGGGCCTCGCGTGACCGTGGCGCCCACGCGCCCGAACAGGATTTCACCCATGAGCGAGGCGCCCCGCCTCCCCCCGGAACCGCTTCCGGTCACGCTGCTCACCGGCTTTCTCGGCGCCGGCAAGACGACGCTGCTGAACACGCTGCTGCAGCAGCCGGACATGGCCGACACCGCCGTGCTGATCAACGAGTTCGGCGAGATCGGGCTCGACCATCTCCTGGTCCAGCATTTCGACGATGCCACCGTGCTGCTCGCCTCCGGCTGCCTGTGCTGCACCATTCGCGGCGATCTGGCGGAGGGGCTGGAGCAGCTGCTGCGGCGCATGGACAATGGCGCCATCCCGCCCTTCCGGCGGGTGGTGATCGAAACCACCGGCCTCGCCGACCCGGCGCCGATCCTTCATGTCCTGATGATGCATCCCTATCTGCTGATGCGCTTCCGGCTGGATGGCGTCGTCACCGTGGTCGACGCGGTCAACGGCCTCGGCACGCTCGACGCGCACCCGGAATCCGTGCGGCAGGCGGCGATTTCCGACCGTATCGTCCTCACCAAGACCGATCTGGTCGACACGCCCGAGCGGATCGCCGACCTTGCGGCGCTGCGCCAGCGCCTTGCCCGCCTCGCGCCCGGCGCGCCGGTGCTGGATGCGGCGAAGGGCGAGGCGACGCCGGCCGCGCTGCTCGGCGCCGGGCTGTATGATCCCGCCACCAAGATCCCCGACGTTTCGCGCTGGCTGGCCGACGAGGCGGTGAGCGCGGCGGAGGAGACCTCCCGCGCGCACGCCCATGACGAGAACCGCCATGACGAGCGCATCCGCGCCTTCACCGTGGCCACCGATGCCCCGGTCTCGGCTGCGGCCATCGACATGTTCCTGGAGCTGGTGCGCGGCACGCATGGGCCCAAGCTCTTGCGACTCAAGGGCATCGTCAAGCTGGCCGAGGACCCCGAGCACCCGCTCGTGCTGCACGGTGTCCAGCATGTGCTGCACCCGCCGAGCCAGCTTCCCGCCTGGCCGGATGACGACCGGCGCACCCGGCTGGTGATGATCGTGCGCGATGTCGAGCCGGCGGTGATCCGCCGGCTGTTCGACGCCTTTATGGGCCTGCCTGCCATCGGCCAGCCCGACCGCGTCGCCATGACCGACAATCCGCTCGCGCCGCATACTCTCCGGCGCTGAACGCTCAGCGCCCTTCGCTGCCTATTGGGCCGGCAGCGGCGCGCCGTTGAGCAGAACCTGCGTGCCGCCCGCCGCCGGTGCGCTCGCGCCGGCCGGGTTCGCCGCCGCCTCTGCAGCGGCCTCCAGCTTCGGGTCCGGCACCGCGATCACCATCGCCCAGTAGACGCTGTACTTGCTGCGGGGGGAGCGCACGGCGGCGATGCCGAGCCTTGTGGCGCCCGGCAGCAGCATGTTCTTGTTGTGCGAGGGCGAATCCCGCCAGCCGGAGAACGCCTCGGCCAGGGTGTGATAGCCGGCGCCGACATTCTCGGCCGCCTTCAGCCCGCTGAACCCGGCCGCCTTCAGCCGCGTGGTCAGCCCGCGCCCGCCAATATTGTGCGAGAGCTGGTCCGCCGCCGCCATGGACTTGGCCTGGCGCTCGGCGACATTCATCAGCACCGGGTCGATGGTGACGGCCGGCAGGCCGCGCCCGCGCCGGTAGTCGCTGATCAGCGCGGCGGCCGCCTGCGGGTCGAGGGCGCCGCCCTTGGCGATGTTGGCATAGAAGGTCTCGTCCACCGGCGCCGTGGTCGGCCCGGCGGCGCAGGCCGCGAGCATCAGGGGCACCAGCAGCAGACCGGCAAGGCGCTTCAGCAGGAAGGTGGACATGCGACACTCTCAAGGGGCGCGAAGACGGGGAGGTCCGGGAACGATTGAATCCGCCCGGATCGGTAAACCAATCTCTAACGCGCGGGCCCGATGACGCCGAGTTCAGCGAAAATGCCTAGCCGCCCTCATCCCCGGCCGGCGGCTCGTCGCCGATCCGCCCGCCGCGGTAGATGCTCCAGGGCGTGTAGGGAATGCCGATCTTCGCGGTCTTCAGCCGGTCGAGCACGGCGAAATGCAGGTCGCTCTTCACGGTGAGGGCATAATCGACATTCGCCACCACGCAGCGCAGCTCGAATTTCAGGTAGCTGTCGCCGAACGCCATCAGGAACACGCGCGGCGGCGGCGAGCGCAACACCTGCGGGTGGTCGCAGGCGCAGCCGATCAGGATGTCGCGCACCTCGTCGGCATCCGCGTCATAAGCGACATTCACCGCCACGATCACCCGGCCTGTCGTGTTGGCATGGGTGAAGTTCTTCACCATGCCGGTGATGAGGTCGGAATTGGGGATCAGCACCGCCGCGCGGTCGAAGGTCTCGATCTCGGTCGCGCGCACGCTGATCCGGCGCACATAGCCCTCCTCGCCCTTCACCGCGATGGTGTCGCCGACCCGTATCGGCCGCTCCGCCAGCAGGATCAGCCCGGAGACGAAGTTCGAGACGATGGACTGAAGGCCAAAACCGATACCGACCGAGAGCGCACCGGCGACGAGGGCGATGTTCTCCAGGTTCAGCCCCAGCTGCCCCATCGCCATCGCGATCACCGCGATCGAGCCGATATAGCCGATGATGGTGGCGATGGAGTTCTGCAGCCCCTGGTCGAAGGCGGTCTTCGGCAGGATCGCCACCGCGAACCAGCGCTGCACCGCGCGGGCGATGACGATGCCGATCACCAGGAACAGCAGCGCGCTCAGAATGTCGCCGAGCGCGATGGTCGAGCTGCCGATGGTGAAGCCCAGCGTGACCCGGCTCGCCAGATCGGCGAAATCCGAGGTCGAGGTGCCGAAGGTGCCCACCGTCACGATGACGATGCCGATGATCGCCACCGCCTTCAGCACGCCGGCGACCAGCACCGACAGCAGTTCGAGGCTCGCCGGCCTTATGCCGAGCGTCTTGGCCGCATGGCGCGCCCTCGGGCCGGTGGCGAGGGAATCGATGAACAGCGCATTGATCAGCGCCACCACGAGATAGAGCGTGCCGGCCATGACCACGGCGATCAACGCTCGCGAGGACAGGAAGCCCGCGAAGGCGACATAGCCGGTGATCAGCGCGCCGAGAATGGCAAGGTTCAGCACCCAGAAGGGAAACTTGATCCAGTTCAGCAGGGTGAAGGAGCGGGAGTCCCGGCCATCGTCGGCCTTGCTCTCCGAGGCCTTGCTCTCCGAGGCCTTGCCCTCCGGGGCCTTGCTCTCTGCAATCTTGCCATCCGCCGCCTTGCTCTCATCCTCGTCGGTGTCGCCGGACAGGGCGTTGAGGGCGCGCATGCTGCGCGAAGCCACCAGGACAAGGCACAGCGACATGGCGGCGCTGGTTGCCACCGAGAGCGGCACCGGAACCACCAGGGCGCGATGGAAGGCGCCAAGCGTCACGGCGACCGCCAGAATCCAAAGGCCGATCGACGTGTAGCGGAAGATCAGGCCGGCGATCTCGTCTGACAGCGGTACCACGCGGCGCTGGGGCTCGCGCGGCGCCAGCGCGCCGTCGAGCAGGCCTCGCCCGACGGCGACGATGAGGACGGCGAGCAGAACGCCCTGCGCGATCTCGTTCACCCGCGGGGGCAGCAGGTCGAAACTGTTCAGCAGCGCCAGCACCGCCGTTACCGCCCCCGGTGCCGCCGCCATCCCCAGGATGGCCACCAGAGCGGAAAGCCCGCAGGCCCGAAGGCGCGAGAGCGGCTCGCCCTCCGCGCCAAGCTCGGCGCGGTGCAGCGGCCGGGCGAGGATGCTGCGCGCCAGGAAGATCAGCGCCACGATCACCAGCGCGCCAAAGGCCACCGCCACCTGCCCGAGAAACGGCATGCGCGCATTGGCATAGGCGGCCCAGTCGCTCAGCAGGTAGTTGACGCCGCGCAGCTCCACCGGCACGGCGGCGGCGGCCTGCAGCCACAGCGAGGGATCGAAAACGCTGTAGGAGCGCGCCAGCAGCGTGTCGGCAAACAGCGCCCGGCGCCGGCTGGTGATGCGGTCGGAGAGCTGGTCCGCCCGCACCTTCAGCAGCTTGGCCTGCTTGAGCACGCCGTCCAGCTCGGTGGCGCGGGCGGTCAGCGCGTCGCGCTCGGAGGTGATGGAGGCGTCTTCCGGTGCCGCATCCTCGGCCGGCTTGGGGCCGATTTCCTTGACGCGGTGGTTGAAATTGGCCAGCAGCGGCTCCAGCAGGGTGATGCCGGCGGTCAGGTCGGTCCGCACCGGTTCCAGCCGGTTGCGCAGATCGTCGAGGTCGGTCGAGCGCAGCCCGTCGCGCCCCAGCGCCGCCTCCACCCCGTCGACGATGGCGCGCTGGCCCTCCAGCTTCTGCTGCACCTGCAGCTGTTCGGGCGGGATCTGCGCGAAGCCGGCACCGGCGCTGAACAACACGGCCAGCGCCATAAGCAGCGCCCCAAGCACCGGCGCGACGCCCGCGAGCGTCCGGCCGACCCGCGGCGAAGCGGTCGGCGCGGCGGTGCGGGTCGGGAAAGACGGTAGGCGGAAGGTGGGATACATCGTGCCGGGGCGGATTGGAGCCAGTGGCCGACCTGTCTCAGTCCCGATCAAGGCCAAGTCAAGGCCAGCATCAAGGCGGGGCCATGGTCCGGCGGCTGCCGAGGCGGGTCCGCGCGTCAGTTGCCGCGCAGATGCGGCGGCAGCATCCGCCCCTGCAGGGCGGAGGCCGAGGACAGGACGGCGAAGATGTCGCCGATGAACTCGCGGGCCTGCGAGAAAAAGGTGGCGCGCGGGGCGCGCATGCGCCCGACCATCTCCTCGTCGTCGAGCTGGAGATCGGCCGCATGGTGGACGGCGAGGTTCCGCATCGGCCCGTTATTGGGCAGGAACACCACCTGCAGCTCCGCGATGTTGCGGTTCTGCGCCAGCAGGACCAGATGCTTCATCAGCGCCGAGCCGATGCCCTTGCCCTGCCAGGGACGCTCGACACTGAACGCCGCCTCGGCCGCCGCCGGCTTGCCCGGGCGTGTGCCCAGCGGATGCAGCTCCGCCACCGCCCGCAGCTCGCCATCGACGAAATAGCCGATGGCACTGGCATCGCCGGAGACGAGGCGGGTGGCGTGGCGGGCCAGCGCGCCATCGGACACCACGCCGCCAAAGCGCATGAAGCGGCTCAGCGGATCAAGCCGCAGCAGATGCGCCAAAATCACCTCGCGTTCCGCCGGCACCAGCTTGCGGATATGGCCAGGCAGCCGCGCCACCGCCGGGGAAGGCGGGGCAAGCGGCGCCTGCGGCGCGGCGGAAGAAGGGGCGGCGGACAGTGTCATGGGCTCGGCCTCGACGGGACCGCGGATCATTATTGCGGCGCAGCATAAATATGCGCACCGCACAACGAGACAACTCCTGCATCTGCATGGCTCGCATGCGGGCTCGGCGAACCTTGCTCATTCTACGCCACGCCCGCGAGCGCGCCAATGCGTAGGGTCGCGGACGCCCCGAGGGAGGCAGGCGGCGGCGCGCCGCCCCAGGTCTGGGCCGCTCCCGCCTATTTCTGCCGGACGAGCCGGCTGCATTTGGCCGAGGCGTCCTCGCCGGTCTCGGCATAGCAGAGGTCGAGCACATCGGGGCCGACCAGCGAGCCGGTGAACACGCCATCGGCATCGACCACCACCACGATACGCCCATCCGGCGTCATGCTGCCGTGGACCTCGCTGGTCTCATAGGCGCCGGGGGCGCCATAGGACTTCATCGCCTTGAATGCCACGCCCTGCTGCTCGCGCACCTCCAGCAGCAGATCGTGCCGGTCCCACCCGTCCTTGGCGCCAACGCCGGCCTCCTCGCCCTTCCATGTGCCGAGGAGGGAGACCGGATCGGCGGCGAGCGCCGGGGCTGCGAGCAGGAGCGCGGTGGTCACGAGGACGGCGGTCTTCATGTCGTAAGCCTCCAAAGGGACAGGATATGGCGGGTGCCGCACGTTCGATGCAGTGCCGCCGGGCGCCGCCCGGGGGAGACGTCAGCGCGCGCCTGCCCGTTCCGCCGGCTCAAGGCCTTTTTCTCCGGCCGAGGGCCAGAGGGGCGCACTAGCGGCTGGCGCTCAGCGTGCGGGCCCGCGTCACCACCTCGGTGATCGCCTCGCGCAGGGCGCCATCGGCCGACAGGCCGAAATTGTAATGGCTCATCGAGAACGGGCCGATCTTGCCGGGATGGGCCGAGCGGAAGCCGACATAAAGGCCGAGAAACGCCCCGTCGGGCGACAGCATGGCCGCGCCGGAGACGCCGCCCTCGGCATCGCAGTCGATCGCGACTTCGCGCACGCCGCTCGACGCCGTCGTCGTCACCTTGCGGGCCTGGCAGTTCTGCAGCGAATAGTTTTCCTGGCCGCCGCTCCGCGCCGCCGCCGCCAGCACGATGTTGCCCGGCACCTGCATCGTGCCGGGCATGTAGGGCTTCACGCCCTTCACCGGCCCGGCGAGCGGCACCACCGCCCAGTCCTTCACCGCCGGCTGGCCATAGGGCTCGCGGGCGCCGCACACCACCTTGTCGACATCGATCGACACCTTCTGCCGGCTGCCGCCGGCAACGATCTCGAAGGTGCAGTTGGCGCCTCGCCCGCGCGGCTCGCCGCCGGGGGTGAACAGCACATGCGAGGCCGTCACCAGTACATTATTGGCGCCGACCAGCTGGCCGGTGCCCACCGCCGAGCCGCAGCGCACCATGCCGGTGGCGCCGAAGCGCGAGGCCATGGCGGCCGGCGTCAGGCCGAAGGTGCGGGAATAGTCGTCGCGGGAAAGCCGGTCGTCGCGGTCGATGATGATGGCGGAGGACGGCAGGGTCGCGGAGGTCGAGGCCTTGCGCTCCACCGCCGCCGCCGGGGCGACATACGCGCCGATCCCGCAGGCCACGGCCAACGCCACGGTCACGGCCCGCCCAACCGGGGCCTTTCCGCCAGAATCGCCAAAGCCCCGCACCCGCATTCCGGTCTCACCCGTCTGGAGAAGCGCGGCGAGTGTGAGGGAATAAATGCGGGCGGGTCAAGGCAAACCGGGAATAACGCGCAAAACGCCCTTCGGTTCCCGCCGCCCTGCCATGCATTTTCCGGGGGTGTGTCGCGCACGGGCACCGTCTCTTGGCGCCACGCGGCCGAGGCGCGGTCTTTCCCTCGCTAGGCTTGCGCAACGCTTGCCTTTCGCGACCGTAGTCTTTCGCAACCCTTGCCGCAACGGCCGGCTGAGGCTAAGCGTGCGCTGCAACATTGCGGGGTGCCCCAATATGGCGGAAATGGTGGCGGCGGAAGCCGGCGGCTCGGTGCTCGCCGCTCGATATGTCGCCCGCATGGCGGCCGGCGACATCACGCCCGATGCCGGCCAGGCCCGTGTCGTCGGGGCGCTGGCGGCCCTCGAACAGCGCATCGCCTCCCGCCGCCTCGCCCGCAAATCCTCGGCCCTGGGCTGGCTGTTCGCCCGGCGCGAGGACACCATTCCCCGCGTGCGCGGCCTTTACATCCACGGCGCCGTCGGCCGCGGCAAGACCATGCTGGTCGACCTGTTCTATGAGAGCGTGGCGGTGCGCAAGCGCAAGCGGCGCGCGCATTTCCACGAATTCATGGCCGATGTCCACGCCCGCATCTTCCAGGTGCGCAAGGACATGAAGGAAGGCCGGCTCAAGGATGGCGACCCCATCGCCCCGGTCGCCGCCGCGCTCTATGAGGAAGCGTGGCTCCTGTGCTTCGACGAGTTCCACGTCACCGACATCGCCGACGCGATGATCCTCGGCCGCCTGTTCGAGAAGCTATTCGATCTCGGCGTGGTCATCGTCGCCACCTCCAATGTCGCCCCGGACGATCTCTATAAGGGCGGCCTCAACCGGGCGCTGTTCCTGCCGTTCATCGCCATGATCGAGCAGCATATGGAGGTGGTGCGGATCGAATCGCCCACCGACTACCGGATGGAGAAGCTCGGCGGCGCCCGCACCTGGTATGTGCCGGCAGCGCACGAGACCATGGCCGATATCGACCGCGAGATGGACAAGGTCTGGCACCGCATCGCCGGCATTGATGGCGGCGCCCCCGCCAGCGTCACCTCCGGCGGGCGCACCATCCCGGTGCCCCGTGCCGGCGGCGGCGCGGCGCGCTTCAGCTTCGCCGATCTGTGCGGCGTGCCGCTGGGCGCCACCGACTATCTGCGCCTCGCCCGCAGCTACCACACGCTGGTCATCGACCATATTCCCCAGCTCGACCAGGACACCCGCAACGAGGCCAAGCGCTTCATCACGCTGATCGACGAGCTGTATGAGAAGGGGGTGAAGGTGGTGGCCTCCGCCCCCGCCGAGCCCGAGCAGCTTTATCTCGGCACCGAGGGCGCGGAAGCGTTTGAATGGGCGCGCACCGTCTCGCGCCTGCACGAGATGCGCTCGGACGACTATATCGCCCGCCCGCATGGCCGGGGCGATTCGCACGCCAGCGGCAACACCACCGGCCTCGTCGAGACCTGAAGGGTGCATCGCATGGTGGCCCGGCTCTTCCCGCATGCCAAGGACGCCCGCCGCCCGGGCGCCGCGCCGAGATATGCTCCACTCAGCAACACGTCCTCCAGGAACGCTCCGGCATGAGCACGCGCGCGCCCCACACGCACGAACCGTCCCCGCACCACAGCTGCGCCCTCACCGGCGAGATCGTTTCCGCGCGCGACGGGCTGCGCCTCGACATGCTGCGGCCGGGCCTTGCCGATCACATCAGGGCGCTGCACCCCGGCATCGCGCCCGATGCCTATATCTCGCGCAAGGCGCTGGCGAAGGAGCGCAGCGCCTATATCGCCGCCACGCTCAAGGCCGAGCGCGGCGACCTCAGCGAGCTTGACCACGACGTCATCGCCAGCCTCGCCGCCAACGACATCCTCACCGAAAACATCGAGGACGAGATCGAGCTCGGGCGCAGCTTCGGCGAGCGCGCCGCCGACGCCATCGCCTCCTTCGGCGGCAGCTGGACCTTCATCATCTCGTTCATGGTGTTCATCAATCTCTGGATGGCGCTGAACATCGCCGGGCTGATGGGCGCCTTCGATCCCTACCCGTTCATCCTGCTGAATCTGGTGCTGTCCTGCGTCGCCGCCCTTCAAGCGCCCGTCATCATGATGAGCCAGAAAAGGCAGGAGGCGAAAGACCGGCGACGCTCGGAGAACGACTACCGGGTCAATCTGAAGGCCGAGCTGGAAATCCGCCATCTGCACGAGAAGATCGACCACATGCTCACGCGGCAATGGGAGCGCCTGGCGGAAATCCAGGCAATCCAGATCGAACTGATGGAAGATCTCGCCAGTCGGCGTCGTTAGACCAGCCCCGGCATCGCCGCGGACAGGTATTTCGTATGCCAGTACTTGGTCCGAAAGTCTTAACCGGCCGTATTTACCCCGATGGCCTTCCTCGCTTGAACCCCGCAGCGATAAGGTCTATCGGAACCCCGGCGCGGCGGAGCGCCGCACCCTCCCCTCGGAAAGTCAGGAAATCTCATGGCTCGAGCAAAGATTGCACTGATCGGGGCAGGCCAGATCGGCGGTACTCTCGCCCTTCTCGCCGGCCTCAAGGAACTCGGCGACGTCGTGCTTTTCGACGTGGCGGAAGGTATCCCGCAGGGCAAGAGCCTCGACATTGCCGAAGCCTCTCCCGTCCTCGGCTTCGACGCCGCGCTCTCTGGCGCCAATGGCTATGAAGGCATTGCCGGCGCCGATGTGGTGATCGTGACCGCCGGCGTGCCGCGCAAGCCCGGCATGAGCCGCTCCGATCTTCTCGGCATCAATCTGAAGGTGATGGAGCAGGTCGGCGCCGGCATCAAGCAGTATGCCCCCGACGCCTTCGTCATCTGCGTCACCAACCCGCTCGACGCCATGGTGTGGGCGCTGCAGAAGGCCTCCGGCCTTCCCACCCACAAGGTGGTCGGCATGGCCGGCGTGCTCGATTCCGCCCGCTTCCGCTATTTCCTCGCCGACGAGTTCGACGTGTCGGTGGAAGACGTCACCGCCTTCGTGCTCGGCGGCCATGGCGACGACATGGTGCCGCTGGTGCGCTATTCCGGCGTCGCCGGCATCCCGCTGCCGGACCTCGTCAAGATGGGCTGGACCAGCCAGGAGAAGGTGGATGCCATCGTCGACCGCACCCGCAAGGGCGGCGGCGAGATCGTCAACCTGCTGAAGACCGGCTCCGCCTTCTACGCCCCGGCGGCCTCGGCGATCGAGATGGCGACCTCCTATCTGCGCGACAAGAAGCGCCTGCTGCCCTGCGCCGCCTATCTCACCGGCCAGTACGGTATCGATGATCTCTATCTCGGCGTGCCGGTCATCATCGGCGCCAATGGCGTCGAGCGGATTGTCGAGATCGAGCTGGACGCCAATGAGCGCGCCATGCTCGACAAGTCCGTCGCCTCGGTGAAGGAACTGGTCGGCGAGTGCCAGAAGATCGCGCCCGGCCTCGGCGCGTGAACGTTTCGAACGACCTCCGGCGGGGCGCATGGCCCCGTCGCGAGGACGTGAACGGCGATAAAGCCGTTTCCAGGCGGCGGGAACCTCCTGCCGCTGGCGCGTCAAGTGCCGGTGCCGTTATTGCTTGTGAATGATGGCCAGCGTTTTCGCATCCCCGTGCCGCATTCCTGCGGCATTCCCGAGGTGAATACGAGGCCTATATAGAGCCTTCGACTTTCGCCCCACCCTACGGGGCGCCGCAGTCAGCCCGGAGCAACCCCCGCAGGCGATCTACGGCACGAAAGTACTGCCAACGGACCCGACCGGTCCCCCAGGAGCCGACGATGTCGCGCGCGGACGTGAACGAGACTTTCCTCAATACCTCCTTCCTCTACGGAGCCAATGCGGCCTGGATCGAGGACCTCTATGCCCGCTTTGAGGCCGACCCCAATTCGGTGGACGCCGAGTGGCAGGCCTTCTTCGCCGGGCTGAAGGACGCCCCGGCCGATGTCGAGAAGAGCGCCCGTGGCGCCTCCTGGAAGAAGGAGGGGTGGCCGATCCACGCCAATGGCGAACTCGTCTCGGCGATGGACGGGCAGTGGATCGAGGTGGAGAAGGCGATCGGTCGCAAGGTCGAGGCCAAGGCGAGCGAGAAGGCGCAGAAGGCCGGCGTCGAGCTGTCCACCGCCGACGTCCAGCAGGCCACCCGCGATTCCGTCAAGGCGCTGATGATGATCCGCGCCTACCGCATGCGCGGCCATCTCCACGCCAAGCTCGACCCGCTGGGCCTTGAGCCGGTGCGCGCCGCGCCCGAGCTTGACCCCGCCTCCTACGGCTTCCGCGAGGCCGATCTCGACCGGCCGATCTTCATCGACCATGTGCTCGGCATGGAGTTCGCCACCGTCCGCCAGATGGTCGCCATCCTCCAGCGCACCTATTGCGCCACGCTCGGTGTCGAGTTCATGCACATCTCCTCCCCCGAGGAGAAGGCGTGGATCCAGGAGCGCATCGAGGGCCCGGACAAGGAGATCACCTTCACCCGCGAGGGCAAGCGCGCCATCCTCAACAAGCTGGTGGAGGCCGAGGGTTTCGAGAAGTTCCTCGATGTCCGCTACACCGGCACCAAGCGCTTCGGCCTCGACGGTGCCGAGAGCCTGATCCCGGCGCTGGAGCAGATCATCAAGCGCGGCGGCAATCTCGGCGTGAAGGAGATCGTGCTCGGCATGGCCCATCGCGGCCGGCTGAACGTGCTGACGCAGGTGATGGGCAAGCCGCACCGCGCGCTGTTCCACGAGTTCAAGGGCGGCTCCTGGGCTCCCGACGAGGTCGAGGGCTCGGGCGATGTGAAGTACCATCTCGGCGCCTCCTCCGACCGTGAGTTCGACGGCAACCAGGTCCACCTGTCGCTGACCGCCAACCCCTCGCATCTGGAAATCGTCGACCCGGTGGTGCTGGGCAAGTCGCGCGCCAAGCAGGATTTGCTGCGCGACGCCGAGCGTACCCAGGTGATGCCGCTGCTGCTGCATGGCGACGCCGCCTTCGCCGGCCAGGGCGTGGTGGCCGAATGCCTCGGCCTGTCCGGGCTGAAGGGACACCGCACCGGCGGTTCGATCCACTTCATCATCAACAACCAGATCGGCTTCACCACCTATCCGCGCTTCTCGCGCTCCTCGCCCTACCCGTCCGATGTCGCAAAGACCATCGAGGCGCCGATCTTCCATGTGAATGGCGACGACCCCGAGGCCGTCACCTTCGCCGCCAAGATCGCCACCGAATTCCGCCAGCGCTTCCGCAAGCCTGTCGTGGTGGACATGTTCTGCTACCGCCGCTTCGGCCATAATGAGGGCGACGAACCCGCCTTCACCCAGCCCTTGATGTACAAGCTCATCAAGCAGCACCCCTCCACGCTGGAGCTGTATTCGCGCAAGCTGGAAGCCGAAGGCGTCATCGCGCCGGGCGAGATCGACGGCATGCGGGCGGAATGGCGCTCCAAGCTCGACATCGAATATGAGGCCGGCCAGGCCTACAAGCCGAACAAGGCCGACTGGCTCGACGGCCGCTGGGCCGGGCTGAAGGCCGCCGCCGCCGAGGACGACCCGCGCCGCGGCGTGACCGGCGTTGGCCTTGACGAGCTGCACATGATCGGCGAGCGCATCACCACCGTGCCGGAGGGCTTCCACGTCCACCGCACCATCCAGCGCTTCCTCGACGCCCGCCGCAAGGCGATCCTCGACGACGGCGCCGGCATCGACTGGTCGACGGCGGAAGCGCTCGCCTTCTCCTCGCTGCTGCTCGACGGCCACCCCGTCCGCCTGTCCGGCCAGGACAGCGAGCGCGGCACCTTCTCGCAGCGCCATTCGGTGCTGATCGACCAGGAGACCGAGGAGCGCCACACCCCGTTCAACCATGTGCGGGAGGGGCAGGCCCATTACGAGGTCATCAATTCGATGCTCTCGGAAGAAGCCGTGCTCGGCTTCGAGTATGGCTATTCGCTCTCCGAGCCGAACGCGCTGACCATGTGGGAAGCCCAGTTCGGCGACTTCGCCAATGGCGCGCAGGTGATCTTCGACCAGTTCCTCTCTTCCGGCGAGCGCAAGTGGCTGCGCATGTCCGGCCTGGTCTGCCTGCTGCCGCATGGCTATGAGGGCCAGGGGCCGGAGCATTCCTCCGCCCGTCTGGAGCGCTATCTGCAGATGTGCGCCGAGGACAACATGCAGGTCGCCAACCTGACGACGCCGGCGAACTATTTCCACGCCCTGCGCCGCCAGCTCAAGCGCGACTTCCGCAAGCCGCTGATCCTGATGACGCCGAAGAGCCTGCTGCGCCACAAGCGCGCCGTCTCGACGCTGGCGGAGTTCGGGCCGCAGACCACCTTCCACCGCGTGCTGTGGGACGATGCCGACCGCAACTTCGCCGCCAACCTGCCGGCCGAGGCGGTGACGCTGAAGCCGGACAGCGAGATTCGCCGCGTCGTGCTGTGCTCGGGCAAGGTCTATTACGACCTCTATGAGGAGCGCGAGCGCCGGGGGCTGGACGACATCTACCTGATGCGCGTCGAGCAGCTCTTCCCCTTCCCGCTCAAGACGCTGGCGCAGGAGATCGGCCGCTTCAAGCAGGCGGAGATCGTCTGGTGCCAGGAGGAGCCGAAGAACCAGGGCGCCTGGGCCTTCGTCCAGCCCTATCTCGAATGGGTGCTGGAACAGGCCGGCTCCGCCTCCTCGCGGCCGCGCTACACCGGCCGCCCGGCCTCTGCCGCCACGGCGACGGGGCTGATGTCCAAGCATCTCGCGCAGCTCAAGGCGTTCCTGCAGGACGCCCTGGGCTGAGCATCGCGACTATCCGCAAGACCTGAGTTCGCAAGAGCTAAGTCCGCAAGACCCGAGGGAGTGCCGGCCCCGCAGCCGGCAAACGGTGAGGAAGAACGAGCATGGCCACCGAGATCCGCGTTCCGACGCTGGGCGAATCGGTCACCGAGGCAACCATCGGCAAGTGGTTCAAGAAGGCCGGCGACACCGTCGTCGCCGATGAGCCCATTGTCGAGCTGGAGACCGACAAGGTCACGATCGAGGTGCCCGCGCCCTCGGCCGGCGTGCTCTCCGAGATCATCGCCAAGGACGGCGAAACGGTCGGCGTCGGCGCGCTGCTCGGCTCCATCGGCGAAGGCTCCGGCGCGGCCAAGGCGGCGCCTGCCGCCGCTCCCCCCAAGGCCGAAGCCCCTAAGGAAGCGCCGAAGGCCGAGGCCCCCAAGGCTGAAGCCCCGGCCCCGGCCGCTGCCGCGTCTTCCGGCGCCAACGGCCCGGCGGTCGCCAAGCTGGCGGCCGAGAGCGGTCTCAACCCCGCCATGCTCGCCGGCACCGGCAAGGATGCGCGCGTGACCAAGGGCGACATGCTCGCCGCGCTGGCCACCGCGCCGGCACCCGCCGCCGCCCGCGCCCCGGCGCTGGCCCGCGCCCCCTCGGCGCCTGATGACGCCTCGCGCGAAGAGCGCGTGAAGATGACCAAGCTGCGCCAGACCATTGCCCGCCGTCTGAAGGACGCGCAGGACACGGCGGCGATGCTCACCACCTTCAACGATGTCGACATGTCGGCGGTGATGAACCTGCGCGCCCAGTACAAGGACGTGTTCGAGAAGAAGCACGGCGTGAAGCTGGGCTTCATGGGCTTCTTCACCAAGGCGGTGATCCAGGCCCTCAAGGACGTGCCTGAGGTGAACGCCGAGATCGACGGCACCGACCTCGTCTACAAGAACTATTACCACATCGGCATCGCGGTCGGCACCGACAAGGGCCTGGTGGTCCCGGTGGTGCGCGACGCCGACCAGCTCTCGGTCGCCGGCATCGAGAAGGCCATTGCCGGCCTCGGCCGCAAGGCGCGCGACGGCAAGCTCGGCATCGAGGACATGCAGGGCGGCACCTTCACCCTGACCAATGGCGGCATCTATGGCTCGCTGATGTCGACCCCGATCCTCAACGCGCCGCAGTCCGGCATTCTCGGCATGCACCGCATCGAGGAACGCCCGGTGGTGGTGAAGGGCCAGATCGTCGCCCGCCCGATGATGTATCTGGCGCTGAGCTACGACCACCGCATCGTCGACGGCAAGGGCGCCGTCACCTTCCTCGTCCGCGTGAAGGAAGCGCTGGAAGACCCGACCCGGCTCGTGCTGGATCTGTGAGCGGCCGGGGCGACTGACAATGCCTGTTGTGGCGGTGGTCGATGGCGTCAGGATCAAGGTCTACGCCAACGATCACCCGCCACCTCACTTTCATGCCGAGTTTGCCGAACACCGGGCCGTCATTCACATTCGGACCCTGCAGGTCGCGAAGGGCAGCCTGCCGGAAGCCAAGCGGCGCACGGTGATCGACTGGGCCGCCTCCCGTCAGGCGGCACTTCTGGAAGCCTATCTCCGTGCGATTGCCAAGCAGTCTGTGAGGCCGTTGGAATGAGCGAACTTCCCCGCATCGTCTCGGTGGCGCCGGTCATCTATGGCGTCCTCAAGCTCGTTTTCACCGACGGCTTTGAAGGCGTTGTCGATGTGCGGCCGCTTATCGCCGATGGCGAGGTCTTCGACTATCTGCGTCGCGACCCCGCCCATTTCGACCTCGTGGCGCTAGGTGACTACGGCCATTACGTCTTCTGGACCGACGATACCGGCTACGAGATCGACCTTGGCGCCGATGGCCTGCGCCGCGATTGCGAGCGCCAGGCCGAAGTCCACCGCCTGATGGCAAGCTGAACTCCGAAGGAACGTCTCCCCATGTCCTACGATCTCGTCGTCATCGGCACCGGCCCCGGCGGCTATGTCTGCGCCATTCGCGCCGCCCAGCTCGGGCTCAAGGTCGCGGTGGTCGAGAAGCGCGCCACCTTCGGCGGCACCTGCCTGAACATTGGCTGCATCCCCTCCAAGGCGCTGCTGCACGCCTCGCACCGCTTCGAGGAAGCCGGGCACAGCTTCGCCAAGATGGGCATCAAGGTCAGCGCGCCGGAGCTCGACCACGCGGCCCTGCTCGGCTTCAAGGACCAGGCGGTGGAAGGCAACACCAAGGGCGTCGCCTTCCTGATGAAGAAGAACAAGATCGACACCTTCCACGGCACGGCGAGCATCCCTGCCCCGGGCAAGGTCGATATCGCCATGGCCGACGGTTCGCAGCAGACGCTGGAAGCCAAGGCCATCGTCATCGCCACCGGCTCGGATGTGGCCAAGCTGCCGGGCATCGCCATCGACGAGACCCGCATCGTCTCCTCGACCGGCGCCATCGCGCTGGACAAGGTGCCGGGCAAGCTGCTCGTCGTCGGCGCCGGCGTCATCGGGCTGGAGCTCGGCAGCGTGTGGCGGCGGCTGGGGGCTGAGGTCACGGTGGTCGAATATCTCGACCGCATCCTGCCGGGCATGGACCTTGATGTGGCCAAGTCCTTCCAGCGCATCCTGGAAAAGCAGGGCATGGCGTTCAAGCTCGGCGCCAAGGTCACCGGCGTCGATTCCTCCGGCGAGACACTGAAGATCTCGGTCGAGCCCGCCGCCGGCGGCGAGGGTGAGACGCTGGAGGCCGATGTGGTGCTCGTCGCCATCGGCCGCGTCGCCTACACCGAAGGGCTGGGGCTGGAGGCGCTGGGCGTCGAGACCGACGCACGCGGCCGCGTCGTCACCGATCATTATTACCGCACCAGCGTGCCCGGCATCTTCGCCATTGGCGACGCCATTGCCGGCCCGATGCTGGCGCACAAGGCCGAGGATGAGGGCGTGGCGCTGGCCGAGCTGCTCGCCGGCCAGGCCGGCCATGTCAATTACGAGGTCATCCCCTCGGTGGTCTACACCTTCCCGGAGGTGGCCTCGGTCGGCAAGACCGAGGAAGAGCTGAAGCAGGCCGGCATCGCCTACAAGGTCGGCAAGTTCCCCTTCCTCGCCAATGGCCGCGCCAAGGCCAATGACGAGACCGACGGCTTCGTGAAGTTCCTCGCCGACGCCACCACCGACCGCGTGCTCGGCGCCCACATCATCGGCTCGGAAGCCGGCGAGCTGATCCATGAATGCGCGGTGCTGATGGAGTTCGGCGGCTCGTCCGAGGACCTCGCCCGCACCTGCCACGCCCACCCCACCCGCTCCGAGGCAGTGCGGGAAGCGGCGCTGGCGGTGGAAAAGCGCGCCCTGCACATGTGAGCCACGCGGCTTTTCCGGCCGCGTCGTCCGCGCAGAAAAACGGCCCGGAAGTCACCTTCCGGGCCGGTCTGTATCGAGGGGGAAGACGAGGGCCGGTCAGGAACCCTTCACATCGGTCTGGGTAGACTTGGCCGCCTTGAACGGGCAGTCGCCAGCGAAGGCGGTTCCGGCGACGGCGGTGGTCAAGGCAAGCGCGCACAGAGCGGTCACGAGACGCTTCATCGATTGGTCTCCTCTGGTCGGGGTCCAATAGCGGGAAGTGTTACCCAGCTTCCCTTAGGTGAAAAGCCCCCTCCGGTCCCCCGGCACCGTCCAGCCGCCTTTTCGCCGCGCGATCACGCATCCGTGTAGGTCACAGCCTCGATCTTCCAGTCCTCCGGGTCGAGCAGGAAGGCGGCGTGGCAGGAAGGCGGCGTGGCAGGAAGGCCGCATGGCGGCCCCGGCCCTTCGGCGTCATCCCCGCCTCATGTGCGGGTGGCGCGCGGATGCGCCGCCTTCCACGCCGCCATCAGCGTCTGCGTGTCGACAGCGGCGTAGATCTGCGTGGTGGAGAGCGAGGCGTGGCCGAGCAGTTCCTGGATCGAGCGCAGGTCGCCGCCGCGTCCCAGGAGATGGGTGGCGAAGGAATGGCGCAGCGCGTGCGGGGTGGCGCTGTCGGGCAGGCCGAGCGCGCCGCGCATGCGCTGCACCGCCAGCTGCACCACGCGGGGCGAGAGCGGCCCGCCCTTGGCGCCGCGAAACAGCGCGCCAGTGGGCTCCAGGTCATAGGGGCAGGCGCGGGCATAGGCATCCACCGCCTCAAGGACCTGCGCCAGCACCGGCACCATGCGGGTCTTGCCGCCCTTGCCGTGGACCAGAATCTGGTCGCCGCGCCCCGGCTCCGGCATATCGCGGCGCATCAGCCCCAGCGCCTCGGAAATGCGCAGGCCCGAACCATAGAGCAGCGCCAGCACCGCCGCGTCGCGGGCCAGCACCCAGGGCTCGCGACTCTCTCCCGCCCGCGTCGCGGGATCGGCAAGGGCGCGCGCATCGGCCATGGTCAGCGGGCGCGGCAAGGTGCGGGGAACGCGCGGCCCGCGCACGGCGGTCAGCGCCCCCACCTTGCCCAGCCCCTCGCGCTCGAGATGCCGGCCGAAGGAGCGGGCGGCGGCGAGAAAGCGCATCTGCGTGCGCGCCTCGATGCCCTCGGCCCGGCGGGCGGCGATCACGGCGCGCACGTCGCGCGGCTGCATCTGCGCCAGGTCGGCCATGTCGGGGGCGTGGCCGAGCTGGCGCGCCAGCACGCCGAGAAAGGTGGCGACATCGCGGGCATAGGCCTCGCGGGTCTTGGGCGAGAGCCGGCGCTCATGGCCGAGCCGCCCGAGCCAGCCTGTGAGCGCCGCCGCCACATCGGGCGCCGCCCCGGCCAGCAGCCCGCGCTCGGCCCGCTCCGCCTTCTGTGCGTCCGTGCTCGCCATGGATCGCCTCCGCTTTCTCCGCCGGTCCGTTGTAGCGGCACAGCCGTTAAAAAACGCCGCTCCTGATGCCGTTCGCCCACTGACGTTACGGCAGCAACACCTCTATCCTCCTCGCGCCGAACGCTCGATCCGCTCCCCGAGAACCTTGGAAGTGGCCGCCTGTTCAACGATCTGGCGGCATGCTAGCTAATTCTACTCTCTCAGCTAATTACATCGACTTCCAATCGAGAAATTCTCTGGAAATGGGTATGGCGTACTCGGATTATATCGATTGGAAAGGCTGGGAGGAGGGCGCATTCGGCGCTTGCGATGCCTACAGCCAAGCATATTTCGACGACGAGATCGGGCCTTTTCTTAGGAAAATCTCAACAACGCCGCCATGCCTGGTTGAAATCGGCTTCGGCAATGGGTCGCTCCTGGGGTGGTGCCGGGGCCGCGGCATCGATGTCGTCGGAAGCGAGATTCAGGCCGCGCTGCAGCAACGGGCACGCCGTGCCGGCTTCCCCGTGGTCGACGACCTCTCGGAAATTGCGGCGGAGACGGCCGATGTCGTCGTCGCTTTCGATGTCTTCGAGCATGTTCCCTTCGATGATCTGGTGGCTCTCTGCCGCGAGATCCATCGGATCCTGAAGCCGGAAGGGCATCTGATCGCCCGGTTTCCGAACGGCGACAGCCCCTTCTCGATGGTCTTCCAGAATGGCGATCCCACCCATGTGCATGCGCTCGGGGTGTTCAAGCTGCGCCGCCTCATGTCGGCGGCCGGCCTTCGGCTGGAGGTTCTGAAAGCCCCGTGCGAGCGCCGCCTCAGCCTCAAGGGCAGGCTGTTCCTGCCGGTGCGGCGCCTGATGCGCGCCATGTTCAGCACCTTTGTGCGCTACGCCTTTCTCGAAGGCGACACGCCGACAACCTTCACCATGAACTATGTGCTCGTCGCCAGCAGGCCGGCGGTCCCTTCCTAGGGTCCATCGGTTGAAAGCCGGTTCGCCGGACACGCTCCAGCTTTTGGCGTTGCGCATTTTCGTCACGCGAACCGAAAACCCGCCTCGCTCGAACAGGCCCTTGCTGCCGGCCCCACGCGGCGCCGGCTCGATCGGCCCGGCACGCCGCGCCGCGATGCGCTATGAAGACCCTCGCCATGGTTGCCCCCGCCGATTCCCCCTCCCTGTTCCCCTCGTCCGCGCGCGTGGTCGATGTGCTGCTGCCGCTCGCCATCGGCTCGGCCTATTCCTACCGCGTGCCTGATGGCATGGAGGTGGCGGTGGGCGATATCGTCGTGGTGCCGCTCGGCACCCGCACCATGCTCGGCTGCGTCTGGCCGCGCCCATCCGACGCCCGGACCGCTGAGCCCAAGCCGGTCGATCCCGCCAAGCTGAAGGCGATTCAGCGCCGCTACGATGTGGCGCCGCTGAACGCGGCGATGATCGCCTTCATCGAATGGATCGCCGACTACACCGTCACCCCGCCCGGCATGGTGCTGCGCCTGGCTTTGCGCCATGACGAGAGCGCCGGCATCACCCGCGAGCGCATCGGCGTCCGGCTCACCGATCACCGGCCCGAGCGCCGCACCAAGGCGCGCGACAAAGTCATCGCCGCGCTGGAAGACGGGTTTGTGCGCGCCAAGAGCGAGGCGGCGCGGGAGGCCGGGGTGTCCCCTTCCGTGGTCGACGGGCTGGTCGATGACGGCGTGCTGGAGACGGTGGTGCTGCCGCCCGAACCCGCCGCCGAGACGCCGGACCCCGACCATGCCGTGCCGGAGCTGCTGCCGGCGCAGGCCCACGCCGCCGCGCAGCTGGTGGCCTCGGTCAAGGCGCGCGCCTTCCAGCCCTTCCTGGTCGATGGCGTCACCGGCTCGGGCAAGACCGAGGCCTATTTCGAGGCGGTGGCGGAAGCGATGCGGCAGGGGCGGCAGACGCTGATCCTGATGCCGGAAATCGCCCTGACCCAGGCCTTTCTCGACCGTTTCGCCCGTCGCTTCGGCGTGCGGCCGGCGGAGTGGCATTCGGCCGTATCGACCAAGCGGCGCGGGCGGATCTTTCGCGGCGTCGCCTCCGGCGAGGTGTCGGTGGTCGCCGGTGCCCGCTCGGCGCTGTTCCTGCCGTTCCGCGACCTTGGCCTGATCCTGGTCGATGAAGAGCACGACAACGCCTACAAGCAGGAGGACGGCGTCCACTACCACGCCCGCGACATGGCGGTGGTGCGGGCCCGGCTGGAGGGGGCGACCATCGCCCTCGTCTCCGCCACCCCCTCGATCGAGACGGAAGTGAACGCCCGGCGCGGGCGCTACGTCAGGCTCGCTCTGCCCGAGCGCTTCGCCGGAACCAAGGTGCCCCGGCTGGAGCCGATCGACCTGCGCCGCGAGGGCCCGCCGCGCGGCCAGTGGATCGCCCCGCGCCTGGCGCAGGAAATGGCCCGCACCGTCGAGGCCGGCGGGCAGGCGCTTTTGTTCCTCAACCGGCGCGGCTATGCCCCGCTCACCCTCTGCCGCGCCTGCGGCCACCGCATCAAATGCCCCTCCTGCTCCTCCTGGCTGGTCGAGCACCGCTTCCGCCGCCGGCTGGAGTGCCACCAGTGCGGCTACGCCATGCCGGTGCCGAATGAGTGCCCGAACTGCCATGAGCCCAACGCGCTCATTCCCTGCGGCCCCGGCGTCGAGCGGCTGCATGAGGAGGCGGCGAAGCTGTTCCCGCAGGCCCGGCTGCAGGTGCTCTCCAGCGATCTCGCCGGCGGGGTGGAGCGGCTGCGCGCCGAGCTGAAGGCGATCGAGGATGGCGAGGTCGACATCATCATCGGCACCCAGCTCGTCGCCAAGGGGCACAATTTCCCCGGCCTCGCCATGGTCGGCGTCATCGATGCCGATGTCGGGCTGGGGCACGGTGATCCCCGCGCGGCCGAGCGCACCTTCCAGCTGTTGCACCAGGTCGCCGGCCGCGCCGGCCGGCACGAGGTGGAGGGGCGCGCCTTCCTGCAGACCTATATGCCCGAGCACCCGGTGATGCAGGCGCTGGTGGCGGGCGACCGCGACGCCTTCTATGACCGCGAGATCGCCATCCGCGAGGAAGCGCATCTGCCGCCCTTCGCCCGCTTCTGCGCCCTCATCGTTTCCGGCACCGATTCCCACGCGGCGCAGGCCCATGCCCGCGCGCTGGCGGCCTGCTCGCCTTTCACCGACAAGGTGCGCGTGCTGGGCCCGGCCGAGGCGCCGCTGGCGCTGATCCGCGGCCGCCACCGCTTCCGCCTGCTCGCCCGCTGCGAGCGCAGCTTCGACCTCTCCGCCTATGTCCGCGCCTGGATGGCCGGCGCGCCGCGCGCCACCGGCAGCCTCAAGGTCGAGATCGACATCGACCCGCAGAGCTTCGTGTGATGCCGGGGAGGTGAAGAGTCCCGTGCAAAGCCTCGCCGCCCGCCGCACTGCGTCATGACAATGCGTCACAGTCCTGCTTCTCTATCAAGCGGTAGCATTTGCCGGCAGTGGAGCGTGCAGCATCATGATGAGTCTTCCGTTTTTCGGCTTCTGTGTCGCTTTGGCCTTCGCCTGGGTCGGCCAACGCGCTCTGGCGTTCGCCGCCTGCCTCGTCTCGATCGCCGTGCTGCTGACCCTGTTCAAGCTGCACGTCACCTCCGCGCTCGACATCGTGCTGTGAGGGAAGCGCCATGAACCCGAACAACCTGAACCCGAACACCCTGAACCCGAACACCTCCCCCGGCTTCCTCACCCCGGAGCTCTCGCGCCAGCTTAACGCGCTCGGCCTCCTCGCCATCGGCGCGGTGCTGCTGGTCGCCTTCTACGACCAGTTCGTCGGCGGCGAGCTGCCCTGCCCGCTCTGCATCCTGCAGCGCGCCGGCTTTGTCGGCGTCGGCGCCGGGCTGGCGCTGAACCTGAAATTCGGCCCGCGCCCGAGCCACTACGCCCTCGCCATTCTCTCCGCCATGGCCGGCGGCGCGGTCGCCGCCCGGCAGGTGCTGCTGCACATCGTGCCCGGCACCGGCACCTTCGGCGCGCCGTTTCTCGGCATGCATTTCTACAGCTGGGCGCTGCTGCTGTTCATCGTCATCATTGCCGGCTGCGCGCTGCTGCTGCTGTTCGACCGGCAGTTCGCTCCCGCCACGCGCGTCCACACCCTCGGTGGGCTGACGCTGGTCGCCTTCGGGCTGATCGCGCTGCTGGCGCTGGGCAATGGCGTCTCCACCGTGCTGGAATGCGCCGGCGGCCTGTGCCCGGATGATCCGGTGGGCTATCTGCTGATTGACGGCGAGCCGCCCGCGCCGGCCCCGGCCCCGGCGCCCTGAGCGGGGCGCCAGACGCCGCGCGGGCCGAATTCCATCCGCACCATTGACGGCGGCGCGCGCGGCGCCTAGCTTCCCGGCCATGATGATCGCTTCGATCGAGACAGCGCGGTTTTGCGCGGGACGGCGAATTCGCCGCCCGGCCGACAGGTTCGGCCGGGTTTCCTGAACGCACGCCCTTTCGATTCCTCGTCATCATCGGACGCTCCCATGACTGCCGGTCTTTGCCGCCACCGCCTCGTCGTCGAGGCGGATGCCCATCCCAATCTCATGCTCCGCCTGCTGGAGCCCTTCGCCATCCATGACGTGCAGCCCACCCGCATCCGGCTGGACGGGCCGGCCGATGGCAAGATCGACCCCGCCCATCTCGGCACGATGCGGGCGGAGATCGCCTTCGTCGCCGGCCCCGACATCGCCGAGCGGCTCTGGGCGCGGATCGACGTGATGGTGCCGGTGCGCACCTCGCATCTCGTGTCGAGCGCCTCGGGCGAGATCGCGGCCTGAGCGATGCTGGCCCAGCTCGGTGCCATCGCCCTTGTCGTGGCGCCGGTCTTCGGCCTGATCGGCCTCGGCTTTGTCGCCTCGCTGTCCGGCCATCTGCGCGAGCGCGCCGCCGAGGGCCTGTCCGAATATGTGTTCGGGCTGGCGGTGCCGGTGCTGATCTTCAAGACGCTGGCCGAGGCGCAGCTGCCGCAGGAAGGCCAGCCCTGGGGCTACTGGATCGCCTATTTCACCGGCGCCTTCCTGGTCTTCGCCCTCGGCATGCTGGCGGCGAAAAGGCTGTTCGGGCGCGGGCACCTCGAATCGGTGATCCAGGGCTTCACCTCCGGCCAGGCCAACACGGTGTTCGTCGGCGTGCCGCTCATCCTGCAGGCCTTCGGGCCGGAGGGGGCGGTGCCGCTGTTCCTGCTGATCGCCATCCACCTGCCGATCATGATGGTGCTGGCCACCGTGCTGGCGGAAGGCGCGGCGGCCGGCATGTCGCTGGCCAGCCTGCGCAAGCTGGGGCGGATGCTGGCCTTCAACCCGATCCTGCTCGGCATCTATGCCGGCGGCATCGCCAAGCTGGTGGGCTATGTGCCGGGCGGGGTGCTGAAGCAGACGCTGGACATGCTGGCCGCCTCCGCCGTGCCCTGCGCGCTGGTCTCGCTGGGCCTTGCTTTGCACCGCTATCCCATCCGCGGCGATATCGGCCCGGCGGTCCTCATCACCACGCTCAAGCTCGGCGTCCACCCGGCCATCGTCTATGCGCTGACGCGGGTGCTGCCGATGCCGCCGGTCTGGGCGGATGTGGCTGTGGTGTTCGCCGCCATGCCCTGCGGCATCAACGCCTATCTGCTGGCCCAGCGCTACAAGGCCGGCGTCACCGCCTCGGCCAGCGCGGTGTCGCTGTCGACGGCGGCGAGCCTGTTCACCGTGACGATCTGGTTCCTGATCCTCGGCGTGAGCTGAGACGCCGCCCTCAGTTCAGCTTCAGGCAGTTGGCGTAGAAGGTGGTGGTCGCCGGCCAGTCGGAGAACACGCCGATCACGCCGATGTCGCGGCCGAGCACATCGAGCAGCGCCAGCATGTCGCCGTCGCGGTCGATCACCGGCTTGACCGACTGGTAGTAATAGCCGCCGCCGGTGTTGAGCGGGCCGGAGCGCTCCAGCGACCAGCTGATCAGGCCGAGCCCCGCCTTCTTCGCCGCCTCGGCATAGGCGGAGGGCACGATCTTGCCGTCCTTGTGCGTCACCAGCATCCACAGCGGCGGGGCGAGGATCTTCACGCCCTTATCCGCCAGCTCCTGCATGGAAGGCTGCCAGCTCTCGGGCTTCATATTGTCGAAGCCCTTGCTCTCCTCGTCGCGGCCGTCGAGATAGACCGCCTGCGCGCCGAAGGCCGGCTCGGCCTTGAGCCAGTAGAGCACGTCGTCGAGGCGGAAGGACTGGGCATAGACATCGCGCGGGTCGATGCCGGCCGCCTTATACTCGTCGATCATCTGCTGGGCGTAGTGCTCCTGGCTGTAGCTGCCCTCGAAGGGCATGGCGACCTCAGGGGTCTTCAGCTCGGGGGTGAATTTCAGGCCCAGCGACTTCACCAGATCGATGTATTCCTTGTGCGAGACCAGCGTCGCCCGGTTCACATAAAGGTCGGTGCGCCAGCTCGGCGTACCGTCCATATATTCCTGCGCCGTCACCCCGCGCGGGTTGAAGCCGTCCATCTTCGGCCGCAGCGATTTGAACTCGGCCAGCGTCAGGTCGCTGGTGCAGCACTTGGCGCTGGCCTTGCGCCCGGTCGTGGGGTCGGCCGGCTGGAAGCCTTCCGAGCATTTCGCCGCCAGTTCCGGCCGGGCCAGAATGTCCGTCGTGGTGTGCAGGTCGCACTGGGCGTGCCGGCACACCAGTTCGCGATCTTTGGTGAAGGCGACGTCGCATTCGATCACGCCGGCGCCCATGCGCGCGGCGGCGATATAGCCCTCGCGCGTGTGCTCGGGAAATTGCAGCGGCGCGCCGCGATGGGCGATGGAAAAGTTCTTCGCCGTGAACGGGCCCTTGCACTGGGCCAGCTGCTCCTTCAGCGCCCCGTCCTTCATCTCGCCGACGAGATAGAACGGGCGCGGACCGATCTCGATGCTGCTGATTTCCGCCGCTGCCGGGGCGACGAGCGCCAGGGCGAACAGCGCTGCGGACAAGGGTCGGAGGGCGGCACGCAAAGCGTGGAACATCATCACGAAGCTCTCCTGTCGGCTCGGGCGGTGCCCCTTGGCTATTCCCCGCCGGTGACAGCGGTTTGACGCGGCGCCGGCTACACCGAGGGTTCGACGGCCACCTGCGGCCAGCGCACCAGCGCCTCATGCCCGGCGGGCGTGAGTTCATAGACGCCGCGCTCGGTGCGGGCGAACCAGCCATAGACATTGTCGCGCAGGATTTTTCCCGCATCCGGCGCGCGGGGACGCAGATCGCGCGGGCGTGCCGGCCCCGCCGCCAGCACGGCGGCGCAGGCCAGCGCCTGCTGGCGATAGGCGGTCATCACAGGCACCCGCGAGCCCCCGCCCACGGCCGGGTCGCCCTGCCGCCGCCTGTGCTCGGACACCAGGCGCGAGCGCCGGCGCGGGTCCTTGCGCGGCATTGGCGCGTCCGGGGCGACGAGGATCGTCACCGCGCCGTCGGGCAACACCAGCAGCATGCCGAAGCCGAGCCGGCGGCAGAGATTGCGGAAGCGCGCATCGCTCTCGCGGCCGCCGCCGCGCAGCGAGGCCCGTGCCGCCAGCCACACCTCGTCGCCGGCGCCGGCGCGGTGCACCGCCTGCAGCACCAGTTCCAGATTGAAGCTGAGCTTCAGTTCGCCGATCACCACAATAGGCGTCTCGTCATCCGAGAGCGCCACCAGGTCGCAGCCGCCGATCTCCCCCTTCACGGTGAAGCCGCGTTGTTCCAGAAAGCGCTTGATCGGCAAATAGAGCGAGGTCTCCAGGGTCGGTCCTCCGGGCTTGCACTCAGGGACGGCGCGGCGGGCGCGGCGCCGCCGCAGCACCGCCCGCGCGCTTTTCGGCCAGCCAGATCACATGTCGCGCACCGCTTTTGCCATGGGCGCGCACCCGCGCCTCCTCCACCGCAAAGCCCGCCCGGCGCAGGCGGGTGGTGAAACCGCTATCGGGCGCCGAGGACCACACCGCCAGCACCCCGCCCGGCCGCAGCGCCGCCCATGCCGCGCCCAGCCCGGCGGGGCTGTAGAGCCCGTCATTGGCCGCCCGCGTCAGCCCGCCCGGGCCATTGTCGACATCGAGCAGGATGGCGTCATAGGCGCCCCGGCCCTTGCCGATCAGGCCGGCGACATCGCCTTCCTGAACGGTGACGCGGGGATCATCGAGGCTGTCGCCAAAAATCTCCGCCATCGGCCCGCGCGCCCAGGCGATCACCGCCGGCACCAGCTCCGCCACCACGATCTTCGCCTCGGGCCCCACCTCGCCCAGCGCCGCGCGCAGGGTGAAGCCCATGCCGAGCCCGCCGATCAGCAGCACCGGCGCCGGCCGCGCGCCAAGCCGGGCGCAGACCAGCGTCGCCAGCGCCTGCTCCGAGCCGCTGAGGCGGCTGTTCATCAGCTCGGTCGCCCCGGCCATGATGGAGAATTCCGCGCCCCGCCGCTTGAGGCGCAGCTCGCCGCCCTCAGGCACTTGGGCGGTGTCGAGCAGGGTCCAGGGAATCATAAGGGCGTCTCGGTGCGCGGCATCCCCCGAGGTAGCGCCGAACCGGGCCCCCGGGCAAGACGCGCGCCGACACCGCCTTTCGCCGTGCCGCTCAGATCAGCGGCGGGATGGACGGGTTGATCGGCACCTCGAACACGGTCGGCCCGGTGGCGTTGAACGCCGCCGCCACCCGCTGCTTCAGCACGCCGAGATCGCTGATCCGCTCAGCGGCGCAGCCAAAGCCCTTGGCGAGGCTGACGAGATCGAGGCCGGGAATGTCCAGCCCCGGCACGCCTGGCGTCTGCTCCAGCACGGCGAAGGATTTCAGGATGCCATATTCGCCATTGCGCAGCGCCAGGATCACCAGCGGCAGCCCGCTCTGCGCCGCCGTCCACAGCGCCTGCAGCGAATATTGGAACGAGCCGTCGCCGATGATCAGCATGACAGGCCGGTTGCGCCCGGTGTCGCGCTCGCCCAGCGCGATGCCGACCGAGGCCGGCAGGTTCCAGCCGAGCCCGCCGCTGGCGAAGGTGAAGAAGGTCGCCGGCTCGGTGATCGGCCAGTGCGTGTGCAGGTCCGCAAGGTTGGAGGGCGATTCCTCCACCAGCACCGTGTGCGGCAGCCGCACCTGCGCCAGCGCCGCGAACACCTCAGCGGCGGTCGGCACCTCGCCCGCATGTACCGGCGCCTCGGATGCCGGATGCGGCGCCATCCGGTGCGCCAGTTTTTCGCGGACGCGGTTGCCCGTTCCGCGCGGCGACACCAGCCCGGCCAGCCCGCGCGTCGCCAGCACCGCATCGCCCACCAGGCTGTCGCCGACAGGCGCGCGCGCCGTCTCCGCCGGATCGTCGCTGATATGAAGCAGCCGCAGCCCGTCGGGCAGGTAGTCGCCGGCGACATAGGGGTAATAGCGGAACACCGGCGCGCCGATGACGAGGGCGACATCGTGCCCCTTCAGTTTCTCGGACAGGGGGCCGATGGCGAAGGGCAGCCCGCCGGCATAGAGCGGGTGATCCTCCGGGAACGGGCAGCGCTCGCTCGCCGGCGCCGCGAACACGGTGGCGTCGAGCGCCTCCGCCAGCGCGATCGCGTCCGGCCAGCCGGCGCCCCGGTCGATCGCCGCGCCGAAAATCAGCGCCGGGCTGGTGGCGCCGGACAGGATCTCGGCGAATTCCTTCAGCCGGTCCGGGTCGGGCGCGCTGCGCTGGCTCACGCTGCGCACCACCGCCCGGCCTTCCAGCGGTTTGTCCCAATCGTCGAGCGGCAGCGAGAGGAACACCGGCCCGGCCGGCGCCTGCAGCGCGGTGGCATAGGCGCGCATGAAGGCGGCGGGCACGTCTTCCGGCCGCGCCGGCTCATAGGCCCATTTCACCCAGGGGCGCGGCAGCTGCGTCGCGTCGACATTGGTCAGCCACGGCTCCATCAGCAGCATTTCGCGCGTCTGCTGGCCGGCGGTAACGATGAGCGGCGTCTTGTTGAGCGCGGCGGTGATGAGGTTGCCCATCGCATTGCCGAGCCCGGCGGCGGTGTGGACATTGACGATCGCCGGCTTGCCGGTCGCCTGCGCGTAGCCATCGGCGATGGCGATGGCGGAGGCTTCCTGCAAGGCGAGGTGATAGGTGAAATCGGCCGGGAAATCCTTGAGGAAGGTCTCCTCGGTCGAGCCCGGATTGCCGAAGAAGGTCGTCAGTCCCAGCTCACGCAGAAGGTCATATGTGACCGAACGCACGGTTGAACCCGTCATCTTGTCCCCCACCCCGGCCCCCGCAGGCCGCGCGTCGCATTGCCCCCGCGCGATCCCCATGTCGCGGCGCCGGGCGGTCAAAGCTTCCCGATTACGGTAGGGAACTCAACCCCGTTCGTTGGCGCGCGAGCGACGGATCAGGCAAAGATCCGCCCTTCCGCCATCCCGCTACCGCGGCTCCTCCAGCGCCCGGCGCCGCACCTCGTCGGGCGTCACACCCTGCGCCCGCAGCGCGTCGAGGCCCTGCGAGCCGATGGATTTGGAGAGCTTGCGCCCTTCCGCGTCGAGCAGCAGCGAATGGTGGGTGTAGAGCGGCGCCGGCAGGCCCAGCAGCACCTGCAGCACACGGTGCACCGAGGTCGCCGCCTTGAGGTCCGCCCCGCGCACCACATGGGTGATGCCCTGCAGCGCGTCGTCCACCACCACGGCGAGGTGATAGGCGGTCGGCACGTCCTTGCGGGCGAGGATCACGTCGCCCCAGGCCAGCGGGTCGGCGGCGACGCGGCGGGCCGTGCCGCCGGCCGCCTCCCTTTCCTGCCAGCCGAGTGGCCCGGCCACCGCCACCGCCATCTCCACCGCCCGCGCCATGTCGAGCCGCAGCGCATAAGGCTCCCCCGCCGCGACACGGCGCGCCCGCTCGGCCGCGCTCATGGCACTGCGGGGAAACGGAAACAGCGGCGCCCCGTCCGGGTCGCGCGGCCAGTCGGGCCGCGCCGCCACCGCGCGGCGGATATCGCCCCGGCTCTCGAAGCTGGGATAGACCAGCCCGAGCGCGTCAAGCCGGGCGAGCGCCGATGCATAGTCGGCGAAATGTTCGGATTGCCGGCGCACCGGCCGCTCCCACTCCAGCCCCAGCCAAGCGAGGTCGGTGTAGAGCGCGGCCTCGAATTCCGGCCGGCAGCGCTCAATGTCGATATCCTCGATCCGCAGCAGGAGCCGCCCGCCACATTCCCGCGCCAGCGTGTCGTTCAGCAGCGCCGAGCGGGCATGGCCGAGATGCAGCCGCCCATTCGGGCTGGGGGCGAAGCGGAAGGCGGGGCGCGGCACGGCGTCAGCGCGCCGCGACCACCGCGACACCCGCGCCCACCATCACGCCGCCGGCGGTGCGGTTGACCCGGCGCACCACGGCCGGGGTGCGCAGCAGCCGGCGCGCGCGCCCGGCGAGCAGGACATGGCCGCCCACCACCACCACCTCCACGGCGAGAATGACGGCGGCAAGGCTCGCCAGCTGGCCGAGCGTCAGCGAGGGGCCCACCACATTCGGCAGCAGCGCCAGATAGAACAGCGGCATCTTCGGATTGCCGAGATTGAGCGCGAGGCCGGTCGCAAAATCCGGCAGCAGCCCGCGCCGCCCGGTCCCAGGCGCCAGCGCCGGCACCACAGGCACGGCGGTCCACAGCCGCACGCCCATCCAGATCAGCCAGGCCGCGCCGGCATAGCGCAGCGCCGTCATCAGCCACCCCATCTCCTGCGCCAGCAGCGAGAGGCCGCAGGCGGCAAGGGCAAGGAAAACGAGAACCCCGGCGACGGTGCCGGCACCATAGGCAAGCCCGGCGCTCGCGCCATGCGAGAGGGTGCGCGCGACGATGGTCATATTGTCAGGGCCGGGGCTGGCGGCGAAGACGAAGAAGGCCGCCGCGAAGGCGAGCAGCGTCGAGACATCCATGGTCATCTTCCCCCGGCGCAGCGGCGCGCCGGAAGCCGAGGATAGAAGCTCCGCCGCCCGGCGTTAAGCTCAGAACTGGCGCGCCACCATCATCTTCTTGATCTCGGCGATCGCCTTGGCCGGGTTCAGCCCCTTCGGGCAGGCCTTGGCGCAGTTCATGATGGTGTGGCAGCGATAGAGCCGGAACGGGTCTTCGAGATCGTCCAGCCGGTCGCCGGTGGCCTCATCGCGGCTGTCGATCAGCCAGCGATAGGCCTGCAGCAGCGCGGCCGGGCCGAGATAGCGGTCGCCATTCCACCAATAGCTCG
>JAESFV010000233.1_pt1 | contig 56239 bp, 38 predicted proteins | sample 9269471 | NCBI WGS metagenome assembly JAESFV01 (sample SAMN14502647, study PRJNA617108) | algae metagenome | isolation source: Symplocastrum torsivum CPER-KK1 and co-occurring heterotrophs from... | place: USA: Central Plains Experimental Range, Colorado | collected 2001-01-01
CAAAACCCGTATTCTTGAATTTATTGACTATTTCAATCGTACTATGGCAAAACCCTTTAAGTGGACTTACAAGGGTAAGGCTTTGGCGGCATAATGGCAGGTAGACTTCCGCCGAAGTCTACTAGAGTTTCCCCGTCCTTATTGCTAAACTCCACCTCATAGGTACCACCTGGATAACATTCCACGATCGCACCCTGGACTCCTGAGCGGAGGTTATACTCAGGCAAGTCTACAAGCAATTCAATTACATCAAATAGTTCTGGCTCAGTCATTGTTGCTTTTGATTCTACTTGCTTTCTTTGTTCAGCGAAGATAGCTTCATCCGTCGAGCCTCACGAGAAATTGGTACTAACGCTGGGGCTTTAGTTTGAGCTGAGCTAACTTTCGAGCTTTCAACCACTTTAGAGAGTTGTGCGATCGCAGGTGCCTCAAATACACTCCGCAAAGGCAACTCTACCCCAAATGCATCGCGCACTCTGGATACAAGCTGAGTCGCCAGTAAGGAATGACCACCTAATTCAAAGAAATTGTCATGGATACCCACCCGCTTGAGTCCCAAAACCTCAGCAAAAATTTTCACCAATACTTCCTCAACGGGTGTCCGAGGCGCAACGTAACTCCCTGTCAACTCTAGCTTGACTAGTTCAGGTATAGGTAGTGCCCTGTGATCCACTTTGCCATTAGGCGTTAGAGGTAGGGACTCCAGTACAGCAAAAGCTAAGGGCACCATGTACTCAGGTAGCTTTTGGGCTAAATAAATCTGCAATTGGTGCCCCAACTTACGTGCGGCTTTCGCTTGCAAAGGGTTATTGGCATAAGAACGCCACGGACGCGCCCGTTCCTCCTGCTGCACTAAAGGAGATAGGGAGATGGGGCGATGGGGAGATGGGGCGATGAGTTTAGAATTCTCCACCACTCCTTGGTTATTAGCTTGGCAGCGTACAAACGACACATCATAGCGTCCATCAGTACCTGAATCTGACCAGCTAATCTCAACGCTATACGGTAGTTCTTCACCAATTGCCCACCAATCCTCTGGTTCCACTCCCAAATCTTGGAGTTCCTGCAAGGCTTTCTGAAACTGACCTACTGTTTTAAATTCTTCTGCACCCGATAGCCATTCTGCCGTTTTAACTGCTACCATCACCCGTGCATTAGGCACACAAGAAATACTTAGTCTCTCTGGTTGGTTCTCAGCCAACAACTCATGCACCTTTGCTACTGTCAGATTATCTTCACGCCAGTCCAACCATTTTAACTCTCTATTACTCTCCCCTTGGCAAGCCGGAGCTTTAGTGAGGGGGCTGGGGGGGTCAGTTTCAGCTCCAATATGAAGAATCACATTGTAACGAAACTGAGTTAACTCATTGTGATGACGACCCCGCATTAGTTGAATCTCTACGTTGGTAATTTGGGGAAAACGCGGCTTTAATGCACTGAAGAAAGCTGGGTCAATAACTAACTCTGTTTCCTGGAACATTTGTAGTTGTACCCGTTGCTGCAACTGTTCGCGAGTCAGGGAGGGTTCTGCTTGATGCAGTTGCACTAAGGCGTGAAATGGTTGCAACAGGGGGAGGCTACGCACATCTCCAATGAAGATAAAGCCACCAGGGGCTAATGCTTTTACAGATCGCTCTAGCACGCGCACCAGATACTCAATACTGGGGAAATATTGCACAACAGAGTTGAGAATAACCGCATCAAAAGCTTCTGTCTCCACTCCCTCAAAGTCAGTCGCCATTCTTTGGAGCAACTTTACAGGAGGTAATTGTGCCAACTGCTGCTGGATGTAGTTGAGTGATGTCTGCGAAAAGTCCGTTCCCCAGTATTTAGTGCAGTGGGGCGCAATCCGGAACAATAATAGACCTGTACCACAGCCGATTTCTAGCACTCGCTTGGGTTGCAAAGCAAGAATCTGCAAGACTTGGTTGTTTACCCACTCTCGCATCTGCTCTACTGGAATAGGTTGATCAGTGTAGCTGCTATTCCAGCCCACAATATTGAAGGTTGGATCAGAATTAGCCGCAGGTTGGTTGTACGTCTCGTTGTAAAGAATCTGCCATTGCAATACTTGTTCGTCCTGCAATTGCGTTTCTTGCATCGGCTCTTGAATGTCGCTCTCTTGGGCATTCAGCGTGACATAAGCCACTAAGCGTTTTTCACCCGGTACATCCTCACGAGTTATTACTACTGTTTGCAGCACTGCTGGATGCAGACTCAGCACTGATTCGATTTCTCCTAACTCGATACGGTAGCCGCGAATCTTAACTTGCTCATCAAGGCGACCTAAAAATTCAAGATTCCCATCTGGTCGATAACGAACTAAATCACCTGTTTTATAAAGACGTGCTTCTGGGTTATTGCTAAAAGGATTAGGAATGAATTGTTTAGCCGTTAATTCCGGACGGTTTAGATACCCTCGTGCTAGTCCAGCACCAGCAATGTACAACTCACCTGCAACGCCAAGCGGTACAGGTTGTAAATACTTATCCAGAACATAAACTTGAATGTTGGCAATGGGACGACCAATTGCAGGTGCTACCTTAGATTGCTCTTTAGCAGCAACATGACCGGATACTGTAACAACTGTATTCTCAGTTGGTCCATAATTATTCACTACCTGAAAAGGATGGGAAGCTGAGGGATACTGATGTAGTTTGTCTCCTCCTGTTAGTAATAGCCGTAAAGCTGTGTTCTTCGACCAATCTAATAACAAAACTTTTTCTGCTAGAGGTGTTGGTAAAAAGCTAATAGTTATTGATTTTGATACTAGCCAGTCTCGAATTTGCTCAGGAGATCGCCTAATTTCATCATTCGGAAAATAAAGGCTAGCTCCTGCACTCAGGTAAGGCAAAATTTCCCACCCACAAGCGTCAAATGCAACTCCTGCAACTTGTGTAGCACGGTCAAGTGGTGAAACAGCAAACGCTTGTTGATGCCAAAAGATGAGATTTAACAAGGCACGATGTTCAACTTGAACCCCTTTAGGCTTTCCTGTAGTGCCAGAGGTATAGATAACATAAGCTAGGTTATTTGCTGTAAGGTTGCTGGTAGGATTATCTTCGCTCTCTTGGGCAAGAGTCTCCCAATCTTTATCTAAACAGAGTATGTGAGAATTATGCGATCGCAATCGCTCCACCCACTGCTGCTGCGTTAATAAAACTTTTACCTGAGCATCTTCAAGCATAAAGCTCAAGCGTTCGGAGGGATAGCTAGGGTCTAAGGGTAAATAGGCTCCTCCTGCTTTAAGGATGCCCAACATCCCCACGATCATTTCTATAGAACGCTCTACACAAAGTCCGACTAAAACTTCCGTACAAACACCCTGTTTCTGTAAATAATGGGCAAGTTTGTTACTGCGTCTGTTCAACTCCTGATAAGTTAGTTGTTTGTCTTCAAAGACTAATGCGATCGCATCAGGATTCTTCTCTACCTGAGCCTCAAACAACTGATGGATGCACTGTGCTTTGGGATAATCTACCTGAGTGTTGTTCCACTCAACTAACAGTTGATGGCGCTCTGCTTCACTTAATATTGATAAGTCTGCAATCCGTTGTTCTGGGTTTGCAACAATCCCCTCTAGCAGCGTTTGGAAATGCCCTAGCATCCGGGTAATTGTCGTTGCATCGAATAAATCAGTGCTGTACACGACGAAACCGCTAATCCCATCTGCGCTATCTACCCCTGAGCCATTCTTTTGCGTTCTCTCCCACAGATGGAACTCCAAATCAAACCGCGTTGTCCCCGTATCAACAAATTGCAGTGGACTTAGCGTTAGTCCTGGCAATTCTAGCGCCTCCATTGGCGCATTTTGTAGCGCAAACACTACCTGAAATAGAGGATTTTGGTTCAAGTTGCGTTCCGGATGCAGTTCCTCCACCAACTTCTCAAAGGGTAAATCTTGGTGAGCATAGGCTCCTAGTGCTACCTCTCGCACTCGGCTCAAAACGTCCCGAAATGTTGGGTTTCCTGATAAATCGGTACGCAACACCAAGCTATTGACAAAAAAGCCAATTAATCCTTCAATTTCACTACGGTTACGATTGGCGATCGGGGAACCTACCGCGATGTCCTCTTGCTGCGTGTAACGGTGTAGCAAGATTTGGAACGCTGCCAGCAACGTCATGAACAAGGTTACGCCTTCCCCTTGGCTCAAGGCTTCTAATCCCTCGCTCAGGTGCTTCGGTAGTTGCAGAAATTGCGTTGCACCCCGATAGGTTTGATCGGCTGGTTTCGGTTTGTCAGTTGGGAGATTCAGCACGCTAATGCCATCCAACTGCTTTCGCCAGTAAGCTAGCTGCGTTTCTAGCACGTCCCCTTGCAACCACTCACGCTGCCAGTGAGCAAAGTCGGCATACTGAATAGGTAGTGAGGGGAGAGGGGAGGGCTTCTCGTTGTTGATAGCCGTGTAGAGGGTCGCTATCTCCCGAATCAGTACCCCCATAGACCAGCCATCGGAGACAATGTGGTGCAGAATCAGCAGTAGCACGTATTCTGATTCATCCAGCCGTAGTAGTGTTACTCGCAGCAATGGACTTTTGGACAAATCGAAAGGACGCTGAGCTGCTTCGCTGGTTAGCCGTTGTACTTCATTCTCTCGTTCGGCTTCTGGAAAGTGCTGCAAGTCAACTACTGGTAGAGATAAGGTTAAGGTGGGGGCAATTACTTGAACAGGTTGCCCATCTACCGTTACAAAAGTAGTCCGCAACGCTTCGTGACGGCGCACAATTTCATTGAAAGTCCGTTCCAGTGCCGCCAAGTTGAGTGAACCAACCAGACGTAGTGCGGCTGGGGTGTTATAGAAGGCATTATTAGGAACCAACTGGTCGAGGAACCACAGCCGCTGTTGAGCGTATGAAAGGGGAAGGGTTGTGTCGCGCGGGATTGGTAAAAGGGATGTAGGCGTTTGGCTAGTAGTACGATTCGCTGCCCTAAGAAAGGAGATAAGCTCTGCTTTGCGCTCTTGTATTTCTGCACGCACTTCTGGTGTCAGAGTTCCTTCAGGAGCATTGCAACGAAGGCGAACCTCCTCCAGAGGCAGATTGCGAAGGTCACTTCGCAAACCGGCGCAGCCATCGCCTTCAACAAAAACCTGAATATCTAAGCTACGAAGGTAAGATAAAAACTCAACTGTTTTCACTTATTAAACCCCTTTAAGGAGAACCCGCTAGAGGAGTTTACTTGCTATTGAGCTAGCTGTGGTCTAACCTCGGTATGACACTGGAAGACAACGCAGCAAATATCCTACGCTAAAGGTTTCGGCTCATGCAGTTCATGCCCCTTAATTTCCTCATGATGTGGCTGATGGGACTCTTGTCCCTCAGCATACTTAGTGGAGGGATTTACATTCTCTATGAGTGGTACGAAGGGGAACTGGTGGGGAGGCACTACTTAATCGCAGGACTAGTAATGGTTCTGTGGTCTTTTGCGGGTCGTTTTATCAGCTTGCCACTTCTGCGTCGCCCAGGAGTTGATGAACCCAAGCGCATACGCTCTGGTACTGTGCAATGGATACCACGACCAGATGGTAGTGTGCTTCAGGTGGAGTTCTATGGGCCAGAAGATGGACAACCGATTATCCTCTCACATGGTTGGGGACCGAACAGTACTGTTTGGTATTATGCCAAGCGACAACTATGCGATCGCTTCCGCGTGATTGTTTGGGACTTACCAGGATTAGGAAAATCTAGTAAGCCGAAAAACAAAGACTACTCCCTCGAAAAATATGCGCGAGATTTAGAAGCCGTTGTTGCGATCGCGGGAGACAAACCTGTTATCCTACTCGGACACAGCATGGGTGGCATGATTATCTTGACATTCTGTCGGCTGTTTCCTGAGCAGTTGGGGCATCAGGTAGCTGGCTTAATCCTCGTAGATACTACCTACACTAATCCGGTAAAGACCTCGATATTGAGCGGTTTGTTACGCACATTACAGAAGCCGTTACTCGAACCGCTCTTGTATCTGACTATTTTGCTGTCACCCATCTTTTGGCTAATGACTTGGCTAAGCTATCTCAATGGTTCGCTGCACATCAGCGTAGAGATTTCTGGATTTAAGGGTACGGAAACACGCGGTCAACTGGATTTCTCATCTTTGTTATCAGCATTTGCATCGCCCGGAGTTCTCGCTCGTGGCACACTGGCAATGTTCAATTACGAGGAAACAAGGACACTCTCGACAATCAATGTTCCGGTGCTAGTTGTCTGCGGCGCTTCAGACATAGCCACTACTCCCCCAGCCAGCATTCGGATGAAAGCCCAATTGCCTCAAGCTGAACTAATGACCATAAAGCCAGGTGGTCATATGGCATTGATGGAGCAGAATCAGCGGTTTTCCGAGGCTGTAGGCACATTCTGTACGACTTGCACATAAAACAGTCAGTATTTTGAATTGCCTAGTCCTACTCAAGAGAACATTGCCGCTGTAAAGCTTGCTGTAGCAAGGATTGATACTGCTCGTCATCAACCACACACGCCCCAAACCGCTCTAAGTGCGGGTTCATCATCTGAGCATCAAAGAGAATAAATTCCTTGCGTCGTAGTTGCTCAACCAACTTGACCATTGCTACCTTTGAGCCTTCAGGAATTCGGTAGAACATTGATTCACCAATGAAAGCTCCACCAATCACTATTCCTAAAATTCCTCCTGCAAGCTGATCCCCCTGCCAAGTCTCAAAGCTATAAGCCCAGCCTGCTTTGTAGAGTGCCCAATAAATCTCTTGGAGTTCAGCAGAAATCCAGGTAGAATCTCGATCTGCACAACCAGCAACGACACCTTTAAAGTCTTGGTTAATAGTGACGCTAAAGCGTTCCTGGTTCAGGACTCGACGCAGTGATTTTGGGTAACGGAATCGCTCATCTAAGGGAATTAGTGTGCGTGTCCGACTGGAGTACCACCCTAAATCACCCGTATCATCTGCCATTAGGAAGTAGCCTTGGGCGTACCCCTGGATTAGAGCAGGAATGTCAATTATCATCAACTGAACTCAGCACTGGAGTCGCTTTTGTATATTATCCAATTAGCTTACTTCTCCTGCTTCCCCTGCCCTTTGCTCAATGCCTATGGCACCTAGAATGATGCCAAGACCTCTCTTGTTGTTACATTGTCCTTATGCCTGAACCTATTCCACCAATTACGCTCCCACCTGCCCAGAATCCTCAGCAGGAAGGTGAATGGTTGCGAGTCGCTCTTGCCAACTGGCTCAATCAAGAGTTTCTTCCAGAACCTGTTAATCAACAGATTGCCCAACGGGCAGCTCAGATCTTTGTCCGCCAGCGGATGGAAGGCGAAAACGATGTGGGAGCGCTGGTGATTGCAATTCTCACAGAGATGCAGGCGTTTGACTTTCGAGAAAGCTTTTACAGCGAGTTTGCGATCGCAAATGCTGTGAGTGACTTACTCTTAGACAGCCTCGGTATTGACCGTTGCTGTGGTAATTAGTCATTAGTCATGGGTCACATTGGCTTTTTGACTAATGACTAGGAACTACCAGCTAGACTTGACAACCCCCGGCAACAGACCTTTGTGTGCCCATTCCCGCATCACATGGCGAGAGAGTCCGAAGTCCCGGTAGTAACCACGAGGACGTCCTGTCATCCAGCAACGATTACGCACCCGCGTGGGGGCACTGTTGCGTGGCAGTTGTTGCAGTTTACGATGAGCTTCTAGCTTATCGCGTTGATTTGTCGCATTTTCAAACTCTTCTTTGAGCGCTTCGCGCTTATCTGCGTACTTCTCAACAAGCTTTTGGCGCTTTTTCTCGCGCTCAATCATACTTTTTTTAGCCATGAATCCTTAATTCTTCAATAAAGACAGCATTTTCTATGATATCTGATGGCTTCACCCAGATGCAGGGACAACGGTGGGAGATTCTACAAGAACTGTCTCCACAGGCGTTGCGCTAGCTAAGCCAGCACTAGGGCATAAATCCGCCAAGGCACAAGCATAACACTCTGGTTTTCGCGCTTTACAAGTCGCTCGACCATGATAAACCAGCCGAATTGACCAATTTTCCCATTCCGGTTGAGGCAAGAGTCTCATCAAATCTCGCTCAATACGAATTGGGTCGGTTTGTTCAGTTAAGCCCAAAAGCCGACTGAGACGTTTGACATGAGTATCTACGGTAACGCCCTCGTGAATGTCATAGGCATGAGCAAGCACCACATTCGCCGTCTTACGGGCAACCCCAGGCAACTTCAGGAGTTCTTCCATCCGTTTTGGCACTTCCCCCCCAAATTCCGCCATAATCATGCGGCAAGCGCCTAGGATATTTTTCGCTTTGTTGCGATAAAACCCCGTAGACCGTATCAACGTTTCAATTTCTTCCACATCGGCAGCCGCGAAAGCAGCAGCAGTGGGAAAGCGGCGGAACAATGCTGGAGTTACTAGGTTTACCCGCTCATCAGTACATTGCGCTGAGAGGATTGTTGCCACCAATAACTGTAGCGGCGTTTCGTAGTTCAACGTACAAGGGGCTTCGGGATAAAGTCGCTTCAGACGAATTAGAATCTCCAAAGCCCGTTGTTGCTTAGCAGACCATTTACGGGTGATACTCATTTGCGATCGCGTAGATGTCCTTTTTTCCTACTGCAATAAGTTTTGTACCCAACTTGTAGGAATTAGGTTAGCTGTATCTCGAACAATCAAGAAAATACCTAAACCCAGTAATAGAACAAGTCCAGTTTGCATAATGTTCTGCTGGATTTCAAGCGGTAAAGGTTTACCCCGAACCCCTTCAATTAGCAAGAACGCCAGTTGACCACCATCAAGGGCAGGTAAGGGCAAGATATTAATAACTGCCAAGTTGATGCTAATCAGGGCAGCAAATTGGAAAAGATCCGCAAGATTTGAACGAGCAACATTCGCTCCAATCCGAACAATCTCAACAGGGCCAGAAACCTGTCCAGCCGTTTCGCCAAAGTTACTAATCAGTTGCCCAAAACCTTGAACGATAAGAATGGCAACGCGCTCAAATTCTTCGGCAGCGGTGCTGAAAGCCTCCAAAATATTACTGGCTCGCTTACGCACAATCGTGCCATTGGGAGCAAGCTGCACACCAATCCGACCTTTACCGTCTTGTCCTGGTTCTGGCTTTACCGTAATTGACAGGCTTTGTTGATTTCGCTGAACTGTCAACTCTAGGGGTTGGTTCGGAGATTTCTGAATCGTCTTTTTCAGTGCCTCCGTCGCTTCTAAACCTGTCCCCAAATCTTGACCATCTATGGCTAAAACAACATCGCCGGGTTTAATACCTGCTTTTTGGGCGATAGCACTACTTTCTGCGGCAACTTGAGGAATCAGAACACCCGCTTCGTTGAAGCCAGGAATACCAACTGTTCCTGCTTGTGTGACAAGGAGGAAGTAAGCAAAAATCAGGTTGGCAATGACACCAGCACTAATAACAATCGCTCGGTCTAAAACCGGGCGGTTGCGTAGCAAATTCGGGTCATCAGGAGGAATATCGCTATCGGGGTCATCATCTGGAAAACCAACGAAACCGCCTAAAGGAAAGGCACGGATAGCATACTCAGTTTCTGGTCCTTGGTACTTCCATAGGATTGGACCAAATCCCAGGGAAAAGCGATTGGCGTAGATTCCCTGAAGACGAGCTGCCATGAAATGACCCAGCTCATGGACTACAATCAAAATCGCCAAAACTGCGATCGCTGCCAAAATTGACATAAGTGTTTTTTAATGTAACGATAGCTTGCGTTTTTTCATTGTACGGTTTGTCGCCAGCTAGCGGCTTGCCTCCTTGGTATAGCAACTAGCTTTCAGCGGTCAGCGTTCAGCGTTCAGCAGTCAGCAGTCAGCTTTTACAAGACTTCGCGTCCTAGGTAGGGTTGCAGCACTTCTGGTATTTTTACTGTGCCATCAGGTTGTTGATAGTTTTCTAGAATTGCTGACATTGTTCGCCCAACTGCTAATCCTGAACCATTCAGGGCATGAACCAACTGTGTTCCCTTTTTGCCAGCTTCTTTGAAACGAATGTTGCCCCGTCTTGATTGGAAATCAAAGCAATTTGAGCAGCTAGAAATTTCACGATATTTTCCAGCCGAGGGTAGCCAAACTTCCAAGTCATAGGTTTTGGCAGCAGCAAAGCCCAAGTCCCCCGTACACAGTTCCATAATCCGGTAGGGTAGTTTCAAGGCTTCCAAGATTGCCGCCGCATCCTGAACCAGTTTTTGATGCTCCTCTTCGGAGGTAGAGGGATGGACAATTTTTACGAGTTCAACTTTATTAAACTGATGGAGTCGAATCAGTCCTCGTGTGTCTCGTCCGTAGCTACCCGCTTCCCGGCGAAAGCAAGGTGTATAGGCACAGTGATAGATAGGTAACTCAGATGCCTCTAAAACTTCATCTCGGTAGAGGTTGACGAGCGGGACTTCAGCGGTAGGTGTGAGCCATAAATCATCAGGTTCGCACTTAAAGCTTTCTTCAGCAAACTTAGGTAACTGCCCTGTAGCTGTCAGGGATTGGCTGTTGATAAGAAGTGGTGGCATTACTTCGACGTAACCAGCAGCAGTTTGCTTGTCGAGCATGAAGCTGATTAAGGCTCGTTCTAATGCAGCCCCTGCACCAATTAACGTGACAAACCGACTTTGAGCAATCTTTACTGCCCGTTCAAAGTTGAGAATGCCAAGCTTTTCCCCAATTTCCCAATGGGGGAGAATCTTGTCATTTTGGGGAATGTATTCGTCACCCCAACGCCGCACTTCTACATTTTCTTCTTCACTCTTACCAACTGGCGTTGAATCGCTGGGTAAGTTAGGCAGGGGTAATAGGAGGGCTTCTATCTCGGCTTTTAGGTCTTTTTCCTGCGGCTCTAAATTACTGAGAGTTGCTTTGATTTGGTTGCCTTCATCCCGAAGCGCTTGCAGTTCTGGCGCATCAGGAGCGCTACCTGCTTTGATTTTTTGACCAATCAGCTTACCAATTTCGTTACTACGGGCTTGCAGTTGAGTGCGTTGTGTCTCTAGTTCCCGTTGACGTTGGTTGAGAGCCAGAATTGGCTGAAGGTCATATTGACCAACACCGCGTTTATCTAATCGTTCTTGGACGCTTTGTGGATTTTCCCGAATTTGCTTTAGGTCAAGCACAGATTTTCTCTACTACTGGGCAAGGGTTGCCGACGGCACGCGCAAGGCTTGTTGTGTGAAGAGTGCCAATTTCCAGGATACAAGAGGAGTGCAATCAACTGAGTTTTCCCAATGTGACACAGTTCGTTCTCAAAGTACAATTTAGCGATCGCAAAAGTGCTTGGAGACGCCTGAATCATGACTTCGAGAGGAAAAGGGAAAAAATGCGATCGCACTCTTGAGTAATCTTGCCGAGGAGGCTGATTAGCTTATTTCTAGACGCACCAATGCATTGTAGTCTGGAACTCCTTCCTTAGAACGCTTACTCTTATCCAGCAACACATTCCCTTCCGGCCAATGCACTTGCAAGTTTCCTGGTTTAATGGGTGCAATGTATACTCGCCCTTTTAACTCTCCCAAGTCATTCCTAAGAATTACCGCATCGCCATCCTTTAATCCCAACTGTTCTGCATCAACCTGACTCATCAGCACTGCCTCTCGCACCGCTCCTGTAATCGCATCCTTGCGCTCTTGCACCATGCTGTTGAACTGCTTGCCTCGGCGCGTTGCTACCAGGAAACAGCCCTCTGGTAATTCTCGTTGGGACAAAGACAAGGCTGCAAAATGCGCTTTCCCATCCGGTGTTGGGAAGTTCCAGCCAAAGCATAGATGCGCTCCTCCATACTGAAACTGGTCGCCTGCTTCCTTTAAGTGCTGGATTCCGGCATACTGAGGAATAAGCTGAGCAATCTCTTGGCGAATTGCAGACGTACTATCGAACCCAAGCTTATTTGCTAAATCCGGTCGCACGCGCTCAGCCAGTTCCATAAACACGTCCCACTCTGGACGCGCCTCTCCAATTCGAGGTCTAGGAATTTCCGGGCTGAAAATTACCCGTCGTTCGGTGCTAGTTTCGGTAACGCCTCCTGGCACTTCGTAGCGCGTTGTTGCAGGTAGCAGTACCACTGTATCCTCTGGCTCCACGAGCATCTGCGTTGAAAGAACAATATCCATGTGAACCCGCAGGGGTACACGCTTTAGTGCCTCCTCCACATAATCAGGTTCAGGCAAAACCTCTAAGAAGTTGCCTCCTACCGAAAACAACACATCTAGTTGTCCCTCATAGGCAGCATCAATCATTTCCGAAGCAATTAAACCCTGAGTGGTGGGTACTTCAAAGCCCCATTGTTCACTCAGTTTTGCCGCATTCTCTGGAGTAATCGGCTTACCACCGGGTAAGACAGTGGCGTAGCAGCCCATCTCAGCCCCTCCTTGTACGCCAGAGTGTCCCCGAATCGGCATCAAGCCGCACCCTTCTCTGCCCACGAATCCTTTCGTCAAGGCAAGGTTGATAATTGATAGCACGTTGTCTTCGCCGCACTCATGCTGGGTAATGCCCATGCTCCAAACAAACACAGCTTTGTCAGCTTCACCGACCATTTTGGCAAAGGCATACATCTCCTCGCGGGTTGCCCCAGAGATACGCTCTAATTCTTCCCAAGACTGGGCAGCAAGTGAGGCTTGTAGTTCATCAAAGTCTGTAGTGTAGCGATCGATAAACGATTGATTTACCCAGCCATTATCAATCATATGTTTGACGGTGCCATTCAGGAAGGCAATATCCCCGCCCATATTCACAAGGAAGAAGTCTTCTGCAAATTTGGTGCCAAAAAGAGCGCTTTCAGGAATCGAAGGCACCCAGTAGCGTTCCATTCCTGGTTCCCGGTAGGTGTTGATGACGACAATTCGAGTACCCGCTTTTTTTGCCCAATGTAGATACTTGACCGTAACGGGCTGGTTGTTAGCGACATTGGAACCAATGAAAACTAATAAATCTGTACCAATCCAGTCTTTATAAGAGCAAGTAGTAGCGGCTGCACCTAATGCCGCTTTCAGTCCAGCCGTACTCGGAGAGTAGCAAATGCGGGCAGCGTTGTCAATGTTATTGCTTCCCATTGCCCGGACGGCTTTCTGGGTAGCGTAGTAGGTTTCGTTGACAGTGCCTCGGCTAGTGATGTAGAAACTGAGTCGATTAGGTAAGGACGCACGGATACGGGATGCTATGACATCTAAAGCCTCATCCCAGCTAACTCGACGGAAGCCTTTCTCCCCCCGTTGCCGCATCATTGGGTAGGGAAGTCGCCCTAAATCACGGAGTTCGGCGCTTTTTTGCCCCCTGAGTTGAGAAACATCCTCCAACAATTGGGCATCAAAAGCTGGCATGGTATTCATCCGCAACAGCCGTAGCCGAACATTACAGACATGAATGCCATCAACTGTCCAATCTTTCATCCCAGTTGTCCCTAAGGCGCAACCGTCACAGACACCTTTATTAAGGATTTCCCAAGCATAAGGCAATTGGTCTCGGCTCATCCAAGCCGCTCTAAAGACTTCCCAGTAATTATTGGGGTATTGTTCGCCAATACCGAAAGGTTTCAAACTCGCCCAGTGCGAAGGATTCCAGCCCTTATTGGGTTAACGCAACATAATGAGGGGATACTCCAAATCTTGCGGCTAGATCAAGCTACGATAGGCTGGCAAGTGCCAAGCCTGATAAACATGCTAAATTTTATTTTATTTTACACGGCTACCTATAAATAAATCCCTTAGAGTTTTGGTCTAAATTCCGAAGAATTAAGGTTAAAAAAAGTTTTTAAGTAGCGAAATACACAATAAGTTCAATTAGTTTATCAATCATTAAGTAGATGACAGAGACCTTATGGGAAATCGAACAGCAATTTCAAACTCTATTTAAATTTGCTTCAACTGGCATAGCACTTATTAGTCCACTAGGAATGCTTAGCCAAACGAACCAGAGTTTTCAAGAACTGTTTGGTTACACAGCAGAAGAACTTAAAAACTTTTCGTTTATTGAACTGACTTATCCAGACGACCGAGGCGAGACTTCTAAAATATTCCAGGAAATACTGGTAGGAAACCGTACTCACTGCAACTGGGAAAAGCAATACTGCCGAAAAGATGGTCGTCTTATCTGGGCTAATATATCAGCTACTCTTGTCTGTGATGCTAATGACTTGCCTCGGTATGTACTCATAATGATTCAAGATACTTGTGGGCATAAACAGGCACACTCAAGTTTACAGGATGCTCAGGCTCGGCTGGAAAAACAGGTACTTGAGCAAACGGCTGAACTTACACAGATGAATCAGCTACTTAAGCAAGAAATAGCTGAGCGGCAGAAGGTACAGGAATCACTCCAAGCTCAACAAGAATTTTTGCAAACGTTATTTAATCTCTACCCCAATACAATTTTTGCCAGAGGTAGCTTTGCCGTAGTGACTGATGCAAATACGCTTCAGTCAATGGAATCAGAACTGCAACAAGCCAAGGAACAACTGCGAGCTGTTTTGGATGCTATGCCTGGGTTTGTTGCTTGGATTAATTCTGAAGGAAAATATCTTGGGGTCAATCAGTATATGGCTGATGCCTTCAATTTATCACCTGATATATTTATTGGACAAGAATTAGGATTCCTCAAAAATAGCCCTAATCTAGCTGAATTTATGACTCATTTTATCGCAGAATCAATTCAAACAAGTAATCAAGTTGTTGAAGCACAAATCAATGGTTCAACCCGAAACTATTTAGTCGCTGCTCAGAAGTACTGTCAAAATTCTCTTGCTGTGATCGTTGGAATTGATATTACAAAGCACAAGGAAGCAGAGGCACAGATTCAAGCATCACTGCAAGAAAAAGAAGTCTTACTTCAGGAAGTTCATCATCGAGTCAAAAATAACTTACAAGTCATTTCTAGTTTGCTCGATTTGCAGTCGCAACAAATTGAGGAGCAAGCGACGCTAGAAATATTTCGGGAAAGCCAGAACCGCGTCAAGTCAATGGCTCTTGTTCACGAGAAATTGTATAAATCTCAAGATTTTGCTAAAATTAATTTTGCTGAATATACTGAAAGCTTGACAAGTTACTTGTTTAAAGCTTATCAATTCAATCGAGACAAGATTACCTTAGAATTAACCCTTGATGAAGTAACGTTAAATATTGACACGGCTATTCCTTGCGGTTTAATTGTTAATGAGTTAGTATCGAACTCTCTCAAACATGCCTTTCCCAATAATCAATCAGGCACAATTCGCATTAGTATGTTTGCTGATGAAACACAGCAGTTTAACCTCATTGTTGAAGATAATGGGGTTGGGTTTCCTCCGGATTGGAATCTAAAGCAGTCACAGTCACTAGGTATTCAGTTAGTCCATGTTTTAACGAAACAAATCAAGGGTAAAGTTGAACTTAACAACAGCCTAGGAAGCCGATTCTGTGTGAGCTTTCCTGTCATTAAAGATTAGAACAAAGTAGATTCATCATTGTGAGAGCGAGACTGTTAATTGTTGAAGATGAAGGCATTGTTGCCTTAAATATTCAAAACCGATTGCAAGGACTTGGATACAGTGTTGTCGCAACTGTTTCTTCTGGAGAAGAAGCAATCCAAGTGGCAGGAGAAACTAGACCTGACCTAATCCTAATGGATATCAAACTAGACGGAAACGTTGATGGAATCGAAGCAGCAGCAGAAATTAATCGTCTTTTTCATCTCCCAGTTGTATATCTAACTGCTTATACCAACGACGAAACTCTCAATCGTGCCAAACTTACAGAACCCTATGGATATATCCTTAAACCTTTTGAGGCAAGGGATTTATGCACGACGATTGAAGTAGCTCTATATAAGTATCAAATGGAGCAGCAGTTACGGGAAAGAGAGCAGTGGTTAGCAACAACGCTCAAAAGTATTGGTGATGCTGTAATTACAACGGATACAGAAGGCTTAGTAACCTTTATGAATCCGGTAGCTGAAGCGCTTACCCGTTGGAGCCTAGAAGAAGTTATTGGTAATGATTTAACTCAGGTTTTCCAAACAATCAACGAAAAAACACGAGCGGTTGTACAGAATCCGGTACTGTTGGCCCTCCAACAAGGTATTACTGTTGGTTTAGATAACCATACTTTACTTGTAACCAAGGATGGTGCTGAAATTCCAATTGATGACAGTGCGGCACCGATTAAAGATGAGGTTGGCAAAATCTTGGGAGCAGTTCTCGTCTTCCATGACAATATTGAGAAACAGCAATCAGAAGCACGTTTACAAAAGAATAATGAGCGGCTAGAAGCTGAAGTTGCAAAGCTGTCTGAACAGTTAAGTCAGGCAAATGCCCAATTAAGACAAATGGAGGAACAGTTACGAATAGAGATGGCTCAGCGGCAAGGCTTAGAAAGAGAAAATTAAGATTCGATGAAGCTTGACTGAAGAAACTTGACTTCAATTAAACTTGTGATAAAACTATTGTTAATCAGTAGCCGAAACTGTAGGTGCAGTCTCTAGAAGTGTGGACACGATAGAAGAAAGGAACTGGACACAGGAAAGCCGTCACAAGAATCGGGGAAGTGCTAAGTTGTTTGCCCCGATGGTGAACTTCAATGAATTGGCTGATGTGGGAGAGACTCCACCCTAAGCTTAGCCGTCATTACTTAAATATTTGCAAACTATTAAATAATCACACTGAGCTGAAAGGGAATAAAGGGCATTTCCTTTTGAAACAGGTTTGTCTGATGAGAGAGTTTAAAAACAGTAGCGTAGTTAACTGTTTTTAAACTGAGATTTAGGGTTCTCTAGTCTGCCTTAGGTAGATGGGAATGAAAGAGCAATCCTGAAGTCGCGTTGTATCTCTTGATCAGCCAAAATCCGAGTGTGACTATTTAGCATTCATTAGTATTTTTGGCATTGTTGCGCCATCTGACGTTGTAGGCTTGCCCTGTAAAAGTTCGTGCTGTAAAACTACCGAGTACAGCGTTATTCAACCCGAACACAGCTATCTGTCATGCTATTTAATTCTCCTCAATTCATTTTTTTATTTTTACCAGTCACTCTTTTTGTCTTTTTCCAGATTGGTAGACGAGGTTATTTCCAGTTAGCAATATTATGGTTAGTTGCCGCTTCTTTATTTTTCTATAGTTGGTGGAACCCAGTTTATCTAGGATTACTAATTTTCTCACTGCTGTTCAACTATGCTGTGGGTTCTGCCCTAAGCCAGCGCTTCACAATACCTATTAACCAAAAGTTGCTACTGACTTTAGGCATTGCAGTAAATATAGCTTTGATTGCTTACTATAAGTACGCTAATTTTTTCGTTGATACGGTTAACGACCTAAGCGGCACAGCTTTTAATCTGAAGACGATTATTCTGCCTCTAGGTATCTCATTTTTTACCTTTCAGCAAGTTGCCTATTTGGTGGATGCTTATCGAGGAGAAACTAAAGAATACAACTTTCTGAACTACTGCCTATTCGTTACCTTTTTCCCCCAACTGATTGCTGGTCCAATTGTCCATCACAAAGAGGTGTTGCCTCAGTTTACCCAGCGAGCAATTTATCAGTTTAACCAGGAAGATATGGCAGTAGGCATCATGATTTTCTCAATGGGGCTATTTAAGAAAGTCATGTTTGCTGACAGTGTTGCTGTCTATGCTACTCCTGTGTTTAATGCTGCAACTCAGGGTTTACCTATTACATTCTTTGAAGCGTGGGTTGGGGCACTAGCTTACTCATTGCAGCTCTACTTCGACTTTTCTGGATACTCTGATATGGCAATTGGTGCTGCCCGAATGTTTGGGATTAAGCTACCTGTCAACTTTAACTCGCCCTATAAAGCGGTGAACATTAGCGATTTTTGGCGGCGGTGGCATATCACTCTTTCTAACTTCTTGCGAGATTATCTCTACATTCCTCTGGGTGGTAATCGTAAGGGAGAACTACAACGCAATACTAACTTGATGATTACGATGCTGCTGGGTGGTTTGTGGCATGGTGCAGGTTGGAATTTTGTCTTTTGGGGTGGATTACATGGGTTCGGCTTAGTCGTCAATCATCAATGGCGTTCGTTCCGGAAATCGCTGGGACATGATTTGAAAAAGAGTCACTGGTGGAGTCGGGGGTTAAGTTGCTTGGTGACATTTATTTTTGTCGTAGTTGCATGGGTTTTCTTTAGGGCAGAGAGCATGGCACCTGCGATCGCAATTTTGAAGGCAATGAGCGGTGCCAACAGTATTTCATTGCCATCCTCCCTATCAACGAAGCTAGCCTTTCTACAAAGTTGGGGTGTTCAGTTTGATGGCTTAATGCTAAATCTCAAAGCAAGCTCTACAGAAGTAATTCTCTGGATTGGTTCTCTACTATTAATTACCTGGTTCACGCCCAATACTCAGCAATGGTTGTCCCAGTACAAGCCAGTTCTCAATCAACCGACAGGTGGTACATCTTCAGGTTGGGGCGATCGCTTATGGCAGAAGTTACAATGGCACCCCACTTCTTTGACTAGCTTTTTGATCAGCCTCGTTACCTTTTTTACGCTTCTCAAGGTTTTGTCTGTAACCCATAGTGAATTTTTGTACTTCGATTTCTAACCATGAAAAAACCAGCGAAAAATTTTAAAGCATACAACAGACTCATCGCTATCAATTTTGCTGTTTTCTCTGTTGTTATCATCTTGCTGTCATTGATTCTAGAGCAGCGTAAATTATTAACTGCACCTCAGTTTCTTGCCAGCATCAGCTTTGACGAAAAAGCGAGATTTCTTAAGGATGTAAAACCGAAAAACTCTTCATTAATTGCGGTCGGTTCATCTATAGCCGTTAATCATATAGATTCATCTCTTTTAAAGGATGCCAAGGGTAATCAAATACCGTTCACAAACTTTGCTTCTTATGGTTTGCAGATGGTTGACCTGAAAGACTTAGTTGACTTCTCTGTAAACTTGAGTGGCAAGCCTAAGACAGTGCTAGTTTTATCAGCTCCTGTTGACTTTCAGTCCTGCTCACCTAATAAAAAGATGGATGCTCACTATGTATCCTTAAAGAATCTTCATCGGGAGGATGCTGTTAACTATATTCAGTCAGGTATTCCTGCTGTGTACTACCATGCTAAATACCAAACTCTGTCGAGAATGCTAGACCCTGGCTTGATGCTAGAGGTCAGGAGACAAAGAACAACGAATAATACACTTGACTCACTAAAATTTGACTCCAGTGGCTCGGTTTTACTAGAAGTGCCAAAAGAAAATATTCCACCTGATCGATGGGAAGGAAAACAATGGTCTAAGGTCATGAGCCAGCTAAGTCAGCAAGATCCCTGCTATGATTCTTTAGAAAATCTTGCCAACTATACCAAACAAAGTGGTATGAATTTAGTGTTTGTCTTATCCCCAATCCGGCAGGAGTACTTAAGTGAGTTTGACTCAAATCAAAAGAATATGAGTTCTCATAGAGAACGCTTACAATTAATTTTGGGCAAATCCAACTATTCACTAATAGATGCCCACACTGACTTACAGCTTTCAGATGAATATTTTGTAGATGCGTTTCATCTAAACAAAAAAGGTTCTCAGATTTTAACTAAATATATAAGTCAAGAACTCAACCGTCTATAAATAGGACGCCTGAAGGTGGTATCTCGATAATCAATCCGTTATCTACCTCAAAAAACCTTATGGCTGCTGTGTCGCCAGTAGGGGAGCGGCTTGTAGTAGTGTCTTGGTGTAGGGATGTTGGGGATTAGTAAATAGCTCGTGAGTGGGGCCGATTTCAACAATCTGACCACTATTCATTACAGCGATGCGATCGCATAAAAATCTCGCCAGCCACAAGTCGTGAGTAATGAACAAATAGGTAAGGTTAAATTCCGCCTTCAACTCCAGCATCAAATCCAGCACCTGCGACTGGACGCTAGCATCCAGCATACTCACAGGTTCATCGCAGATTAGCAGACTGGGGCGCGTAATTAAAGCCCGTGCGATCGCAACTCGTTGCTGCTGTCCTCCTGATAAGTCACTTGGATAGCGATGATAGTAGTCCTCTGTTGGTGTAAGACCGACTCGTTCTAACATCTGCACCACTTGGCGTTTGGCTTCATCAGGAGTCGCCAGTTGATGAATAAATAAGGGGTCAGCAATACTTTGACCGACTGTCATCAATGGGTTCAGACAAGCATGGGGGTCTTGAAAGACCATTTGGATTTGACGCCGTGACTGCCGCAGAGACTGCCGTGATAACTGAGTTAAATCTTTCCCTAAAAACTCAACAGTTCCAGAAGTCGGGCGAATTAACTGCAAAATGGTACGGGATAACGTACTCTTGCCACAACCCGATTCCCCTACCAGTCCGAGAATTTCACCCGAATTGAGTTCAAAGCTTACATTGTCTACGGCTTTGATGTAGGTCGCCTCTTTTCTGAAAACCAGTTGCTCAATAATATTACGTTCTAAAGTGTAGTACTGCTTTAAATCTTTAACTCGCAATAGTGGTGAGGCGTTAGTCGTTAAGGTAGAGGTATTTGCTTTTAAAGGCTGCTCGTCTACAGCTTGGATATGCAAAGCCGCTTCTAAAAGCGATCGCGTATACTCATGCTGGGGTCGCCGGAGAATCGTTCCCACCGCACCCTTTTCTACAATCTTCCCCCCATACATCACTGCTATGGTGTCGCAATATTCTCCTACCATTGCTAGGTCGTGAGAAATTAGCAACAGCCCCATGTCTCGTTCACGGCACAGTCGTGTCAACTCCTTTAAAATCTGCGCCGCAACCGTGACATCAAGGCTAGTCGTTGGTTCATCAGCAACAATCAGCTTCGGGTTAAGTAATAAAGCAAGTGCGATCGCAACTCGTTGCCGCATCCCTCCGCTAAACTCATGGGGATACTGTGACCACCGATTAGCATCAATCTTCACCGCATCCAGCGTCTCAAGCGCTCTTTCTTTACTCTGACTTCTTGATAGCTGGGGCTGATGCGCTTGTAAGGTTTCAATGCAATGTTCCCCAATCGTCATCAACGGGTCAAGCCGAGTCATGGGGTCTTGAAACACCAACGCCACGGCTTCCCCACGAAACTGACGCATCTGAGCAGGGGCCAAATCAAAAACCGATTGCCCTGAAAAGTTTACTCGTCCTTCAATTCGTGTTGATTCGGGTAACAGGCGCATCGCCGCTCGTCCCAGCGTTGACTTGCCGCAACCTGACTCTCCCACCAACCCCAATCGCTCTCCAGCATCCAGCGTGAACGAGACATCATCAACTGCCCATTGGAGCATTGGCGCTGAACGGCTTTGGGGATAAGCAACCCGTAAATTTTCTACATGAAACAGGGCTTCACTCATTTTTCGTCCTTAGTTGCAATAGCCAACGACAATGGACAACAAGCAACAACTTAATGCACAAATTGCTCAACGTGATCTAACCTAGTGACAACCACTTACTGTTCAATTCTCGTATCTGGGCTTTGAGCGTTCACTGACACTCGCCGCATCAAGTAGGCAACTCCAAAATCTCCATTCGGATGCTTTTCCAGCAACTCAGCGAGTTCAAATACACGCGCTGCTAATTCGCTCCCCAACTTTTCAACGGTTGCTTGACGCTCTTGTTGAGAAAATTTGTGTTCTCGTACCTTTGTCTGCCATTCATTAGTAAACAACTGCTCAATAGTGGTGTGCAGTCCCAGACGTTCCAGAATATCCCATTCTCCATAGTCGCACCAGATTCCACGGCATTGCAGACACCGCTCTACATAAAACGGTGTCTTCAGGTTGACCTTCGCTCGTGATAGATAGCGCTGGCACTCTGGACACAAAGCCGCTTTGGCATCGAAGGGCGATTGGACAAAATCTACATTAATCGTTTTGGAGAGTACCGTGGGTACTACTGGATTGTAAGATTGACGGGTCTGCCAAGCTTCATACTCACTGGCAGGAATCCAGGTTCCTTTGCACTCATCGCAATACTTCACGGCAAACTTGTTATCGAAAATGCCGTCCAAGAGTGTTACTTTTCTACATTTCGGGCAATGCACAGATTTTCCTTCCTCAAAGTGTCCAATTTTTCTATCTAATCTACTCCGAGAGGGCAGCCTTAGTGAGTTTACAGGCTAATGGTTTGGTTTTATATCAATAGTTCAATGGAAGCCAGTAACCGACAATAAATATCATCCACTCTAGCTAGCTCTACTGTTCCAGTAATGCTTCACAGTAGCGAATTAGAGTCGAGATGCGATCGCACACACTCCCTGTCCGAGTCTGAGTCGTTGCAGCACTTCGCGCTGCTTGCAAAAGCATCAAATCCGTCTCCAACAATCGCATCTGCTTGTAGATTTCTGTCTGAATCGACTGCCATCGGGACATAATATCCACGGCAACGTCATCAGCACTTAAGCTCGCAACTTCCGAAAGAAATAGTTGTCTTATCTGCTGGAACTGTTCATGGAGTGCTAAGCTCTCTGAATCCTTGGCAATAACGGTTTTGTGTAATTCTTCTAAGACCTGTTTAAATTCCTGATAGCGTTGATGATGTGATGGTTGTAACATTCTGGCTCTCATTGATCTAGAATTAATGTAAAGAATTTTGTCTTTTTAATAAAGGAGATTGGTTAATAGCAAAGCAAGCCTTTAAGGATTAATCCTTGCAGTAAGCTTTCTTTACCAAGAAGAGATGAGCTTTTCTAGCATTCTCGCACCTGCTCCTTCGCAATTTAATAAGCGCTTATCGTAGGGAGCGCTCACTCTTGCCTCAGCTAAAGCTCCTAGCTTTTGCTTAGGTACCTTGTACGACCTTACCCAAAAATCCTCTCCAGTCATCCTGACTAAATTTCACACTTCAAAAGAGGTAAGGAACAACCAATGGTTCTGCAAGGCTACTGTTCTCACAGTACTTCTGCTAAACTCTCAGATCTATTTTTTACTCACTAAGCAAAAAAAATATGAATGCTACAGCCACAACCTCCACTCTTGACCTTGATGTTCCAGGCTGGCTGCAAGACTGCTTAATCGCCGCCTCACCTGCTACTGAGAAACCAGTGCCAGATGATACCAGTTTGATTTGTCGAGCCTTTGAATTTGCTTACCAACTGCATGAAGGTCAATACCGAGCCTCAGGAGAACATTACATTGCTCATCCAGTAGCCGTTGCTGGGTTGTTGAGGGATTTGGGTGGCAGCAGTGTGATGATAGCGGCTGGGTTTCTGCATGATGTTGTGGAAGATACAGACATCACGGTAGAAGAAATCGAATCCCGGTTCGGAGTAGAGGTGCGGCGACTTGTTGAAGGAGTTACAAAACTCTCTAAGTTTAACTTCTCTAGTAAAACCGAGCGTCAAGCCGAGAACTTTCGCCGGATGTTCCTCGCGATGGCGGCAGATGTTCGGGTTATTGTCGTCAAGTTGGCAGATAGACTGCACAATATGCGGACGCTAGAACACCTGAATCCAGAGAAACAGCGGCGAATTGCCTTGGAAACAAGGGAAATTTTTGCACCCCTCGCCAATCGCTTAGGAATTGGTCGCTTTAAGTGGGAATTGGAGGATTTAGCGTTTAAGTATCTGGAACCAGAGGCTTTCCGAGAAATGCAAGCACTCGTTGTCGAGCGTCGCCAAGATCGAGAAGACCGCTTAGTTAAGGTAACAGAAATTTTGCGCGATCGCTTGGAGGGAGTAGGTGTCAAGTGCATAGATATCAATGGACGTCCGAAGCACTTGTATGGCATTTATCAGAAGATGCAGCGGCAGCAGAAAGGGTTTCATGAAATCTACGATATTGCGGCGATGCGGCTGATTGTGCAAACCAAGGAAGAGTGCTATCGCGCCTTGGCAATCGTTCATGATGCCTTTCGACCGATTCCGGGGCGGTTCAAAGACTACATTGGTTTACCGAAGCCAAACCGTTACCAGTCGTTACATACAGGTGTGATTGGTCTAAGTGGTCGTCCGATTGAAGTGCAAATTCGCACCCTGGAAATGCATCACGTTGCGGAGTTAGGAATTGCGGCGCATTGGAAGTACAAGGAAAGTGGCGGTTCTAGCAATACTCGCTTCACAGCAGAGGATGAAAAGCTGACTTGGCTACGGCAGTTGCTGGAATGGCAGAATGACCTGAAGGATGCTCAGGAGTACATGGACAGCGTCAAAGATAATTTATTTGATGACGATGTTTATGTATTTACGCCAAGTGGGGATGTTGTGTCCTTGAGTCGGGGTGCAACACCAGTAGACTTTGCCTATCGGATTCACACGGAAGTCGGCAACCACTGTGCAGGTGTGCGCGTGAATGGGCAGTGGCGCGTGTTAGATAGTCCATTGCACAACGGCGACATCGTTGAAATTATTACCCAGAAAAACAGTCACCCCAGTTTAGATTGGCTAAATTTTGTGGTGACACCCAGCGCCCGGAACCGGATTCGGCAATGGTATAAGCGATCGCATCGAGAAGAAAATGTTGCTCGTGGTCGAGAACTACTGGAAAAGGAACTCGGCAAAAAAGGCTTTGAATCGTTGCTAAAATCCGATCCGATGCAGGCTGTAGCAGAGCGATGTAACTACCATACAGTTGAAGACTTACTGGCAGCCTTAGGTTATGGCGAACTAACGCTGAATATCGTAGTCAATCGCCTGCGAGAAGCTGTAAAAGCCAAGCAACCAATTGAAACGGATTCACAAGAGGCAGTAACTCAGACCCCTGTTGTTAAAATCCCCTCTACGGGTGGTAGTAAAGGTGAACCGATTGCTGGTGTCGAAGGGCTACTCCATCACCTTGCAGGTTGTTGCAATCCCGTTCCTGGTGAACCGATTATTGGTGCCGTCACTCGCATCCGTGGCATTTCAATTCACCGACAGGGATGCCCCAATGTTGAAAGTGTACCCGGAGAGCGGTTAGTTCCTGTTAGCTGGAATCCGACAGATGCAGATAATGGGCGTCCTCAAACTTATCCTGTCAACATTCAAATGGAAGTGATTGATCGAGTGGGTGTCTTTAAAGATATCCTGTCACGCTTAAGTGACCAAAATATTAATGTTCGCAACGCCCAAGTCAGAACTCAAGAAGGTAAACCAGCCATTATCGACCTGTGCATTGACATTCGTGACCACAAGCAACTAGAAAGTAGCTTCTGCCAAATCAGAAAAATGAGTGATATTTTGAATATGCGTCGCATCAGTCAGGTTGAGGAGTAGTTAGTTGTTGGTTGTTATTGATACCGCAGGGGCTTCGGGAGAAACCCTTCCTAATGGGTAGGACAAAGTTGGGAGGGTTTAGTGAGAATGGCAGAGTATCCCGCGAAGGAAAGCTAGTCATTGATGAACTAGCATTCAATCAAACTTATATCGAGTGCATTTGAGCAGTTCGTATATAAGTTGTCGCTTTTTGTTTGTTGCAACTAACAACTAACAACTAACAACTGACTACCAACCATGAAGCGTTCTGCCTGCCTTATCTTTAATCCAGTTGCTGGTCAAAGCGACCCTGACCAAGATTTGTCACAAATTCAGGCGCTTTTAGATCCTGAATTCGACCTAGATATTCGCTTGACAACGCCAGAGGTTGATGCATCTCAACTGGCGTATGATGCCGTAGCCCGTGGTGTTCACATGGTTATTGCCTCTGGCGGTGATGGTACCCTCTCGGCAGCGGCTGAAGCCTTAGTGGGAACTAATATTCCTTTCGGTATCATTTCACGGGGTACTGCCAATGCCTTTGCTTCTGCGTTGAACATTCCAGACACAATTGAAGCGGCTTGTCAGACAATTTTGGGGGGAGTAACAAAGGTTGTTGATGCCGCACAGTGTAACGGAAAACCAATGGTTTTGCTGGTTGGCATTGGCTTCGAGGCAGAAATGGTGGAAAAAGCAGATCGAGAAGCAAAGAACCGTTTAGGGATGCTAGCTTACGTCCTAGCGGGAGTCCAGCAACTGCGGGATTTTGAAAACTTTGAAGTCGAGATTGAGACAGAGGATAGAGTAATTACGGTTTCAGCGGCGGCTGTAACGATAGCGAATGCCGCCCCACCAACATCAATTCTTGCTCAGGGACCAGCAGGTATTATTTATGATGATGGTTTGCTCGATTTAACTGTAGTAGCACCTCTAAATCGGACTGGTGCGATCGCATCAGCTTATCACCTCTTACAATCAGCACTTCGCGGCGATGCGGCAGAACGAGATGATATTGGCTATCTTCGAGCAAGACGTATTAAAGTGACCACACAGCCACCTCAGAAAGTTGTTCTGGATGGGGAGATTATTGGCACAATGCCTGTTGAAGTCGAGTGTATTCCGGGTGGCTTGACCATTTGTGTGCCACAGGAAGAAGAAGTTCAACCCGGTGAAAAACTTGAGGGACTGCCAGAATTGAGCGTTGAGTCGAGATATCCAATATAAAAGCTATCGGTACTCAGCTATCAGCTTGGAAGAATCCTTCTTTAGATAAAGCTGATGGCTGATTATTTTCTGTAAATAAGCGATTTCATCTTACTAAAACATCCTTTTTGTTAGTATCAAATCTAACAATTTGAGCTGTATAATTGCTTGCCTAACGCATCAGCGGGCTACCGTGGTGATGAACGAGGTACCACGAAGATGCCAAGCACTGAAAAATATTTGTTGCCATCGACTCTGCCTGAATGCTTCTACCACCACTGGCTTGGAGGACTTTCTCAATCAAAATGACATAGGCGATAGTCTCGCAAATTTCCACAGAAATAATGTCTGTCTCAACCTCAATATATTTCGTATTTCTAAATATCTGCATCCAGGATGATTCAATTTCCTTCCAGCCTCGTAGTGCCCTGCGTCCGGGATGAATACAAAGAGTGCCACTTCCTTTCGACCAAATAGTACTCATTGCTTCAACATCCTTTTTCTCAAAGGCTCGATAAAAGGCTTCGTTTGCTGCTAAGACTTCACTTCGTCCGTTGTTCATTGGTATACCTTAGGGTCAGATTCTACTACTTGATTGTTAAAAAGCAGAAGTTAGCACAATATTATCCAACCTTAGATGCTCTGCTACCTTATCTAAGTCATGTCTCACTGACCCGTATGATGAAGGAAAGGGTTAGAGCATAACTTTGTGGCATGGGTATCGTTTGGGAACTAGATTTTTACTCGCGTCCGATTTTGGACGAAAACCAGAAAAAGGTATGGGAAGTCTTACTGTGTGAGAGTCCTTTAGATACGCGCCAGTCCACTGAGGAGTTATTTCGCTATGCCAGTTGGTGTCCCAATCAGCAAGTGAATTCGATTTGGCTGCAAAGTGCGATCGCAGAGGCGATTACTCAAAGTAAACAACCCCCCGAAAAAATTCGCTTCTTTCGGCGGCAGATGAGCAACATGATCGTCAAAGCTTGTGAAGATTTGGGCATCCCCGCTCAAGCGTCGCGCCGCACCTACACCATAGATCGTTGGCTGCAACAACGGGCAAAGGATTTTTACCCCAGCCAGCCTGGATATCAAGCCTCAGCGGAGGTATCTTCGTTTGTCCGTTATGAACCCGAAACCCCGCAAGCATTACCGGATGCTTTGGAGGGACAGAAGTGGGCGTTTGTGAGCTTGGAAGCAGTGGCTTTTGAGGAAATGGAAGAGTGGGACATTGCCTTTGGAGAAGTGTTTCCTCTCTCGCTGATGGAACTTGCGCCCGACACTCGAATTCCCGGCATCATTATTTTTTCCTCCAGAGCAACACCCGTGGCAGCCTGGATGTCAGGCTTAGAGCTTGCGTTTGTGAGATTTGAGAGCGAGCCAGTTGCTAGATTGTTACTCGAAACAGGTGAAAGTGATAGCTGGATTCTGGCTAATATTAAAGACGCCCAAACGTTAAATGAGGCTAGAGGGTTTGAGTTAGCGAAGGAGAAGGCACAAGGGGTACATTTTCTTGCCGTGCAATCTAGCCCAACCTCAGAAGCCTTTGCAGGATTTTGGCTGCTGCAAGAGTTAAAGTAGCGCTTCAACGGTCAGTAATTAGACGTTTAGAATCAGTGACAAGCCTCTACCCTTCAACTTAAGAGAGAAGAACACCTGACAACGGACAATTAAGAACAGACAACTGATAAAAAGGTTTTAGTTATGGGTTCTAACGATTTACCAGAAGCCCTACACGCCGAACAACTGTTAGAGTTAGCGGCTCAAGCAGGGGTGAAGCAAGCAGAGGTTTATCAGTCGCGATCGCTTTCTCGACCAGTGTTTTTTGAAGCCAACCGACTGAAGCAGCTTGAAAGCAGCCAATCGGAAGGAGTAGCCCTCAGGCTGTGGCGAGAGGGCTGTCCAGGACTGGCTGTTGCTTATGGGCCAGTGGAACCCCAAGATTTGGTCGATCGCGCGATCGCCATGACGTACCTCAATGAACCGGAACCCGTGGAACTTGCTGGGGCACGAACTGATCACTATCCCGATCTGGGAGAGACAGTGCCAGTGGAAACCTTGGTTGAAATGGGTAAAGTTGCGATCGCTCAGATTCGTGACGCTTACCCGGAAGTCCTCTGTACAGGACAGTGGGAGTGTGAGGAGGAAACAACACGTCTGGTTAACTCTCAAGGCTTAGATTGCCATTACACCGACACAACCCTGAGTTGCTTTATTGGAGCAGAATGGGTACGGGGTGAGGACTTTTTGAGCGTCTATGATGGTGAGACTGAGCGAGGGACGCTAACCAGTGAGAAAGTTGTTCAGCAAATTCTACAACGTTTGAGTTGGGCAAAAGAAAATGTCTCTCCTCCCAGTACTCGTGTACCCGTTTTACTAACTGCCAAAGCTGCTGATTTGCTCTGGGATACAGTTCAGTCGGCATTAAATGGAAAACAGGTGTTAGAAGGAGCTTCCCCTTGGAGCGAGATGTTACGCGCTAGATCCCAAGGTGTTGTTTTACTGACAGACTTGATACCGCTTGTCACGTCCGACACCCTCACGATCACTCAGCAACCAGATATTGGCCCCTATAGCTGCCCCTTTGATGATGAAGGCACTCCTACCCAACCACTTTTGTTGATTCGAGAAGGGCGATTGCAGCAGTTTTATTGCGATCGCACAACAGGACGACTGCTAGGCACTAGCACGACTGGTAATGGTTTTCGTCCTGGTATGGGTAGCTATCCGAGTCCCGGCTTAGTTAATATGCTGGTTCAACCGGGAAAGGGTTCTCTCTGCGACTTGATTGGGCAACTCGATGAGGGACTCGTTGTAGATCAGTTGTTAGGGGGTGGTGCTGGACTTAGCGGAGAGTTTTCAGTCAACGTTGAGCTGGGCTACCGAGTGCAAAAAGGAGAAATCATCGGTCGAGTGAAAGACACGATGATCTCCGGAAATGTCTACACTGTCCTGAAGCAATTGGTAGCTCTAGGTGGCGATGCCGATTGGAATGGTCCTTGCTACACGCCATCGCTAATTGTAGAAGGAATCTCCACTACGGGTAGAAGTTAGTTGTTGGTTGTTAGTTGTTAGGTAGGAGAAATCATTGAGAAAGAAATGTTAACCTAAAAAAACTCAAAACAAATCACTATCTTTATAACAACTGACAACCAAACAGTTCTGTAATTCAAGTAACAAATAACAAAAAAAATATGGCTGTCGCCATAAGATTAGGACAGATTTAACAGCCAAACAACCACTTACTAGTAATAATCCTCTGCCTTTTGCCATACAACAAACCGATGATAGACTTTAAGCAATTTGAAGTTTTGAGTTTTGATTGCTACGGGACACTCATTGATTGGGATAGTGGGATTCTAGGGGCATTAAAACCTATCCTCTCAAACCATAATGTAAGCCTCAGCGATGAGCAAATTCTTGAAGCCTATGCTCAAGTTGAAGCGGCTCACCAATCCGGAGACTACTTAAAATACAGAGAAGTTCTTAAAAAATTAGTCCAAGCCTTTGGGGAAAGATTGAACTTTACAGCAACCGAGGCTGAAGCCGAGTCTCTGGCTGAATCAATTAAAGGCTGGGAACCTTTCCCCGATACCGTTGAAGCTCTAAAAATACTCAAAAAAAGATATAAACTTACAATTATTTCCAATATTGATGATGATTTATTTGCCGCTACTGCTAAAAAACTAGATGTAGAGTTTGACTGGATAATCACAGCGGAACAAGTCAAATCTTATAAACCCTCTCGACAAAATTTTGAGTTTGCCCTTCAACGCATGGGCATCACTCCAGGTACGCTTTTACACGTTGCTCAAAGTGTTTATCATGACATAATTCCGACAAGAAGCATGGGATTATCAGCTATATGGGTTAACCGCAGAGGTGAGAAACAAGACAATCAGGTGATAGACTCAGCAAGTGGAAAACCAGATTTGGAAGTACCAGATTTAAAAACCCTGGTGTCTCTCATGGATTTAGACTCATGAAAAAACATATAAGGTTACCTGAGACTTGTCTCAGGTGCTAAGTAAATGGGCAAAAATAAACTTAGCCGCTTAGGGAGTTGTCTCGCTAGAATTTTCTTTTCACTAACAACCAACAACTACCAACTAACAACTAATTTCTGTTGTCCAGCATCTACTATTTGTTGCTAGCGACAAATGACAACCTTGCCCGTCTCCCTTCCCAAGCGCTTTCGTCAATGGCTGTTACCGAGACGCCGCCTTGCGATCGCAGAAGCCTGTTTGATTGGTTTAGTATCTGGACTCTCTGCTGTCTTACTCAAGCAAAGTGTTGGTCTTTTTGGTTCATGGCGTGTTCAGGCTTCTCTCTTGCTACCCGCTAGCATAGCCTTACCCGCGATCGGACTTTCTTTAGGGCTACTTTGCGGGTTTATCATTGAGCGTTTGTCATCCGAAGCAACAGGTAGTGGTATTCCACAAATTAAAGGCGCACTCGCTCAGTTTCCCATTACTCTCAATTTACGAGTCGCACTCGTCAAGTTAGTCAGCAGCATTTTATCCCTGTCGGCGGGGCTAACATTGGGGCGACAAGGGCCAACGGTTCATATTGGTGCAGCGATCGCAGGACAAATGAGTCATTGGGTGCCGACGTCTCCCGATCACCGACGTCAGATGATTGCAGCCGGGGCGGGTGCTGGTTTAGCAGCAGGTTTTAATGCTCCCCTTGCGGGAATTCTGTTTGTCGTTGAAGAACTACTACGTGACCTCTCGAACCTAACGCTAGGTACAGCAATTCTTGCCTCCTTCATTGGTGCTGTTGTCTCGCGGCTATTGGGTGGACGGAGTTTAGATCTCAACCTGCAACTCACCGACCTTTCAAGCGGCTTCAGTGCGCCAGAAATTCCCTTTTATGTGTTGTTGGGTGTCTTAGCTGGATTGCTAGGGGCATTGTTTAATCAGGGACTGCTTGCCAGCCTTACCCTCTACGAACGCCTGAACCTCAGATTACCCCTACGAATTGGCTTAGCGGGGATGATTTGTGGCTGTGTTGTGGCACTGCTGCCGATTTCCTTCCGAGACAACAACGGTTTACGGGAGTTGTTACTCACGGGTGAAGCGAGTTGGCAATTCACAAGTGTTGCCTTTGTTGCCTACTTTATTCTCACGTTAGTTTCCTATGGTTCCGGCGCACCTGGCGGTTTGTTTCACCCCTCTCTTGTGCTAGGTGCGGCGCTGGGTTACTTAGTAGGAGTTGCTCAGTCTCATCTGTTGGGAGTAGGTTTGCCGACAAGTTACGCCTTGGCAGGCATGGGTTCATTTTTTAGCGCTGTCTCGAAAGTCCCGATTACAGCGATTGTCATCGTGTTTGAGATGACAACAGACTTCAATCTCGTGCTGCCATTGATGATTAGCTGTGTAACCTCCTACCTGATTGCCGATAAGTTAGCCAAAGGTTCACTATATCAGCGTCTCTTGGAATTGAAAGGCTACACATTGCCTACTCAACAATTAGAGAAGGGTTCTTTATCGGGATTGAAAGCCTCGGACTTAATGCAGCCCAAAGTTGAAACTCTGGCGAGTCAGATGACGTTGGATGAAGCTGTACGGGCGTTTTCCCGCTCCCATCATCGCGGTTTTCCGGTACTCGATAACGGTGAATTGGTTGGGATTATTACTCAAACAGATTTGGCGAATGCAAGCCAGCGCCAGTTGCCTGGGGATACAACGATTTCACAAATCATGACCCCTCAGCCAATAACGGTTATCCCCGTTGACCCATTGAGTCAGGTTCTCTATTTGCTCAACCGTTACAAACTGAGCCGATTACCCGTTATAGAAGGTCGGAAACTAGTAGGAATTATCACTCGTGCCGATATTATTCGTGCTGAAGCTGACCAACTGAGTGGTGATGACCAAATCGAGTCTCGTCCTGAACCGTCCTACGTGGTGTATCAAACTCATGCTCCAGCAGTAGGACGAGGGCGTTTGTTGGTTCCTCTGGCTAATCCGCAAACGGCACCGATACTATTACAACTTGCTTTCTCAATTGCCCGCGATCGCGATTACGAAATTGAATGTCTCCAGGTTATCGCTATTCCTCGCAGCAATAATCCCGCTCAGACACCTGTAAAAACAACTAAAAGCCGTCGCTTACTGCGTATGGCAGAAAAACTAGGGCGAGATTGGGAAATTCCCGTTCACACTCAAATTCGGGTCGCCCACGATACGGCTCAAGCGATTCTAGAAACAATTAAAGAGCGACATATTGGTCTAATTTTAATGGGATGGAAGGCGGAGCCACCGACTAGCACGGGTCGTATCTTTGGCAATGTTGTGGATACTCTGATTCGGCAAGCTTCCTGTGATTTAGTGTTGGTCAAGCTAGGGCATCGGGAAGAACAACATGATGATGGGACATCTGCTGCGGCTTGTCCCTTACCAATTGCCTGGAATCGCTGGTTAGTACCGATTGCTGGGGGGCCAAATTCAAGCTACGCCTTGCAACTTTTACCCGCTCTCGCGTCTCACAACTCGATGACAACGATTAAAGTGACTCAGGTTTTTACTCCTTCTATGCTTTTACCGGACACTACTGGACTAGAAAAAGCGGCATACTTCCTCAGTGGCAAACTCAACACCAGCGTTGTAACAATTCCTGTGCGTTCTTATTCTGTCCCTGATGCAGTGATTCATCTGGCTCACGCCGATCAGTGTGATGTTGTTGTTTTAGGCGCGAGTCGTGAAGGGCTATTACAAAAGGTGATACATGGAAATATTCCAGAAGCGATCGCACGGGGCGTTAACAGCACGGTGATTTTGGTACGGGGGGCATTGGAGTAGTTGTTAGTTGTTAGTTCGCTTCTTTTGCCTCTCGCTACATAATGATTAGGTACTCTAGCCAATACGATGTCCCTGACTTCCCGATTTTCTGAATTTAAAAAAGGTTTATTGTTTGTTGCTAGTTTTCATCCTGCTCGTCGTGTCCCTTGAGCATGGGAGTCTAACTTAGGAAATAGCGCTTGATAAAACAGATTACCGTAAAAGGCGATCGCTTTTTACTCAGCAATCACTGCGACTTCTTGAGCCAAGAACTGATGTAAAGTTCTTCTAACCTGAAACTCTTTGTGAAGGTTGCTGCTTGCTACACCGAGAACTGGCATTTCCTGTCTACAGCGAGAACAATACCAATAAATGCTGTTGTGACGAGCATGACGGAGCAACCGAGTAGAGCAACATGGACAATCGTTCATGGTATTCCTGGAACCCAACACCTATGAGAGTACAGGTTATAAGTTAAAAATTTGGGTAAGAAATCGGAAAAAAATCGGGAAGAATTAATGTGCCAGAAAAGCTTAACAAACGATTTTTAAGAATTATAAAAAGTACTCTGCTGTTGAATTTCTGAACTAAGGCAAACACTATAGCAAAAGGCAGAGGGCAGAAGGCAGAGGGGTTTTATGTTTACTACTAGTAGGTGGTTGTTTTAGCCATTAAATTTTTCCTAACCCTGATGGCGATAGCTATAACAAAAAAGCACCTTGAAGAAGGTGCCAAGAGAGGTGGCAAAAACCAGCCTCCAGCCTATGTACTATTTTTAGCTAACCCTGTGAGCGTGAGGTTTGCGAGCACCAGCTGAGGCTCCTGCCAGTGACGCAGCTAAACCTAGCAAGGAACCAATCACAAATGACCATAATCCTTTAGCTGCATTGCCAGCAATATCACGAGTTTGGTCAGCTGAAGGTGCGTTGGGCGCGTTGTTTGGTAGATTAACACCGCCCTGCTGTTGAACTTGGCCGATAACTTCTCCAGCATTGGAGGCAGCAATTCCAAAAGCACCCGTTACGCCACTTGCCAATAGCCAAGAACTCAGTGCCAGGGTTGTTGCCCAAAGAACTGCTCCGTTTAAAAGCGCTGTGCTACGGTTCATCGGTCCACAAGCGCGGGCGGCAACCCAACTGCCAACGAATAGCGAAATTAACAAACTGATGATTGACCAAATCCCTACACCTGTGCCAACGCCAGGGGCATTTGATCTAGGGGCACCTGAACCTGAAAGGAAGCTTGAGCCGATCGCAGCACCCAAGGCACTCAAAATCAGTTGAGTTGCTAAGGCAACTACAAGACCTGAAATAATTGGACCCCACCTAACGCGATCGTGATATTCGACTACTTGATTAACGATTGGGGGTTCAGTGAGTATACTATCCCCTGGACGATTGACATATGACATAAGTTTGCCCTCCCTTGCTCCTTGTGTGCTAGAAGCTCTTTGGATTAATTCCTTCTTCGTTTTCAGTCTAGAGCGGGAGTGCAAATAATTTCTCTATCACTAGAAAGAGTTGGATTTTCCCTCAAGAGGAAGAGTTTATCAAGGCTGTGTTAAGAGATGATGTAGCTTATATGACTTTAGTTGGGCATAGAGTGAACTAGAGAATTTTGGTCAAGTAAAGTTGAATCGTTGCGGGGTATCGGTAGGCTTTGATGAAAGCGAAATCGATACCACAAGAAAAGCGATCGCACCCTTTTTAAATACAGAAATACAGTCTCAGAGATCTCTTAGCACAACTATAGGTTTATTTTAGTGGCACAAAGGTTTCACCTATTTGCTCGTCATTACTTTCGTAAAAAGTTAGTGACTAATGACGATGAGTTTGCTTGAGACTAACCGATGTTTATCAAACTCATAATTGAGCCAGTTATTGATTGAGTGCCAAACCAGCATTAAGCAATATACCTAACACAGAACGAATGGCTCTGAGTTCCTCTGGAATCTCAATCACAAAACTATCAGGACTGCCATTAATCAAGGCATTGTAAGCCTCAATTGCCGCTTGAAATTGGGCAGCATCGACCGTCCCACCAGAATTTAGTCCTCGCAAACTAGCTACCAAGTTTGCCGCAAGAGTTGCATCTGCCCCAGCACTCACTAAAGCACTTTCAATCTGAGCCGCACTAGCACTCACATTGCCGTTAGCCGTCACGAGGACTTCTAGATTTTGCTGTATCGTGAGTGGAATTGCAGTCGGAGTATCAGTAGAGAGTACGGGTAAATTTCCCGCCGCCAACTGTTGATTCACTAAACTTGCTGCACCGTTAACCGCATCTTCAATGGGTCGAGTGATGTAAACGATGACTAGCTCACCCCCCTCACTGGAGACGAGTGCCCCGTTAACAATATCACTGGTTGTAATAATCGCACCCGTTGTATCTGACTGGTTGCCCGACTGAGCTTGTGCTGTTGGAGCGTGAGACACAACACCTACAATGGCTAGGGCAAAACCTAGTCCAAGGTGTAAAGGAAAATGCTTAATGTTCATAACTTTCCTTCGGAATTGATGACTTAAAACGATATCCCATAACCAACACCCAGAATAAACCGGGTACCATCACCCGCTGTACCCGTAACATCAGCTGCTGCTGGGGTGATGACTAGCGGTACCCCACGGATTGGAACAATTGAGGCTCCCAAGTTCAAATCTTGACCCGTCCACTCGGCAATCACCGAGATCGGTTCAGCAACTTGTACCCCAACACTACCAAACACATTAGGGTCTTCGTCTCCCTCTTCAATATTATCTTCTGAGCGGAAACGACCGCCGCCGATACCTATCGAAGCTGTGACTCGACTCAGGGGTTGAGAGCCATCCCGGCGTAAGCGGAAAACTTTACTTGCAACACCGTAAACGCTGCTGCCACCATCGGTATTGCCCCACTCAATTAGATTCTCTACGCCAACTGCTACCGCAAAGTCACCGGGAAACAAGCGATGCACCTTGAAGCTAACGCCGCCATCCTCAAACGTATCGCCCTCTAGGTCATAAATCGACACTGCTGTTTCTAGAGCAACCAGTCGTCTTGCATCACCTAGACCAAAACCTACCACAGCTGCACCATCATCTATGTCAGTAAAGCGCGCTCTCTCCTGATAAGTTGCTCCAAAGAAAATGTTGCCGCTTTCAGCGCCAAATGCTGTTGGTGTACCAATACTTGACCCTCCTCTAATAAATCGCCTAATCCGTTCTTCTACTGGTGGTTGTGGGAAAAGAAGTGCTTGGCGCGTATCCGCAACTTGATCAGGGGATGTGGTAGGCGGTGTCGCAACGGGTTCGTAGCCAACAATGTACTGGGCAGCAACATCATTAGCACTAAGTTGTGGGAGGGTTCCCTCGTTCACTAAAGCCTGATAGATAAACGCCGCTACATCAGCGCGAGTGGCAACCTGGTTTGGATTTAAGAAAGCAACATCCGGATAGTTGACTACTAGCTGATTGAGAGCTGCGGCGGCGACGCTATTGCGGGCAAAGGTAGGAATTTCGGGAGCGTCTTGAAAGTTTGTACTTAAAACGGTTGCGGGATCGTCGGGTGGAGACAGATCAAGCCCACTCACCAACGAAACCAACACTTGAACACGAGGTATATTTTGCTCAGGCTGAAAGATGTTATTCGGGTATCCTTCCAGAAATCCTGTGCGATAAGCTGCCTGAATCGCCTCAATACCCCAGTAAGTTGGGGGAACATCAACAAAATTGATTCCTGCACGTTCAGGCGCTCGTCCAAACGCCTTACGAATCATTGCGGCAAACTGAGCGCGAGTTACTGGTTCATCGGGGCGGAACGTACCATCCGGAAAACCCAGAATCACCCCTCGTGCAGCTAGGACTTCAATAAAACTCCGTGCCCAGTTATTTTGAACATCAGGAAAACTTCTGCGTTGAGCCAGTTGCGCGGCTGTACCCGTTGCAGGTTTTTGCCCTCCTGGAGAGGCTTTTTGGGGACGAAGATCCTCCGCACCTAGCATCGTATCTAAGAGCGATTGACCTAGTGAACCCCCATAATTAGCATTGGCAGTCGTGCTAGTTGGCTTCGCGGCGACAGGATTGGCAAGACCTGCAGCAGCGGATAGCATAGTACTACTCAAGATTGAACCGATTAAAATATATCCCCAGTAGCGGATATGCTTGTTGAATTGATAGAAATGACCCGTGCATCTCGCTATCCTCATCACCTTTCCTACTCTTCCGAAGTTGAGTTGATTATTCAAAGGTTACACGAGTTTAGTGGACTTTATATCATTACACTTCTACCGGAACTTTCTCCAAAGTTAGCCTGACTTTGAGTAGAGAGAGTCAACATTTCTGTAAGGGATACTGTTTAAAGTGAGCGCAAAAAGACGTTCTGAGATAGTTGGTCGAGTTGGTGTGACGAGTAGTGGTTTAAGAAGACGTATGAATCGACCGATCGCAAGTTTAACTTTACTCGCGTTTTTCGCCGTTACGGTTGCTACCCCGATCCAGGCACAAATCCCTGGTTTGTCTCCTGGGGCAACACCTGGCGCAACTGGAGTGGGTAGTCCACCTCCTGCAACACCCTATACCCTAGGAGCAGGCGATCGCGTTCAAGTAGCGGTCTTTGATGTTCCAGAATATAGCGGTGAGTATGTGATCTTAGCCGATGGCACCCTCAATTTACCTGTCATCGGTAGCATATCTGTTCGGGGATTAACGCTCCAACAAGCGACGGACGTGATTTCCTCTCAATATGCCCGCTTTGTGAGACGCCCCCTGATCACAATTAGTCTAATAGCACCCCGCCCCGTTGTTATCGCGGTGGCAGGCGAAGTTCAACGCCCTGGAACTTATTCCGTCGCCGTAGGAGGAGGTGGCGCTGGGGCAACTGGAGGACAGTTTCCGACAGTGACACAGGCAATTACCCTAGCTGGGGGCATTACTCAATCTGCTGCCGTTCGTGATGTGCAAATTCGGCGTCGCACCTCCCCGACAACAGAGCAAGTCTACAACGTCAACCTTTGGGAATTACTACAAGGCAACTTGGCTCAAGACGTTGCGTTGAGAGATGGTGACTCAATTTTTATCCCATCCGTCGGCAGCTACAATGCCGCTGAAACTCGTCAACTGGTGGATTCTAGTTTCGCTCCACAACAAATTGAGCCAGTTAATATTGCCATAATTGGCGAAGTCGCCCGCCCAGGCCCTTATTCCGTGTCGGGAGGCGGCGTAGGTACTGGTGGTGCGACGGGGGCAATCACAGGTTCTGAAACAGGCGCAGTCGGTGCTGGTGGAGGCGACGCTGGTCCCCCTACTGTGACTAAGGCAATTCAAGTTGCTGGTGGTATTACAGCCCTTGCTAATATTCGCGAAATCACGATCACCCGCGCTACCCGCACAGGTGGAACCCGTGTGATTCCAATCAACTTATGGGCACTCTTACGTTCAGGTGACCTTAATGAAGATTTTCTCTTGCAAGATGGAGACACAATCATTATTCCGACAGCAACAGCACTCGACCCAGCAGAGGCAAGCCAACTGGCAGAGGCAAGCTTTGCTCCTAATGAAATTGTCGTGAACGTAATTGGGGAAGTTGAAGCTCCAGGAGCAATCACGGTGCCACCCAACACCCCTTTAAATCAAGCTGTACTAGCGGCTGGTGGATTCAATCCTCGTTCCCGTAGGAGTTCCGTTGATCTGATTCGTCTTAACGACAATGGAACTGTTTCCAAGCGCCGGATTTCAGTGGATTTAGCTCAGGGAATTAATGAGGAAGGCAATCCTACTCTCCGAAATAATGATGTCGTTGTGATCAGACGCAATACCCTTGCCAGCGTTGGGGATACTCTAGGGAACGCCCTAAATCCCGTTGGCAGCTTTTTAAACATACTTGGCATATTTAGAACCATTACTGGTGATTAGGGCAGTGTCATCTTAAGCATTTCCTCCTTGAAGGAAACAGGGGAAAGGTAAAAGGGGAGAGGGAATGAGACACTTCCTTTCCCCTTGTCTTTTTGAAAGATGTCGTTAATAGTCAAGTTCCCGATCGCATTCATCAGCAGGGTTGGAGACTCTATTGGTACAGTCCTATTAAAAGGAGTTTCCAATCGATCTAGTTTCTGTATACTATCCTGTACATACCAGATACAAAATTCAACAGCAAACGGATTTTTCTGATAGCTCTCAATCAAACACACGAGGACGAGGGGCACGATGGAGAGGGGCAATATTCAACAGCCGTTATCATCTAATAATGGGAATGGGAATGGGAATGGGAATGGGAAACATTTATATTTACCGTCACCAATCCCCCTGACTCAACCTGTGGACAAAGAGCAGGATGAGCTAAATCTGCGCCATCTCGTAAGTGTGGTACGGCGTCGTGCTGTTGTAATTGCTGGTGTGGCGATCGCAGTTACCTCGGCGATCAGTTTTTGGACGTTCAGCCAGACACCCAAGTATGAAGGGAAGTTTCAGCTCTTAGTAGAGCCGGTTACAGAGGAAGGAAACTTGGACAAGCTGACACAAGTACCCGGTGTCAGCGAAAGTCCTGGTTCTATCCTAGATTACGACACGCAAATTGAAGTCTTACGCAGCCCGAATTTAATGGCTCCTATCCTTGAGGAGATTGAAAAGGACTACAAAGATGTCAGCTACGACTCTTTGATTGGGAGTAGTGAACTGAACATTGAGCGCTTAGCAGAAACCAAGATTTTGGAAGTCCGCTACCGCGATACAGACCCGAAGAAAGTTCGATTTGTCTTACATCAGGTTGCTAGAGGCTATCTGCGGTACTCGCTTCAAGAGCGGCAAATTAATCTAAAAAAAGGGATTCAGTTTGTTGAAGGTCAGTTGCCACAACTTCGCGATCGCGTAGACAAACTTCAGGGACAACTACAAGCATTCCGGCAGCAGAACAATCTCCTCGACCCCGAAACTCAAGCGCAACAGCTATCAACTCGCGTGAGTGCCATTGAGCAGGAGCAATTGCAAACTCAGGTTGGTTTGAGAGAAGCTCGCTCCCTCTATACAACAATCTCTTCCCAACTTGGTCTATCACCAAACGAAGCCCTGGCAACAGCGGCTCTCAGTGAAGCCCCTCGCTACCAAGAGTTACTCAATAAGTTACAAGAAGTTGAAGCTAAGATCGCGACTGAGTTATCACGCTTTACCGAAGAAAGCCCAACTGTCCAGGCACTACGCAACGAACAGCGAAATCTCTTGCCACTGCTAGAGCAAGAATCCCAACGGGTGCTGGGGGCAAATCTTTCACAAGTTAATGTCTCGAATGATTCTCCCAATTCGATTCGCTTAGAACTGACTCAGCAACTGGTTGATGCAACCAACCAAATACAAGTTTTGCAAGTGCGACAAAATGCGATCGCCCAGGCAGAACGTAGCCTCAACCTCCAAGTAAAACAGATGCCGGTGATTGCGCGTCAATACACCGATTTACAACGAGAACTCAACGTTGCTACAGAAAGCTTAAACCGCTTTTTGGGATTTCGGGAAGGTCTTCAGATTGAAGTTGCTCAAAAAGCACTCCCCTGGCAAATCATTCTCAAACCCCAAGAACCCCAATTTCCAGTGTCTCCTAATACTCAACGGAACATCCTGTTGGGCGCGGTTGCGGGGTTGTTGTTGGGGATAGGAGCCGCTTTATTAGTTGAACGCCTCGATAATGTATTCCACTCACCCGATGAACTGAAAGACCGCAGCAAACTGCCACTACTGGGTGTTATCCCCTACAACAAGCAACTCAAAGTGATAACACCAGTTGCTACCGTAGCAGAAATGGTTCCTGCTGAAGACTCCACAACTGAGAAGAAAAATCGCCGTAAGCCACAGTGGTACACAGCTTCTCCCTTCTTAGAGTCGTTCCGCTCCCTGCACACCAATATTCGCTTTCTCGGAAGTGATACACCAATCCACTCGATTGTCATTAGCTCAGCCACTCCCGCAGACGGCAAATCGACTATCGCCGTTCACCTAGCTCAAGCCGCCGCCGCAATGGGTCAACGGGTACTTTTGGTCGATGCTGACCTACGCCGTCCCCAGGTGCATAAGATTTTGGGCTTAGAAAATAAGGTGGGGCTAAGTAACGTTATTGCGACTGGAATTACTGCTAAACAGGCAATTCAGCGATTGCCAATGTGGGATCACCTGTATGTATTGACCGCTGGTCAGCTACCACCTGATCCAACTCGACTTTTATGTTCCAGGAAAATGCAGTATTTGATGGAACAATTTCATGCTGTTTTTGACCTGGTTATCTATGACACTCCACCAACACTGGGGCTTGCTGATGGAAGACTTTTAGCAGCCCACACTGATGGTGTGGTTATGGTTGCAGGACTAGGGAGAACTGACCGCTCAGTGCTAATGCAAGCCTTGGATGGGATGAAAGTTTCCAATGCGACGGTCTTAGGCGTAGTCGCTAACGGTGTGAAGGGTTATACAACTAGCTCCTACTACAACTATCAGCAATACTATGTAACTGACTCAGAAGTCCTGAGAGCAAAGCAGCTTTTGCAGAAAAAAATAGATTAAGAAATTGTACAAAAGTAACGCGATCGCTTTTTGTTGATGACAAAGAAGGAATTACCTCAAGCAGGCAACTAAAATGCTGATTAGCTTGGAAGTATCCGGCATCACTGACGTATCTATGTTAGACGCACAATCAATTGAGCCTTGGCAAGAAGAATTGCCAAAGCGATGGGTTGAATCAATTAAACTGAATGAATAGTTTTTCTGAATTTAGCAATTTTAAAACGAGAAGATTAAGTTTATGAAAATAGTTGATAATTAATTATTTTAGAAAAACATTACTAATCTTATTGCTAAACAATGAATATTCGCATTGGTAACGGTTACGATATCCATCAACTTTGCAAGGGGCGGGCTTTAATTATTGGTGGTGTGGAGATTCCTCACGAGTTGGGGCTACTAGGTCACAGTGATGCCGATGTCCTAACTCACGCGATTATGGATGCAATGCTGGGTGCTTTGAGTTTGGGGGATATTGGTCATTACTTTCCCCCCACAGACCCGCAGTGGGCAGGAGCAGATAGTCTGGTTTTATTGAGTCAAGTTAATCAACTAGTGCGAGCGCACGGTTTTGCAATTGGTAATATTGACTCTGTTATTGTGGCAGAGCGTCCTAAGCTTAAGCCTCATATTAAAGCAATGCGCGATCGCCTCAGCACAACTTTAGAATTAAAACCTGACCAAATCGGCATCAAGGCAACCACTAATGAGAAGTTAGGTCCAGTAGGGCGAGAAGAGGGAATCGCTGCCTACGCTGTAGCCTTATTGGTGGGCAACTAGATTAACTCAAATCACCCACCAATACTGCGAAATAGTTTCGATGACCTTGATACCTTCTCTTTTTTCGTTACTTCAAGTTTGAGGAATACTCAAATCCACATAGTTTCTAGACAATGTTGATGTCAAGGCTAGGGACAAAACCAGAGTTTAGCTGTATCGATGCAAATTGTGTTCCGTCAAAGAACAGTGCGCCTGTGTCGCTATTAAAAAAGAACCTACTGTAATCACCTATCCCAACGCCAAATCCACTTGCTGAAATCTGAATCTTATCCTCGTCCCAGTAGGCGAAGTCCGTGATGGTATCAATTCCTTCCGATACATAGTTAAAGACAAAGGTATCAGCACCTGCACCACCGGTAAGGCTATCGTTGCCAAAACCTCCGACTAAGCTGTCGATGCCATCGCCACCATACAGTAGATCATTGCCGCCTTCACCATACATTACATCGTTGCCAGGTTCCGGAACTACGCTGTTGCCGAGGATATCGTCGCCGTCGCCGCCATACAGAATATCGTTGTCATAGGAGCCATCTAGCCAGTCATTACCATCCCCTCCATAGATCACGTCATCACCTGTCCAAGCAACTAAAACGTCATTACCCGTTCCAACGAATTTATTTGCATCATAATCCGTTCCGCCATAGAGTATGTCATTACCCTCCCAACCATCGAGATAATCGTTGCCAGTCCCACCATACATTTGGTCGTTGCCAGTCCCACCATACATATTGTCATCGCCACTATCATCCCAATGGGCGACGGCACCAAGGAAGTCGTCACCGTCGTTACCATACAGCTCGTCGTTACCGCTGTTGCCAAATACGAGATCATTACCACTCCCACCCTGTAGAATGTCATTGCCGTCGTTACCAAACACGATATCGTCACCACCAAGAGCGTCGATATAATCATTGTTCGAGTCCTTAACGATGTAGTCGTTGCCGTTGGTAGGATAACTTGCCATTTTAATTTCTCCTTGTTTTCCTAATTGATGTTCAGCACAAGTGCTAGCTTATGAATCCCGTTGTTAGTTAATGGGGTTGATGCTTGAACTGAGGTTTAGCTTCCTTTCCCTCGTTCTGTCCATAACTCCTCTTAAAAGCCAGAGTTTTATGCAAAATTTTAAATATTAATTTGTGTAACAAAATACATAATTACTGAGTGTCGAGGAAGAGTAACAATCAGAAGCTCCTGCTGCTAAAGTGCGAAACCTCTTGGTTTATAGGGCATAACAGCTTGGTGCTTCATCTGGATTATTCTGAGAAACTTTCAACAAATAGTGAACGATCTATTCAGGAGTTGCACTTCCAGTGATACGTTCAAGACTATGGATGAGCGACTCGAACAATTAGTAAAAGAGGTACAACAACACACTCCCCAGACACAGGAGTGGCAGTTGGCTATTACTAAGTTGGTTGATGAAATTCTGCGATCGCGCAAAATCTGTCGTCCCCTTGGCAGTCAACCGCTATTTGGCGTTTATCAGAAACTGTACAAGCAAGTCCGACAGCAGCTTTTGTGTGATGTTGGCGAAAAAATCAACCAGTACAAACCAAAACAGACAACACTAAGGATATGGAGCAATACTTTACAAACCCAGGCTTTTAGAACAATCTTGGATGATGCTCAACTCAAAAAGCTAGCCCTAGAAGCCCAACACCACCCACCTCATACTGAGCTACGACAATATGCTTTAGGGGAATTGATTGAGGCAATTCGACTATCTGGCAAACTTTGCCGTCCACACCGAGCAAATTTTTCTGTCCAGTTTTATGACCTACTTTATGACGAAGCCGTTAATAAAACTTTGACCTATGTCTGTCGGAAAATTGATAAGTATGACCCTGAGCGAGGTGACAAAAAATTTATGAACTGGGTTAATTTCAGGCTCGATAGGATATTTATAGAAACCTGCCGTGAATTTAGAAACCCAAACTTCAAGGAATTACCTTCAATTACTGACCTAGAGGAGATAGTACAGCCAGAAGAACCACCTTCATTAGTTGAGAGAGTTCGCGAATGTTTAGAAGAAGATGCTGGAGATGTTTTTAAGCAGACGCATATAAGAAATCGACCTGATGCTAATTTCTCAGCAATCGCCTTAGCAAGGTTTTCTGGGAAAAGTTGGGAAGAGATTTCAGTAGACTTCGGAATCTCCTTACCGACACTAAGTAGTTTTTTCCAGCGTTGCTGCGAAAAGTTTCGTCCCAAGTTGCAACAATACTTGTATAACTAGTATTTCCACGCTTAACAAATCAGTAGAACTTCTCTAAATAATACCGACAAAACTCATTTTTGAAATTGGATGGCGAAATAGAAACTAACACTATTAGATAATATCATGCTATTCCACATATGTTGATTTAAAAATAATATTTTTTAGGCTAAAACTATTAACTTCTCATTTAAGACGAATCTCAATATATAAAATATAGATAACCTGATGAGCAGCAATCAAGTAATAATGAATTCCGAAATCGAGCCTTGGACTTTTACAGTTCCGATAGCTTTGGAAGCTCACTCACAAGCAGAGCAATTTCAACGTTGTCAACCTAACCCTCAAAAATCTAAACAGGTTTATCTGAATACTCTGGCAGTGTATGCCGTAAATTTTTATCTGGGATGCCGAGGATTTGAGACGAACTTAGAGATGAGTTCAAGTTTGGACTCAGTGATGCAAATCTTGATGGATGTTGCGGATTTGGTGGTGGGAAATCGCGGTAAGTTGGAGTGTAGACCAGTGTTACCCGGTGCAGAGTTTGTCTACATTCCCGCTGAGGTTTGGGTGGAACGGATTGGCTACGTTGCTGTGCAGTTGAATGAATCGTTAAGAGAAGCAACAGTGCTGGGATTTGTTGAAAAGGTGGAAAGTTCAGAATTACCTTTGAGCCAATTGCGATCGCTCGAAGAATTACCAGGATATCTCAACAGCATCAAACCAAGAGTAAACCTGAGCCAATGGTTTGAAAATATCTTTGAAGCGGGTTGGCAAGCTGTAGAGTCCCTGTTGAGCGCAGAACCAACTGAGCTAGCATTTAGCTTTAGAAGTCCGAGCGTTAAACGATGCAAGCTGTTTGAGTTGGGAGCGTTAAGTCAATCGGTGGCTGTGATTGTGGAAATTACCGAAGAAACTAGCCAGGAAATGGATATCACTGTCGAGGTTCAGCCCCCAAAAGATCAAACCTATTTACCTGCAAATTTACAGCTAATGGTGCTGGATGAAGACGGAGAGACTGTCATTGATGCCTATGCCAGAAGCGCCAACAAGACGATTCAATTGGAGTTTGATGGAGAAGCAGGAGACCGATTTAGTGTCAAGGTGGCTCTAGGTGATGTCAGCGTGACAGAGGATTTTGTCATTTGATTTTAGAGGCAGCAATGGCTGAACGTTGACAATGGGAAAGCTAATCGTCCTCAAACTGGATGGTGATTTCAAGCAAGGTTTTCGGGTAACGCTAGAGATTGGCTCAGAAGGTAAGCGCCCTGAAATAGAGATTCATGGCAAATTACCTCCTGCACCTGAACTGGCTATAGGGTATAGCAGTTGGCAGTCAACCTACCGTCACTTGGGGAAGAGTAATCGCACTATAAAAGCTAAAAAAGCCAGGGTTGATGGTTCCCTTAAAAAGGATAGGGAACAGTGTCGCACCTTAGCAAAGGAATTATGCGATCGCCTCAACACTTGGCTAAAAGCTGAATCGTTTTTCTCGCTCCGAGAGAAGTGGCTAGAAAAAGTCAGCACCGCTGACGAGGTTAGAGTAATTATTCGTGCCGAAAACCATCAAGTATGGCAGCTTCCCTGGCACCAATGGGATTTATTGGAGCGCTATAGGCAAGCTGAAATTGGGCTGAGTACCTTGGAGTACGAACAATCACCAATAGTAGAGGCTCTTCCTCCTCAAAACCAGCTCAGAATCCTCGCAATTTTGGGCAATAGTGAAGGTATTCATGTTGAGGACGATCGACAACGGCTGGAGAATTTGCCTGGTGCAACCACAACTTTTCTAGTAGAACCGCAACGCCAAGAGTTAAATGACCAACTTTGGGAGCAATGCTGGGATATTCTATTTTTTGCAGGTCATAGTCAAACTAAAGGTGAAAGTGGGCGAATTTATCTCAACTCGACTGATAGCTTAACGCTTGACGAACTCAGGTATGCCCTGAAAAAAGCAGTTGAAGGTGGATTACGGCTGGCAATTTTCAACTCTTGTGATGGATTGGGATTAGCACGGGAGTTAGAAAAGCTGCACATCCCACAACTGATTGTCATGCGGGAGCCAGTACCTGATCGGGTAGCACAAGCCTTTTTGAAGTATTTTCTTGACAGCTTTGCAAGTGGTAAGGCTCTCTATCCAGCCGTCCAGGAAGCACGGCAGCGACTGCAAGGTCTAGAAGATGAATTTCCCTGTGCTAGCTGGTTACCAGTAATTTGCCAGAATCTGGCGGCTGTCCCTCTAACTTGGTCAAAACTACCCGAACCGACTACAGAAATCCCCAAAAAGAAAAACAATCGCCCAAGATTGCCGTGGAATCGCTTGCAACTCCTCTTCCTAACAAGTTTGGTTGTAACCAGCCTCGTGATGGGAGTGCGATCGCTAGGTTTACTGCAAACGTGGGAGTTAGAAAGCTACGATCAGCTCCTTCGCCAACGCCCTGCTGAACTACCTGATTCTCGTATTTTGCTTGTTGGCGCGGATGAAGAAGATCTCCATACATACAAGCATCCTCTACCCGATGCCATTCTTGCTCAACTGATTGAGAAATTGGAGCAGTCTCAACCTGTCGCGATCGGTCTTGATATCTTTCGCGACCAGCCTGTATCACCAGGTCACGAGTTATTAGTCACCCAGCTACAGGAGAATCAACGTCTCGTTACCGTATGCTTCGGCAGCAACCAAGGAAATGCTGTTGCCCCTCCACCGAATAGCCCAGCCAACCAACTAGGCTTTAACGACTTAGAAAATGACAACGACTATATCGTTCGTCGCCATCTCCAATCCCGTACCCCAAATCCAATATCTCCTCTTTCACCATGTAAGACACCTTATTCCTTCAGCCTGCAATTAGCCTACCGATATCTGCAAGCTCAAGGCATCCCAGTCAAAACGACATCACTGAAAAACTGGCAGTTTGGTAGCGTCGTATTTAAACGTTTAGAGCTTCGTAGCGGAGGCTACCAAAACCTAGATGCGCGGGGAAATCAAGTGTTGATTAATTACCGTGCTACCCCTCAGATTGCTCAGTCAGTTACGTTTGAGGAGGTCTTAACTGGGCAATTCGATCCTAGTTGGGTGAGGAATCGGGTTGTTTTGATCGGGGTCACCGCTCCAAGTATTCAAGACTATCATGATACCCCTTACGGCAGAAGACGAGGGCTAGAAGTTCATGCACACTTAGTCAGCCAGCTCCTTAGTTCCGTTATGGATGGACGCCCTCAACTCTGGTGGCTGCCTCAGTGGGGCGATGCTCTCTGGGTGTGGGCTTGGTCGCTGATAGGAGGAATGCTTGTTTGGCAGGTGCGATCGCAAAGCACATACAAGGCACAATCGTCACTCTACCTAGTTCTGACGCTTAGCATCTGTGTCATTGTTTTGTATGGACTGTGCTGGGTTGTCTTACTACAAGGCGGCTGGCTGCCGCTTGTTCCAACCGCATTAGCATTAGTTGTCACAGGTGGTGTGATTGCTTACATTCCATTGCCAATACAGCAGAGGCAGCAGGAACTCCTCAATACTCATCATTTGATGGTGGATTAAAGCGATGGTTTACCGACCGAAAATGAAACTTGCTTTTGTGACTGTTGTGGCGATCGCTTTTTGGACAGTGTTAGAGGCAACCCTTAGTTTCACTAGCAACCAGGCACCGGGATGGACACAACCGAGTTCGCCAAACATTGCTACTCTGCCACCAGCACCCGGTACTGGCACACCTGATTCTGGGCAAACACCAGGAGGAACCCGCAGTCCTGAGCAAGTTGGAGCCTGCAAGCAGACGAATAAAGGGCTTACTGCCTTAGTACCAGAAAAAGGTAATCAGGGTTTAACTACTGCTGAGCATCCGGTTTTGTGGTTTTACATTCCCTATGCTCCTGAGGCTATACACTTTATCGAGTTTTCGATACACGAGCGGGAAAAAGAGGATACAGCGACCTTCTACCGAACTTCCCTCCAACTCACTAAAACACCAGGAGTAATTGGTATCTCCTTACCTTCAACTCCAGAGTATGCTCTAAAACTAAATGGGAGCTACCATTGGTACTTGAAGATTAATTGTGACCCTCAAGAACAGCCGGAAAAGGAGATTGTTCTGGATGGTTGGGTAACACGAGTTCAGCCTAGCCCTGAGCTTGTTGGTGTCATTTGGTATGATGAACTGACAAATCGAGCTAAACGCTACCTCTTAGAGCCACAAAATATTGAAATGAAGAATGCTTGGGCAGAACTATTGCAATCTGTTGATTTGGAAGAACTTGCTCAAGCACCTCTGGTTGGTTCAGTTCATCTTTCCCCCAAAACCGAAAATTAGTATCTTTGAACATACATTCCACACCCTCAACTGTCACACAGAGTGCCTTGGCTGGCGGCAGTAAATAATCCCTCTTTTGTTTGTTACTTTAGGGCTAAGAGTCTGGACGAAGTATTCTTGAATAAGGTTTCTACACTTCACAGTAAGTTTGACGCAAGAATGCTGACGATCCTTACGTCGCTACCGCTACGCTAAGCCCATACAAAACTCGTGATTCTTGCATGGAAATAACAAAAGAGGGGTGATTTTCGGAATTGCTAAACGAAAATACTCAGCACTTTAGGAAAGACTAAAGCCAATTTCCAACTAGAACGAAAGGTGCCCAATAGTAGGGAGCTTTGTATTGTTTAAAGAGTTCTAATTGAGCCTGATGAAGTGCTTGAGATTTTGTTAATTCAGGGTTAGTTAACTTTTTATAGAACTGCTCCATTAGTTCAGCCGTTGAGCGATCGCTTACTTGCCAAAGCGTTGCTAGCGTACTGCGTGCTCCTGCCCGTACAGCAATTCCGGCTAGCCCCAATGTTGCTCGGTTATCTCCCTGAGCTGTTTCACAAGCACTAAGGACAAGTAATTCAACGATGCTAGAGGACTTTTGGTTGTTACTCCGAAGTAAGTTATTCAAGTCGTTGCTATTGAGGAGCTGATCGTAAGCCAGAATAAATGTTTCTTCAGGGTCGGAACTAAACTTGCCATGCGTTGCAATGTGAACGGTAGAAAACGCTCCTGAATTAATTTGCTCTTGAAGATTAGCTTCAGTAAATTCTGGATTCAGTAGGGACTCTGAAGGTACGACACTTCCAATTTGCTGCAATTCCTCGACCACGTTGGGAAGTTCGTCAAACCTTCGCTGTTCAACTTCTCGCTGCTCACTTACTCCCGCTGTCAATACTTCTAACCGTTCTTGCTCTCTAGGTCGGAGGTCAAAAAGCTGCAAACCGGGAACCAAGGCAAGTGCGTAGGGCTTCTGCATCAGATACTCTTGACTTTTGTAGTCATAGAGAACTGACATGGGAATATTTCGCAGAACCCCATCGAGTACAAACACTAAAGTTTTGACTTCGTAGCTTTTTTCTAAGTCTTTCTCTAGGGGCTTAATCAGCCAGTCATAGAGTTGTGTAGCTTTTTCTATAACAACTTCTGGGTAGTTGCGTTTTAATATGTTCCTTCGCAGTTCTATCGCCGTTTTTTCGACTTCGGTTTGTTTTACCAAAGTGACATAGTGCTTTAAGGGTTGCCCTGGAAATTTGAAAATAACTTCTAATCGGTCTTCCAGAATAATTGGATAAATTAATGCGGATTCTGGGTCTATCTTGTCAATTTCCTGGTTCAGTTGTACGGTCTGAGAAAGGTTACAACTCAGAAAATTTTCTAGTTCAGCCAACTGAAGAGAGTCAATGACCTCAATGGCTCGCCTAAGATTTTCTTGATTAGGTTCAGTATCGGTTTCAGTTCTTAATAGCAAATCAACTAGCTTGCGGTGAACAGGCTCCACATTGTCCCGGAAAGAGAACTGTACCTCTGAAATGATAGTGAGCAAATCACTGCGAACGGACTTGAGAGTTGCAACGGCTTCCTCATAGGCAGCGATCGCTTTTTTTATATCTCCCTGTTTTTCCCATAAATGTCCCATTTGCCATTCCCAACGATAGCGAATTTCGGGAGCTTGCATTTCTTCAGCGAGGAGAAGAGCTTGCTGAGTCAAGTCATAGGCTGCACTCAATTGCTCAGTTAGCTCATACAGCCCACCTAATTGTCCAATGGCGTAGGATTCGGCTACCCGATCTTTCAAGCTTCGAGCCTGCTGGACAGCCGTGGCTAAAATCTGAGCAATAGAGGAGGCTGGATACTGGCGTGTTAGAGAAGACTGTTCAACCTCTAACTTTTTCCCAATCCCTAATTTCGTTAGGCTCTGGGCAAAGTTAAGTTGGGCATAAATATTAGTTCGACTTGGAGGCAGGTTAAGCAGTGAAGGCTGGATTACCGATACTAATTTTTCTGCCTCTGATGGTTTCCCCGACTCTACCAGGAGACTCAGGAGATTGAGCTGAGCTTGGACTCGGAGAGTCGGAGAGTCGGCGGCTTGTTGATAAGATGCGATCGCTGCTTGAATATGCTGCTTTTCGTCGTCTTGCTTGCCAATTGCGATCGCTCTATTCGCTAAAGCACGTTCAGTATTACCTAACTCAAGCAAAGCAGAACTCTGTGCTCTAGAGAGTTGAAATTCTTTAGCCACTGCCAAACTTTTCTGCAAGACTTCTTGAGACTTACTAAGATTGCCAACTCGTCTCAAAGCCTCACCAAGGTTTTGCAACCCAATAGTTGCCAGCTCAGGGTCTGGTTGCTGTAGTAGGATTTGCTCAACATGAAGTAATTCGGCTTCAGCCTGACTGCTCAGCCCTAATGCTTGAAGGGCTTGGGCTTGGTTAATTAAGCTACCAATAACACCTGTCTCATTGCCAGCTTTTTTATAAGTAACGGCTGCTTTCTTCCAGGTTGAGAGAGCGTCTGACCACTGTCCCTTTGTCGCTTGTAGACGACCTTGAGTGTTCAAGGCTTTGGCAAAAACGTCTAAGTAATTCTGGGTATTCGCTGTGTTCCTCTGATTATCTAGTAATTCAAGACTGGATGCGATCGCTCTTTGGGCTTCCTCCCACTGTCCTAAATGCTGATGAGCCAAGGAAAGATAGCGCAGCACCAGTGCTTGGTTCAGGGTATCTCCCTGGCTTAAAAATGCAGAAGTCGCCTGCTGCCAAACCTCTATTGCTTCTGAAAACTGTTCAGCCTCATACAGTTCTATGCCCTGTTGCAGTAGCGAGTGAGCATTGGAAGTTTGAGTTAGTGCCTCAGAACTTCCTTCAACTCTTTGAGTTGCCAACGTTGGAATACATAAGGTTGTAATTAGTGTCAACAAGGCTAAAAGGATTAGTCCAAGTATCCGGTGGTAAGCCTTGAGTGGCACGGACTTCACCAGAAGCCGGATGTGATACCAAAATCCAGATGCTTTTCTGCTCATAGGCTCGTTCTCGAACGCTGTGAAATGAAACAGTCACAGGTAGCTAATGTAGGCGACAACGATGTTGCGATCGGGTAGCAGGTACTTCAGCCACGAGAACAACTTTCCCTGTTTCGTTTATCAGCCAGCCTTGAGCTTCCACAATTTTGTCAGTCCGGGTTGCTGGTACCGAGGCACTAGTAGGAGCCGCCAAGTTCTCAGCTTCCTGCGTTGAGCGTGGCACATCTTCCCAGATCTCAGTACTGCTAAGTGGTTCGTAAGGACTGGGTGCTAAGCCACCCCTACCCGTATTGAAAAACTCAATAGCTACTTGCTCTTCCGCCGACTGGCAACCCTCAGCAACTTCCACATTAGCTGGCTCGTCTGGCAAGTTTACCAATCCCTGGCTAGGGTCAACATCAGGCGTGTTGATTGTCACGGTGCCATTTAACGAAGAATTTGCCCCAGTGGCAGTGATGTCACTCAATGGTGTCAGTTGCTCCCGAAACTCTGTGCCAAAGATACCTTGAGCTGTAACGGTGACATTTCCGCCACGGAAGTTAGCTGAATTCGCACTAATGTCACTATTTTCCAGGGCAGCTAATACACCAGTATCGATGGTGATGTTACCACCGATAACAGAGCTGCCCTGTGCGTTGGTGGTGATGTTGCTGCCATGACGCAACACCAAATCAGCAGAATTCAGGTTAATATTCCCCTGCCCTCCAAAAGTATTAGCGTTGATGGATGCCCCGTTGTCCAGACGGATGGAGGGAGCTTCAACATTGATGTTGCCTGCATCTGAAAGGTTTGCAGTGGCTGAAATCTCCCCGTTATTGAGATTCAATGCATGAAGAGCATGAATGGTAATACCGCCTGCCTTGCCACTGCCCTCACTCTGGGAAGAAATTACAGCACCATTGCTTAAGTCCAGGTTGTTTGTACTAATGTTGATATTGCCGCCATTGCCTGTTGATCTAGGGGTAGTTAAAGCAAATAAGCCACTGGGAAACTGACCATCGGGGGTAGTACCAATCACTTGCACTCCTTCAGAGGCATTGATAATTAAGTTCCCTCCGTTCCCCTTGCCTAAGGTACTAACATCGACCTGTGAGCCATCCAAAACAAGCAACTGTCCCGTTATAATCTCTAGGTTCCCCCCTGTACCTGTGCCTGTAGTGCCAGCATTCAAGCTGCTTGAAGCCTGACCATCGGAGGAGATGCCAGCCAGTTTTACTAAATCCCAGGCATTGACAATTAAACTCCCCCCATCGCCTGAGCCAAAGGTGCTAGCTGAAATTTGTGTTCCCTCCAAGACGAGCAATCTCCCTGTTGTAATCACTAGGTTTCCTGCCGCCCCTGTGCCATAAGTTGAAGTAATCAAGAGGCTAGGAAACCCATTGGCAGAGGTGCCAATCACTTGCACGGAATCCGAGGCATTGATAATTAAATCCCCTCCGTTGCCTGAACGCAAGGTTTTAGTATCGACATATGCCCCATCAAAGACGAGCAACTGCCTTGTTGTAATCTCCACGTTCCCCGCATTACCTTTACCTGGAGTATCATTAAACAAACCGCTGGGAATTCCATTAGCGGAGGTACCAATCACCTGCACAGAATCGGACGCATTGACAATCAAATTTCCTCCGTTCCCTGAACCAAGGGTACTAGCTGAGACCTGTGCTCCATCCAAGAGCAGCAACTGCCCTGTCGTAATCTCTAGGTTTCCTGCCATGCCCGTACTTCCAGGTTCAGTTTGAGTATACAAGCCGCTGGAAGCCCGACCATCAGTAGAGGTGCCAATCACCTGCACGGAGTCGGAGGCATTAACAATTAAATTTCCCCCGTTCCCTGAACCAAAGGTACCAGCTCCTACCTGTGCCCCACCAGAGATGAGCAACTGCCTCGTCCTAATCTCTGCGTTTCCTGCCCTACCTGTGCCAAGAGTTAAAGCACCTAAGGCACTGGGAAACTGACCATCAAGGGTGGTACCAATCACTTGCACGGAATCGGAGGCGTTGACAATTAAATTCCCCCCATCTCCTGAACCCGATGTTCCAACTGCGACCTGTGTCCCATCAGAGATAAGCAACTGCCCCGTTGTGATGTTGATGTCGCCACCCTTGCCAACGGCTCCTACTAACACCAAATTGTAGATATAGCTCTCATCTGTAAGGTTGATTGCCCCTGTCGTATTAATTTCAATATCGCCTGCTATTGAGTCACTAGAACCCAACCCAGCAGCTATACCTGCCAGGAGTTCGCTTCCTTCCGCCATATTTAAGTTCTGGGCATTGATGGCAATACTGCCGCCTCCGCCAGCGAGTACAAACACACCAGCCTCATTGCTCAGGGATACATTAGAAAGTACTAATGCATCAGGAAAACTCAGACGCAGGTCATTAGCACTGATAGAAAGCCCAACTACTCCCGTTCCTGCTACTCCACCTAACTCAACTCGACCTCCTGCCGCTTGCAAAGAAGTGCCATTGAGCAGCACATCGCCACCCACAAGGGCTAATGTTTCACCATCAGGTACTTGGAGCGTAGAACTTTGCACCTGAATACTTCCGGCATTACCTCCGTATTGCAAACCAAAGGGAACGTTGACACTCAGCAAGGGTGTAGTTTTGGGAGCCGTAGCACTAAATTGACTACCATCAGCAAAGCTTAAGCTACTAGCCGTACTCCCCATGAAGGAACCCCCAATGTCTAGCGAGGCATTAGAGCCAAAAATAATGCCGTTAGGATTGAGTAAAAACAGGTTAACGCCGTTGGCTCTTATCAAACCATTAATGTTAGAGACAGAACCACCTGTTACACGGCTAAAGATGTTCTGAATCTCGCTTGTATTGTTAAAGTAGGCAATACCTAAAGTAGGTACAGAAAACTCGCTAAAACTGTGGAAGAGATTTGTACCTCTAGTTGCTCCACCCTCAATTTGAAATGTTCCTGGTGTAGGGGATGTGATTAAAGAACTTTCACTTCCTAAAGAATTATCACTGGTGACTTGACCCCAAGCGAAATTGCTATCGAAGTGTAGTGTTAGGGTTATCGCCTCACCTAACACGAAGGAACTAAGTACACTAAGCTTCCAGTATCTCTGTAATTTACTTAAAATATTCATAAACTAGTCGGCTTCTTTTGGGGATTGTCATATTTGCACCTATCTGTTAAAGCCTTGCTTTGAAATCAAAGATTTACAGACAAATAAGTTGGTGACAACGACCTTAAAATCCTGTACTGGATAGAAGTTAAGCCTATTGAGCAGATAAGTATAAGTGATCGGCTTTATGCCTGACTTATATAGTGAAGTGTGGTTCCCTCACAGCTATTACCTTAAAATCTGTAAAATTCCCTTACAGATCAGCATTTCGCTTTATTGAAACTGCACTGATACAACAAGCAGGAGTTTCTTATTCCTTCAGAAAGGCTTTTATCCTTTCCTCACGGATGAGTTATTTCTGGCTGGTAAGGCTAACCAGCCTCAACAATTTTTGCTGCACTTAATTAAAACAAAAACAGTAGAGATTATGTTTTTTCTCCAGTTCTTTCATGAAAACAACATATTCTGAGGCGCAGGTTTAAATCAGCTTCATTAAAACAACATATTTCGAGGTACAGGTTTAAACCAGCTTCATGAAGCAACATATAGTCTATAGTGTAGATCAATCCGGCTTTGACGGTTGTGGATTTAACGCACGAGATTCCACCCCAAAACATTGCGGCTGGTCGGTTTAGCTTAATGAATGCTTACCCCTACTTTCCAGGTGGAACAGTACATATTGCTGTAGTCGATCCGGGGGTAGGCAGTTGCCGCAGAGGAGTAGCTATCCAACTTGATGCTGGCTTCTCTTAGTCGGGCTAGACAACGGGTTATTCAGTGGTGTTTTGAGCGAAAATCCGGTAGTTGCAGCAGTTGAACTCACAAATCCTTACTACTGGCGGACACCATCCCCCAGCACGACCTTTCACGGACGAGATATCTTTGCTGCTGTAGGAGCGCATCTTGCCAATGGTGTTCAGATAGAACTCTTGGGAGAGGCGGCGGGCTTTAATTATTGGTGGTGTGGAGATTCCTCACAAGTTGGGGCTACTAGGTCACAGTGATGCCGATGTCCTAACTCACGCGATTATGGATGCAATGCTGGGTGCTTTGAGTTTGGGGGATATTGGTCATTACTTTCCCCCCACAGACCCGCAGTGGGCAGGAGCAGATAGTCTGGTTTTATTGAGTCAAGTTAATCAACTAGTAGACTTCGGCGGAAGTTAGGCTACTATTAATAGAGCCAATCTAACGTAGGGATAGAGCCTTGCCTAGACTAGCCCCCAAGCCACTAAGCCTGGACGAGAGAGAACGTCAACAACTGCAAC
>JAESFV010000234.1_pt1 | contig 56227 bp, 64 predicted proteins | sample 9269471 | NCBI WGS metagenome assembly JAESFV01 (sample SAMN14502647, study PRJNA617108) | algae metagenome | isolation source: Symplocastrum torsivum CPER-KK1 and co-occurring heterotrophs from... | place: USA: Central Plains Experimental Range, Colorado | collected 2001-01-01
ACATCTACCTGAGCGGGGGTGCAAGGGTTTTGACGAATTTTACCAGATTTCCTGGGAGCTGAGCAACTATCAATCCCGCTTAAACTATTGATGGCTAAGGGTTTCGGCTTTGTGCAGCAAGCCCTACCTATGCGATTGTTGCTTGGCGCTTGTTGTGGATTACCTACCAAGCCCGTGCCTTCCCTGAACAACCCGCAGACACTGTACTAGAAACTCACGAGTGGCAGGCTCTCTACTGTCGGATTCACAAAACCTCAATCCCCACCACCACCCCTCCAACTCTGCACACTTGCGTGCGTTGGCTCGCTCAACTTGGAGGTTTCTTAGGGCGCAAGCGTGATGGAGAGCCTGGGGTGAAGACCCTTTGGCGCGGTCGGCGACGTTTGCATGACATTGCTGTCACTTGGCAACTCTCTCACTCTTCTCTTCCCGTTGTCAACTCCCCAACTGTTAAGAAAGATGCGATTAATGCATAGCTTAATAAGGGGGGAACAAGAAAAGTCTCTGTAGCAAGCATTTAGGGAATTGATATTACAAGTAGTTCCATTTTGTTTACCAGAAATAGCCGAGTTTGACTTGGGTGTGATGCTTGTCTGCATCGTACTGCAAAAGATATTCATGAGCGATCGCATTATTATCCCTTAACCGTTTTACTTCTTCTTCTCGGATTTCGGTGTCGGTGGAAAGCAGGATGACTTGATGGCTAGCTTGCGGAAAGTAGCGATCAACTAGGTTGTTGCGGTGGGTGGAGTCGAGGCGACCGAGTGGTGTATCGATCGCTACGGGGAGTTGCCGACCGGATGCACGGGCGAGTCCCCACAGGAGGGAGATTGCTAGCAGTTGCTTTTCTCCTGCCGAGAGGCGATGTTTGGGAACGGGTTGTCCTTCGTAATCAAATAGGGATAGACAGAATGTTTCGGTATCAATTTGGATGCGATGCACCAGATTGGATTTGTGGAGCAGGTAGAGGAAGCACTCGGTTACTAGGGTTTCTAGTTGGTTGAGTTTGCGGAGTTTGAGGCGTTTTTTGAACTCTTTTAACGTTTCTTGAGCCTTGGCTGCGGCTTTGAGGGTGTGTTCGGTTGTCTGTTGCTCGATCGCAACAGTGCTGTAGTCTACAAGTTCTTGCTTGACACGGGCGATCGCTTTTTTGATTTCCTCCAACTCTCGATGAGCCTGTTCGTGGTCGGTTGAGAGGTGAATGACTTCAGTTTGTGCTTTTTGGAACTGATGTTTGAGTTTTTCGTAAACTTCGGGGGCTGCGGCTGTGGCTAGATAGCGTTCTGTGGCATCTATTTCAGTTTGAGAATCTTGCAAGTGCTGGATTCGTTCTTGGGCTTGCTGGATCGGGTTGGGTAACCAAGACTTCTCGGTTGACCTCTCCCCCTGCCCCTCTCCTGCAAGGAGAGGGGAGTTCAGTTCCCCCCTTCCCGCACTTCGTGCCGCTTCGCTATCGTAGGGAAGCCGGAGCTTTAGTGAGGAGGTTAGGGGGGTTAGGTCGGAAAAGTACTGGCTGGGTAATCCATGCTCCAATAAACTGGCAAGTTGATGGACGTGATTGGCACTGGCACCTAACCAAGCATCGATTTGAGTTTGGGTCAGGGCTTGTTGCTCAGCCGCTAGAAAGGCTTGAATCTGTTTGAGTTGGCTGGCTTTGAGTTTGAGCGCGGGTAGGAAGTCTAGGAGGCGTTGGTCGTGAGTTTGTATCTGGTCGCGGGCAGCTTCTTGTTGTTGGTGTTGTACTTCCTGTTGGGCTTGGAATTGAGCTTGTTGCAGCAGTGGTTGAATCATCGCCAGTGGCAGGATTCCGGCAGCTAAATCGCGCAGGGCTTGGCGATCGCTTTCTACCTCTTCTTGTAGGCGTTGAACCTTGGTTTCTAGGTTGGTTTGTTCGGCGGCAATCTTGCCTCCTTGGGTCAGAAAAGCTTCTTCTGCTTGGTTTAGCTTGTTTTGTGCGGCTTCTAGTCGAGGTTGAATGGCAGCTAATTTTTGCTTGGCTGTCCGCTTTTCTTGGGTAAGGGACTCTAAGCGATGTTCAATTTCTTCGAGTTTTTTTAAGTCCTGACGTTTAGCGCTTGCTTTGCGTTTGCGGGCAATGAGTACGTCTAGATCGGTGGAGAGGCGATCGGGTAGTTCTAAACCGAGGAGCGATCGCATAGCAGTAACTACGATGGGTGGTAGTTCGTCTTGTTCTGCGAGTTCTTTGACTTGTTCTCCGTCAAACAGAAATAAATTGGAGATGCCGAGGGGTAGCAGGTCTTCAATTCGTTCATCCCAGGCATTGGTGAGGGCGGCATCGGGAGAGCCATCTTTAAGGATGTTCAGTGTGTCGCGTCCGTTTTTGGGTTGTCGGTTCCAGGTGCGATGGATTCGAAATTGGGTAGGTTGGGGTGCGTTGTTGAGGGTTTGCTGGAAGGTAAGTTCAATGGTTGTAGGTTCGTCGTCGGTTTGGCGGTTGACGCATTCTTTGAGGAAGTCGCTGTAGGATAGCTTGCCACGGGTGGAGCATAGAGCGCGTTGTCCGTAGAGTGCTAAACGGATGGCATCCATGAGGGTGGTTTTGCCGCCACCGTTCATGCCTCCGAATAGGATGATTGGCTGGTTGTTGTTGGGGGAAGTGAGGTCGATGGTGTGTTGACCTTGATAGGGACCGAAATTCTGCAAAACCAGTTCAGTGAGGATGATGTGGGGAATCCCTTGGGGTTTGTAGTCTTTCTCTGTTTCGGGCTGAGGAGTGGGAGTATCTTTAAGGCTGTAGCTTGCTGTGGATTCGGCTGCAAGGGGCGATGAGGAGGGAGCTTTGCTGAATTTCGCTTCTGCCCAGGAGTTGGGTTGAGCGATCTGCTTTGCAGCAGCGCAAGCTATCGCATTAGTTGGATTGGATGGGTTGGCTTTGTCTGTTGTCAGTTGTCTGACAGTATCAATATCGCCTTGGGTTGCAGCTTGTTTGAGGGTGCGAGTGCGATGGGCATTTTCTAGGGCTTCGTCTTTGGAGTCAAAATTGATTTCGCAGCATTTATCTAGTTTTTCGTAGAGTCCAACGCGGCGGGACATGGTTTGGAACTGGCGTTCGGTGTCGAGAAGCCGATTCATGAGTTCGAGGTGCATGGAGTCCTCGCACAGTTCTGCAAGGATGCTCCATTCATCAACACCTAGGTAAGCATTGCCTGCATTGAGACGTGGATCGAGGAAGATTTCGCCAGTGACTTCGTGGTAGATGCGGGGGAGAGAATCGTCAAATTCGTGTTTTTCTTCTAGCCAAATCCGTCGAATTTCACTGAGTTCATCGAGGGAAATCAGTTCGATATCTTGCATTTCTGGTGGAGCTTTTTGACGGACTTCCTGTTGAGTTTTCAGAAGTTTTATCAACAGCTCATCTCGATAGGCTTTGATATAAGGCCCAGGAACATTCGTTACTTCTTTTTCTTTTGAGCCTTCTACATTGCGCTCAAAGAGTTGAACATTTCCAGTGATACGGCGAAAATCTCGATTTTGCCGCTCCTGTTCTAGCTTCTCATTAGTATGAAAATCTAATTCATCTCGAAAATCTAAGAGAGCTTGCATCCATTCTTTAGATTCATCGTTGAGAAGCATTGCTTCCATTGATTTGTCACGATCAACCAATGTACAAACCCAACAACCGAATCTAGAACTGCCGCAACTGGGGGTTGAAGTATCAATGACTAAAGGACATTCGTTATCGGCAGAAGCTCCACGGTAAATTTGGAATAGCTCTTTGTTGCTATATCCCCAAGGATTTTCCCATTGCATTAAATACAGCCAAACCTGATCGTTACTCCAGTCTTCAATCGGTGTGTAGATTAGAGAATTAGGCAAACTGGCATTAGGACTCAGGCGATCGCGTATTCGGCCCTGTGCGTGTTTTGCCATTGTGGAAGCTCGCTTTTGGCTTTCGGCTTTGCGAGTGCCAAGAATTAAGATAGTTTCACCACTTTCACGAACAATGTCTCGGACAAAGCGGTTAGCAGGATTAATTTTGAGACGTGCCGTACACCATCTAAATTTATTACGAGGAGCCGGATACCCTTTACCCAGCAAGTTAACCCAAAAAGTATCTTCTAGCGAAGGTTTTAGCGGATGGGGTTGAAACGGTAAATTCTTAGCCTGAGCTGATGTTTCCATTCGTTCCAAAGACTGGCGTACCCAAGCAGAAATGATGGGATTTTCAACTAATGTATCCGTCGAAATAATATGAATTGGTTTAGTTCGCTCTTTTTTGGGTAATGCAGCAATGGCATTCCAAACAAGTTGAAGCGCAGCAGTGCTATCCTTGCCACCGGAATAACCAACAACCCAAGGAACTTCATCTAAACAGTACAGTCCTTGAATTTCAGCCGTTAGCCACTTAACATCTTGTCTAACAGACTCTGCCAAAACGGGTTGGGCTGAACTTGGATTGTCAGCTTCTTGAATGACGTTCATTGGTGAATACTTCCTAACAACTTTTCTTCTTCAGACGAGGATTTAGCCCCCCTAGCCCCCCAATTCTGGGGGGAACTGAGCTTCTGCTACTTTGACAATGTGCGCTAGAACGGTTTGCAGATCGCTCAAAACATCTTCGTTTGTAAACCTCAGTACTTGATAGCCAAAAGCCTGAAGCTGCTCTGTCCGAACACTGTCATAGTCTTTTTGCTGAGCATGAATGTCTCCATCGACTTCAATAACCAACTTGCAGGCTGGACAATAAAAGTCAACAATAAAACGTCCCACTGGATGTTGAGAGCGAAACTTGAGTCCTGCCAGTTGACGACGGCTCAACGCACTCCACAAGTGAGCTTCTGCGGGAGTTAGCTGTTGACGCAAGCGACGAGCAGATTGCTCAATTGGCTTTGTAGTGCCGCGAATTCTATAAGAGTCTTTTTCCATCAGTACAGTGGGATAGACGATATGGATAGGACTTATGCAGCCTTTATAATTTCGCCCTCCTAACCCCCCAACTTTGGGGGAAGCAGAACTCAAAGTCCCCCAGAATTGGGGGATTTAGGGGGCGGGGAAATGTAATCGGGATGCTAGAAGAAATCAAATAGCTTTGAATACTTTTCAGATATCCTCCGAGGGTAAGCCTAGAGCCTTTTTGAGGTAACTAATCATAAAACTTCTGGAAGTTCGGTTGTTGTGGACGCTACCACCAACAATGATCGATCCGTCCCAGGCGGGATTAGAGCGTTCCCAGTTTATGGTCTGTAGAGGTTTGAGCCGATTTGCCCAATCATCGGGGTAGAGAGAAAGCAAAGCAGCGCCAGCGCCACCCAACCCAACCAGTGTTACCGCATGGCTGTGGACATAATCTCGGCGTAATTCACCAGCAGACACCTTTTTATGTAAAACATCTTGCCAATCAGACATTTGAGCAGCTACAGCGTTCCAGTATTGTGATGCTAAACTGCTTTGTTTGTCAAAATCAACATCCTTATAATTAGCAAGAAGTAGATTAGTTGCGGTATAGATACCGCTTAAGGTAAATAATTTGCTGGAGCGTGGTGGTAGGCTACTTCGCTCGGTGTCCGTCAGCTTGTTAAAGATTTTTACCGCTTTCATCACCGTCTTGGATAGAACTGCTTTGCGATCGCGGTGATCGTAGAGGATATTGAGCGATGGATCGGGACGAGCAGCATAGCGATTGAGATCGGTGAACATCTGCTGCGATCGCTTCAGTCCCACGTCCAGGAAGAAGACGACCGAAATCGTTTCATCCCCAACTTCGGGGTTTTCCTTCAGAGCCATCTCAAATGCTGCACGTCGATGTTGTCCGTCATTTATGACAAACCTGGCATCCATTGGAATCTTTAACATTCCAATATCTTCTGAGCTGATTGGTTCAAACTTAATCTCAGCGTTGATTGAAACTGTGATGGCTGAGAAAATGTAACTGCTTGGGTTATCCAGGATATACTGAGCGATTTCTGGTATTCTTACCCGATTCAGTGTTCGCTGTGCCCTCATTTCAGCCGGAATTTCTTCATCGTCAAAGGAGAACAGCTTGGGAATCAGCCGGACGGGACACATAGATATGTAGTATTCACGCCCTGCTTGGATGCCCCTAATAGCTGGAAAAGTATGGTGAAAAGGAAGTACCATAAATTTTCATCCTCACTTTCGTTCTATAAGCTGAAGTGTTCTAACTGTTTCAGGTTGTAGATTTTCGCTTACATACACTAGTTGCAACTCTAAAAAATCGGCAAGACGACTTAGATGCTTACGAGGAAGATTGGTATACCCAAACCCTTGAACTTCCTCAGGATTGTTTTCGCATCCTGGCTCAAGGGTATTCCATCCCCACTCAACAGTCGGTTGTATAGCTTTAACGGTGTCCAAAAAAACTTGTACTTCCTTTTGACAGGAACCATTTACTTGGAATTGCCTAAGGTTTGTCACTAGGGCACTCCTCAAAGTTTATGTCTTATCAAAGTTTATGTCTTATCAAACAAACATTAACATACTTGACAGTAAAATCAATTTTTTGTATGCTCTATTTAACATACAACAAATTACAAAAATTCTAATATTGCAAGATGTAACAAGTTGAGGTCAGATTAATTGTAATTTTCAATAGCTGGCTTGGAGATCGCTCAAGTTAGCCGCTTAATCCGTGCAATCATCTCTAAACAATTAGATAACCAAGCAGGTTCGCCGTTTTCCCAAGGAAAAATATGGATGTCATTGGATTTCATTTGGTTGTGCAAAGAACAAAGATATACCTTATTTGACGCAACTGTTTGACCTCCTAGTGAGTATGGAAAGAGATGATCTGCCTGAACTTCCTCGCCGAGGCTGCGAGAACACTTGTATCCCCAAATTAGTTCTGAAGCACATAGTAAGCTATTCATCCCAACTTCTTTGTGAAAACTGCGACTACCACGCACTCCATTTACTCTCAACTGTGTAGAGTCTTGACAGTAATGCCAAGGATGGATTAAAGCAAATGCATGAGGTAGAGAGAGATTACTTCTACAGTACGTCTCATATTGATTTAGCCAACTACTTTGAAGAGAAAGTTCTAGAGATGTTATGTATTCTTGAGTGCAGCGAATACGGTACTCAAACATAATACTTACCAGCTAATCTCTAGCTGGGCTGTAAATTCAACTCCGCCATAGTGTTCCATCGTAATTAGTAATGAAAGAGGACTTAAGTGTTTATTTGAATCTAGTTTCATCCCACTCCTGATAATTTCTGGATAGAACACAACTCGACCTGGCGGACTGTTCATATCTGAAATAACAAGATTACCAATGTTCTCACTAATGGCTGCTTTCTTAATATGTTTTCGAGGATGAATAATTTGTGACAGGGTGGCTCCTCTTGTAACTGTGAAAGTTTCTCTTCCCTGTTTTGCAGGCTTTCCTGCTGGAGTCAAATGTGAGAACTCAAACATTACAGTTGCATTATTACCTCGAAGATAATCAGCTAGATTACCTGCTGCTGTCGGTAGCTGACTTTCACGAAAAACTTTAGCAAAGACGCTAAAGGCAAGTTTTTTAGAAATTGTTTGATGCGAACCATTCAATGAACGAACCCAACTTTGAAAATTCCAATTAGTTGTATGAAAAGATAATGTTCGTAAAATGTTTTCCCAAGAAGCTGGAATGCCGTGATGCAAAAGATATGAGAAAACTCCTACCAGATAAGCATCTTGCATAATTCTCTGCCCCGATTGATTAGGACCAGACGAACCGAAGAAAACTGATTGGTTTTGAGGTGCCTGAACAACTTGAGTAAGAGCTAAATAGGCTAGCCCAATCTGTTGAGATAAATCTTGAGGATTTAGATAAAAACTAATTGGAGAAGCGGCTCCATAATAATGTTTACTGACAAGATCTTTAAGTTCGATGCAACTATATGCAAAACCACCTGGAGTTAACTCAACATTACTCTCTGCATTAAATTTAATCTGATTGCAAAATGGATTACTTACTCTTGTTTGTTGAATAATAGGGTCGCGGCAAAGGAGTGCAACACATTCCATTGCTTGCCTATCTTGAAGGCTTCTAGGTCCATTGGCGTAATTTTTTAGTCCAAAGGCAAAAGTTAACCACTCATTGTGTAAATCATCAAGCTTAGTTGCAGAAGTTGTAACTTGGGCAAAGAGTTTAGCTACTATTGGACCGCTATATACATGTTGACCTTGCTCCAGGAGCAAAACAACAGGAATCGGATTACCTGATTGTTGAGAGCCAGCTAACCCATTGATTCTATGCTGACCATCAAGAATCCAGAAAGGAATAGGATCACCAGTATTTGGTATGGGTATGATGACATCCCAAACCATTGTAGGAACTCCACCGCTTGTTGTTTGCTGCTGGCGTATTTCAATATTGGTTTGAGAAGTTGTACCGTTCTGACACAGCAAAACTGGGTTTGGCATAAATTCCCCAGAGTTGTTAAACAACAGCTTTATATTTTGGACTCGCTCTACATTTAGTGGGCGTTGCCAATCTTTAATCGGTGGTGTAAGTATATTTTGGGCTATTTGCTGATTTGTAGTTTTTTTTGAAAAGCTAGGTGCTTCTGCAATTTGCAAGACTTCTGAGGCTGAAATAAAGCCTATGAATACCGGATAAGTACAATTGCCAGACTTTATATGTTCCTGAAGACATTGAATGGTAGGCATGGTGCTTTATAATTTTCCATCTCAAAAATTCCAAAATACTGCTTAGAGCTGTAGAAAATGATTTAGATCGAATTCTTGTGCTAAAAGATTACCGCTTTTGGAAATCACTATAATTCAGAGTCTAGCTTGGCTTTTAAAACCTGTGTCCAGACATGAGAATTATCTAGGACTAATCATTCTGAGTTGATTTACTCAAATACAACCTGATAAATTCTTCCGCCGCATCTGAATTAATCTTCTCAAGTCCGTCCCGAATCTCAAGAACGGCATCAGCCGAAGGATCTGCCATCTCATTAACCCAGCGGTGAACGTTCCCCCGCCGAGTTCCCATCATCACAGCTAGCCGATTTTGGCTAATGTCATAGGTTTCCAACACCTGCTTGAGGGCTTGCCCTGCTTTTCCCATGCCTCAGATTTTGTCAAAACCTGATGACGAAGTAAATGTCTCTTATATATGACACTAGGTGTAGAATGGATGATGTCTCTAATAAGAGACATCATCCATTCATCGGTACACACAAATGTCCCAAGAATCTCTCCCAGACCCCAACGAAGCCCCCACTCCTCCTGCCTCCTCCGACTTCCCCACACCACGCCCAAAGAAAGAACACATCAAAGTGATGCTCATCGGTTCTCGCAACGGAGTCCACAGCACGATTCGTCACCTCTACAGCCTCGGTTTTGCCGAAGTTACCGCCTGGAGTCCCCTGCAACCCACATCCATCTCAGGCGAAGTAATGAGCGTTTTGCGTCACAGCATTCCCAGAGACTAAAGCCTCATCAGTTCATCAGTAACTGAACACCAGTGATTTATCCAGGGATTGAAAGAACCATGCCGCCTCTACGCGATCGCATTAACCCAAACACCTTCGTAATCAGCCTCAAGCAAATCGCAAAGCATCTAAAGATTAACCCCAAGCGCATCATTAACTGGCAAAAATGGCAACATGTGCTTTGGGTGCATCTCGAAGGAAGAGGCGGCTATTTCATCAGTTACCGAAAATTAGAACAGTGGATTGCTGCTTGTCGTACCCTAATTCGCGGTTGCCAAAACTTGCCAACCCTCACAACCCTATGGACAGCCATTCTCAAAGAAGCAACCCGCTACACCCAAGACGCAATTACAAGACTTCAAGAAATTTGGCAGCAACGGCAAACCACTCTTAGCAACTCACAAAACTGAAAGTACCAAAAGCCAGCCAAACAGCAAAAGCTACTCTATATGATCAGAGAAGTTCAACAAACTACTCTAGGAGTCCCCACAGAGCTGATGTCCGATCAAAATTTGCTAAGAGTTGCGAATCGCCTTGCTGCCACTCTTGCAAGAGATACAGTAGTCCAAGAAACCACCGACAAATTAAGGAATTCTCTTCAGGTCGATCGCGTAGTCTTGTATTACTTTTACCGCGAATGGGAAGGACGAGTTACATTCGAGTCCTTGAGTTCTAGCGAGTTTTCTATCTTCGGCTCAACCGGACCCGATGAGTGTTTCAATAGTGAATACGCCGCCATGTACGAAGCCGGACGAGTAAGAGCGATCGCAGATATAGAAACAGAACCCATCCAAGCTTGTCACCGAGACTTCTTAAGAGACATGCAGGTTCGCGCTAACTTAGTCGTGCCAGTCCTTAATCAGGGTCGATTGTGGGGGTTACTCGTCGCTCATCACTGCCAGGATACTCGTTCTTGGTCAGAGTCCAATATTGAAGCCATGCAACAAGGTGCAGAAACCTTGGCAACAGCAGCCGCAATTCGAGATAGCTAACCGATAACCAAAAAAGCAATAATGCGATCGCGTTAATTTAGACAAAAAATTGAACAATTCAATAAAAAAGGACAAGCCGTTCAGCTTGTCCTACAACTTGTAATTTAGCAGAGAACTTAGAAGTTCATTTCAGCCGCTTGAACTTTCTCAATTTGTTTCTTCTTCAGCACCAGGAACACTTGGGACAGCATAATCCCGCCGATGAATACCATTAACCACTTAATTCGTGCTGGACTTTGTAAGACAACCTCAGCATCCGCTTGACCAAATCCACCAACATTAGGATTATTCGTCAGAGCTTCACCAGCAGTAACGTCCTGCCCTTCAGATACAATCAACTCCAAACCAGCAGGAATTGCATCAACAACTGTCCCAGTGTCTGCTGTTTGAATCGTGACTTCATAGCCACCATCTTCCAGCTTACTAATCTGAGAAATTTGACCCGCTTTCGAGGCATTGTAGATGGTGTTATTGCTCTTGTTACCAGCAGGATAAACCTGACCACGTCCACGGTTAGCCCCAATATGAACAGGATACTTACCAAAGCGAACGGATTTATCAGTGTTTGGATCAGGAGACAGGACAGGGAAAACAATTTCTTGGTACTGTTCACCGGGTAGTGGACCAACGATGATAACGTTTTCCTGGTCTTCCTTGTAAGGTTGGAAGTAAACGCCGCCAACCTTTTCCTTCATCTCCTCAGGAATTCGGTCTTCAGGGGCAATCTTGAAGCCTTCTGGTAACATTACCACTGCACCGACATTTAAGCCGCCTTTGGAGCCATCACCCAAAACCTGTTGTGCGTTTAGGTCGTAGGGAATCTTCACCACAGCCTCAAATACCGTATCTGGCAAAACGGACTGGGGAATTTCGACTTCTGTAGGTTTCGCTGCCAAGTGGCAGTTGGCACAAACAATCCGTCCCGTCGGTTCACGGGGAGTTTCTGGCGCGGTTTCCTGTGCCCAGAAGGGGTATGCACTAGCTGACTGAGGAAGCGTAATATCACTAACGAAGAATAATGCCAGGGTTGCCAAAGCCAGCACAACGGTTCTGGTGATTACCCGCTTGTTGAGGAAGTTGTACATCACCGATAAAGAAGGTGTTCTCATCTTTTAAAGCAAAAAACTCGAAGAGGGATTGGGTATTAAGGATGGAAGAGACAAGGATTAAAGCATCGAGGCTGGAGCGTTAAGGAAAAGGATATCGTCAATACTTGCTCTGCTTTGTTCAAGACTTCTTCCCCAATCCTTAATCCCCAGTCCCGATGCCCTAAGTCCGAATTGAATTAAACCCACCAGGGGTCTTCGCCAGTGCGAAAATCAGTTTCTGTCCACTGCGTGAGGGAAAGCTTGTCGTCTTCGGTGACAGTGGCGTGAACCAATGCCAAAGACAGAGGTGCTGGTCCCCGTACCACCTTACCAGTGTTATCGTACTGAGAACCATGACAGGGACACTTGAACTTATTCTCGTTGCTATTCCAAGGCACCACGCATCCCAAGTGGGTGCAGACAGCATTTAAACCATAGTTGCCAATGGATTGGTCTTCGGTAACAACAACATAGGTCGGGTCACCTTTGAGACCTTGAGCGAGAGTGCGATCGCCTGCACCATGATTGGCTAGAAAGTCACTGACAACGATGTCATTACCTAACGCATCTTTAGCCGTGACACCCCCGCCACTGCCAGCCGCTGAAGGCGGAACGAAGAACTTAATAACTGGATAGAGCGCTCCCAGAGCTGTTCCGGTAATCGTACCAAACGCCAAGAGGTTCATAAATTGACGACGCCCCATATCAGGAACATCTGCTGAGCCAGAAACTTGAGCCATAACTGAACGCCTAAGGGTATATTTTTTTTAACAACTCTGGAAATATTTCCAGAACTTCTTAAACCCTGCTCTCATAATGTAGAGTAATCTAACCGTCAACAGGGTTGCCAAAATCCTTTCAGTCAAAGGATTTACGGCTTCAGATATAGGTATTATTACATTCTTTTACACCGTATCATAAAGTTAAAAAGCGTCGTATTTGTGACGAAATGTAAACAAAAACTTAGGCAAAGAGGGTTATGACAGGACAGGACTTGCGCCAACTCCTGCTCAACAAGTGGGGATACTCTTATGACATTCAAATACGACGGACTCAGGGGAAAATCTTCGTTCAAGTCATGTGGAAATACCTAGAACAGGTATCTTTCCCACTCTCTGAAGCCGAGTACCTAGAGCATCTCAATACAGTCGCTAATTACCTACACGCTTGGGGAGGCGCGACACAAGTACAAAACTATATTCGGGAAACTCGTGAGCGTCCACGGTTGGGTAAAGCCGTCAGTATTCCAATTGAGTTGGGTGAACGTGCCTCAGAGTGGCTACTCGAAGATTTTTAAGGTGTTAGGTGTTAGGTGTTAGGTGTTAGGTGGTAGGTTGTAAGGGAAAAACTACGGTGCTCTCCTTGGCAAGATTAGGGTTTTGGGGAGATTCAAAGAAGAGCAAGGCATAGCTCTGTCCACCTACCACCTACCACCTACAACGATGTTGCCACAACTCGACTGTCCCAATCTACATACGGCAATTTAGCCACCGTAGCTCGAATCGGGTCAATTTGAGCAAGCAATTGTACACAAGTATCCCAGGTGCCTGTAGTTAACATCTGCCGTGAACCCTCACCCATCGATACAGAAGCTTGGAAGTCTCCACAATGGACTTGCATTGCGTCTAAATCCACAGTTATCGAAGCTTGGGGATTTTCTTGCAGGATTGTCTGTAACTGCTTGACTGTCGTAGGTTCAGCCGTTACACCAGGAATCCCGATCGCAACACAGTTACCAAAAAATATCTCAGCAAAGCTTTCTCCCACAACGGCTTGAATTCCCCATTTTGCCAAGGCTTGAGGCGCGTGTTCTCGTGAGGAACCACAGCCAAAGTTGCCGTTAACAACTAAGATATTCGCTCCTTGATACTGTGGCTGATCAAAGGGATGTTCCCCTTTCGCTTGCACACGATCGTCGGCAAACGCTTGTTCCCCCAAACCATCAAAGGTGACACAGCGCAAAAAACGGGCAGGAATAATGCGATCGGTATCAATATCATTGCCTACAAGAGGAATTCCCCGACCTTCAATCACTTTTACTTCACTACTCATGAGACTGACTCCTGTAGCATCAACTCGCGAACATCAGAAACTTCACCCTTAATCGCCGCAGCAACCACCATTGCCGGACTCATCAGCAGTGTACGTCCTGTAGACGAACCTTGACGACCTTTGAAATTACGATTAGAAGAAGAAGCACTCAACTGAGTACCCTGAAGTTTGTCAGGATTCATCGCTAGACACATTGAGCATCCTGGTTCTCGCCACTCAAACCCCGCTTCCAAAAAGATTTTGTCTAGTCCTTCTGCTTCCGCTTCCTTTTTCACTCGTTCTGAACCAGGGACAACAAATGCCTTGACTCCTTGGGCTACGTGCTTACCTTTGGCAAATTTGGCAGCTTCTCGTAAGTCGCTGATGCGTCCATTGGTACAGCTACCGATAAAGCAGACATTGACTTTTGTGCCTTGAATCGGTGTTCCTGGCGTGAAGTCCATGTAGCGATAGGCTTCTTGTGCGATCGCTTTTTCTGATTCTGGCAGGGTATCGGCAACAGGAACCACTTCATTAACCGCAATCCCTTGCCCTGGCGTAATTCCCCAAGTGACAGTAGGTGCAATTTCAGCCGCATCAAAGGTGACGACATCATCATAAACAGCATCCTCATCACTGCGGAGGCTGTTCCACCAGCTAACTGCTTTATCCCACTCTGCGTCTTTGGGAGCAAAATCTCTGCCCTTGAGGTATTCATATGTCACCTCATCTGGGTTCACATACCCACAACGAGCGCCACCCTCGATGGACATATTACAGACAGTCATGCGCTCTTCCATACTCATCTGCTCGAAGGTAGTACCAGCAAATTCATAGGCGTAGCCAACGCCACCTTTCACACCGAGGGTGCGGATGATATGGAGAATTACATCTTTGGCATAAACACCGGGGGGCAATTTGCCATTGACTTCAATTTTACGAACCTTAAGTTTAGACAGCGCTAGGGTTTGGGAGGCTAGGACATCACGGACTTGAGAGGTGCCAATGCCAAATGCGATCGCGCCAAATGCACCATGAGTTGAGGTATGAGAATCCCCACAGGCGATTGTCATTCCTGGCTGAGTTAAACCCAGTTCGGGCGCAATCACATGAACGATGCCTTGACTGCCAGACCCAATGTTATAAAATCTTACGCCGTACTCTTTACAGTTATTCTCCAACGCTTGCATCATCTCTTCTGCTAAGACATCAGCAAACGGACGCGATTGGTTCTCTGTAGGAACAATGTGATCGACAGTGGCAACAGTGCGATCGGGATACAGCACCTTCAGTCCACGTTCCCGCAGCATCGCAAACGCTTGAGGACTGGTAACTTCGTGAATTAAATGTAAACCAATAAATAGCTGAGTCTGACCGGAAGGCAAAATACCAACAGTATGTAAGTCCCAAACTTTATCAAACAGTGTTCTAGCGCTCATCAGAAAAGGTAGCCATTAGTCTAAGGATAGTGACCAAGCACCTATGGTCAAAGGTTTGAACTTTTTATTGTAGAGCGATCGCACGTTCTGCAATCACTAGCTAAAACAATCACCTTCTAACCCTTCAAATTCAATACTTGGGCAAGTTGCTGTAATAAAAACACTCCGGCTACAGAGTTACCCTCTTGATCGAGAGGAGGGCTGTAACACGCGATCGCCCCTTGGGCGGTGCCATAGGCAATCGCACCTTGAGATGGCACCACAGAAACCATTGCCCCGCTTACTCCTGACTTAGTAGGGAGTCCCACCTCTACAGCGAAGCGTCTAGAAGCTTGGTACAAGCCGCAGGTAGTCATTAAACTATTAACAGTACGGCAGTGTTCTAGCCGGATTGGTTTTTGGCATTGCGCCAACAACATCCCCAAACTTGCTAAATCAGCAATGGTTCCAGACAAACAGCAGACGTGATTGTAGGTATCTAAAGCAAGTTCTACGTCATCTAGATAACCAGACTGAGATAGCAAAGTTGCGATCGCTCGATTGCGTTCATTCGCTACAGAACGCACGGAACTCAGCATCGACTCATCTAAAAATAGCTGAGAGTTCGAGTGATGATTGAGCCACAGGCAAAGACTTTCACAACGAGAGTGAGCATTTTCACCAGGCAATAAGGAGGCTAATGCGATCGCACCACTGTTAAGCATCGGATTACGTGGCAAACCTTGGTCTGCTTGTAGTTGCTTAAGGGAATTGAACGGTTCGTCAGAAGGCTCAATCCCAACACGAGAAAACACAGCTTCTGCCCCCAATTGCTCTAGTAAAAATAGCAACACAAACGGCTTAACCACACTCATCAACGGAAACAACAGCGTAATGTTGCCAAACTGATGAACTTGACCATCAATACACTGGAATTGCACAGCAAACCAGAACGGATTAGCTTGGGCAAGCAGAGGAATGTATTCTGGTAGTTGACCACGCTGGCTCTGAATTTGCGCCTGAACTACCCAGGTTTTAAGTTGAGCCTGAGTAAGGTTAAGCAGTCGAGAGTTGGGTACTGTCAAGTTACAGACGTAATCAAGCTTAAAGAATTCTGCAAGACAAGATCTAAATTTGTCAAAAACTTTATAGATACATTGAGAATCTTGGCGACTCTGATTTACTTGGATAGATTTTGACTAAAAAGAGATTGGTAGAGGCTTTCAATTATTCAAGAATGCACCTAATTGTACTGTAACTAAATGCACAGTCACTTTGCCTCTGCATAATGCCTGTGCATATTGCAGAAGGAGGAAGAAATGGTTTTAGGTCAACACAGATGCGCTGTTGGTACATTTGCTAACCGCCCAGATGCAGAACAGGTTTTCAACGAACTAAAGCGTGCAGGAGTTCCAACTCCTCATATTTCTATTGTTCCTTTAGAATCTAAAGACGCAGACCACGAAGAGAAGCTTAGTAACACTAAGTTCAATGACTTGGATGAGGACAACTCTCAAGAAGAAATGGGAGCAATGGCCGCAACAATCGTAGGTAGCCTGTTGGGTGCGGTTGGTGGCTGCTTCGCGGGTTTGGGTCTTTTATTGATGCCGGAAGTTGGTCTTGTCTTAGCTGTTGGAACTTGGGGAACGCCTCTACTGGCGACTGTAGCGGGAACTGGGATTGGTGCTGCAAGTGGTGGATTGATTAGGGTTGTAGCTGGGATGGGGACTCCCGAAGATGAAGCTGGAGTTGATTTTGAACGATACTCAAGCAGCGAGTATCTAGTCATGGTAGAGGGTACGGATGAGGAAGTGTATCAGGCTGAGTCTATCCTTGATCGGTTGAACCAAAAATACTTAAAGGTGAACTTGCCATCGTTTTCAAAGCCTCCTTTTGTAGAGTTATTCAAAACTCGTGACTTCTGGAAGTCGTGGTAAACTGCAAGTTCTGATTGATGAAAGAGGCTGTGACCTATTAATATGAGCTTTTTCATCGGGTGCGCTGTTTGGGGTCATAAAAGTTGGGTTGGCGAACTTTATCCTAGAGGAAGTAAAGCCGCAGAATTTTTAAACCTTTACAGCCAACGTTTCACCGCAGTTGAAGGCAATACAACATTTTACTCAGCACCTAATCAGGAGACTGTTGCACAGTGGGCATCACAGATGCGACCTGGTTTTGAACTTTGCCCAAAGTTGCCGCGCCAGTTAACTCACAACGGCTGCTTGCAACCCTCAATTTCCGGTGCCTTAGAGTTTTTGGAGCAAATGCGGAGTTTAGGTAAGCACCTTGGGCCAATCTTTGCCCAACTCCCACCTAGCTATGAACCCACTTTATTAGAAGACCTTACTGCCTTTCTGGATGCTTGGTCTCGGAGTGAAGCCCCCCTAGCCGTCGAAGTTCGTCACCCGGATTGGTTCAAGGAACCCCACGCTAGTAATCTCAATACAGTTTTGGAACAACTGGGTGTCGGACGGGTGCTGTTGGATACGCGGCCTGCCTACAGTGGGTCAGCTAGCTACGGACAGCAGCCAGTCGAACCGCGAAAACCAAAGGTGCCAGTGCAACCTGTTGTTACCGCGCCGTTTAGTTTAGTGCGCTTTATCAGCCATCCTGACCAAAAGGTGAATCAGCCATTTATGGAAGAATGGATTACTTTAGTTGATCAGTGGTTGCGCTTAGGTAAGCGTATCTACTTTTTTGTCCACTGTCCCATTGAGAAATATTCTCCTGGAAATGCGCGTCACTTCCAGCAGTTGCTTGAACAGAAAGGTGTCCCAGTTCCACCCTTACCTTGGAACAACATTGAGCAACTACCTATACAGCTAAATCTTTTTTGAATTTCTATGAACCACAAGGAAGCCAGGAACTTCTCTAAAAATTTAAATTTACCTCGGTTATTCGGAATTCCTAATCAAATTCAGTCGGCAGAAGAAATTAGAAGCCAGAAACTTGAACAGCTTCCCTTTTTTGAGCAAAATTGGGAAATGCTTCTTTGTGAGCTTGAAGCTAGAGGTCTATCTGATATTTCTCTGTTGCATCTCAAACAAGCTAATGAAGCAAGCTTTTGGATAGAAACTCAGCATCTGGACTTTTGGGAGTTACTAGCCTTGTTTGATTAACGTTACTTTTTCCTGATGGGTTAGTAGCTAATATAATGCTAATTGCTCCTCTCCATGACAACCCCATTAACTACTTCATATCCCCAATTAGAGTTACGGTTTGCAAGTTGCTTAGCTAGCTCGTACTCTCCTAAACTACAGAGTTCAGCTAACTGTTGATATCCATCCTCTTTCTGTTGCTGATGTCTAGCTTGACGTAGTTTTTTCATTTCCTGCTCTGAAAGAGGAGAGCGTCCTAAAAGAAATGCATCAATATCACCAATTCGCTTCATATTTACCTCACTAGAAGGGAAGTAAGTCTACTACTTGGTCATCAACAATTCCATACCCCCATTCTGGATTTTCAGCAATTTGCTTTTGAACTAAAGTTCGACCCATAGGAGTTTTATAGACTTCCTGCAAAGCAGATAGGCTAGGAGCCTCAGCGACCAATTGAGGGCTTTCATCCTTAATTTCCTGTGGTTCTAAACTTCGCTGTGCTAGGGGTTCAGCACTGGACGGTGCCAGGGAAAATTCAGGTGTAATAGCCGAAAGCTTAGTAATTACACTTTCTTTAGTAATTTGGGGTTTATTACTAAAGGAGGGTGGTAAATAGGGGGTTGCTACTCCTAATCTCTTTGCTCGTATTGCATCATCAGCAATGCGATCGCATTTCCTCAAGAATCCTTCCCACAAATCTTTCCCAATCACTGGATTTCGCAGATCTGAACGCGCTTTCGATACAGCTACCTCTAACGGTTCTCCTTTGTGGACATAATACTGAGTATGTTCCTCCTCAAAAGCCGGATAGGGAACACCTGGTTCAATTTCCCAGTCACGCTTAACTTTTTGGCTTTCTCCTAGGGGGATTCCTGAGATAAATTCATCCCAGAATGGGGACACTAAGCCTTTTGTTATGTCATCAACTATTTTAAATACCCATCCGGAAGGGCTATTAAACCCCAGATTCTTTGCATACTCTAATAAAGCTCTCTGAAACCCCTCAAATTGCTCAATAGTCTCCCAAGGCCCACTAAATTGATAATTAGGGCTAACTTTCACGGCAATTGGCTGACGTTGAACTGGAAAAAATCGATCAGTTTTAGTGATTCGAGTTGTCTTACAAGCGTTATCAACCACTTCAACAGCGGTATGTGTTGATGAAGAATCAAAGCCAGTGCCGGATTGTTCTGTTGTTGGTGTATGACGACTCAATGCAGAATGGCCATTGTTCTCTGTTTTCGGAGGCTTTACCGTCTCTACAATAGTCTCTGTTGTTAAGACTGAATCTAAATTAGTTGGATTATTTACTAAGCCAGGTTTATTAAGACTAGACTTTTGTAAAATAACATCACCTTTTGGATTTAAAGAAGGTACATGAAAAGCTTCTATCCAACAATCGTTCAATTGCTTCTCAAGGGCATCAATATCTGGACAAAACTCTAGAGTATCAAAATGCTCAGTAACTAACCGTTCTTTTAAAAGCGATCGCTTTACTAATTCACGGCGTGCTAGTTCCTGTTCAATGGCCGTTAGACCCGTTTCCTTTTCAATTTCATCAATAGTGGCTCTTACCCACGGTTTAAGGTTGCCATTTTTAGATTGCCATTGGAAAAGCTGCCAAAACAAAATAGAAGCTGCCACTCCACCAGTAGCTTTAGCCAGCCTAGGATAGTAAACTATTGGATTTCCCAGATTTTGGCAAAATACTCCTAGTTTCACCTGCACAGACTCCTAATGTTCTAAGACAGTGTATAGTCCTAACTATTAGGATATCTCAAAGCTTTTCTAACCCTTCTAGCTGTTTTAGCTCTAAGCCTCGCTCAAAAATCTCATCAATAGGCAGCATCTGACCATCAATCGTCATAAACTTATGGTCTCTTGTGGCTCGAATAATCGAACCGTCCTCTAAACTATATTCAAACACTTCTTGCTGTCCTCGGTCATGCCACTGTGCGATCGGTTGGGTGTAGACAAAACCATTGCAATCAACACTATACACCGTGCATTCAATTGCTTCTTCAACAATTTTGCCAATTGGCATTGAGCCATATTCAACCGTTAGGATTTCTGTGTCATAACTCAAACAATATTCAGCAAATAAAATCATTTGCTCAAATAGTTCTTCAGCTACTCGTTTAGAAACTCCATTTTTTGCCGAACCATCAATAAAGGTTTCTCGATGTTTTTGCATCTCAGAAACCTTCTTTTTACCCATAGCCCTGCGAAGTAAGTCTGCTTGACCAAGAGAATATCCGGCTAAATCTTGAGCCATTTTCATGATTTGCTCTTGGTAGCAAAGTGTTCCATAAGTTTCTTGCAAAATTGGCTCTAATAGAGGATGTTGATACTCTACTTTTTCTCGCCCATGTTTGCGATCAATAAACTTAGGAATTAGACCAGCATCTAGAGGACCAGGACGGTACAATGCCAAAATTGAAGATAGGTCTTCGATACTATCGGGCTTTAAGTCTCGTACAACCTGGCGCATTCCAGATGATTCCAATTGAAAAATGCCTTCTAACTCACCTTTCTCCAAAACCTGATATGTTTTTTTGATATCTATGGGCTTTTTGTTAATCTGCCCTTTTGCCAAAATCTTCAATGCCCTAATTTCATCAAGTGGCAACTGATCTAAATCAAGACTAATATTTTGATTTTTCTTAATTAAATCTGCTGTTCTTTGAATAGTGGTTAGGTTTCTCAAACCCAAGAAGTCCATTTTTAGAAGACCTAGCGATTCCAGGTCTTCCATAAAATATTGAGTGATGACAGCGCCTTCATTATTCACTTGCAGAGGCACAATTTCATCTAGTGGTTCTGAGGAAATGACAACACCTGCCGCGTGAACCCCAAACGTTTTGTTTGTTCCCTCAATCCGCATTGCCATATCCACCCAGCGCTGGATTCTGGGGTCTTTCTCATAAGCTTCTTTAAACTCTGGTGCTGGTGTTTTACCAGAAATCATCACTGAAAGCTTAGTTGGCTTACCCCGAACTACAGGGATGAGCTTTGCCATTTGGTCAGATTCTTTGTAGGGAATATCTAACACTCTTGCCACATCTTTTAGGACAGCTTTTGAGGTTAGGCGGTTAAAGGTAATAATTTGTGCAACTCGCTCTTTGCCATACTTACGGGTAACGTAGTCAATTACTTCGTCGCGTCTGTCAATGCAGAAATCGGTATCAATATCTGGCATTGATTTCCGTTCAGGATTTAAAAAACGCTCGAAAAGAAGACCATGATGAACGGGGTCAATGTTAGTAATTTTTAGGGCATAAGCGACAAGAGAACCTGCTGCTGAACCTCTACCTGGCCCAACAGGAATGCCTTGATCTCTGGCATATTTGATGTAGTCCCAAACCACTAAAAAGTAGGTGGAGAACCCCATCTGCTGCATCATCTTCAGCTCATATTCCAACCGCTCTCGATAAACGGGGTCAATTTCAGTGCGAGAGCGACAGCTAACGCGGTTTAGTAGTCCTTCCCAGGTGACTGCTTCTAGATAGGTATCGGCTGTGTGACCATTGGGGACGGGGTAATTGGGGATGCGGGGTTCCCCCATAATCTCGTAGGGTTTGACTTTATTGGCAACTTCGAGAGTATTTGCGATCGCTTCTTTGATCACATCATCTGGTAAATGATCTCGGAACAGCCGCGCCATCTCTTGCGCTGACTTGAGATACTCCGTACCGCTATAGCGCATCCGCTTTTCTTCGATCACTAGCTTGCCTGTTTGAATACAAAGCAAAGCGTCGTGTGCTTCTACGTCGTAGCAGGAAATAAAGTGAGAGTCATTCGTTGCAATGATTTTAATGCCTAGCTCACGGGCAATTTTGACAATCTCAACATTAACAAGGCGGTCTTCTATAGAACCGTGGTCTTGAATTTCTAAATAGTAATCATCTTTAAAGACCTCTTTGTACCATTGAGCAACTTCACGCGCAAGCTTCATGTCACCTTTGAGAATCGCTTGGGGAACTTCACCCCCCAAACAAGCACTCGTAACAATCAAACCCTCGTGATACTGCTCAAGTAGTTCTTTATTAATACAAGGGCGAGCAAAAATGCCTTTTCCCTGAAAGCCCTGGAGGTGAGAAATTGTAGTCAGCTTGACTAAGTTCTTGTAGCCGTGTGTGTTTTTCGCTAAAACAACTTGGTGATACTTGCGATAACGCCCTTTCTTTTCGATGTCACCTTTGATTACGTACATCTCGTTGCCGATAATCGGCTTAATGCCTTTACCACGGCAGACTTTGATGAGTTCGATCGCGCCGTACATGACACCATGATCGGTAAGTGCGATCGCGGGCATTCCCAACTCAACCGCTCGATCTACCAGTTGCGGTAACTGAGAAGCCCCATCAAGCAAGCTGTAGTCACTATGAATATGTAGACCAACAAAAGACATGGTGTTTTGCGCTAAGGGACTGACATTATCCTAAGAAGCTTGAGTTATATCGTAATGTTTTAACATAGTCAATTAGCTCAGGAAAAAAACGGTAAAAATCCTGTTTGAATTGCTCATAATTAGCAATTAAATCTACGGATGCACTACCTAAATTATTTTCTCTTTTCAATCTAAGGGATATCCTTTGTAAAGCGTTGGTTATGCCTTGAGGCTCTACATAAGACATCAACAAATCTCCATTAATAATATTTGGCAATACCCTTTTTATAGAATCTGGAAGAATTGACTCATTTTGTTCTAATATTTTATAGATTTTTGCAGTAAACTCTCTCAAACTAACAGAGGAATAATCTAACCAGTTTTTTGCTAGGAAATGGTCGTAAAAGACATCAACAATTATTCCCGAATATCTTCGATTAACTGAACTGATTAATCTTTTACTTTCGCGGACAACAGGATGCGAATCCGTGTAAATATCAACTTTTTGATGTAACCGTATTCCCTTCTTGATTTCATCACAGTAAGTATCTATACTTCGTCCTTTCATAAAATCTCCTAAAAGATTACCAAGGAGTGATTCTGGTGAATCTTCAGCTAAATATAAATGTGCGAGGTAGTTCATCTTTAACTATTTAGTGCTGCTCCCTGGAATTCAGAAGTCAAAAGGCTTTATTTCTGCACTAGGAAATTCGCGAAAACCGTTCCCCACACCTGCATCTTAAAGCTACACCTAAAAGGCATAGGAGCTGTGCTCCATGCCTCTAATCTCTACTGCAATTGGGGTTTCTGTAGATGCCAGCTAGTCGATTGCTCGTAGGCATAGGCGACTTGAAATAACTGATCTTCACGCAACACTTTGCCAATTAGCTGCATTCCAATCGGTAATCCATTGTCATCAAAGCCACAAGGTACACTTAACCCTGGTAAACCTGTGAGGTTTACCGGGATGGTCATCAGGTCAGAGAGATACATACTCAAAGGGTCTTCTGTCTTTTCCCCAGCTTTAAATGCTGTTGTGGGAGCAGTTGGACAGACTAAGACATCTACTTTTTCAAAGGCTGCCTCAAAGTCTTGTTTGATTAAAGTGCGAACTTTTTGCGCTTTCAGGTAATACGCATCGTAGTAACCTGCTGATAAGGCATAGGTGCCTAGCATAATCCGGCGTTTGACTTCTGCACCAAATCCAGCAGCACGAGTTTTGGTGTACATCGAGAGGAGATTGTCGGCATCAGGAACACGCTTGCCATATTTGACACCATCGTAACGAGCAAGATTTGCTGATGCCTCACTAGGAGCAATGATGTAGTAGGTTGGCAACCCGTAGCGGAACCGGGGACAAGAAATGACATGAATTTCTGCACCCAAGCTTTGTAGCTGATCGATCGCTTTAGTTACAGCCTGTTCAACAGCCGGGTCTAAGCCTTCACCGAAGGTTTCTTTAATAATGCCAACTCTTAGCCGTCCTCTGGGTCGCAGATCGGGCTGAAGTATTTTGGCATAGTCAGGGATTTCGACTTTCAAGCTAGTAGCATCGTTGGGGTCATAACCTGCGATCGCACTGAGCAAAATTGCTGCATCTTCTACCGTTCGCGCTAGTGGCCCAATTTGATCCAAAGAAGACGCATAAGCAACAAGACCATAACGGGAAACCAAACCATAGGTAGGTTTTAGACCAACAACACCGCAGAACGAGGCAGGTTGACGAATTGAACCACCTGTATCCGAACCAAGGGCAACAGCACATTCTTGTGCTGCTACTGCGGCGGCTGAACCTCCTGAGGAACCTCCTGGCACCCGATCCAAATCCCAAGGATTTGCGGTGACTTGATAGGCAGAGTTTTCCGTAGAACTGCCCATCGCGAACTCATCAAGATTGGTTTTACCCACCATCACCGCGCCAGCGTCCTTGAGCTTTTGAGTCACGGTTGACTCGTAAGGCGGCACAAAATTCTCCAGAATTCGGGAAGCACAGGTAGTAGGAATTCCCTTGGTACACATATTGTCTTTGATGCCAATCGGAATTCCCGCCAACAGCCCTATCTCTTCTCCAGCGGCGATTTTGACATCCACCTGACGCGCCTGCTCTAGGGCGTGTTCTGAGGTGACGTGCAAAAAGCTATGTAATTTCGGCTCTAGCTCCTGAATCCGGTCTAGGGCTTCTTGGGTAATTTCGACAGCCGAACGTTCTTTGCGAATGAGCTGTCTATGCAACTCGCGGATGGAGACCATCTCTCGCTCCCTTTTGGACTCATAATTCAGACTTTAGTATAGAGTGCCGATTGAATAGGATTGCGAATTAGCACTTGTATTCCATATAACGTTTCTCCCAGCCGTTGCTCCGGCTGAGGGGTTTGGAATTGTGTTAAAATTTTAAAAGAAACTACTAATTTTTGGCAAATATTCGAGTGAAAAGCGGCATTTTTTGCAGCTTTTCGGCTTTTTTCTGCCACATTCTTGATTTTAATGGAGTTTTTCGTTCTATGAGTACCTCCCAAGAGCGGATTGTCCCGACGAATCTGCGGAACGAGATGTCTCAGTCTTACCTGGAATACGCGATGAGCGTAATTGTGGGTCGGGCACTGCCAGATGCTAGGGATGGTCTCAAGCCGGTACATCGGCGGATTCTCTATGCAATGCATGAGCTAGGTCTGATGCCAGACCGACCGTTCCGGAAGTGTGCTCGTGTTGTGGGAGAAGTGCTAGGTAAGTATCACCCTCATGGAGATACTGCCGTTTATGACGCCTTAGTGCGGATGGCTCAAGAGTTCTCGATGCGATCGCCTCTGATTAACGGACATGGGAACTTTGGCTCGGTTGACAACGACCCACCAGCCGCAATGCGTTATACAGAGTGTCGCTTGCGTGCTTTAGCTACAGACGCCCTGTTGCAGGATATTGAGTCAGAAACGGTAGACTTCATTGATAACTTTGATGGTTCGCAACAAGAACCAACTGTCTTACCGGCGCGTGTGCCTCAGTTACTACTCAATGGTTCTTCCGGGATTGCGGTGGGGATGGCAACCAATATCCCGCCTCACAACCTGGGAGAGTTAATTGATGGCTTGGTGGCGCTCATCCACAATCCTGAGATAACGGATATAGAGTTAATGCGGTATGTTCCTGGCCCTGACTTTCCAACTGGGGGACAGATTCTGGGAACCACGGGGATTAAAGAAGCATTTACCACAGGTCGCGGTTCGATTACGATGCGGGGTGTCGCCGAGATTGAAACGATTGAACATCGTGGGCGTCCTGACAAAGAAGCAATCATCATCACTGAGCTTCCTTTCCAAACGAATAAGGCAGGGATGATTGAGAAGATTGCCGAAATGGTCAACGAAAAGCGCTTAGAGGGCATTTCGGATATTCGGGACGAAAGCGATCGCGACGGGATGCGAATCGTCATAGAACTCAAGCGCGACGCCTATCCCCGTGTTGTCCTCAACAACCTCTACAAGCAAACGCCCCTACAGATGAACTTTGGGGCGAATATGCTGGCGTTGGTGCGAAATGAACCGCAGCTACTGACGCTTAAGCGGTTTTTGGAAGTTTTCTTAGATTTTCGCATTGAGACGATTACGCGACGGACTCAGTACGAACTGCGGAAAGCAGAAGAACGCGACCATTTACTGCAAGGGTTATTGATTGCTCTTGATAACCTGGATGCGATTATTGAACTCATCCGCAGCGCCGCTGATGCACCGACGGCGAAAGTCGGGTTGATGGAAGTATATGGTCTTTCCGAACCGCAAGCTGATGCTATTTTACAAATGCAGTTGCGACGCTTGACAGCGCTGGAAGCAGAGAAGATTCACGCGGAGCACAATGAGTTACAAGTTCGGATTGCTGACTTGCAGGACATCCTTGCCAACAGAAGTCGCATCCTAGAAATTATTGAAACGGAAGTGGGTCAGCTTAAAACCACCCACGCCACACCACGACGCACGGTAATTCAGCAGGTTGAAGGTGAACTCGGTGACATTGACCTGATTGCCAATGAAAAAGCCGTCATTCTGCTGACTGAGCAAGGTTACATCAAGCGGATGCCAGTCAACGACTTTGCTGCACAAGCGAGAGCAACGCGCGGCAAGGCAGGCACTCGAATGAAAGAGGATGACGGGGTTGAGCATTTCCTGACTTGCTGTGATCACGATAGCCTTTTATTCTTTAGCGATCGCGGTGTAGTCTACTGTTTGAGAGCGTACCAAATCCCAGCAGCCTCTCGCACCGCACGGGGAGTGCCAACTGTGCAGATGTTGCCGATTCCCCGGAATGAAAAAATCACCTCGATTGTGCCAGTGTCGGAGTTTACCGATCATGAATATCTAGTGATGTTGACCCAGAAGGGTTACATCAAAAAAACAGCACTAGATGCCTTTGGTAATATAAGAGCCAATGGGTTGATTGCAATCTCTCTAGAAGAAGGTGATCAATTACGGTGGGTACGTCGTGCCACAGAAGCAGACAGCATCATCATTGGGTCACGTCAGGGGATGGCGATTCACTTCAAGACTGACCACGATCAACTACGTCCCCTCGGTCGGGCTACACGCGGCGTTAAGGCAATGAAGCTGAAACGCGATGATGTGTTGATCAGCATGGACATTCTACCGGGTCAAGTTGTTGCTAGTCTTGCACCTGTCAATGAGGCGGAGTCAGAGGAGGAGATCGAAGACCTCAATGGCGCAGAACTTAATGGTGGGGAGTTGGTAGAAACGGCTGGACAAGGCCCTTGGGTGCTAGTAGTAACGATGGGTGGCTATGGTAAGCGAGTACCTGTTAAACAATTCCGGCTGCAAAATCGTGCAGGAATGGGAATTTTAGCCACGAAGTTCCGTTTACCGAAAGATAAACTATCGTCGCTGATGGTGGTCAATGAAGGGGATGAGCTGATGATGGTCACTAGTCGAGGTATCATCATTCGTCAAGTGATTGGTGCAATTTCACCGCAATCTAGGATGGCAACTGGGGTAAGAGTACAGCGGTTAGATGAAGATGATGCGATCGCGGCTGTTGCATTAGTGCCTTCCTCTGTTCAAGGTGAGGAAGAGCCTCTCTCCATTCAAGGTGACGAAGAGCTTCCCTCCATTCAAGGTGAGGAAGAGGAGGAATAGGCTTCAAAAGGTAACTAACCTTCCGCTTTCGGATATCGAAAAGTTTGTGCGATCGCTTCTTTAGAAATAGAGGCGATCGCATTGAATTTATAGCGTTTTCCAGTCAATGAAGTACAGATTGCTTATAGGGGCACACATCGGTGCGACCTTGACTGTGTCGGACTTTATCACAGAATTGCCGCCCCCCAAGGAAAACTTCCCTCCCCCTGCCTATCTTCTTCAGGTACTCTCATCTCTAGGTGAAGCAATGGACAGCCTGGCTCAACTCCAGCGTCATAGCGCACCATCAATCATGGCATCCTGAAAAAAGAGAATCACGAGGTAAAGGATGACGGAAGCGTCAGAACAGAAACGGGTAGTAGTCGTCGGTGCTGGTTGGGCTGGATTAGGCGCAGCCTACCACCTAACCGCTCAGGGTTACGATGTCACGCTCTTAGAAGCTAGTTCCTACCCCGGTGGATTAGTGGCAGGTTGGAAAACAGCGGGTGGACGCTCGGTAGAGGGCGGTATTCATGGCTTCTGGTATCCCTACAGCAATATCTTTTCCCTAGTGCAAAAGTTGGGACTAAATCCCTTCACCCCGTTTACCCGTTCCTCCCAATATTCACCCGCAGGACTGGAAGTCGAATCGCCCATATTTCAAAACGAGCCGTTACTTCCCACACCATTGGGAACCTTTCTCTACACTCAGTTCAAGCGGTTGCCCCTGATTGACCGCCTTTCTGCCTTACCTCTGCTCTATGCTGTAGTCGATTTTGACAATTCTGATAGTGCTTGGTGGCGTTATGACTTTGTAACCGCCCGTGAAGTGTTCAAACAATTTGGTGTTTCTGCTCGACTCTACAAAGATTCCTTCGAGCCGATGCTGCTAGTCGGCTTATTTGCTCCAGGGGAACAGTGTTCAGCCGCTGCCGCCTTAGGGATGCTTTACTACTTCATCCTCGCTCACCAACCCAACTTTGATGTGGTTTGGTGCCGGGGAACAGTTGGGGAAATGATATTCAAGCCTTGGGTTGAACGCATTGAGAAACTTGGTGGAAAGGTACTGACCAACAAGCGGGTGAGCGACATCCTCCTCGACAGCACAGGCGAGGCAAAGGGAGTTGTCTGTGGTGATGAAGTCTTTGAAGCAGACGCAGTGATTTTTGGCGTTAGCGTTAGTGGCATGAAAAAGATTGTATCAGGTAGCCCAACACTGCAAAATTACCAAGAGTTCCGAGACTTGACGAATTTGGGCGCAATTGATGTGATGGCAACGCGGCTGTGGTTTGACCGCAAAATTCCGATCAGTCATCCCTCGAATGCCTGCTTCGGCTTTGATCCGACAACAGGCTGGACATTTTTTGACCTGAATGTGCTGCACGACGAATACCGTGATGAACCAGGTAGCGTAATTGAAGCTGACTTTTATAACGCTAACCAGTTGCTACCTCTGAGCGATGAGCAAATTGTGCAGAAAGTTCAGGAAGATTTAGCTACCTGTATTCCAGGATTTCGACAGGCAAAGGTTATCGATAGCAGTGTTATCCGGGTGCCTCAAGGTGTGACTCACTTTGCACCAGGTAGCTATCAGTATCTCTTGAAGGCAAAAACCAATATCAAAAATGTCTTCATGAGCGGGGATTGGATTATCACTCGCCACGGTTCATGGTCGCAAGAGAAGGCGTATGTGACGGGTTTAGAGGCAGCAAATCTTGTGGTTGAATCCTTTGGGCATGGTAGCAAGGCGACTATCCTACCTGTCGAGCCTGATGAACCCCATATCCAGTTTGCCCGGACAATCAACCAATTTGTGCGGGGTTTGAGTCAAACGATTTTGCCAGAGTTCTGGTTGCCCTAAAAACATAGCAGTTCTTAGTTAAATGAGGTACAGCTAAAAGCTGTGAAGCAGCACTACTAGCCAGGAAAACAAAAAAGCTGATAGCTGACCGCTAACCCTAGGCTTGATGCAAAAATGAGAAAGCCCCAGTATTTCTACCAGGGCTTTCTCACTTTGACTACAACGTTAGATTACTTGAGCGACTGAGCATTATTTAGTGGAAGCCGCTAATTCCTCCAACCGTTCTTGTTGGTCTTGGCTAATACAAGATTGAATCATTGACTCCAAGTCGCCTTCGAGAACTGGGCTGAGTGAATAGTTTTGACCCAATCGGTGGTCGGTGACACGATTGTCTTTGTAGTTGTAGGTACGGATTTTCTCAGAGCGAGAACCCGTTCCAACTTGCGATAGCCGCATCGATTTCACTGCGGCTTGTTGTTCCTGTAGCTTAATTTCGTACAGCTTAGCGCGGAGAATTTGCATCGCCCGCTCTCGGTTTTGCAGTTGAGAACGCTCCTCCGTACAAAAGACTCGAATTCCTGTTGGTTTGTGGATCAGGTCAACGGCTGTTTCCACTTTGTTTACGTTCTGTCCACCAGCACCACCGGAACGAGCTGTTTTGAGTTCTATATCCTTTGGATCGATCTGAACTTCCACCTCATCCACTTCTGGCATAACTGCCACTGTTGCCGTTGAGGTATGAACTCTTCCCCCAGCTTCTGTCACAGGGACTCGTTGCACTCGATGGACGCCTGCTTCAAACTTGAGCTTGCTGTAAACTTGATCGCCCTGTATTTCAAGGATTGCCTCTTTAAAGCCGCCCATATCTGCTAGCGACTCACTCAGCAACTTGACTTTCCAGTTCTGAGTTTCCGCATAGCGCGAGTACATCCGTACCAAATCACCTGCCCAGATACTGGCTTCATCGCCACCTGTACCTGCCCGAATTTCTAACATGATGTTTTTGTCATCATTCGGGTCACGAGGCAAGAGCAAAATTTTCAGGCGTGTCTCCAGTTGCTCTAGTTTGGCTTGCAGTTCGTTAACTTCCAGCGCAGCCATTTCTTGCATCTCTGGATCGCTGCTTGCTTCCTTGAGGACTTGCCGCGCTCCTGCTAAATCTTCCTGAGTCTGTTTCCAGGTGTCGTAGGTATTGACAACTTCCTCTAGCGAGGAACGTGCCATTGTAACCCGTTGCATCTCATGCGGATTGGTCGCGATATCTGGATCAGCCAAACGCCGCGTTAATTCATTGAAGGTTTGTTCAACAGATTGTAATTTCTCTAGCAGGTAGGTTTCAGCCATGACTCGTGCGATCGCTCCCTCAAAAAAATAGCTTGGTTGCTTACAAATAAAACAATGACCCAGCAAGCCAGTTACTGGGTGGTTATAAGCTCACCAAGATAGCTATTTCTCTTTGGACTGATCCGCCGAGGCATTGTCGTCGAGCATTCCGTATTTCCGCATAAAGCGCTCAACTCGCCCTTCAGTATCAATCATTTTCTGTGTCCCTGTATAGAAGGGATGGTTGCCAGACCAAACATCAACGTGGATTTCTGGTTTGGTTGAGCCAATTGTCATTACGACCTCACCGTTGCAATAAACCTTGGCATCTGGATACCACTGTGGATGAATATCAGGTTTTGGCATAGTTTTTGCTCTACTTTAAACTTTTGTCAATCTGTTCTTAATTTTAGCTTTTAGTTGCCAGCTCTCAGCTTTTAGCCTACGAGACAAGGTTGAGTCTCCCTGAGAAGCTGAGAGTTGACACTTTATCGCTTGGAGTATTGAGGAGCTTTACGAGCTTTGTGTAAGCCGTATTTCTTACGCTCTTTAGCTCGTGGGTCACGGGTTAAGTAACCTTCTATTTTCAGAGGAGGGCGGTTTTCTGGGTCTAGTTCGCACAACGCTCTAGCAACGCCCAAACGAATTGAATCAGCTTGTCCAGTCAATCCACCACCATGAGCATTGACCAAAATGTCGTACTCATTTTCTAAACCTAGAGTTTCTAGGGGGGCTTTGGCGGCGGAGATGTAACCGGAGTTGTAGTTAAAGTAATTGTCTCCTGGGCGTCCATTGACAATTATCTGACCGCTACCAGGTACTAGACGCACCCGTGCGACTGAGGATTTACGGCGACCAGTACCCCAGTACACAGCGCGTCCGCTTGTTTCTGCTGCTTGCATTAATTTTCTCCTGGAATCGTTTGAATGGTTAGGGCTTGTGGTTGTTGTGCTTGATGGGGATGGCTGTCTCCAGCGTAGACTTTTAGCTTGGTAAACAGTTGGCGACCAAGAGAATTTTTAGGCAGCATTCCCTTGACAGCCTGTTCAATAATCCGTTCTGGCAGACGGTCTTGTAGTTTTGCAAAGGTTTCCGTCTTCATCCCACCAGGGCGACCTGAGTTACGTCGATAAAGCTTCTGAGTCCGTTTTTTGCCAGTAACAACGACTTTTTCCGCATTGACAACAATAACAAAGTCGCCTGTATCAATGTGGGGTGTATAAGTGGGTTTGTTTTTCCCCCTAAGAATCATGGCAATTGCACTAGCCAGCCGTCCAAGACGCATATCAGTCGCATCTACGACGTACCACTTGTGTTCTAGGGAGTTGAGCGGGGGGAGGTAAGTTTTTTCCATCGGTCTTTTTTTAGCGCTTCAAGAGTTATGTGTTTAATTGAGGCAGTATTCGCTTGGGGTATTAGTTGGCAAGAGGAATTTTGGCTGTGTATCAAACCAGACTTCTGGAGGAAAAGGCGAGTTGGGGTAGCCTACACGCAATAGGCATAAACCTCTCGCTGGAGCTGCGTATTTTACAGCTTCCCGTCGCTGGTTGACCCAAAGTTCCGTGAAACTGTTTGGGTGTAGTTCCCCAGTGCCTACTTGTACCAGCATTCCTACCAAAAGCCGCACCATGCCATACAAAAATCCGTTTGCCTGAATTTCTATATGAATAAATGACCCGTTACGGTAGCATTCTGCGGCTTGAACATCCACCCAGGAATGCGATCGCCCTGAGTTTGCCCGATGAAAGGCAGCCAGGTGGTGCTTACCCATTAGCGGAGTTAACGCTTCCTGAATCAAAGATTCATCTAGCGGTGCATGATAATAATGCCAACTAAAGGGTCGCACAAACAAGTTGGGTCGGTTGTCGGTATAGAGTGTATATCGATAACGACGCCAGCTAGCAGAAAAACGAGCGTGCCAGTTGGGAGCAACTAAGGCTGAGGCACGAATTAGGATATCCTCAGGCAGTCTACTGTTGAGGACAGCCGCCCACCTTGTGGCTGGAATTGGTCCTGTAGCATTAAAGTGAGCTACCTGAGCAGCAGCGTGAACACCTGTATCGGTGCGACCCGCTGCGTGTAGGGTCACGGGTCGCTGCTCCACGGCAGAGATCACTTTTTCAATTTCCTCCTGCACACTGCGATGGTTGGGTTGGCGCTGCCAGCCATAAAAGTGCGTACCCAGGTATTGGATAACCAGGGCAATACGCTGCTTTGTTAGCTGAGGGGACTGCATGAGGAGTAACAAATAGCGAGCTAGCTAAACTAGCTCGATAATTGCCATTTCGGCATTATCGCCACGACGCGGTACGGTTCGCAGGACGCGGGTGTATCCGCCGTTGCGATCGCCATACCGCTCCTGCGCTCCCTCAAACAGGGCATGAACTAACTGCTTGTCATAGATATAGCCCAGTGCCTGACGCCGTGCAGATAGCGAACCATCTTTTGCCAGCGTAATCATTTTTTCCACTTCCCCACGGATTGCTTTTGCCCGCACTTTGGTTGTCGTGATTCGACCATGACGAATCAGTTCTGTAGTTAAAGCTCTCATTAGAGCCTTCCGTTGATCAGCAGGCTTTCCTAATTGTGGTACACGACAGCGGTGACGCATTTTCTTCTGTTCCTATATACACTCCAAAAAATTCAATAGCCGCTCAAGCAAAACTTAAGTAGTTTTTGCTTTCTCATGCGGCAGGGTAATTCCCAAGCGCCGTTGTAAGGCTTCAATCACTTCTTCGGCAGACTTTTGACCGAAGTTTTTGATTTCCAGGAGGTCTTCCTGGCTGTAATCCAGCAAATCGGCTACAGAGTTGATCTGAGCTCTCTTCAAGCAGTTGTAAGCTCGTACTGATAGCTGCAATTCTTCGATTGGGATTTGACTGGTTGGATCTTCATCATCTGGATATTCCTTATCAATCGGCTCCAGGTTCATCTCCTGCAGAGGCTTGAACAAATCCACTAGGGTACTAGCAGCTTGACTCAGAGCTTCTTGGGGAGTTACGCTGCCATTAGTCCAGATGTCCAATAGCAAACGGTCTCTTTCCAGAGAGCCGTCGATGCGAGCATCTTCAACGCTGTAATTTACCTTATTCACTGGCATAAACACAGCGTCAATCTGGAGAAAGTCAACCGACGCTGCATCCTCACGGCCCCTCTCCACAGAGCGATATCCTTTTCCTTTCTCAATCCGAAACTCCATTTCTAGCCTTGCCCCCTCTGCCAAGGTGGCAACATACTGACCTGGATCGACGATTTCCACTTCAGAAGGGAGTTCAAATTGAGCCGCTCTCACCGTTGCTGGTCCTGTAATCATGACTCGACCAATTTGGGGCTGAGAGCTGTAACTCTTGAGAACAATCTCCTTCATGTTCAGCAAGATTTCCAGGACATCCTCTCTCACACCTTCGATGGTGGCAAACTCATGATTGACCCCAGCAATCCGAACGGCTGTAACCGCTGCCCCTTCCAAATTTGACAGGAGAACTCGCCTGAGGGCATTGCCGACTGTTGTGCCTTGACCGCGCTCAAGAGGCTCCAGGACAAATTTGCTATATTGACTCTGATTCTTCAGTGTTTTAGACTCTACACACTCGATCTGAAACTGCGCCACGGAGTGACCTCCCTTATTCATAAAACCCCACGGAAAGCACTCTTATCGTGCCCCCTTGTACATTCTTCCTGAAAAATCAGGTGTAATGTCTCAATAACTGAAGCACCAGCAGGTTGGTTTCTTGTGAAAAACTTCCCGGCTGACACTATGCGTTAGATATTTGAATCCCAACCGATAGTGGCTTAAACTCGACGCCGCTTGGGTGGGCGGCAGCCGTTGTGGGGAATTGGTGTCACATCCCGGATCAAGGTAATTTCAAGCCCTGCGCCTTGAATGGCTCGAATCGCCGTTTCTCGACCCGCTCCTGGACCACTGACCATCACTTCGATTTGACGCATTCCCTGGTCAACGGCTCGACGAGCTGCACCATCGGCAGCCGTTTGAGCGGCAAAAGGCGTTCCTTTTTTCGCTCCTTTAAAACCACTGGAACCCGCTGATGCCCAGGAAACGACATCACCTCTGGTATCAGCAATTGTAACGATTGTGTTGTTGAAAGTGGACTGGATGTAAGCCACTCCATTAGGTACATTGCGTTTTTGCTTTTTTGCACCTGTTTTCTTAGTTGGTCGCGCCATGTCGCTTGATAAAACTCGTGTTGGTTTAACAGAACAAATGGATTACTTCTTAGCGGGTGCCTTTTTCTTACCAGCAATAGCAACACGCCGACCTCGGCGAGTTCGGGCATTAGTACGAGTTCGTTGCCCCCGTACTGGTAGTCCTAAGCGATGACGACGCCCACGATAGGTGCCAATGTCAACCAACCGCTTGATGTTCATTGACTCCAAGCGTCTCAGGTCGCCTTCCACCTGATAATTTTCTACCGCCCCTCTAAGGGCTGCTACATCGGAATCGCTTAAATCCTTGACCCGTATATCTGGATTAACTCCTGTTGCTGCCAAAATTTCTTTAGACCGCGACAGACCGATTCCATAGATATAGGTCAGACCAATTTCTACTCGCTTGTCGCGAGGAAGGTCTACACTGGCAATCCGTGCCACGCTTTTTTCCCCCTATTTCTTGGTTTTGTGCTACAAATTAGTCTTAAGAGCCTATGGGCTATCCCTGACGCTGTTTATGCTTAGGATTTTGGCAAATCACCATAACCCGACCGCGTCGCCGAATTACCCGGCATTTCTCACAAATTTTTTTGACGGATGCTCTAACTTTCATGCCTTTTTTGGCCACACTGCAAGCACTGCATTATATCATTTTTTGAGGTTTGATTGTCAATCAATATTGAATTGATTAGACCATTGAGTAAAGATAAGAACGTTCTAATCCTATTTTTTACGAAGGCGGTAAGTAATTCTACCTTTCGTTAAATCATAGGGTGTCAGTTCGACTTTAACGCGATCACCTGGCAGGATTTTGATATAGTTACGGCGGATTTTTCCCGAAATGTGAGCAAGGACATTAAAGCCATTATCGAGATCAACGCGAAACATCGCGTTTGGCAGTGACTCTGTCACTGTGCCTTCCATTTCAATTAAGTCTTGTTTAGCCAATGTGTTCAAACCTCAATTCTGTTAATCACCCCCATTCCAGACTGATGGATGTTGTTCTAGGGAGTCTTAACATATTTTATCAAATATGCAAGCAAAACGGCTGAGTTACCGACCCCACTGTTAAGCTCCAAGAGTGGGGTAACAGAAGTAATCAGTTTTCTGTTAACCAGAAAGAGCCTAGGCGCTGACGACCTGCTTTAAGGAGTCTGTGACTTCCGCCAAAGAGCGATCGCCATCCACTACTCTCAAAACCGATCGCTCACCGTAGAAATCAATTAAAGGGGCAGTTTCCTTCCGATAAACCTCTAACCGTGTACGAATCGCCTCTGGGGTGTCATCTGAGCGTCCTCGTCCTAACAGCCGATTAACTAAAACCTCATCTGGAACATCCAGGTTGACACAAGTGCAAGTTTGGTGTGTTTCCTGCATTAAGTCATCCAAGAAAGCGGCTTGGCTAACATTTCGTGGAAAGCCATCTAAAATCCAGCCCCTTTGAGCATCAGCTTGACTGAGGCGATCGCGCACTAGATCAAGCAGCAACTCATCAGGAACCAACTCACCCTTATCCATATAGGCTTTAGCCTGTTGACCTAGAGGCGTTTGATCGGCAACCGCACTTCGTAAAATCTCTCCCGTAGAAATATGAGGGATATTCACCAGCTCAGCCAAAAGTTTTGCCTGAGTGCCTTTTCCTGCTCCTGGAGGTCCTAAGAAAATTAATCGTGTCATTCGTTATTGGTTATTGGTTATTGGTTATTGGTTGTTGGACAGTACTTAGTGCAAGAGTCCCAAGTAACTAATCACTAACAACCAATAACTGTCTACTCCTTGACCATACCTTCGTAGCGCTGCGAAATCACGTAGGTCTGAATTTGCTTAGCGGTGTCAATCGCGACACCCACCAAAATCAGCAACGAGGTTGCTCCTAATCCCCGGAAGGTTGGAACATTAGTCGCGCTCTCCACAGCCGTGGGTACCACAGCCACTAAGCCTAAGAATATGGCTCCCAAGAATGTTAAACGGTTCAATACCCGCTCAACATACTCACTAGTAGCTCGACCCGGACGAATACCCGGAATACTCGCTCCCATTTTCTTCAGGTTTTGCGCCATATCCACTGGATTCACAATCAAAGAGGCGTAGAAGTAGCTGAAGAACACAATCAAGACTAAATAGACCAAGACATACAACCAAGGGGTCTGACCATTCGGGTTCATGTAATTTGAAACTTGAACCAGAACTTGGTTGATTGGCGCTAAAAATTTGTTATTAGCATTACTAGCTGTGAACTGAGCGAGTGATGCAGGGAGAATCAGAACCGCCGAAGCAAAGATAATCGGCATAACGCCACCCTGATTTAACCGCAAGGGCAGGTAGCTTGTCCGCTCACGGTAGAGCCTTCGTCCTACTTGACGTCTTGCGGAAATAATTGGAATGCGGCGGGTTCCCTCTTGCACAAAGACAATCCCGACAATCATCACCAGGAAAACTAGCAGCAAGATCACTACCTTACCGACTGTTTCACGACCACCCGTCTGAGCAAACTCAATGGTTTGACCTAAGGTAGTAGGCAACGCCGCCACGATATTGACAAAAATCAACAGCGAAGCCCCGTTACCGATACCACGCTCAGTGATTAACTCTGATATCCACATCACGAACATGGAACCAGCCGTTAGCGCTAGTGCTGTTTCAGCAACAAATAACGGTCCGCGAGTAGTAGTGGCAAAGCGCTCTACCCACAGAGCAATCCCAATACTATTTGCTATTGCCCATCCGACAGCGACATACCGCGTAATTTGAGAGATTTTTCTTCTGCCCGCTTCTCCTTCATTCTTCTGTAAGTTCTCCAGAGAAGGGATTGCAGCTGTTAGCAGTTGCAGGATAATCGAGGCATTAATGTAAGGCAAGATTCCTAGAGCAAAAATCCCTAAGGCAGAAAGTCCACCTCCAGAGAAAATGTCCAAAAATCCAATAACTGGGCTGTTTTTAATGGCTGCGGCAAAGCTTTCCCGGTCAATACCTGGTACAGGTAAGAAAACACCAAGGCGAGCTAAAATCAGCAGACCAATGGTCACAAGCAGCCGACCTCTAAGGCCAGCTGCTTGTGCCATTTGCATAAAAGTCTCTTGAGCAGTTGGAGCTTTGTCTCGACTTACGACCATAAAGGGCTACCTCTACAGAATATTGGCGTGGGTTAGCACTAGGCACTGGCGCGAGTCCAGACCTTTCGACCCTCTATCACTTCACAGCTACCACCAGCCGCCTCAATTTTACTGCGGGCACCCGCCGTGAAGGCTGCCGCTTTAACGTTGAGCGGAACGCTCAGTTCCCCGTCGCCGAGAAGTTTTAGCGGACCATCATTGGTTGTAACAATACCTACCTCCATTAAGGAGGTCAATGTTACTTCTGTATCAGCCGGGAGTGATGCTAATCTACCCACGTTGATCGTAGTGTAATGTTTAGGGTTGATGACCGTAAAGTGCTTTAACTTAGGCAGACGACGGTACAACGGCATCTGACCCCCTTCAAAACCCGGTCGTGTACTCCGACCGGAGCGTGATTTTTGACCCCGCATCCCTAGTCCAGCACTAGCCCCTTGACCAGCCGCGATCCCGCGACCAACACGGCGTCGGCGTTTCTTGGAGCCTTTTTGGGGCACTGCATCATTTAGTCTCATAATTTTCGTGTCAGTTGTCAGGTGTCAGGTGTTAATCGTCAGTTGTCCTTGTGCGACTGACCAATAACTTAAATCTGATTAGGCGTAAAGGTTCTCAATCGGAACACCTCGTTCTTCAGCCACTTCAGAAAATGTGCGTAGCGAATCAAGAGCGTTGATAGCGGCTCTAGCATTGTTCAATGGGTTATTGGAACCCAACTGCTTAGCCAGAATATTACGAACCCCAGCTAATTCAAGTACGGTACGCACAGCACCACCAGCAATTACACCAGTTCCAGGAGCTGCGGGTCGCATCATCACCTTAGCTCCAACAGCAGCACCGTTGGATGGGTGAGGAATGGAATTAGATTTGGTTAAGGGCACATCAATTAATTGCTTTTTCCCATCAGCAACCCCCTTGCGGACAGCACCAATAACATCACTGGCTTTGCCGACACCAACACCAACTTGTCCCCGTTCATTGCCCACGACGACAATCGCACGGAAGCTTAATTTTTTACCGCCTTTGACAACCTTACTGACACGACGGATTTGAATAACCCGTTCTTGCCAAGTAGTGTCTTTTTCTTTAGCGCGGCTACTTTTTCTACGAGTTGCCATAGTTTTGTTAGTTGTTCGTTGTTAGTTGTTCGTTGTTAGTTGTTCGTTGTAGTCAATTACTCTATTTATTGACTTATGATGCATGACCAACAACTTAAAATTCGAGCCCGGCTTCACGAGCGGCTTCAGCAAGGGCTTTGACGCGACCATGGTAAAGATTACCACCTCGGTCAAAGACAACTTTTGAAATGCCTTTTTCAATGGTTCGCTGAGCAATTAACTTGCCAACCTCAACAGACGCTTCACAAGTTGCCCCGGATTCTACATTCGATTTTAAAGCCGGCTCTAGAGTAGAAGCAGCAGCTAAGGTATGTTGTAGATTGTCGTCAATTACCTGCACATAGATATGCTGATTGGAGCGAAACACGGCTAGTCGAGGACGCTCTGCCGTACCCGTTACCTTTCGACGTACTCGGTGATGCCGCCGCCGTACCGATTCTTTACGAGTCAGTTTCATCTTACTTCTTACCTGCTTTACCTGCTTTACGTCTAACTACTTCACCGGCATAACGAATGCCTTTGCCTTTGTAAACTTCCGGTGGGCGGACAGCACGAATGCGGGCGGCTGTATTACCCACGATTTCTTTGTTAATCCCACTAACAATCACGTTAGTGTTGCCTTCTACTGCCAGTTGAATACCTTCAGGAGGGACAATTTCAACGGGTTTGCTATAACCGACGTTTAGAATCAGGTTGCGACCTTGAACTTGCGCTCGATAACCAACGCCTTGGATTTGCAACCGCTTTTCAAAACCGTTGGAAACCCCTTCAACCATGTTGGCGACCAAAGTGCGAGACAGTCCATGGCGCTGACGAGCTATTCGAGACTCATCCCGACGTAATACCCGTATTGTCTCACCTTCTTGCTCGACTGTTACTTGCTCTGGCAGAACTCGATCCAGTTCTCCTTTAGGACCTTTAACAGCAACATGTTGACCGTCAATCTTCACGGTTACTTTGCTGGGAATGTCTATGATGCGCTTGCCAATACGAGACATGACTGCGATTGTCCTTTGTCAGTTGCTAGTTGTTCATTGCCTATTGCTATGAACCGTAACGATTACCACACGTAGCACAGCACTTCGCCACCAATTCCTTGACGTCGTGCTTCTCGGTCGGTCATGATGCCACTGGAAGTGGAGATAATAGCAATGCCAATACCCCCTAGTACCCTTGGTAACTCTTGGCGGTTGGAATAAACTCTCAAACCCGGTTTACTAACACGCTTTAGAGCTGTGATAATGGGCTGGCGGTTTTTGCCTTTGTATTTTAGGGAAACCACTAAGTATTTTTTAATACCTTCCCCTGTTTCTTCAAAATCAGCAATAAAGCCTTCGTCTTTGAGTACTTTGGCAATACTGCGGGTCATTCTTGTTGCTGGTACATTCGTCGTTTGTTGCTGCACTAAGCACGCATTCCGAATGCGAGTTAGCATATCTGCAATTGTGTCGTTTGCCGCCATTTTTGTTTCCTATGCTTACAGCTTAGTTCTCCCGGAAAGGCATACCCATCTCTTTGAGTAAGGCTCGACCTTCTTCGTCGGTGTGTGCTGTTGTGATAATTGAAATATCCATGCCTCGAATCTGATCAACGCTGTCGTACTCTACCTCTGGAAAGATGAGTTGCTCTCGAACACCAAGGGTATAGTTACCACGACCATCGAAGCTTTTGGGACTAACACCACGAAAGTCACGAATTCTTGGTAGAGCTAGGTTAATTAATCGATCAAGAAACGAGTACATACGCCTTGAACGTAGGGTAACCATGACACCAACAGGCATTCCCTCTCGAATTTTAAAACCCGCGATCGCTTTTCTGGCTCGTGTTACCACAGGTTTTTGACCTGTAATGATTGCCAATTCATTCAAAGACGATTCCAATGCCTTGGCGTTCTGAGAGGCTTCCCCTAATCCTCGGTTGACCGTGACTTTTATAACTTGGGGAACTTGATGGATATTTTCATATCCAAACTGCTCTTTGAGTTTTGGGACTATCGTTTCTTGGTAGAGAGTCTTCAGTCGATCTGCCATATTTTTGTCCTTTTCACCCCTGGGCTTAGTCAGGGAAATATGTTTTATCCGTTGTCAGCCGTTAGTTGTCAGTTGGCTCACTACTAATCAAATGACAAATAACTCATGACTAATTAGTCGATAATTTCACCCGTTTTTTTTAGCATCCGCACCTTACGACCCTGATCGTTAAAGGTGTAGCAGATACGGCTGGCGACTTTTTGCTTATTGGAGTAAAGCATGACGTTGGAGCTGTGGATGGGAGCCTCGACGGTAACAATTTGACCTGTTTCACCTTCCTGCTGAGGCTTGACATGCTTAGTTTTGATGTTAACCCCTTTGACAATAACCGCGCTTTTCCTTGGTAATGTCTGCAAAATTTCTCCAACTTTGCCTTTATCTCGACCAGCAATCACCTGAACGGTGTCGCCCTTTTTAACATGCATTTTGTAGCGCACTGAAGTATTCTTCGCGCCCATCAGTTTACTTGCCATCAGAGTACCTCCGGAGCGAGGGAAACAATTTTCGTGAAGTTTTTGTCGCGCAATTCCCGCGCCACAGGTCCAAAAACACGGGTTCCCCGTGGGTTTCCGTCAGCGTTGATGATGACGGCAGCATTGTCGTCAAAGCGAATACTCATACCGCTGTCTCGGCGTAGCCCTTTGCGGGTACGAACAATTACAGCCCTTACAACGTCTGACTTTTTGACTGCCATGTTTGGGATTGCATCCTTCACCACGGCAATGATCACATCACCTACACCGCCATAGCGACGGTTTCCTGCGCCTAACACACGAATGCACATCAATTTTCGTGCCCCGCTGTTGTCAGCGACATTCAGGTAAGTTTCTTGTTGAATCATGGGTGAACCTCCTTTTTAGTTGTTAGTTGTTAGTTGTTAGCTGGTGTGTTGTTAGTTCTCCAAAAACTAAAAACTAACAACTACGCTTAGGCTTGAGTTGCCCTGCTGAGGATTTCAGCAACCGTCCAGCGTTTGGTACGGCTTAAGGGTCGGGTTTCGCGAATCCGAACGCGATCGCCCTCTTTGCACTGATTTTCCTCATCGTGAGCTTTGTAGCGCTTTGTACGGACTACGATTTTCCCGTATTTGGGGTGGGCGGTCCGGTTTTCTACAGCGACAACAACGGTTTTAGTCATTTTGTCGCTGACAACCAGACCCACTCGTTCTTTAACTGCCATTGGGGTTACTCCTCTTGTGCATCAGGTTGTGGGGCTCCAGTCGCTGACGGTTCAGCCGCCGTAGCAAGTTGACGCTCCCGTTCAACGGTCATCAACTGGGAAATCCGGTGTCGAGTGTGCTTAAACAGATGCGACTTTTCCAAACGTCGGGTGGCTTGTTGCATCCGCAAGTCAAACAGTTCGCGCTTTGCAGCGAGAATTGCATCAGCCAGTTCCTGATCACTTAAATTTCTGGCATCTTCAATCTTGGGCAGAGGCATGACTTATACCTGTTCCCCTTCACGGGTAATGAACTTCGTTTTAATGGGCAACTTATTAGAAGCGAGACGCATCGCCTCACGGGCAATTTCTTCGGAAACTCCGGCAATTTCGTAGAGGATTCGACCCGGTTTCACAACGGCAACCCAAAATTCTGGATTACCTTTACCTGAACCCATCCGGGTTTCAGCAGCACGCTGCGTCACGGGTTTATCCGGGAAAACACGAATCCAGATTTTGCCACCCCGGCGGATGTAGCGAGTCATCGCTCGACGACCCGCTTCAATTTGTCGCGCTGTAATCCAGGAGGGTTCTGTTGCTTGCAGAGCGAAGTCACCAAAGTTCAACGTACTACCACGAGTGGCTACACCGGACATTCGTCCGCGCTGCTGTTTACGGAATTTTGTTCTTCTAGGACTTAACATGGTTCGTTGTTTGTTGTTTGTTGTTTGTTGTTTGTTGCTTGTTAAAGATGATCAATAACTAACAATCAACAACTAATAACTACTCATTTGAGCGATCTTCAAATTGCTGACGACGCCGTTGTTGACGACGACGGGGTTGAGCCGCTGCAGGAGTCGGCTGTTCTTCTTGTCCGGGAATGATTTCTCCTTTAAAGACCCAAACTTTTACGCCTAAAATTCCGTAAATTGTTTTCGCTGTGCGGTAGGAGTAGTCAATGTTGGCTCGGAGGGTATGCAGAGGTACCCGTCCTTCGCGAGTCCATTCGGTTCGAGCGATTTCTGCTCCATTTAACCGACCACTTACCTGAATTTTAATGCCCTGAACATCGGCGCGTTGCGCTCGTTGAATGGCTTGACGCACTACCCGCCGGAAGGAAACCCTTCGCTCTAGTTGTTGTGCAATGTACTCAGCAATCAATTCGGCATCGGCATCTACTCGTGCGACTTCAATGACATTGATGCGAATTTGACGATTACTGCCCAACGCTTGCTGAAGACCAACGCGCAAGTTATCAATTCCACTACCGCCACGACCGACGACAACGCCAGGTCGAGCGGTATGAATTTCTAAGTCAATTTGGTCAGCTTTGCGTTCAATCCGGATTTCAGAAATCCCAGCGTTGTTGAGTTTTTCCTGAACGTATTGACGAATTTTGTGGTCTTCTTGTAATACTTCTGGATATCGCTTGGTGTCTGCAAACCAGCGAGAGCGATGCTCTTGGGTGATACCCAGTCGTAAACCAATTGGATGAATTTTTTGTCCCACGAATCTTTCCTTTCCTTGTCAGTTGCCAGTTGTTAATCGTTAGTTGTCACTTGTATCGCTACTGACTCATGACTTTGCATCAACTTGGGGAGAAACAGCCACTGTGATATGGCATGTTGGCTTACGAATTTGGTAAGCACGACCTTGCGCTCTTGGTCGAAAACGCTTTAAGCTGGGTCCCATATCAGCATAAGCTTGAGTGATGACCAATCCCGCTGGGTCAAGACCAGCATTATGCTCAGCGTTTGCTACAGCGGAGCGTAAGACTTTCAAGACGGGATCACAAGCTCGGTAAGGCATAAATTCTAGAATAATCAGGGCTTCCCGATAGGAACGCCCTCGAATTTGATCAAGAACTCGCCTTACTTTAAAGGGAGACATTCGGATGTAGCGAGCGATCGCTTTTGTTTCTGCTGTAGTATCTATTGCCATAGTTTTATTCGCTCTAAAAAGCTGTGAGGGAATGACCTCTCAAACCTTCTAACGACCAGCCCTCCGGTCGCCTTTAGCATGTCCACGGAATGTGCGAGTTGGCGCAAATTCTCCAAGCTTATGCCCCACCATTTGCTCGTTGATAAAAATTGGGACATGGGTTCGTCCGTTATGAACTGCGATCGTGTGACCAATCATCTGGGGCAAAATTGTCGAGGCTCGTGACCAGGTTTTGATAACCTGTTTTTCACCTTTGGCATTAAGAACTTCAATCTTAGTGAGAAGACTATCAGCGACAAAAGGACCTTTTTTTAAAGAACGACCCATAATGAACGTACCTACTGTTTACTTGGTTGTTAGCTGTTAGTTGTTAGTTTTTAGTGAGGATAACCGTCTAAACACTAACAACTAACAACTTTCTCTTCTATGACTGACGACCACCACGTCCGCGCTTCGAGGTTTTCCGCCGACGCCGGACAATTAAAGAACTGCTTTGCTTCTTTGGCTTGCGAGTTTTTGCACCCAAGGCTGGTTTGCCCCAAGGTGTCACGGGTCCAGATCTCCCGATAGGCGCTCTTCCTTCACCACCGCCATGTGGGTGATCCACCGGGTTCATGACACTTCCTCGCACCTCTGGGCGGCGTCCTCTATGGCGATTGCGACCAGCTTTGCCCAAACTAATGTTTCTATCCTCAATGTTGCCCACCTGTCCAATCGTTGCGTAACATTCCCGACGCACCATTCGGACTTCACTGGAGGGAAGCTTGAGCGTTACATAATTGCCTTCTTTTGCAACAACTTGAGCAGTTGCTCCAGCCGCACGAACAATTTGCCCGCCTCGCCCCGGTCTCAGTTCAACATTATGAACGCTCGTTCCTAGAGGAATATTTCTTAAAGGTAAAGCGTTGCCAACTTCTATAGGTGCTTCGGGTCCAGACAGAATTGTTGTACCTACTGCTAACTTATCGGGATGAAGAATATAGCGTTTTTCTCCGTCCTGATAGTAAATTAGTGCGATTCGGGCATTCCGATTGGGGTCGTACTCGATAGCAGCAACTTTGCCTGGGATATTGTGCTTATCACGCCGAAAGTCAATCACTCGATATAGACGCTTGTGACCGCCACCACGACGACGACTAGTAATCACGCCGCGATTGTTACGACCCTTGACGCGATGATTAGACTGTGTTAGAGATTTTTCCGGTTCACTGCGCGTAATCTCGGCAAAATCTGAGATAGTACCCTGACGAGTACCAGGAGTATATGGCCGATAAGAACGGATGCCCATAACGAATATCCTTTACTTGCTTTATCTCTGGGGCTTGGTAATTGGGCAGTAGTGATTAGGGATTGGGATGAAAGCGATTAAAGCTTCACACTTGGTACTTTCCCAAGTCCGCTACCCCAGTCCTATACTTCTGGGAACAGGGTAATCGAGTCTCCTGTCTTTAAGGTCACAACTGCACGTTTGTATTGCGGCTTGTAACCGACAAATTTGCCGACCCGGCGCTTTTTGCGTGGTGGACGGAGGGTATTGACGCTGGTAACCTTGACATCAAATAGGCTTTCAATCGCCGCTTTGATTTCTGGTTTGGTGGCTTTGAGAATTACTTCAAAGACATATTTATTCTGCTCTAAAAGCAGGGTTGCCTTTTCTGTAACAATCGGGCGAAGCACTAAATCAGCAAGGTTGCGGGGGTCGTACTTACTCACTGTAAACCTCCTGAATTTTGGCAAGGGCAGTGTTAGTTGTCACGATTTTGTCAGCGTTAAGGATGTCATAGACATTCAAACTGGTCGCCGAGATCAACTTAACCGTTGAAAGATTACGCGCTGACAAATAAACCATTTCTTCTAGTTCAGGCAGAATTAAAAGTACTTTTGATTCTGCTGTGATGCCCCACCGTGCGAACGCTCCTATCAGTTCTTTAGTCTTTGGTCGTGGCAGTTGGGCAGCAAAATCCTCAACCACAATTAAATCTTCAGTACGGCTCTGAAACGCTGTTCTTAGAGCCAGTCGGCGTTCTTTGCGGTTCATTTTGATGTTGAAATCTCTGGGCTTAGGTCCAAAGATCACACCACCACCCCGCCATAGTGGGGAACGAATCGAACCTGCACGCGCCCGACCTGTTCCTTTTTGCCGCCAAGGCTTGCGTCCACCTCCACTCACTTCTGCACGAGTTTTGGTAGAGACAGTTCCTTGACGAGAATTCGTCATTTGCCGCACCATCGCTCGGTGAACAATGTGAGCGGCACTCTCTTCTTTTGCAACTCGCAAGTCTAAGGTTGCCTGTCCAACCTCTTCCCCTTGCCAGTTCCGCACTACACAATCAACCATAACTTTACGTCCTTAGTCCTTAGTCCTTAGTCCTTAGTCATTCCTCTTTTTGTCCATGGTTCACATTGCGGATTCATTGCCGTGAACGCTGAACCCTGAGCCGTGACTATCGACCAACCTGTTTAGCCGGGGTGATGCTCAAAAGCGCCCCAGGCTTGCCAGGAACTGCGCCTTTAATCAGAAGCAAGTTACGGTCTGCATCTACACGCACTACCTCAAGCTTACGAATCGTGACGCGATCGCCGCCCAATCGACCAGCCATTCTCTTCCCCGGAAACGTGCGACCCGGCGTTGTTCCGGCTCCAGTCGAACCAGGCTGGCGGTGATTTTTGGAACCATGCGCCATCGGTCCCCGCTTAAAGTTGTGACGTTTCTGATAACCAGCGAACCCACGACCGATACTTGTTCCACTGACATCAACGATTTGACCATTACTGAACAGGCTCGCGTTGACTGCCTGACCCAATTCAAATTCACTCGTATCATCCAAACGATACTCGCGTAGGTGTCGCAGTGCTGGCGCACTGGATTTGGCAAAGTGCCCCATTTCAGGCTTAGACAGTGCCTTGGGCTTGACTTCTTGATAACCAACTTGAACAGCCGTGTAGCCATCCGTTTGCTTGGTTTTGATTTGTGTCACAGTGCATGGACCGGCTTGGACGATAGTGACAGGAAGCGCTCTTCCTTCGTCATCGAACACTTGGGTCATGCCGAGTTTTGTGCCGAGGATACCGACAGACACAGGTTTCTCCTTCTTATATAGTCATTACAGTGAGAATAACTAGCGGTATTCAGTGAATCCGCGCTACCTCACAAACTTGTCAATATAACCTCCAGACAGCAATCTCTTCAGCCGAAGAAAAAAATATGTCCTTTGGTAGCCCTTCAATCTTTAAGAGCTAGATTGTGCGAACCGCTTTAACGAGTTAGTACTAACTAACCCTGTCGCCTTAACTCGTCAGGACTTAAGTCTTAATAGCCCCAGTATCCTTAACGTGGCGAAAGTTCAAGTAGGTCTAAGTATAGAAGCTGTCAGTCAAAGAACCTTGCAAATTCTCTTACATTAAGGGTATTTGCCTTTACCGTTAGGTAGAACAAATAACGCCTGTAAGGACTTCCCAGTTTTGAACCTGTGGTTCAAAGACCAGAGCGTATCCTGACCTCAGTTGCTTCCACGCAACCTTCGTTTTATCACAATTTTAAACTATACAATGATTTTCCTGTCTTTGTCTAGTGAGTCACTTTACTTTCAGCAAATTGATCGCAGTTGAGGGATTGAAGGGCGTAATCTGCCCATCATCTATAATAAACTGCTAACGATAGTTTATAAAACTTAAGGCGGAATCGGAGTTAGAGATGGCACTTATTACAACAGGCAGCTCATTCATCCGCGACATAGAGCAGTCGGGCGCATTGGCAATGTATGTGCCCTTAGAAGGAGGATTTGAAGGGCGCTACCGCCGTCGGTTGCGCGCAGCAGGCTATACCACCTTGAACTTTAGCGCTAGAGGGTTGGGTGACTTAGCCGCTTATCTAACTGGTGTCCACGGTGTTCGTCCTCCTCATTTAGGTAAGAAAGATATTCGGGTTTATTATCTGCCGCCTGTAGTGGGCTACCAATTAGAAAATCTGCCTCCTAAATCAAAAGGATTAGTACTCTGGATTATTGAAGGTTCGATTTTGTCTCAGCAAGAAGTGGAATACTTAACCACATTGCCCAAACAGGAACCGCGAGTGAAAATAGCTGTGGAGATGGGAGGCGATCGCGCTTTCCGTTGGACACCACTTAAAAATGCGTTACCTGGACTCTTGTCAGCAGGTACTCCCTAACCTCTACCACTACAGCGGCGAGTTCTTAGGCTGGTGTAATTAGCTCAACATCTTATACTGCCGCCTTTATCACCCCCAAGCGACTTAGCTCAGATTTCAGGTTTTGATACCCTTGAGACAGACTGAGAAGATTGGGGGTAAATTATTTTGCTAGAGCAGCGTGACTACACATTAATTATTGATAAAAGCGGCAGTATGTCCGTTAGAGATCAGCCATCTAGTAAAAGCCGCTGGGAAGTTATGCAGGAAACTACCCTGGCATTGGCAAGTAAATGTGAAGAACTCGATCCAGATGGCATTACGATTTACTTGTTTTCTGGTCGCTTTAAACGCTACGACAACGTCACTTCCAATAAAGTCCCGCAGATCTTTCGCGAAAATGAGCCTTCTGGACGGACTGACTTAGCTAGTGTGCTGCTAGATGCAACCAATAGCTATTTTCAGCGCAAGGCGAGTGGTCAAACTAAGACAAACGGGGAGACAATTTTAATAGTGACTGATGGTGAGCCGGACGACCGCAAAGCCGTCATGAAAGTAATTATTGAAGCGTCACGACGGATGGATCGGGATGAAGAACTTGCCCTGTCCTTCATTCAAGTTGGTACAGATGCACAAGCTACTAAATTTCTCAAAATCTTAGATGATGAGTTGCAAGGTGCTGGGGCAAAGTTTGACATTGTAGATACAGTAACCATGGATGACATGGAAGACATGACTTTGTCAGAAGTCTTACTTAACGCCATCACTGATTAGGTGTAAAAAAGTATCAAGAGAATTAGCAGTTCATCGAGAGAGGCTCTATATGCTGGAAAATCGGGACTACACGCTCATTTAGGAGAATCTCTATTAACTGAGGGTCAAAGAATGGAATCTATAGATGATTTATTGGCACAAGTTAAAGCCGAGTATCAGGAACAAGACCAAGGGATAAAACCCAAGAAAAAGCCTCTCTTCAACGAGGAAGAATTTAAATCTCCTCCACCTGCTGCACCGACTTACCAATCTCAACCTTTGCAACAAAGTTGGGTATCTCCTGCCCAGGACAGTTTGTTGTCACAGGTTAAAGCTGAGTTTGAAGAAAAACAGCAAGCTGAGGAACTCCAAAAACAGCAGCAACTCAGAGAAGAACAACTCCGAAAAGAGCAACAACTTCGAGAAGAACAACTTCGAGCTGAGCAGAGGAAGAAAAGGCAACGGGAGGCACTCACTCAAGAAGCAACAGAGTGGCTAAAAAATCTCAATCCTCGTTCAGAAGAAGGAATGTGGTTTGAAGATTTTTCTTATTCCTATTCCTCCAAACTAGAAGCAGCTATTGATTATCTGCAAGCTTTACGAGAAACTCATCGGTAATCGTCAAACATTTAGAAGTGAAAAAAACTGATAGCCGATCGCAAACAGTATCGGCATTTTATTTGGAATTTTACCTAGATTAGGCTTCTTGCATAAATTGGAACGTCAAGGGTGATAACTATTACAGCAATTTAGCAAGAACTGATTGTTCGTAAGAGATCACTCTATTGAAACCGACAGGTTGGTTGGAGAGTCGTATAGGCTTAGATCAGGAATGCAATGCTGACGATTGTAGGGGGTTGTTCTTTGAATGGGAGGTTCAATTATGGAAGATCGTGACTACACACTAATCATTGACAAAAGCGGCAGTATGTCAACCCCAGACCAGCCTGGTGGAAGAAACCGCTGGCAGACAGCCCAAGAGTCTACCCTGGCATTGGCACGAAAATGTGAACAGTTTGACCCGGATGGCATTACTGTTTATCTATTTTCTGGTCGTTTTAAACGTTACGACAATGTAACTTCCGATAAGGTCAACCAAATCTTTCAAGAAAACGATCCAATGGGTACCACTGACCTTGCAAGTGTCCTGAAGGATGCGACTGACAAGTACTTTCAACGCAAGGCAGCAGGGGAGACAAAACCAAATGGGGAAACGATTTTGGTTATAACGGATGGGGAACCGGACGATCGTAAAGCGGTGATGCGAGTGATCATTGAAGCCTCGCGGCATATGGATCGGGATGAAGAACTAGCAATTTCGCTAATCCAGGTTGGTAGTGATGCTACAGCAACTCGGTTTCTCAAAGCATTGGATGATGAACTCCAAGGGGCTGGAGCAAAATTTGATATTGTTGACACAATTACCCTGGATGACATGGAGAACCTGACGTTGGCGGAAGTGTTGCTAAATGCCATCAATGACTAAGAACTAGCTTTGACCATTGGTTACCTCAAGTTTGCACAATCGAGTACCAATGGTCAGCTATGCCACATTTAATTTGCCTAGAGATAGGCATCAGGAGTCTTGCTACCACGCTTGTTTTGACTTGCTTAAGTGGCAAGTACTGTGGGAAGTAAGTTAGCCTATTGCCTTGATTTTTTCCTCGAAGGAGGCTTTTACTGTGCAAAACCGAGATTACACACTAATAATTGACAAAAGCGGCAGTATGTCCACTCCTGATCAATTGGGTGGAAGAAGTCGTTGGGATGCCGCACAGGAATCTACCCTGGCATTGGCGAGAAAATGCGAACAGTTTGACCCAGATGGCATTACTGTGTATGTATTTTCAAGCCGCTTCAAACGCTACGACAATGTGACTTCTAGTAAGGTTGCACAAATTTTTCAAGAAAATGACCCAGCAGGGACTACAAACCTTGCGGCTGTGCTGAAAGATGCGGCTGACCGATATTTTCAGCACAAAGCCTCTGGGCAAACAAAGCCAGGTGGCGAGACGATTTTGGTGATCACAGATGGTGAGCCAGATGACCGCAAAGCTGTAATGGTTGCGATTGTTGAAGCATCACGCCAGATGGAACGGGATGAAGAACTGGCAATTTCAATGATTCAAGTCGGTAACGACGCTACAGCAAGTCAGTTCCTCAAGGCATTGGATGATCAGTTGCAAGGTATTGGAGCAAAGTTTGATATCTGTGACACGCTCACGATTGATGACATGGCAGATGTGACCTTATCAGAAGTGCTGCTCAATGCCATCAGCGATTAGACGGGATAATTTATCCGAGTTTGTCGATAAATGAAAAAAACTTAATCATTGGCGAGACGCTACGTTCTCGCTATTTTTTTGCAGATGTTTAATGACTCAACCACTAGATTTGGCGTGAGTCTTAGAGAGGGTTCGCTACATCTATACATATGGGTAAAGGAAATTGGCGATCACACCCATCAAAAGACCTAGCCAGTGATGTCACCCCTACGGCTTTTCGCCACTTAAGGTCGTAAAATTTACCTCCCAATTTTTTTAGTAACGATTTAGCATATAGGGGTGACTGAACTGTACTATCCCTTGCATTCCCTAAGGGAGGGTCACTGGTTTAAGCTCATCTGCGGAGCGAGCTTCCAACACCTCCCTGCTGTCCGAAATCTTACCTTGGCTTACACTCTCGCTGGTGCTGATTGCATTGATGTCGCAGCTGACCCAGCGGTAATTGCAGCGGCTAAAGAAGCCATAGAAGTTGCCAGTGAACTAGGTGAGGTGGCTCAAGTGCGAGGGTTTGGATTCCGAAGCCGACCCTGGCTAATGGTGAGCTTGAATGATGGGGAAGACCCACATTTCCGCAAAGCTGAATTTAATCCAGAGTTGTGTCCAGCAGACTGCCCTCGTCCCTGCGAAAAGATTTGCCCAGCACAAGCTATCGTTTTCCAAAAAGCTAGTGACCACACACAGAGAAAGAAGGAGAAAGAGGGAGCACAGGAGGGTTCCCGAATCCCGAAGTCTCAACCCCAAATCGGCAGCAGACAGATTGCTCAGAGGGAAAGCCATTCGATAGCCGATATCCAACAGCCAAAATCGGATCAGCATTTCTCTGGAGTCATTGACCAACAGTGTTACGGCTGTGGTCGTTGCCTACCTGTTTGCCCTAGTGAGCTAATTTATACGCGCTCCTATGTATCAGCTCCGGAAGCGATCGCACCGCTAATTCTCCGAAGTGGTGTTGATGCTCTGGAAATCCATACACAAGTTGGGCATTTTGCAGATTTTCAACGGCTGTGGAACGCGATCGCGCCGTGGGTCGAAAAGCTCAAGCTCTTAGCAATTAGCTGTCCTGATGATGACGGTTTGATTGAGTACCTATGGTCACTTTACGAACTCATCACACCTCTACCCTGTGCCCTCGTTTGGCAGACTGATGGTCGTCCGATGAGTGGCGATATTGGTGCTGGCGCGACAAGAGCAGCTGTAAAACTCTCTGACAAAGTCATTGCGGCGGGGTTACCGGGATATGTACAGCTAGCTGGTGGTACCAACAACCATACCGTGGCAAAACTCAAAGCAGCAGGGCTACTTAAGGAGTGGGGAATGGGGAATGGGGAATGGGGAATGGGGAATGGGGAATGGGGAGACATAACAGAAAAAATTCCCTTCTCCCCGGTTTCTCCCTGCTTCAAAACGGATACGGTTACCTCGCCCTTAGTCACGGCTCCCCACGGCCAACATTATGTTGCAGGTATTGCTTATGGTAGTTACGCTCGTGTATTACTTTCACCGATTCTAGACAAATTAGAAGAATTGAATGGCGAAGACGTTGAGAGAAATCTTGTTTCACATCAAAGCCCTGCCTTCGGGCACCTTGAAGCCTTACCTGAATTGCTTTGGCAGGCGGTGGCAAGTGCCCATTCTCTCGTTTCGCAGCTAAAGTTCAGAAAAAAACTGCCGCAACCGTTACCTAACTAAACCAAAAAGTTTAGTAAAAACAAATTTTCCAGCCCACCGACAAAAGCAGCGATCGCTGTCTTTGATGCGAGCATATGGTGAATTTCCACAGTATCAATCCCTCTGATCAACAACTGTTTTCTAATCAAGAAGCGCCAGTAGTGGACGAAAACCTCATTTCAAACAGGATGCAGATTACAGACGACCTCCAAAAGTTGCTAGAGATTTTGCCTGAGCAAATTCGCTCATCAGTAGAGCAACACCCACAGCGAGACAGCTTGATTGAGGTGGTCATGGATCTTGGCCGCTTCCCAGAAGTGCGTTTTCCTGGCAAGGCGGAGTATCTCTCCGACATACCCGTCACTCAGGAACAGTTGAATTATTGCGTTGAGCGAGTGGGACACTTCAGCGGCGATAATCGGGCTGGAATTGAGCGAACTCTGCACCGGATTAGTGCAATTCGTAATCGCCCTGGTGAAATTATTGGCTTAACTTGTCGTGTTGGTCGAGCCATCTTTGGCACGATTGGCATGATTCGTGACTTGGTAGAAACGGGTCAGTCAATTCTCATGCTGGGGCGTCCGGGTGTTGGCAAAACAACGGCTTTGCGGGAAATTGCCAGAGTCTTAGCTGATGATTTGCACAAACGAGTTGTGATTATTGATACTTCCAATGAAATTGCGGGTGATGGCGACATTCCCCACCCAGCGATTGGGAGAGCGAGACGAATGCAAGTCGCCCGTCCGGAACTTCAGCATCAGGTGATGATTGAGGCGGTGGAAAACCATATGCCCGAAGTCATCGTGATTGATGAAATTGGTACAGAACTCGAAGCATTAGCTGCTCGTACCATTGCGGAGCGAGGTGTTCAGTTAGTGGGAACGGCTCACGGGAATCAAATTGAAAACCTGATTAAAAACCCTACCCTCTCTGATTTAGTTGGGGGTATACAGGCGGTAACACTGGGAGATGATGAAGCGAGACGCCGAGGCTCTCAGAAAACCGTTCTAGAGCGTAAGGCACCTCCAACGTTTGAAATTGCAGTGGAAATGCTAGAGCGGCAGCGCTGGGTAATCCACGAGAGCGTTTCTGACACGGTTGATGAGTTGCTCAGAAGTCGTCAACCGAATCCACAGGTGAGAATGGTAGATGACACTGGGAAGGTGATGATTACCCGTGAGTTTCCTAGTGCTCCGGTAGCAACACCACCGAACAGAAATGTTCTCTCCTCTTCCATGACAAGACCAAATGGCTGGCGCTCATCCGGGCAGATGAAGCCACTGTCGCGTCAGGCACCAGAGCGGACTTCTGAAAATCGTTATTTTGAACAGTTGCTCGATCAATCTTGGCAGCAGCAAGACGGGTTGGGCAGTGGGATGCGGATGCCAGGCCCAAATGGAGAGGATTTGCCACTGCATGTTTATCCTTACGGTGTCAGCCGCCATCAATTGGAGCAAGTCATCCGGGTACTAAACTTGCCCGTAGTCTTGACAAAAGACCTGGATAGTGCAGATGCGGTTCTGGGTTTGCGATCGCACGTCAAAAATCACGGCAAGCTTCGCTCAATTGCCAAAGCGCGTCAGGTACCTATCCATGCTGTAAAAGCCAGCACCATCCCTCAGATTACCCGCGCTTTGCGGCATCTGTTGGACATGGACGACCCTAGTATGCCAGATGAGGCTGACTTGCGCTTATTTACCGAAAGTGGCACAGAAGACGAAATTGAGGCACTAGAGGAAGCCCGTCTTGCGGTTGAGCAAATCGTGATTCCCAAAGGGCAACCTGTGGAATTGCTGCCGCGATCGCCAAAAGTGCGTAAGATGCAACATGAGCTAGTCGAACACTATCGCCTTAAGTCTGACAGTTTCGGCGATGAACCCAATCGGCGCTTACGCATTTATCCTGCCTAAGTTGGCTTGGCACTTCAACCCTACATAAGACAACTAAGTAACGTTTTTGAATAGAGGGCTTGCAGAAATTGAAGTTGCAAGCCCTCTATAGCAGAAAGCCGTCAGCTATCAGCTATCAGCTTTTTCGTTTTCCTCGCTCTCTTTTGGTTTCAGACACCTGAGCTGTACCTCATCTCGCCAGGAAACCGCTATATCAATTTGTACAGTTAACGAACTTTTCCCTTCCCAATCTTCCCGCTCACCCAAATTTATCTAAAACTCATCGAATAACTTGACATTCCTTGGGCATTAATTGCTAGAATCATCAAGGTGAAGCCAATGGGGTGTAGCCAAGTGGTAAGGCAGCGGGTTTTGGTCCCGCCATTCCCTAGGTTCGAATCCTAGCACCCCAGTTGAAATTGAAATTATTCCAGTGCTTAAACTGGCTGCTGACTACCAGCCGCTACCTCATCCCCAGAATCTGGGAGAGATGGGCGTAGACAAAGATACAGTAGTGGTCCAACTAGAGGTACTAGCGCTACCGCCCAAAATACTTGGGAATTTTTCCAACCACGTCGTGCCATATCATCGCCTAGAAGTGTTGGGAACAAGAGGCACAATAGGCAAAAATCCAAACTCATGACATGAATGAAGCGGTTGGTTTGCCACTGCTGAGCAAAATCTCCCCAATTGCCTTTAAGTAACCCGAAGCTCAACAAACCCAAAGTTCCTAAAGTAAGGGCAACACCAAGCCAGCGAGAATCTAACGCCTTTAGGAAGGTGCCCTTAGAGCCAGTAAACTCGTGATTCGGTTGGCGTAGCGCCAGATAGGGCAACAAGGCAAACGCTCCTACACCAAACGATACTGTGGCAAAGAGCCATGCAGGGATTTTCTGCTGTCTGCCATCAATAAACATCAATGCCCCATAAATCATCGGCCAGATACCCATGATGTTGAATAGGGCAATGATTAACGGGTTAATCCCTTCCCACTTACCTGTGGAAAGATTTTTAATCAGTTCTGGGGTTTCAGGTTGGTTGGGAGGGGCAAGAAGAAAGGCATAAGTGATAACACCAAGCCAAAGTAACCAAAATCCAATTTTTCTGCTCATACAGGATAACTAAGCCAAGCCAGTCGATTACCCTACAGATTTTCTAGGAAAGGCGGGTCTAAATAGGGCTTGCTGCACAAAGCCGAAACCCTTAGCCATCAATAGTTTAAGCGGGATTGATAGTTGCTCAGCTCCCAGGAAATCTGGTAAAATTCGTCAAAACCCTTGCACCCCCGCTCAGGTAGATGT
>JAESFV010000235.1_pt1 | contig 56201 bp, 56 predicted proteins | sample 9269471 | NCBI WGS metagenome assembly JAESFV01 (sample SAMN14502647, study PRJNA617108) | algae metagenome | isolation source: Symplocastrum torsivum CPER-KK1 and co-occurring heterotrophs from... | place: USA: Central Plains Experimental Range, Colorado | collected 2001-01-01
TATCGATTTTGTAAAAACTTTTCAATTATTAAGCGTTTATTCGAGATGTTAGCAGATTACAAACTGTTCAATTTTCCTAGTCTTGAAAACTATGACGCTTTTTCATGTCTCATTTGAAAACGCTATAATCGAATTGAACCGCGCAAAAGAACCTTGAAAACTGCATACTGTAAGCCTTTCAGGCACACGCTCTTTCAACTAACATGAATCCCTATCAGGGATTGAAACCTCTTTACGGGTATTCATCTCCTCAAGGGCACGACTTTCAACTAACATGAATCCCTATCAGGGATTGAAACGAATAAGGTAATCCTTGAAAGGTTGAAAAAACTTCAAGTAAAATGAATCCCTATCACGGTAAAGATACAAACAACCAAGAACTAATCAGATTCATTGAGTAAACTATCAATTTTTTCCTTATCACGCTGCTGCTGTCTGACTTGCATTCGGTATTTCCAGTCTCGAATTGCGATCGCAGCTTTGGCAGCAGGAGAGTGAGGATTATCACCAGTGCTGTCATTCTTACTTGCTGCAACGGTGTAGTCTGGTTGGTGGCGCATGACTAGACACTTGGATAAACTATCATGCGGTGATTCTTGATCGAGCGCTCGTAGAATCGCTTTAACTGATTTATAGCGTTCTTGTAGGGAAATCTTGAGCATTTTGCCGAGAATCTTGGCAAAGGAGTCACTAATTTGCACAGAATTTTGCCACAGAAGTTCACCTGTTTGGCGATCGGTATCAAAATCTAGGGGAGCTTTTCCTGTCAATAAATAGAGGCAGGTAATGCCTAGAGCATAAATATCACTACCAAATACAGGTCGTAGAGAAAATTGTTCGGGTGGTGCAAATCCTACTGTTCCAATAAAATGGGTTGTTGGCGTTTTCATCGTATTATCGCCAGCCTGAGCAATAAGCTCCTTCACTGCCCCAAAATCAATCAGTACTAGCCTTCCATCGTCTTCACAACGAATGATATTCTGCGGCTTTATATCGCGATGAATAACTTGCTGGCTGTGGACATACTGCACTGCTGGGAGAATTTCTCGTAAAAAGCGCTTGACTGAAGCTTCCGTTAGACAACCTACCCGCCTCACCAGCCTTGCCAACGTCATTCCACGCACGTATTCCTGAACTAAGTAAAACTCCCCATCTGCAACGAAATAATCAAGTAGCAGAGGAATTTGAGAGTGGCTACCCAGCTTCCCTAAAGTTTTCGCCTCACGTTCAAAACGCTTACGCGCCGTTTCCAAGGCACTAGGCTCAATAACTTTGGGACACAATTGCTTGATAACACACCAGGGTTCACCGGGTAACAACACATCTCTTGCCAGAAAGGTAACGCCAAAACCACCTCGGCCAATCATCCGCAGCACTTCATAGCGATCGCGAAATAGTTGATCTTGACCACACAGCTGACCCAACTGTGTTTGCTGCAAAACGTCTGTATGAAACGTAGAGAGGTTTCCAGGCGGAAAATTCATGGATTTTCAATGGCAGGATGATGTTGGATCTCTAGTATGCTTTTAGTCTAGGCAAAAAGCCCCCTTTCCGTCCAAGCCACTAAGATATAACAATTTAGGATAGATAGTTGTAAAGTAACGATGAAGAGCAACTATGACTATGCATCCTAGATTACAAAAAGCGTTTGAGCAGAGCCGAGTTCTCAAAGTAATTAGCGGCTTGAATAATTTTGATGCCAACCGTGTGGCAGCAATCGTCAAGGCAGCCGAGCGGGGTGGTGCGACGTTTGTTGACATCGCTGCTGACCCTGATTTGGTAAAACTAGTGAAGGGATTGACTAATCTCCCAGTTTGTGTATCTGCTGTGGAACCCAACCTGTTTGTGAAAGCAACCCAAGCAGGTGCCGATCTAATCGAGATTGGTAACTTCGATAGCTTTTATGCTCAGGGACGGCGGTTTGAGGCAGAAGAAGTGTTAGCACTCACCCAAGAAACGCGATCACTTCTCCCCAACATCACCTTGTCTGTCACTGTCCCCCACATCCTGACGCTCGATCAGCAAGTACAACTTGCCGAGGAATTGGTGCAAGCGGGTGCCGACATCATCCAAACTGAAGGCGGAACCAGCAGCACCCCTCGTTCTGCCGGGACATTAGGGTTAGTTGAAAAAGCTTCTCCAACCTTAGCAGCCGCGTATGAGATTTCCCGTGCTGTATCCGTACCAGTACTGTGTGCGTCTGGTTTATCCAACGTAACTGTACCAATGGCGATCGCTGCTGGTGCGGCGGGTGTTGGTGTCGGTTCTGCCATCAATCAATTAGATAACGAAGTCGCGATGGTTGCCGCTGTCCGTAGCCTGGTTGAAGCATTGGCAACTGCTACCCCTGTGCGCGATCGCGTATAGAGGACTTCCAAAAGCATCAATTGCCTAAACAATTGCTGTAGGGGCGCAAGACGCAGCGCCCCTGCAAAAGCTTATGGGCAGCCAGTGGGCTAATAAATAATACAATCCTTCAAGCTGTAGACTACTTGCTGCTGTTCCTCAAACGACAGTTCTGGGAACATTGGCAGCGACAATACCTCATGGCAAGCTTGCTCAGCGATCGGCAACTGACCGGGTTTGCAACCTAAATCCTTGTAGACTGGCTGCAAGTGCAAAGGTAACGGGTAATAAACCGCTGTATTGACACCAACTTGCTGTAGCTTGTTACGTACCTCGTCCCGGTAGTGGTTAGTATTACTTTCTTTAATCAAACGGATGGTGTATTGATTCCAGACAGAACGCCCTTCGGCAGCTTCTTCGGGAATCACTACTCCTGGTACTGGCTGCAACAACTGGTGATAATTGGCAGCCAGCTCACGACGTGCATTATTCCAACGGTCAAGGTAGCGTAGTTTTATTTGGAGGATTGCCGCTTGCATGGCATCCAAGCGACTGTTGATGCCCGTTTCGTCATGACGATAGCGAACACTACTCATTCCATGCTCTCGCAGCTTACGGATGGAATCCGCGATCGCAGGATCATTTGTCGTTACCGCGCCGCCATCGCCACAGGCACCCAGATTTTTTGTGGGATAGAAACTAAAACAGCCAATATGCCCAATACTCCCTACCTTTTGCCCCTTCCACTGGGCGCCTACTGCTTGGGCACAATCTTCAATTACAGCTATTCCTGCCTCGTTTGCGATCGCCATCAGTGCCGTCATATCCACCGACTGTCCAAATAAGTGAACGGGCAGGATGGCTTTTGTCCGTTTTGTGATTGCCGCTTTTAATTGCGTGACATCAAGATTAAAAGTTTTCGGGTTAATATCAACAAAAACAGGCGTTGCACCAACAACCGTAATTACTTCAGCCGTAGCAATAAACGTGAAGGGTGTTGTGATCACCTCATCACCAGAACCGATTTGCAAAGCGCGTAGTGCAAGATAGAGAGCATCAGTACCAGAATTACAAGCTACGCAGTCTTTAACCCCTGTGTAATCCGCAAACTGTTGCTCAAAACCCTTAACAATTGAACCACCGATGTAGCAGCCAGAGGTCAAAACGTCCTGAACCGCAGCATTTACTTCTTCTCCAATCAGTTGGTACTGCCGTGTCAGGTCAAAAGTGGGAACGTTATTCACTCGCTTACACCTAGAATTTTTACTTAAATAAATCAAATTTTGCCGAAAAAGGGAATCCAGGTGTTCCCTGTTCATGTTTCTTCAGAATGATAAAGTTCTCAAATTGTTTCAAGTACTCATGACATTATGTGTCAGCTAGTGACGGAGATAATTAAAAGAGGCTGGAGATTCTGGAGGGTTGCTTGGCTTCCAGTTGAAGCATCTTCCTCTATCCTTCATTTAGTCTTGGAGGCACTCTGAAGAACGCAGATTTCTCACCTTTTACCTCTTACGTGTAACCGAACGTGGATTCTTTAATTGAACTTGACTTAACTGACTTAGTTTGGGGATTGGGCCTGATGGCGATCGCAATTGGGTTATCCAGTTGGCAAGGGTTGGGGCTAGAAATGTCACTTGCGATCGCGACAGTACGCACTGTTATACAGCTACTAGGTGTCGGGTACATCCTCGCTATCATCTTTGCCCTAAACGACCCTTTCGCTGTTCTAGCCGTCTTACTGGTGATGCTGACGATTGCTACGATTACGGCTCGCAATCGCATCAGCAAAAAGATTCCCCAACTGTTGTATGTAGTGTTTGGGGCAATTTTCTTCAGTACAGCCCTCACGTTGAGTTATACAAATCTGTTGATTATTCAACCAGAAAGCTGGTATGAGCCACAGTACTTAATTCCCTTAGCTGGGATTGTCCTGGGAAATGCGATGAATGGGGCTGCGATTGCAGGTGAACGCCTCGTCAGCACAATTAGCAGTAGTCGCCTGGAAATCGAAACTCATTTAAGCCTAGGCGCAACTCCACAACAGGCAGTAGCTACCTACCGCAAAGACGCTATCCGCGCCGGACTCATCCCCACCCTCAACCAAATGATGGTTGTCGGTGTTGTCACGCTACCGGGGATTATCACAGGTCAACTGTTGAGCGGTATTGACCCCTTAAATGCAGCCTCTTACCAAATCTTGATTATGTTTATGCTTGCCTTTGCCAACCTCGTGACAACCGTCTTAGTGACACAAGGACTCTGCCGCCAATTTTTCAATACACAAGCTCAACTACAGTTACCTTAACTCATCCCACGTAAGGTTGTTGGTTATCTATATTCTTTAACAAATAACAAAGCAGCGGGAAACCCCTTCCTCAAGCAGGAAGGGTATTTCGTCCGCCGCTTTCTGTAACTCTTCTCTGAAGGACAAGGATGCTATCGCCCAATGCCTAAAAAGCGGAAACCAGCCTTCTCTACTTCTTCTCGATCTAAGAAGTTGCGACCATCAATGATGACAGGGTTGTTCATTAACTTCGCCATCTTGACATAGTCCAGCTTCCGGAATTGTTCCCAGTCTGTCACTACTACCAAGGCATCACAGCCATCTGCTAGCCGCTCTGGATCGGTTTCTACAAAAACACCTGTTAAACCATGACGCATCCCGGTTTGAGAAATAATCGGGTCGTAGGCTTTAACTTTTGTTCCAAGGCGGTTTAGCTGTTCAATTAGAATGAGTGCTGGAGCATCCCGGAGGTCGTCGGTGTCTGGCTTAAAGGTTAAGCCTAACAAGCCAACGGTTTTACCTTTGAGGATTTTGAGTGCTTGCTGGAGTTTTTCGATCGCAATTAAGCGCTGGCGCTGGTTGACATTAACAGCCGCTTTCATCAGTTGAGCGTCGTAGCCATAGTCGTCAGCGGTATGAATTAACGCGGAGACATCTTTGGGGAAGCAGGAACCACCCCAGCCAATACCAGCTTGCAAAAACTTGTTGCCAATTCGGGAGTCTAAGCCAATTCCTTTCGCAACTTGGGTAACATCAGCACCAACGCGATCGCAAATGTTAGCAACTTCATTGATAAAGCTAATTTTGGTTGCTAAGAAGGCATTCGCGGCGTACTTCACCATCTCCGCTGAGCTGACATCTGTAACCACAACAGGAACAGGAGGCAGTGACTTATCTTCAGCAACCTTACGCTCAACGATGGGAGCATAGAGTTCCTTCATCATTGCGATCGCACGTTCACTATTGCTTCCCAGCACAATTCGATCTGGGTTAAACGTGTCGTAAACCGCTGAGCCTTCACGCAAAAACTCTGGATTACTGACGACTTCAAACTCACTCGTCGTTTCTGGTGGTGCTTCTGTCGCAATGCCACCCGCGCCAACCAGAGCCATCTGACGCTCAGCAACACCATCTAACACAATCATCCGTACCCAGTCACCAGAGCCAATCGGTACCGTTGATTTATTAACAATTACCTTATAACCACCGTTAAGATTCGCGCCAATTCCACGAGCCACGGCTTCAACATAACGAGTATCACTTTCACCGTTTGGTAAAGCAGGTGTTCCTACAGCAATAAATAAAACCTCACCATGAGCCACACCTGCTGCTAAATCTGAAGTAAATTCTAGATTCCCAGCATGACTTGCCTCATGCATAATTTCCGAAAGTCCCGGCTCATAAATAGGTGACTGCCCAGACTTCATCAGCTTGACTTTCTCTTCGTTATTGTCTATGCAAATGACGTGATGCCCAATATGAGCAAGGCAAACGCCAGTTACTAAACCAACATATCCAGTACCAATGACACAAACGCGCATAAATTAGCTCCTTACTGATACAAGTGATGGGTCAGGGAATTTTTGCTGTTGCATCTATCTCCTCTGCACCCGAAATTTTTTAGCTCTCCAGAATCGGTAGCCCCAAACAAATGATGTGCAAGCTTCTCAATCACTTGGTCTACCGATTTTTACCCTGACAAGATGACTACTCTGAAACTGAAGCTAGATGCTGCCCTTGAGGAGATGCTACGCGAGCACGAAAATCTTCCACTGTCATTTTTAACCCTTCTTGTAAGGGTACGGTAGGTTGCCATCCCAGCAAAGACTTTGCTTTTGTAATATCCGGTCTGCGACGTTTTGGGTCATCCTGAGGGAGAGGCTTAAAGATAATCTCAGCATCGGGATTCACCATCTTCTGAACAGCTTGAGCCAGTTCTAGAATTGTGTATTCATCTGGATTGCCTAAATTGATGGGACCGGTATGTTCACCATTCATTAACCGCATTAGTCCTTCTACCAAGTCGGATACATAGCAGAAGCTTCGGGTTTGTGAACCATCCCCATACACTGTCAAAGGCTTACCCTGGAGGGTTTGCACGACAAAATTACTGACAACTCGACCATCCTGTTCAAACATCCGACTGCCATAGGTATTGAAAATTCGAGCAACGCGAATTTCTACATCATTTTGCCGATGGTAGTCAAAAGCAAGAGTCTCTGCAACTCGCTTTCCTTCGTCGTAACAGCTACGAGGACCAATGGGATTAACGTTCCCTCTGTAATCTTCTGATTGAGGATGAACCTCAGGGTCTCCGTAAATCTCAGAGGTAGAAGCCAGTAAAAATCTTGCCTTCACCCGCTTCGCTAAACCCAGCATGTTCAGAGTGCCTAGGACGTTCGTTTTAATCGTCTTGACCGGATTGTACTGGTAATGAACTGGCGAAGCTGGACAAGCAAGGTGGTAAATTTGGTCGGCTTCTAACCGAATTGGTTCGGTGATATCGTGGCGGATCAGTTCAAAGTAGGGGTGATCTAGCCATTTGAGGATGTTGCGCTTGTGACCGGTGTAGAAGTTATCTATACAAATTACTTCATGCCCGTCTTCCATCAATCGATCTATAAGATGGGAACCGATAAAACCAGCACCACCAGTAACCAGGATTCTCATAATTTCAAGTACAGGGGGATCACTTTAGCAAGACTATGCTAATCGCTTTATGTTGAAGATGCCACAATTTTGATAAGTGAAACCAAGCTAAATTTAAAGACTGTGTGAAGATACTGACAAAGGTTCCTACTCTGCCTCTATATTTTCCTCTGAGTGCCTAATTTTAGGAATTAGAAGTTGGTGACTCAGAAAAAGCTTGCAAGATAATTCCAGTAGAAGTTTGATTCATTTTTTCTTAATTGCTTCGTTTCGAGAAATCGGCTTGACCGTTGTGATTAGGCATTCGGAGAAAGAGACTTTCAGGGTTTTGTTGTGCATCGAAGTTCATGGACTCCGGCGTGTCAATCTGCTGGATAAATGTACACTAGCTCAACGTCTAGGATTTTCTCTGTATGAATAGACTCTTGTTCTAAAAGAAAGCTCTGTTGTTTTACAGTTTTCGACAACAGAGTCTCCTGAGAGCTTGTTTGAGCCATCTCTCTTAGTTTATTTCAAATATGTATGCTGCGATACAGAAGTTTGGCTTTCAACTTTAGATTTTTCTGTCAAGCTTTAGCCTTAACCTTGAGCCGACCTAAAGTCCTTACAAATATTCGGAATTTTACTGTGGGTCGAGGCGCAATACGGCCATAAATGCTTCCTGCGGAACATCAACAGTGCCAACGGATTTCATCCGCTTTTTACCTTTGGCTTGCTTTTGAAGCAGTTTTTTCTTGCGGCTGATGTCGCCGCCATAGCACTTCGCAAGAACATCTTTGCGTAAAGCGGGGATGTGTTCACTGGCGATTACTCGGCTTCCAATGGAAGCTTGGATCGGAATTTTGAATTGGTGACGGGGAATTAGTTCCTTAAGCTTTTCAACCATTCCACGACCAACATTGTAGGCTTTGTCTCGGTGGACAATCATCGCCAAAGAGTCAACGGCATCAGCATTAATTAAAATATCCAATTTGACCAGAGGGTTCTCTCGGTAGCCGATGATGTGATACTCCATGCTGGCATAGCCACGCGATCGCGATTTCAACTGGTCAAAAAAGTCTGTTACGACTTCTGCCAAGGGCAACTCATAAATTAATGTAGTTCGTCCTTGGGTAAGATACTTCATGTCCTTAAACACACCTCGCCGATTTTGGCAGAGTTCCATTAAGGTGCCAACGTAGGTTTCTGGCGTAATCATCTCTACCTGGACATAGGGTTCTTCAATTTTTTCTCGTTCCTGGGGCGGTGGGAGAGTGCTGGGATTGTCAATCTCAAAGGCTTCGCCGCTAATGGTGGTGACTTTATAAACTACAGAAGGCGCTGTAGTGATTAAATCCAGATTGTATTCTCGCTCCAGTCGCTCCTGAACAATTTCCATGTGCAGTAAGCCCAAAAAGCCACAGCGGAAGCCAAATCCCATAGCACTGGAGGTTTCTGGCTCATAGTTGAGGGCAGCGTCATTAAGCTTCAGCTTCTCTAAGGCATCCCGTAAGTCTTCATACTGGTCAGCATCAATTGGGAACAAGCCACAAAACACCATAGGCTTAGCTTTCGTGTAGCCAGGTAGAGGCTCAGCGGCTGGTGCTGCGGCTAAGGTAATGGTGTCACCGACACGGGCATCTTCTACAGCTTTAATGGCGGCTGCCAGATAGCCTACTTCTCCGGCGTGTAGTTCATTAACCTGAACTTGAGTAGGAGAAAGAATACCGAGTTCATCCAATTCGTACTCTTTGCCGGATGCCATCAAACGGACACGATCGCCTTTTTTAACCGTTCCATCCATCACCCGGAAATACACGATCACGCCCCGATAGGGGTCATAGTAGCTATCAAAAATCAACGCCCGCAATGGCTGGTTTACCGTGTCCTTCGGGGGAGGCACCAGATGCACGATCGACTCTAGAATTTCATTAATCCCAATCCCTTCTTTTGCCGATGCCTTGATTGCTCCGCTACAATCGAGTCCGATTATTTCTTCAATTTCGCTGCTCACCCGCTCTGGTTCAGCTCCGGGCAAGTCGATTTTATTGAGAACGGGAATAATTTCGAGATTATGCTCAAGTGCTAAATAAACATTCGCGAGTGTTTGTGCCTCAACGCCTTGAGAAGCATCTACCACTAGCAGTGCGCCTTCACAGGCAACAAGCGATCGCGATACCTCGTAGGAAAAATCGACATGACCCGGAGTGTCAATTAAGTTCAGAACGTACTGCTCACCATCACTGGCGGTGTAGTTCATTCGTGCGGCTTGTAGCTTAATCGTAATGCCCCGCTCCCTTTCCAGATCCATGTTGTCCAGGAACTGTTCCTTCATCTCCCGGTCTTTTACAGTACCAGTAGTTTGCAGCAAGCGATCGGCAAGAGTGGATTTTCCGTGGTCAATGTGGGCAATTATTGAAAAGTTACGAATGCGAGAGACAGGAACGTCAGTCATAGCTATGGTGGTGACTCTTAAAGAACTGGCACAGAGTTCAGTAGCACTTAATGTATTTTAATGTTTCCGCACACTAAAGCGGGAGACATACTGGAGATGGCATGATTGGGAAGGGTTAACAAAACAGCATAAATTGCAGCAAGACCAGACCCTTGGCGTGTCAAGGGCTAGTTAACGTAAGATGAATAAGAGGAAGTGAACATACCTAACATGAACAATCATGCCGTACATCGAGAGCGTTCAGCGGATAAGGAGGAAATTTCTATCCATCTGGACTCAGACCTGTTAGAACAAATCAAGCACTTGACTAACGATCCAAGTAAGGTAATTGAGACAGCAATTCGTCAGTGGCTTCGAGGTGAACGGGAACGGGATGATGAACTGACCCGTACATTAGAGCGAAATCCGCCTGTACCACCACGAGGTGAATGGAACGATTGAGATAAAACAGGTAAAGGACTCATGCGCGTGAAATTGTGCCTGAGGCTCCCGGCTGTTTTGGTTGCATTTACGCCCGATAGCTTCAGCTAATCCTTTAACGTTTGCAGTTTCCAGGTGTCTTCTGAATGACTGCTCCTGCTAATCTACAATGTCCTCGATCTGGGTATAGCAATATGGAATCGGCTACTGCAGTAGGCAAGCAAGGCTTTTTGCAGGGGTTGGGGTCCGAGCTTGTGTTTACTCAGGATGCATCTGGTCAGTACCACTCGTTTTATTGGCAAGCGGCTGAGCGCTATGGTCTGGCGAACGAGCAAGTGCTAGGACTTCCCCTAAATGATACGTTTCGTCCGATCGCATTAGAAGCGTATCGGGAACAAATTCAACGAATTTTGGAACAACTGACTCCTGAGCGTTGCATCCATTCGTTTTGTTACCAAGATCAATTTTTCCCGTTTGAGTTGGTCATCAGCCCAATTTTGCAAGCTGATGGCAAAGCGACGAGAGTTCTCGTGATGGGTCACCTGTTGCCTGAAGCATCGGTTCAGACGGTGATCGACTCTCTGATGCCTTTAAGTTTAGACCCCAATCAAAAACTCCTAACCCAGATTGCCCGTAAGATTCGTCGGACACTCGACCTAGATACGATCTGGCAGGAGACGGTGAAGAGCTTGGGGAAAGCGCTACAGGTAACTCGATGTACCATCTGCTCGTACAGGCCCAATGCTCTAGAAGTCAAGGTAAAGGCAGAGTATTCTCAAGACTCATCAGCGTCAACGGTAGGCAAATCCCTGAAACTGAGTGCTGAACCTGACCTAAAGCAAGCTCTCATGAGTCGGGAGCCAGTCGTAGTAGAGATAGCCGCAAAAGCTAATACTCCGGCGCAGTCGGTGCTGGTTGTTTCCACTTCCGACAAAGACGAACCCAATGGTTTAATTCGATTGCAACAATGCGATCGCCATCGTCAATGGAGTGAGGCAGAAATTGAGTTGGTACGCGAACTCGCAGAACAAGTGGGAACCGCGATCGCTCATGCTACGTTGTACAAGCAGTTAGAAGAAGCGCGTGAGCAAGCCGAAGCGGTGTCTCGCCTCAAGAGTCAGTTTCTCGCCAACACAACTCATGAACTGCGGACTCCCCTCAATGGCATTATCTGTAGCCTCAAGCTGATTATCGACGGAATGGTTGATACATCAGAGGAACAGAGTGAATTCATTGATGATGCTCATCGTTCAGCCCTGCATCTACTGGATATCATCAACGACATCCTGGATATTGCCAAAATCGAAGCTGGCAAAATGGAGCTTGAACTCAGTCAAGTCAAGCTTCGTGAACTGATGAATGATGTCAAAAACTTTACTCAAAATCAAGCACAACAAAAGAACCTCAGCCTGAATATTGAATTACCTTCCACCCATGATGATGTGATTCTGTACGGCAACTATCAACGGCTGTTGCAGGTGCTGCTGAATTTGATTGGCAACGCGATCAAATTTACCCACGAAGGCGGCGTAACCGTGAGTGCGGAGGTTCTCAAGAAAAAGGTAACCTTCAAAGATCAGGAACTTCCTGGATTGGTAAAAGTTCGGGTGGCAGATACCGGGATTGGAGTTTCGCTCGATAAGCAAGATAAACTGTTTCAATCCTTCAGCCAGGTGGATGGTGAGCGCACTCGGCAATATGGTGGTACTGGTTTAGGGTTAACCATCTCCCAAAAACTGGTAGAAACGATGGGTGGTGTCGTCAATTTTTACAGCATGGGCGAAGGACTAGGTTCGACAGTAACGTTCACGGTGCCGTTATATCAGGAGCCTGTAATGATTTCTATCCAACCAGACTGATAAAACAGACTAAATTATTTAACGCTTAGTCTTTGGTGTCAAAACGGTTGAATTTTCTTGCAGACGCTCCAAGCCTCTGCAAAGATTTTTAAACTAGAGAGGTTGATTGCATAAAGATCTTATGACAGAGCAAAAAAGCGCTCGTGAGTTGTTTCAGTCTGCCTACGAAAACCGCTACACTTGGGACAAAAACTTCCCTGGCTACACGGCTGATGTCCAGTTGCAGCAGGGTGATGAAGTCTATACAGGTACCGTTCACATTAGTCCTAAACTAGCTGTAGAAGTCACTGGAGTAGACGACGAGAAAGCAAAAGAGGACATTGTAAATCAGTTACGCGAAATTACTATTCATCGCGTTCGCCGTACTTTTGAAGAATCCCACGGTAAAAATACCTTCGACTTTGGTGAAACGGATGAAACCGGAGCGGTGGAAATTCTGGTGAGTGGTAAGGCGATGGGCGATCGCTATAAAATCCGTAATAACGAAGTGAGCCTCGTCCACCGTCACATCCACGGTATTGTTGTCACCATCAACACCTTTAGCAGTCTCGATACGGGTGAAGGCTATCTGGCTAGCCGTTATGATTCCGTGTATCACGATGTGAAAACGGGTGAGCTTAAGGGAGGTAGCCAATCTGAAGATAGTTATGAAAAGGTTGGCGATTACTACATCATGACTCGTCGCATGATCCAATCAGAGCAAGACGGCAAGCCAATCACTACCGAATATTCGTTCTCGAATGTGAAGCTGTTGCAACCTGTAGCCGTCTGAGCGACATACTGAGTCTTGAGTTGACACCTACTCATAGTAGTAAGCTCAAAGCTCACTTGGCTCACTTTGAAGAGAGCTAGGATGAATGTAGTGGCAAGGGACGTGACTCGTCCCATTAGGTTTGTGCGTACCCACTATCAACAACATTAAAAGGTGAATTATGTCCGAAACATTGGCACTAACTTCTGAAAACGTCGAAACGGTTTTGGATGAAATGCGTCCTTACCTAATGGCTGATGGCGGCAATGTTGAACTCGTTGAGTTGGATGGACCCATTGTTAAACTCCGGCTTCAAGGAGCTTGTGGCTCTTGCCCCAGTTCAGCAATGACTTTGAGAATGGGGATTGAGCGCCGTTTGCGCGAATTCATCCCTGAAATTGCTGAAGTTGAACAAGTCTTTTAACAAGCGCCTGTGCCTTTAAAGGGCATAACTTAACATCAATCGTTTGGTAAGAGGTGAGAGGTAAGAGGTAAGGCAAGACCTCTAATCTCTCACCTCTTGCTTTTCAAAAGCATTCCCCAGTAAGTCAGTTAAATGTACAACAGCTTAATTTTGAGTTAAGGGTTAAGAGTTATAGAGTTAGAGAGCTACCATCAATCAGCTCAACTCCTAACACTAAACTTTTAACTCTCAACTATGGCTCATCCGTTATACGTCGCCTTTATCTGGCACCAGCACCAGCCACTGTATAAATGCCGTGATAGCGCCTCGGTTGCTCCAGGGCAATACCGTCTACCTTGGGTGCGATTACATGGTACGAAAGATTACTTGGATTTAGTGCTACTGCTGGAGCGCTATCCAAAGTTGCATCAAACAGTGAACTTAGTTCCGTCGCTGATTTTGCAACTCGAAGATTACATCGCGGGTACTGCCTTCGACCCTTATCTGGCAGTAGCGTTAACGCCCACAGAACAGCTAAATACTGGACAACGGCAATTCATTATTGAGCATTTCTTTGATGGCAATCACCACACGCTGATTGACCCCCACCCTCGCTATGCTGAGCTGTACTGGACGCGGCAGGATAAGGGAAGGGCGTGGTGTTTAGAAAATTGGACAGATCAAGACTATAGTGACCTGCTAGCATGGCACAATTTGAGCTGGATTGACCCGCTATTTTGGGATGACCCAGAGATTGAAGGATGGTTAAAGCAGGAGCGCAATTTTACTTTAGGCGATCGCCAACGGATTTTCTCAAAGCAGAGAGAAATCCTCAGCCGGATTATTCCCCAGCACCGGAAAATGCAAGATGCGGGTCAGCTAGAAGTGACGACAACGCCTTACACTCACCCAATATTACCTCTACTGGCAGATACAAACGTTGGGCAACGGGCTGTGCCAAACATGACCCTACCGCAGTCTCGCTTCCAGTGGGAAGAGGACATTCCTCGGCATCTTAACAAAGCTTGGGAAATGTATAAAGACCGCTTCGGTCGCGCTCCGCGTGGCTTATGGCCGTCAGAGCAGTCTGTTAGCCCAGAGATTTTACCTTATATTGCCCAAACAGGGTTTGAATGGATTTGCTCCGATGAGGCTGTCTTGGGTTGTACACTAAAGCACTTTTTCCACCGGGATGAAGCGGGGAATGTTTCAGAACCAGAGTTGCTTTATCGTCCTTATCGTTTGGAAACCCCTCATGGTCCGCTATCAATTGTATTTCGAGACCATCGGTTATCGGATTTAATTGGCTTTACTTATGGAGCCATGGAGCCAAAACAGGCTGCGGCTGATTTAGTGGGACATTTAGAAGCGATCGCACGTTCCCTAAAAGCTAGACAACCGGGCGGTGGAACATCGTTAGAACAGCCTTGGTTAGTCAATATTGCTCTGGATGGAGAAAATTGCTGGGAGCATTACGAAAGAGACGGTATCCCCTTCCTAGAATCACTCTATGAAAGATTCTCGCAACATCCAGAAATCAAACTGGTAACTGTGAGTGAATTTGTTGAACAGTTTCCACCTACGGAAATTTTGCCAGAGGGTCAACTGCATACTGGTTCCTGGGTCGATGGCAGCTTCACAACCTGGATTGGTGACCCAGCAAAAAATCGTGCTTGGGATTTGCTAACTGAAGCGCGGCAAGTCTTGGCGAACCACCCAGAAGCCACAGAAGAAAATAACCCAGAAGTTTGGGAAGCGCTGTATGCTGCTGAAGGTTCTGACTGGTTCTGGTGGTTTGGGGAAGGTCATACCTCAAATCAGGATGCGATGTTTGACCAACTGTTCCGGGAACATGTCTGTGCGATTTACCAGGCGTTGAATGAGCCAATTCCTCCGAGTCTCAAGCAACCTGTTGAAATTCACGATGTCCGGGGAAGCCATACACCAGAAAGCTTTATCCATCCCGTCATTGACGGAATGGGAGATGAGCAGGACTGGGACAAGGCGGGTCGAATTGAAATCGGAGGCGCACGCGGCACAATGCACCGCAGCAGCGATATCCAACGCCTCTGGTATGGTGTTGACCACCTTAACTTTTATCTAAGACTGGACTTCAAAGCGGGCATCCAACTGGGTCAAGATATTCCAGGTGAACTGCACCTGCTCTGGTTCTACCCTGAGCGGATAATGCACAATAGCCCTGCACCCTTGGCAGAACTACCAGACGAAGCACCGATGCACTATCTGTTCCACCACCAACTAGGGATTAATCTCCTAAGCCAATCATTTTGGTTCCAGGAGGCTGGGGAACATTATCAGTGGCATCCTCGTTCTAGTCGTGCCAAAGTCGCACTCAAGCAATGTTTAGAGGTTGCTGTCCCATGGGCAGACTTACAAATTGGACCAGATTCTCCACTGCGACTCGTTCTAGCTTTAGCGGATAACGGAATTTTCCGCAGTTATGTACCAGAGAATTCTTTAGTGCTAATTCAGGCACCGTGAGGCAATTCTAATTATTGTGATAGAGGCGCTAAGGTGGGCAGGAAATGTGTATCTTAGCGTCTTTGAGCTATCTAGGTTCATCCGAAAGAAGTGGAAACAAAAACCTGTTAATGCGATCGCGTCTGTGCTTGTTCTGGTGAGCTTTTGTGAAGAGGTGCTGCACTATTTTATAGTATTCGTTGCTTTGTGTTGCTTCCTACGAGCGATCGCTTTGGGTCAGATTAGGTTGATGAGTCAAGTCGGGATAAAATTACAATTCGCGGCTGAACCATGAATTAAGCAACTGAGATGAAATGCTGTTCAATGGTGACGTTAGTCGAGTCTTGCACAATACCAACTAAGTCGTTGTTATAGTAAATGCCCATATCCAGTGCTGACGTGCCACTCAAGTCTGCCGATTGGAAGGAATACTGATCTAAATCACCAGAAACTTCAATACGATCAGATGACGCTTGCCAATTTGTAATTGTGGCATAGCCATCTCCGAGGTAAGAAACTCCCCACGAGCCTCCGAGGATAAATGTATCAGACCCTCTTCCGCCTGTAAGTGTGTCAAACTCTGTAGTCCCTAAGCCAGTCGTGGCATAACCATTCAGGCGGTCATTACCCTGACCCCCCGATAAAGTGTCGTTGTGAGAGCCACCTAACAGAACATCATTGCCCTTGCCACCAACCAAGCTGTCGTTGCCAAAACCACCTATCAGCGTGTCACTGCCATTTTCCCCGTATAGAGAGTCATTGCCATCGCCACCATCAAGTTCATCGTTGCCATTACCACCGTTGAGTGTGTCATTACCCGCGTTGCCGTAAACCAAGTCGTTTCCGTTACCAGCCGACAGAATGTTGCCAATGTTATTCCCTTCAATGGTGTTGTTGAGGCTGTTGCCGTTGCCTGTAGTTGCGGTGCCGTCCAACAACCTCAGGTTCTCTAGGTTGTTTCCAAGTGTGTAGCTGACATAAGAGATGACAGTGTCATTGCCTTCATTCAGATTCTCGACTACCAAGTCATTAATGCTGTCAACCAGGTAGGAGTCGTTGCCTGTTTCTCCAGACATGTGGTCATCACCCCAACCACCACACACATAGTCATCACCACCCTGTCCATACAAGCAGTCGTTGCCCTCTCCGCCATTAAGATAATCGTTGTTAGTATTTCCCCATAACTCATCGTTACCGCCATTACCAAGTAGTGAAGCGCTTTCAAGGCTGGTGCAAGTGTATTGGTCGTTGGCGGCGGTTCCTTGGTAAGTCGTCATTGTCTTTTGCTCCTGGGCTTCAAACTTGTTTCTTCTTTAAGTATTGAGAGCCGAGGTATACAATCACGATTGCGTAACGTCCAGTTTGCGTATACGTCCCAAATGTATACGTTGGAATCAGAAAAGTAGCTTTTATGGCAATCAGCAGTCAGCTTTCAGCAATCAGCTTTTAGCTCTCGTAGGCGAAGGGGCGAAAACTAGCCTCTCGTCGATGTCTTAACCTAAGAAAGCGACAGCTATAAAAGCTCAGTAGCTTAGCTTGTTGATGTAGTGACTTTTTTTGCATGCGAACAAGCTCGTTTAACTAACGAGTCAAACTGTTCGCCGCTAGGGCGGTATTAGGTAAGGTATTTAGCTGATATAAATCTCTGGTTTTTACTTGGCGTTAGCTGATGCCTGTTGGGCGTAGTTCAGATTTTTTTGATACTCTGCAACTTTTTGTTGTGCGACTTTATGATTCGGGTTAGCTTTCGGTACAGCCTTCATCAAGGCGATCGCTTGTTGCCAATTGGTGGCGACGGTATTCCATTGAGCTTTCGTCTTAGCGGTTTGAGTTAATTCTGCGGCACTTGTTGCATTATTAACAGCATTGTAGAAAGCGGTAGCTGGGGCTGAGGCTTGCGCGGCTGGAGCGGAGGCTTTTTGAGCAACTGGTTTGGGTGAAGCTTTAGCGGTTGGAGCGGAGGCTTTTTGAGCGACTGGAGTGGGTGAAGCTTTAGCGGCTGGAGCGGAGGCTTTTTGAGCGACTGGAGTGGGTGAAGCTTTCGCCTTTGGTTTTGGCGCTATTGGAACCGGTTCACTAGTTACAGCGTTATTTTCCTGATAGGCACTGTAAGCATTCCATCCAAGTAAACCAAGAATTAATAGACCTCCAACAGCAATCACATACTGAATCGGCTTTGAGATTTTCATAAGAATCAGAAATATCTAATGACTGTTGCTCCCATTGCGGCGGCTTTGTTCCACCGAGTTGAGATTATCGATGGCATCTATTAAAGCATTTGTTAGGAGTCAAGTTCTACCCAGTACTTGTAGCTAATTTTTCAGCTTCGTAAACTCAAACAAGTAAGTACTCTATAGGAACGGAGTGTTTAAAAGAAGTGTGATTCAGAATGCGATCGCACATCCTGAACCCCAGAAAAATTAAGTTATACCAGTTCCAAAAATCCCTGCAACCGATGAATTTGCTCTAGAAGCAAACGGTAAGAGGCTTTTTCTATAGCTGATTCTCTTTGTTTGAAGAGTCTTTGCTTCCTGCGTTACTCTAACCAAGGAAGTTGTTCCACAACTACTGACTTTGTTCCATCTCTCCTAGAGACTGCCAGCCCGCTTGCCACAAGGAACGGTCTTTAAGTTGTTGAGCGTTGAGCCAAAAACGTACATTGGGGTCACACGAAGCAATCATTTCTGCAAAAACCCACTTTCCCTGGTTTTTGCGGTTGACGACTTGGAAATGTCGCCAACCCCAAGTTTTCTGTTGGGCTGTCCATTTGGAACCAACCAGGTAAGGAAATTTTTGCTTTCTCTGCATTTCTTGTCTTGAGCGTACTTATGAAACCTGCTTGCGCTGTGATAGGAAGCGTGCGGCGATTACTCCACCAATAAACCCGAACAAATGGCCTTCCCAAGAGACTCCTGGCTGTGTTGGTAAGACTCCCCAAATTGCTCCACCGTAGAGGAAACCGACAATCACTGAGAGCAGAATTGAGGGAATATTTCGTTCAAAGTAGCCACGCGCCAGCAGGAAACCTAGGTAGCCGAAAACAACACCACTTGCACCAATGTGAAGCCCTGCTGAACCGATCAGCCAGACACCCAACCCACTGACTAGCATTGTTATCCCAGTTACTACAAAAAAGTCACTGGTTTCTCGTAACATTACAAACCAGCCCAGAGTTAGGAAGGGTATAGTGTTGGCAATTAGATGTGCGAAATTACCGTGGAGAAACGGGGCGAACAAGATGCCACGTAGCCCGATTAGGTTACGCGGGAGGATACCGTACCTGTTCAGTGCCCCTCCAAGAAAAACATCCACAAACTCTAAAACCCAGATAGTGGCAACGAATCCACCTAAGATTGTCCCTTGGGTTTTCAATTCACGGGCGAGCGCTTTTGTTTCCTGATGGACGAGCGCTTTTGTGTCTTGCCTGCTCATTGTTGTATCTCTGGGGTGACGCAAATGTTTATGCTTCCAGACTAACAATTTCAGAGATTATTGATCGGCACGGGTTCCACAGCCTCCCCTGGTTCAAAGCCGAAGACACGGGAGTAGAAGTAGAATTCGCCATCTAAGGTACGTTTGATGTTCTCCGCACGACGGAAACCATGCTGTTCTCCCTCATAGGCAACATACGCTACTGGTAAACCCTTCGCCTTCAGGGATTCGACCATTATTTCTGCCTGATTTGGCGGTACAATCTTGTCTTCTAGCCCTTGGAAGAAAATTACGGGGCAGGCAAGTTGGTGGGTAAAGTGAATTGGCGATCGCGCTTCATATAAATCCTTTCGCTCCGGATAAGGTCCAATCAACCCATCCAGGTAGCGCGATTCAAATTTGTGGGTATCGGTTGCCAACGCCTCCAAATCACTAACGCCGTAGTAACTGGCACCTGCCTTAAAAACATTTCGGAACGTGAGAGCGCAAAGGGTTGTATACCCCCCAGCACTACCTCCTGCGATCGCTAATCGCTCACCATCAACTAATCCTTGCTCAGCTAAATACTTTGCCCCATTAGCGCAGTCGTCAACATCAACAATTCCCCACTGGTCTTTTAACCGTTGACGATATTCCCGTCCATAGCCAGTGCTGCCACCATAGTTGACATCGAGAACCGCAAATCCGCGACTTGTCCAGTATTGAACTTTTAAGTTAAACGTACTGGAGGTAGAAGCCGTGGGTCCACCATGACTTTTAACGATCAGTGGCGGCTTCTCTCCAGCAGGTGCGGTGTAGTCTTGGTTTTGTGGGGGGTAGAAGAAGGCGTAGGCAGTCAGGTCATTTTCTGTAGGAAAAGCGAGCGCTTGTGGTATCGATAGATATCCCGTATTAATCTCCAACTCACTCGACCGACGCAAAACTGAGTTCTCACCTGTTGCCAAATCGATCCGAACAATCGCCGTCGGTTCTGTTGCTGAACCTGCACCAAATACTACTCGACCACTTGTTGCTTTTGGCGATGAGATATCTGTGTAAGGTGTTTCAATGACCTCTAACTGTCTTGTTTGCAGGTCGAGACTCGCTAGTTGCCAACTCCCTTCCTGTGTATAGGTACAGATCAGGCGATTTGCTGACTCAAACGCATAAGTAGACATCCCAAAAACCCACTGGGGAAGCCCAAACTCTGCTGTCATTTCACACAGTAGCTCAACCCCTTCAGCACCTCCTAACCCTTCTTTACTTAAAGGAGGTCGTCCTTGTCCTTGTGCCGCTAGGGGAGGTAGCCAGCGATAGAGATTCCACCAACCAGTGCAGTCAGAGACAAAGTAGAGTACACCATCCGGAGACCACTCTGGTTGAAAAATCGACTCCTCAGTTCCACCTGCGATACATTCCGCTTCTCCCACAGAACCATCTTTCTTGATCTGAGCAACCCAAAGTTGAGTCCCATCCCACGGCATATTTGGGTGGTTCCAGCTTAGCCACGCTAGCTGAGAATTGTCAGGGCTAAGGCGTGGAGACGAGTAGAAGTCGCTACTAGAAGCTAATACTTGGACATCTTCACCATTGACTAAGCTAATGCTGACCAGCGTATTGACAGGCTCCTGCTCACTATCCGTGTGGTCTTCTTGCACACAGATAATCCGTCCTCGTTTTGAGTCAATTACAGCGTCCGCATAACGCCGCTCTGCTTGTGAGGTTAAAGGCTGCGGCTCAGAATCGGGAGTCTGCTGATAGAGGCGTTGGTCAGTGAAGTTGGAAAAGTAAATTGTGCCGTCTTTGACTGTAAAAGCACCGCCACCATACTCGTGAACGCGAGTACGGACGTTGAAGGGAAACGGTGTGACATCAGTTATCTCACCATCGGGTGTCCGTCGTACAATTACACTTCGCCCCGCTTCGGCAGGTCGTCCCTCAATCCAGTAGACATCTTCCCCATCGAGGGCAATCTGACCTAGCCCAATTGTGCCAGCGACAATCAGATCAGCCGTAATGGGCGATTTCCAGGAACCATAAGGGGCAATTTGCGGCTCAGTCATGCGTATTCCTCTTTTTATCCCATGCCTAAAGGCTAATGAATGTTAGTGGCACCCTGGACAGAGTAAATTACTTTTAGGTTAGAGTCTACACCTGGCTTTTGAGTTCGTTAAGTTTCGCTCGAATTGTTTCAATGCGTGTACGGTTCACGCCCAAATCTGACTTTCCGAGACGTGAGGCAGAGCGGACGTGAATCACCTTAGCACTATCATCGACTAAAAATTCCACATCATCGACAAACCCCATCAATTTACTCGTAAATTCAGCGTAGAGGTAATTGTCGGTTTCGGTGATGATTTTTGTTCGCTCTTGGCCCTCGATCACTTTTTTGAGGTTTGCGATCGCTTCTGTTGGTGTTGAATTGTAAGTTAATGGCTCAATACGGTTCTGAGCATCTTGACTTTGGCTGTTGACACAATTGGGTGTGTTAGGGCAAGGTGCTAGTTGCCCCGACTGTATACCAATATTTGTAGGTCTTTGCCCAGCGAACTTCATCCCTCCTGAGGAGATTAGCTTGACACCAATCAAAGTGGCAGCAACTAATACTAAGGCTATACAGATGATTAGTAAAATTCTGAGCGGTGATTGAGTTTGGAGTTCTCCGGTCATCTTCGTTATAAGTATTTTGCTTTAAGTCTGCTTTATGACCTTACCACTGCTCTTGTGTTTGAGACGATAGATACACTTAGTCTATTTAGTCTGTATTACTTAAACAAGGCTAAGTTATGAATCGCCTTCGTTCAGGATACGGGGTCTGACCCATACCCCCCAAACACGGAAAACAAAGGATAGTAAGAACAGTGATTTTTCTCTGGTCAGAAGATGTCAACTCAAGTTCTCCTCCTGCCTGGTGCGATCGCCGATTTATTTGCCGATGTTAGCAGTTCTGGTCAAATCACTCTTGCTGACCGCTATGGACTTATGGCGGCAATATTAGAAGAGAGGCTGACGGAAGAAGAGAGAGCATCTGTTGATAGGATGCTACATGCTTGCTACCGGGGACGGATGAAGGTAGTCAGCGACATTTCTGCGCTGTCGTAGGTTGAATGCACTGATAGACAAGAGTCCTGATTCTTTGGAAAAATTTGAATTCGCAGGTCTGCCCTCCAACTGTTAATTTGTAAATATTTGGCTTTCTGTGCAAGCAGCAGTTAGCAGCTTGGCTATATTTACCTTACTAGCTAAGTAATAGGTAGGCAGATGACGAGCTTGGTATTCCTGGTAGCTGGTTTTGGGGCTTCCCTAATCGCTCTGAGGACAAAAGACGAGGTTAATCGTATTGCAGCTCTGGTAGCTGGGTCGATTTTTCTGATCTGGGGATTTGCTCTAACCCCCCAGGCATTTCAAATACTGGTTGAGGTTGCTATCATTATCCCCGTTTTCTCTATTTGTATGCGCTGTTTGGGTTGTGGTTTAACCCGGTAACTAGAGCATCAATACTTGCGGAGAATATCAATCAGTTACGACTATAGCAATCCTATTTTAGTTACAAACTTTTACTGTTCAGATTCCCGACTTCTTCAAGAAGTCGGGAATCTTAGCGTTTACGAATCATTTAGGATTGCTATAGAACTGACAGAAGAGCGATAACGCCTTGAATGCGTGAGTGCCAAGGGAGCGGCACTAGCTACTGCTGTTTAGGCAAACGTACCGCTTGATAGAGAGTGAGGTTGGAGTTGTACTTAGGGTCAGTACCTTTTTTCATCTGATTAACAACTTTGATAGTTCGTCCCCATTTTTGTGCGCCAAAAGCTTGCTTGAGTTGAGAATTAGAACTAGTTTTTGACAAACTGGGAAGCTCTGATGCTAAACCAATACTTGTGATGAGGATTACGCTGATTAAAGCTGTCAATTTCATTGTCTGCGCTTTCCTAAGCTAGAAATTTGTAATTTCAGTATCAGATGCTGAGGTTTGCGATCGCGTTGACGTAATGTTTGACTTTTGAGTTAATTGCCCTTTTCGGGAACTCCAGTTTGTTCAAAAACCAGTTTGGGAATCAGTAGTTGTCCTGTTTCTGAGGGCATCACCTGACCAATTCCCAGAAATGTACCATCGTCGTGGTGAACTCGTATTGCTTTTGTCGAGGTGTTAGGTAAGGTACTGTGCCAAGGAATACGCTGCCCCAAACACCAGCGATAGGCATCTTCTGGGAGTAATGCAACGCCAGGTAAATGCTCTAAAGCGGCTACTGGTGGTATCGGTTGGAATATTCCTTCTTGGAGTTGGGCTTCTAATTCGTCTAAAGTCAGGCTATCTGCTAGGTTGAATCCACTGCTTTCGGTACGGATGAGGGAGGCTAGGACTCCGCCAGTATTCAGGGACTCTCCTAAGTCACGCGCGATCGCACGAATGTAGGTTCCGGCACCACACGCGATCGCTACATCAATCTCTGGAAATTCCCCTGGACGCCAAGCTAAAACTTCAATGTGATAAATTTCTACTGTTCGTACTGGAACCTCAACCGTTTCACCCGCTCTCGCTAGCTCGTACAAGCGTTTCCCTTTTACCTGAATCGCGCTGTAAATTGGTGGGACTTGCTGAATCTTTCCTTTGAATTGCTGGAGTGAGGGTAAGACATCCTCCAGCGTCAACGTAGCTGCGGCTTGTGTGGCGATAACTTCCCCTTCCAAGTCGTCGGTTGTTGTCCTTACTCCCAATCGGATTGTTGCTTGATAAGCTTTATCGGATTGCATAAACTGCAATAATCGTGTTGCCTTACCCAATGCGATCGGTAGGACACCCGTAGCTTCTGGATCTAACGTTCCTCCATGTCCTACTCGCTTCAGGCGTACCAACCGCCGTACTCTGGCAACACAGTCATGGGACGTTAACCCTGTTGGTTTGTTTAAGTTTAAAAATCCTTGCACAACACGATTCTATAAATTTTGCTTAGCTTGGTTAGCCACACTGCCATAAGAAAGCTAGCTGTTCTTTGTGATTTGAGCATTGGAAGAGATATCCTACCCCAACATCCCCCCACATATAAGGAAGATTATCTTCTGAATCAATCTGAAAAACAAATTGTTTTATGGGTTTATTACAAGTTGGGCAATCTGGATATTCAGGATATTGTACCCACTCAGGCTAACCACCTAACTTATCTCCTGTAACTGTTATGTGATTTTCAACTAAAGTATTCGATTCTTCTTCATTGATTGCGATTTCACAATTTTCTATCGTTTGATAATCGGGATAATCATCAACGGCTTCCCAAGCTTCAATTAATTTAGCAGGAAATGATTTGTTTGGTTGAGAAATCTCAACTTTTACATTTAAATTACTGGGTTGAACAATTCTCACAACTTTTATAGTTGAGAATGGTTCCCAACCCTGGCAATCACATTCACAAGGAGGTTTATAATTTGTACAATAAAAAAGTTGCAGTAGACCGCTACCAAACTTTGCTTTCAACGCTCCAGGTAGCTCATCCAGGTTTAGCTGAAGAAAAAACTGCATGGGTTTGTTGCAGTTGGGGCAAAGTAGCCAGCGTTCACTAGCATTTAGCCAAGGGGTTCCCGCAAATTTTGATGCTGTTAAAGCACCATCACCTTCCTGAACTATTGGTTTCCAAGCTGAGCGTTTAAGGGGACTTGATTTCTGTTTGAGTTGTTCTAATTTCACATCAGATTCTGCCATATTTAATTTCTTTTATGGTTGCAACCAAGATGGTTGTTGACTGGCTCCAGCAGCGGTTACTCCTGTTAATTGGTTTGGGGTCAAAGTCTGTATTAGGCTCAAGGGGATAATACTTTGACTAATGTATTGAGCATAAGAAGCACTAAGGTAAACTTGAAAGTCTGATTCACCTGCAATAAACGTTTGAAAGAAGGCAACACTTAGGGCTTTCATATATTCTTGTGCAACTTCTGGGGCAAGCCCGATCACTTGAGGTGGCACGGGTACTGAACCGGTTGATGCTGCCAAGGTGGAAAAGTGGGTTGCATCTTCGAGTAAAACCAGATATTTGTTCGGAGTAGTGAGCCAGGTGAAGGGTTGAATTTGTTCGGGTAAGGCAGGCGCAACGGTATCAGCGCTACCAGCGACCAACATCAGTGGGATGTTAATTTGGCTGAATTGCGATTGTCCAAAGATTGTGCTGCCAACTGGATTAATGGCGATCGCAGCAGTGACTCGTTTATCTTGCAAGTCATATTGAGCGGGTAGCAACTCCTCAGCACGACATTGCAAGAGTAGCGACAAATTCAAAGAATTGTTTTCAAGACCGCAATCTTGTTGCAATTGTTCAAAATTAATTTCTGAACCAGCCAGAGCTAAAGCTGTATAGCCACCAAACGACTGACCCAAAACGCCGACCCGTTGTAGATTCAGTTGTCCTCCATAGGAGCGCTTTAGTTCATCAAGCAAAAACTTGATATCCAACGGTCGGTCAATTAATTCCTGTGGGGAAGCCACCTCACTGACAAGACCATTAATCAATGCCTGCACTTGCTCAGCATTACTCCCTGGATGCTCTGGTACCGCCACAGCAAATCCGTAAGATGCTAAGTGAGCCGCTAAATAAGCAAAAGTCTGGCGATCAGAACCGAGTCCGTGAGAAATGACAATCACAGGTGCTAATCCTGATGAAAAAGTCGGCAGGTAAAGGTCAACGGGGAAAGTTCGGTTACGGCGAAGGTCATTGAGGGTAAACGATTGCTTCGAGTTACTGAAGGGACCTGGTTGCCGCAGGTCTAGTAACTGTGAGAAATTGACTGGAGATTGGGCAGAGGCTTCAGTGATGGCTTGTTGTTCAACGGCTGCGATCGCACCTCCCGTTTGCTGAATTAGATTCGAGAGTTCGTCAATAACCTCAAAGCCGCGAGACGAGTTAATCCGAATGCCGTAGGTAGGAAACTCCCGCAACACATTTAACAGTGTTAAGCCTTCTGGGTCAGCGGCTGCTTTAATCAGTGCTGCGCGAATCGCATAGAATCCAGGTTGACGAGCTTTGGTTTCAATGATTTGACCCACTCGTCGCAGGATGATTTCTCCTGGAGGGGAATAGAGAAATTGTGCGATCGCAACAGGTGTGATATCGACACGAGCCACTAAAACTTGCTTAAGTTGTTCGAGTTGTTCCGGAGTGAGATAGCCAGTATAAGCCGCTAATGCTGGCTCAATTCTTCCTTCTTTGGCATACACTTCTAAAGCCGCGATCGGTAGAGATACTTCTATTGGGCCAAAGGAGACATAAATCTGTTCTGCCGCCTGAACAGGATTAGAAATGATGGATGGGGAAATCAACAACCCCAGATTCACAAGCGCAAATCCTAACCCTATAGGTAGCTTCCTCCGACTAAAATCCAATTTTGGATGGCTTCGCTTTTTCCGGTCAGGAGCTTTTAGTTTAAAATCACGCTGAAGTATTCCGAAGTTACTATTCATCCTGCCGGTCGCCCCTCACATTACCAACAACCAACAATTAACAACTTCTCAGCCTGGTTCCCCAAATCTTTAAAATTATTGCTTTATTTCTTTGTCTCCCCATCCCCCATCAGCTTATGTAACCGATTAAACGTGAAACAGTATTAGGAGTGATGAAGGGGCTTAACCATCCAAAGTGATTGAGTTTGATAGCCTAGTTGATGGTAAAGACCCTGAGCTGATTGGTTACTTTGAAAGACTTGAAGCCCAATCTGAAAATCGCCTCTTGCCCTTGCCCAGTCTTCAGCATGACGCATCAGCGCTTTGGCAATTCCTCGACGACGATGTTCTGGCATCACATAAAGTAAAAAAACATGAGCATGGCGATCGCCTTGTACCTGATCAACCGCATTTCCTAGCCAAAGACAAGCGACAGGATGACTCTGTGCTAAGTGTACAACAGTCGGTGAGGCTTCTGGATTATCTAACTCAACCCACAAAAGGGGCGTTTCCCTAGAGAAGTACCGTTCCACCGTTTCCGTCAGATGGGAAAAATCGTCCTGCTCTGGGAAAAGCTCTTGGTAACTGAGTTCTAGGAACTTCATTAAGGCTGGACGTTCCCGCCCTGAACCAATACGAAGTCGGTAGCCTGGTAATAAACTGTTATGCATTAAATTGCATACTTAGCTAGCTGCTTTTAGGGAAAGGGTTAAATGTTCAATAGCTGAGTGGATATAGCGGTTTTGAGTTGGATGAGGTACAGCTCAAGCCAATGAAAAAAGAGAGAGAGCAAGAAAACGAAAAGCTGATAACTGATAGCTGACGGCTTGCTGCTATAACTCACCCGTGAGCAGCTATTTAATTTCAACAGAACCAGCGGAAGTCGGTAACGTTGGCACATCCACCGTCGGCAACCTCGGCGCTAGATCATTTTTGGGTGATTGTATACTGGCAGACTCAACGTCTTCAATCGGTGCAGGGGCTGCCATATCTGAAGGTAAGAAAATTCGAGCGCTTACTGCCAACAGCGCTACCAAAAACACCAGCAATACAAGAAATGGAGCAACATATTGACGAAAAATAGCCATATTGATAGCTGTAAAAGCGGAATATTTGTGAGAGCTTAGCTGAAGATTTGTTAAGCCCTTGCTGTTTAGTCTAGCGATTTTTAGGCGATTTATAAAAAACGTCATCGCCGATCGCGTCCTAAGTCGGCGATCGCTTTTTCCCAATACCAATCTTCCGACATCCCAGGATGTTTGTTCTTGGCTTGATTAACTAAGCGTTCTGCCCGTTCGCGATCGCCACCCAACATACTGTAGAGTTGGTTTTGGAGTTCAGGACTCGGTGAACTCAGACTTGACTGAGATGCGGTGTCTCGTGGCAGCAACAACGGCTGTAGTGTAGTTGGTGGTGGCTGGAGTGGTGTCACTCGCCGCAAGGCTAATGTTCGCTGTCTCTTGATTAGGAAGTACAAAACGCAAATCAGTAAAACAACGGTGATGAAGAGGATGAGCGTTCCTAGAACAGTTTGAGGATTAATCGTCAGGAATCCTCTGAACAAAAGAGAGAGAATGTAACCCCAGATCGCCGCAGCAACGATCGCAATGAAGAGCAGAAGCGTTCCTATAAAAATTGCAAGATTAGACCTCATCAGTTTCTTCCTTTTCCTCCAGTCCCGATACAGGTACGGGGGCATTTCGAGGATTCCAAGGGGCAAATACGGGTAGCAGTAGTAATCCGGGTAAGGCAGCGACAATACTAATCAGGAAAAATGAAGGCCAACCTGTCGCTTTTGCTAAAGTCCCAGCCGGAGCGACTAGGATATCGCGACTGACTGCCATCAAACTTGATAGTAAAGCATACTGTGTGGCGGAGAAGCGCTGGTTACAAAGGCTCATCAAAAAAGCAACAAACGCGGCTGTCCCTAACCCTGCACAAAAATTTTCAATGTTGATCGTAAGGACTAGAAAGGAATAGTTTTTCCCCACTTGTGCCAAGAGAAAATAAGTAAAGTTGCTCACTGCTTGCAGGATGCCAAAAACCCAAAGTGAGCGATTGATGCCGATTTTGCTAAGGATTACTCCACCCGCTAGGGTACCAACAATTGTTGCCAGTAGCCCCATGCCGCCTTGAATTGCTCCAATCTCTGTTTGGCTAAAGCCCAAGCCCGTGTTTGGTAATAAAAACGGCTTGGACATATTGTTGACTAGAGCGTCACCTAATTTATAGAGGACGATGAACAATAAAATTAAAATGCCTCGGACTAAACCGGAGCGTTGAAAAAATTCAATGAATGGCAAGCTGACAGCATCGGCTAAGGAAGCGGGTGGTGTTCGGGGGTTTCTGGGTTCTGGTGCCCAGAAAGATGTGAGTAGCCCGATCGCCATCAAAGCCGACATCAAGAGATAAACTGTCGGCCAGGGAATTTGGTCGGCAAGAATCAGCGCCAAAGAACCAGTAACAAGCAGGGCGATGCGATAACCTAAAACGGCAACCGCTGCACCAGCCCCCATCTCTAAGGGTTCTAGAACATCTGTACGGTAGGCATCAAAGGCAATGTCCTGCGAGGCACTGAAAAAAGCGATTACTAAGGCATTGATAGCGAGGAACTGTAGGGCTTGACTGGGACGTTGCAACGCCATTGCTGCGATCGCAAAAATTAACGCCGCTTGCGTAAGCACAAGCCAACCTCGCCGCCGTCCCAAAAAAGGCGGCACAAATCGGTCAAGCAAGGGTGACCAGATAAATTTCAACGAGTAGGGCAAGCCTACTAAGCTAAACAGCCCAATTGCACCCAGATCGACACCTTCTATGCTCATCCAGGCTTGCAACGTCTGGCTTGTCAAAAACAAGGGTAAGCCTGACGCGAAGCCCAGGAATAGAAGCGCAACCATCTTGCGGCTTTGAAAAACTTGTAAAAGAGATTGGATGGCTTTCACAGGTAATTGGGATGATAACTATTGATTGGAGTCATCATCCCATAGGAAGGTTCCCTTTCGAGCTAGTCTTATCGCCGTGGCTGATTTGTGGCGACTGGTTGGTCTGCGACTTCGTAACCACGCCAGACACCGACCAGAACTCCTTGTACCTGGACACTTGCAGCGGCTACCTCTATGGGATGGTACTTGGAGTTAGCAGGTTTAAGAGTCACCCGCTCACCTTTACGGTAGAAGCGTTTCAAGGTCGTGCCTTGTCCTTCCACTCGTGCCGCGACGATTAGACCATTCTTAAGGTGTTCTGGGTCAGGGACAGGCCGCATAATCACGACATCCCCTTCAGCAATCAGGTCTTCGATCATGCTGTCGCCAATTACCCGCAGCGCAAAGTTACCTGGGTGACGGAAAAAGGAAGACACATCCAGTTGCTCAACGGCATCCGTAAAGGGTTCTACAAGACCACCTGCTGCGATCGCGCCGAGTACTGGCACACCTACAGATGTACCACCAAGAATCCGAATTGTACGGGCTTTTCCTTCTGTCCAGTCAATATATCCTTTGTTTCGTAAATGTTCCAAGCGACTTTGGACGGGTGCTGGTGAGCGTAAATTCATCGCTCGCATCATCTGCCGGATTGAAGGCGCATGTTGGGAGGTGCGAATATAGTCCACCAGCCATTCATAAAGTTGTTGCTGGGCTTCAGTGAGGGATTCCATAACGTTACAGGGGTGGAAAAAATGTATTTAGTAGTTTTGAGTTTTGAATTAAAATTATTCATTACTCATCAACTAGTCATGTGTTGGTTTTTACTACCTATAGAACATTCGTACTACCAAAACCCCTCATCTGTCCAGTAGTTAGGTTTTATATTTGCCATTTTTCATATTAATCAGCTCCCAAAAGCGATGCGAGTAGAGCTTTTTGTGCGTGCATTCGGTTTTCGGCTTGATCCCAAATACGCGATCGCGTACCTTCCATAACCTCATCGGTAATTTCTTCTCCCCGGTGAGCGGGTAAACAATGCAGCAAAATCGCTTCAGAGTCAGCGCAAGCCAACAGTTGTTCATTCACCTGATAGGGCTGAAAAACAGGAATTCGCTCATCAGCTGAGGCTTCCTGACCCATACTCGCCCAAACGTCAGTATAAAGAACATGAGCACCCTTAGCTGCTGCAACAGGGTCATCGGTAAGCATCACTTGTGTCCTGCCATTAGCAATCTGCTTCGCCCGTTCTACAATACCCTGCTCCGGTTGATAGGCTGGTGGTGTAGCAACTCTAACATTCATTCCCACAAGGGCACACCCCAACATGAGTGAATGAGCAACATTATTGCCATCTCCCAGATAAGTCAACGTCGCACCCGATAGTTCTCCAAAGCACTCCTGAATCGTCAACAAATCGGCTAAAACCTGACAAGGATGCTCCAAATCAGTTAGGGCATTAATAATCGGAATCTGAGAATATTCAGCAAACGTTTCTAACTCCTTCTGCTCAAACGTGCGAATTGCCAAAATATCGAGATACCGATCCAAAACCCTTGCTGTATCAATGACTGGTTCGCCCCGTCCAACCTGCGTAACGTTGGGATTCAAGTCCATCACTTGACCACCGAGTTGATACATTGCTACAGAAAAACTAACCCTTGTGCGGGTGGAAGCTTTATAGAACAGCAAACCCAATACCTTGTTGCACCGTAGACTCACTTGATTACCTTTCAATTGAGCAGCTAGTTTCAACAATTCCTGAATTTCATCAGGAGTAAGGTCTGCTAGACCCAAAAAATCTCGTCCTTTTAATGCCTCCATGTTTTTCCCCACTGACTAAGTTAATCTACTCTTGCCAGAACATTACGCACCCTGACAAAAAACAGAGGATACCCCTCGCTGGATTCGCTTCTATTGGCTACCCAGTTTTTCCAATAAGTACTGTCTTAAGAACCTATCAGATTTTTATAAGATTAGCCCAAATATTTTCCTTTTGAGGCAGACGCAAAATTTTCAGTATAGTTTAAAACAATTTGCCTTTTTGTTCTTTGGTTTTTGTCAATTTCTTGAACTTTGTATTGCTAACTACAGAGAATATTAGCTCAGAAACTGGGCTATCTGTAGCTGTAACCAACTACAAGGAGATGAGCCGTCAGCCCAAGAAAAAGAACGTCTTCGAGCAGATACTCAAAGACGCAGAATGTAAATGTCAGAAATATTGAGAGTTTATACTAAGATATGCGAAGATATCATCCGTCTACTTAGCTTTAGAATTACCAAATCCTTTCGCTTTCGCTTTTTTCTTGCTGCTGGGCTTGGATGATTTCGAGTGGCTATTAGTAACTCCTTTATTCGCCTGGGAGCCTTCAATGTTTGAAGTCTCAACAGAGGCGCTTTTATCAAGCTCTGGATTATCCTCTTCTTTTGCCAGACTAGAGATTACGAATTGTCTTCCACAGTCTTTACAGAAGTAGCGTTGTTTGTCCTGACGACGCCCGTTCTTCCGAATATCGGTAGACTGACATTTAGGACAAGTAATCTCACTAATCTGGCTGTCTAAGGTGTTGTCATCCTTCGCTAGTGTGGGTTCAATCACTGGCTCAGAGTTTTTTTGATCGACAGCTATGTCTTTGAGAGTGGTTACAACGGCTTCAACGGCAGAAGAGACTCTCTCTACAAGCGTCGGTGCCGAAGTTTCTTCGGCGGCTTCATGTGCTAGTGCTGGTACAGTAGTTGTCAAGGCTTCAGTGGTATCCGTCTCAGTTGTTACTGAGTCTGGCGCTGCAAGCTCTTCAACTGCATCTGAATCATTCTGCTCAGTATCCGGCTTCTTGAAAGCATTTGAAACTGCCTCAACCACAGAGGAAACTCTATCGAGGAGTGTTGGTGGTTGAGTGTCTTCTGTTTCAACGGCTGGGGTCTCAACTTCGGATACTGTTTTTGTTAGGACACTGGATTCGTCGATAACATCGGTTGAAAGACTGTTGTCTAAGGCATCGCTGGGTGTCTCTTCAACTTCAACAGATTCAGTAACAACTGGATTGTTGTCGAGTATTTCTTCCTCTGCAACAGGTTCAGTGACAACGGCTGCATCGTTTGCCGATGTGTCTTCCTCTGCAACAGGTTGAGCGAAAACCGCAACTGTGTTTTCGTCAGATGTTTCTTCCGCTTCCACAGGTTCAGTGATAACCGTAGATGCTGTCTCGTCAGCCTTAGGACTAGGCGTGTCTTCAACTTCAACAGGTTGAGCAACAGCTACAACTGGTGTATCGTCTATTAACTCGCTGCTGTCAGCTTGAACAGACTCAGGTTCACTCGTCTGGATAGCCGTTGTGTTGGCATCAGCTTGAGGAATTTTGAAGGGGATGGTAACGGGAGCAAGAGGCTTCGGGGTAGTCAATCGACTGATGCGATCGCCTATATTTTCTAGAATTACATAAGTAGTAGGAAGCACTGTTGGTTTCCGAACTGCCTCACGAATTAACGCTACCGCATGTTCGGAAGGGTCAATCGGTGGTTCCGAAACGGACTGCACATGAGTGTCAGGGAGAGTTGTCTTAGACCATGAATCAACTGGCTCTGTTGTCAGCAGATGAGCCACTGACTTTTGAGACAACTGGGTTAAGGAAAGCGGGGGAGAAAATCGCATCGAACGAACCATCCGTCGATATGGCTCTAGGTGGTCGGTCACATTACCCCCCTTTGTTTAAGCACATCAGCAAACTCGTCTATCAACTAAATTCTTGGTGTCGTCTACTATACCAATACCAAATTCAGGTTTTGAAACTTAGAAAATAGCGCTCGAACGTTAGTTTTCTTAACGTTTTGCATTTTTTCGGTTAAATGACACAAGAAGAGGGTGGTCTAATCGGATTGGATACGATACTTTATCAGGTATGTATGATGATGACGATCTAAGCCTACTTGATACGGCGGATGAGCTAGAAGAAAGCCCTCTGGATAACTTAGAGCCAGTTGATGCCGAATCAGAGGCTCATAAGCCCAATCCAGAAGCGATGCTTGCCCTTTTGACGGCACCAGAAACGCCGCAACGGATGCTGGCGGCGAGAGCCTTTTGTGAACTTCAGGATGAGCGGGCGATTCCTCATCTGATTGGACTGTTGACTGATGTTTGTCCCTTAGTGCGGGTGAGTGCTGCCTATGCGCTTGGACGTAATCCGAGTCCAAGTGCTGTAGAGCCATTGATTAATCAGCTTAATTGCGATTGGAATGGTTATGTCCGTAAAGGCGTTGTTTGGGCATTAGGTAATTGTCGCGATCGCCGTAGCTTACCCTCTCTCACTGACGCGCTAAAAACGGATATTTCAGCCGTGCGTTTGTGGGCAGCTAGTTCTCTAGCGCAGATGGCTGAGTTGGCATATGAAGATATTGTTGCCTCAATTCCGCCACTTATTACTGCCCTCAGGCAAGACCCTATAGCTGCCGTGCGGAGTAATTGTGCTTGGTCATTAGGACAACTGTGTCGGCAACTTCCGTCTAATGCTGTCTATGCGGGTGCAATTGATGCCTTAATTGAAGCCTTTGCTGAAGATGAAGATATGGGAGTTCAGGAAGATGCCAAGGCTGCACTTTTGAGAGTAGGGGACCCTCGTGGGCTTCAAATGGTCGAGTCGTTGGAGTTAGAGGGGTTGTTATAGGCAGAAGGCAGAAGGCAGAGAATGACGGGTCTTGGCTTCAATATATAGCTTTGTTCTATTTGCCTTGCCGACTGCTATAGCAGAAATCCCCAATCTTTAATCTTCGATCCCAATTGTGTGCCAGTTGAAAAGGCGGAACGTAGACCTTTGGCACGGAATTTCTCATTAGGTAGCATTACCAAGAAACATCCGGTTGGGTGAATCAGTCAGATGAAGTACGGTTATTATCACCTGACGTAATCTAATCAATGAAAATCGAGATAGAGGAGTGCCTACGATGTTCAAAAGACTTCTCCAAGCCGCTACTATTACATTTGTGCTTAACCTCATAGCACACATGAATCCCACCACTACTCAGCCCTCAGCCGTTTCTCCGGCGCTAGAAGTCCCGCAAAAAATACTAATAGGTTTGCGATAGGGTAGTCCCTAACCGCAGCATCCGGTTATCTGGATTTGAGTTCATCTAAGAGGGATTCAGCTTGTTTAACACCATCTTTGTTGCCCTGACTTTGGTAAAGGTCACGGGCTTTTTCTACAGCCGATATCGCTTCTCTGGTGCGATCGCGTTCTTTTAAAGCTACCGCTAAGTTGTAGAACGCTTGTGGGTTTTGGGGAGCGAGTTCAGTCAGGCGTCGATAGGCAACAATCGCTTCTAAATAGTTCTTTTGCTCCAGCATGAGTTCGCCAATGGCGGCATGGGCTTCCACTGCATTTGGTTCCGCAGAAGCCGCTCGTTGAAAGGCTTGCAAGGCTCCAGTGAAATCCTCTCGTGATTGCAGAATTTTGCCGATTTGGAGGTGAACTTGAGCATTGCGTGGGGCTAGGCGGGCTGCCTGTTCAAAAGCGCCTAGTCCAGCCGTCACATTACCCTCGCTCAAAAAAGCGTTTCCTAAACTTAGCTGTACACTGCCTTGACGGGGAGCGAGTGTTGCTGCCTGTTGAAGTGCCTTAATCGCTTCCTGGGTGCGCCCATCCTGTAACAGTGCTGAACCCATCAGTTCATAAGCTTGGGCATTTCCTGGCTCAAATTCAACCACTCGTTGATAAGCATCGACAGCGCCGTCATAGTCTTTCTGTCGCAGCAGCACAAAACCTAAACCTAAATAACTGTTGACGTTATTACTGTTGAGTCCAATGGCACGGCGATAGGCAGTAGCTGCACCAGCATTATCCTCAGTATTGGCAAGGCTGTAACCTAGCGCGTACTGAAATTCAGCGTTATTGGGGTCAAGTGCGATCGCTTGTTGATAAGCTTTGGCTGCTTCTCGAAAGTTACCCTGACGCGCTTGTAAGTAGCCAATACCGGAAAAAATCCTAGGATTTTGCCGATCTAGGGAGGCCGCTTGTTGATAAGTTGCGATCGCTTGCTCATAATTCCCTGCATCTACCAACTCTCGCCCTCTACGAAGGAGTTCATTGAGCTGTTCGTTGGTTTGTCGTTGGCTCAGTACCAAAGGTTGACTTGCGTGGACGGCTAGTAGCTGTGTGTTAAATAACCCAGTTAACAACAGGCTACTAACTAGAAACGGAATCTGTTTTTGCACAGTTAATTTTCTCGTATGTATTCGGTGCAATTTCTCAGTGTTACGATTACGGAAGCCTTTGATCAGGAACTAATCGTCCTGGGAAAGGGCTTCCATCGTTGCCAGAAAACTGGCTCGAAATTCTCGAAGACGATTTTAAGATAGACAGTTGATGATTGTAACAACAACGGATGTCATTCAAGGTGTAGTTATTGAAACATATTTGGGAATTGTTACGGCGGAGGTCGTTTATGGTACCAATGCCCTGCGAGATTTTTTTGCGGGAATTCGTGATGTAATTGGTGGGCGTACCAACAGTTATGAGCGGGTTTTTGAGAAAGGTCAGCAGGATGCGATCGCTGAATTACAACAACGTGCCCAACGCTTAGGTGCTGATGCTGTGATTGGCGTTGAAATCGACACAGGTACGATAAATATTGACCAAAAAGGCGCACTGTTACTCATCACAGCTACTGGTACAGCGGTGAAGTTGGGGCGTAGGCTTTAATTTTTAGCAGCTAGGTCTTTTAAATTTCTACTCTAATTGTTCAACTACTTAAAGCCTGCTTAATTTAAGAACGTGCATAGCGTCCAATGAGTTCGGCAGCAGCAAGAATATGACCATTCATTGCTGCCTCTACCTTGGCTTTGGTCGCACCAGCCTCCAGTCCTAGTTCCCGGTCAAGGGCATAGAGTTTAAAAAAGTAGCGATGGACGCCTGTCGGTGGACAAGGACCTCCATAACCGAAGTTGCCAAAATCATTTTTTCCTTGGATACCACCACCCGATAGCGTCGGTTCAGTGCCAACAGATTGAGGTAACTGGTTGATTTCAGGGGGCAAATCGTAGAGAACCCAGTGGACAAAGGTTTGATCTGGAGCATCGGGGTCATCAACAATCAAAGCGAGGCTCTGGGTTCCTGCTGGTGGGGCATCCCAAGTGAGTTCTGGGGAGATATCTTGACCATCACAAGTGTATAGAAACGGAATCATCCCGTTGTCTATAAAAGCTGTACTCTCAATCTTCATCGTCTTATTGACAGATTGTGTTTGCAACTGCGTTGAGGTTGAGCGGTTGCTGGTAGGCTTACAACTTGCCAGCAATAGCCCTATTAACCCCAGCAGATTAGCACTCCACTGTAGAAAGTCTCTTCGACCTATAGAGTTAGAGTTGATGGTTGATGAGATTATGGTCTCTAGCCAGCCTTGAGAGTGGTAGGGTAAACGGTGGCTCATTCCACAAAGGCGATCGCGTTTCCTTTGCTTATTCAGCAGGGGCTTTTAGTGTAGTTGAATAATAGAATTATTTTTTTATGATAAGACTCATTTAACTAAGGTAGGTTCTGGCTAATGCACGTCATCAGCTACCGACGCTTGCGTGAATATAGTAAAAAGCACGGTAATTGTCGTGAGGCTTTAGATAGCTGGTATAAAATTGCTAGCAAGGCAGATTGGTCTAACTTAGTTGAGGTTCAATCAGTTTTTCCAACAGCGGAAGCAGTCGGGAACTTTACTATATTTAACATTAAGGGCAATAACTACCGATTAATTGTGAGTATAGATTATGAAAGACAATTAATTTACATCAAATATATTCTGACTCATGCGGAATACGATAAGGATACCTGGAAAAATGACTCTTACTTTTAATCCAGATAAATATACTGAGTTACTGATTCAGCATCAACCAAAGCTGATTAGAACGGAAGAGGAAAATGAGAGAGCTTTGGCAATTGTAGAAGAGTTAATGCACCGTCCAAATCGGAGTCTAGAAGAAAATGAGCTTTATGAGTTACTCATCACTTTGATAGAAAAGTTTGAGCGAGAGTTTTATTCACCTGGAGAAGCTTCTACTCCCCATTCGATACTACTTTTCTTGATGGAGCAGCAAGATATAAAGCAGCAAGATTTGGTGGATGTTATTGGTTCTGAAGAGGTTGTTGCTGAAGTGATTGAGGGTAAGCAGGAGATAACGCAGGAGCAAGCTAAGGCTATGGGAGAATTTTTTAAGGTCAGTTCTAGTTTGTTTATTTGACAATTGCTTTGCCTTATTTCTGTGCGTGTTACTCAAGCCGTAAGTTGGGATTGATTCTCCCAAAATTTGTCTCCCTTGGCTGCTAGAAACTTACTCAAGAAACTTTCTAAGGAGTTGGCGGCAAGATACCATTCTTCACGAGAATCCAAAGGTAGTGCAATTATCACGTTGCTGAAGTCTGGGGAAGTCGGATCGCACCTCAGTACCAAAAGGTCTGCATCACCCAGAAACTCACCAACGATTAAGTCTCCTGGATAGAAATCTTCTTTTCTTTGGGCAATCCGTTTTTCTTGCTCGGTAATAACTTGATTGGCAGACCAAAATATCAAACCCCACTGCCCATAGGTTATATCCTCAAACAGACGTAAGCCGGATGTTTTATCCCAGAGGTGGATGATAGCTGAGGGCAAAGTAATTCCCAGAGACTCCTCAAATGCTTTTTTATCCCAAGGTTGGGGTGGTAGAACCTGACAATGCATTGACATTGGGATCGACACATCTGGAGAATCGACAACGCCTATGGATTCAATGGTATGGATTAACTTTTCGATGTCTTGCTCGTTCATAGTTGGTTGCTACCAGTCCCGCCAGAAGGAATTGAATTCATCAATGTGAACCTGTCTCAAAACAGGGACAAGATTGTCGAAATCGTTGGTTCCACCGTATTCTCTGGGCTTGATGTGGTGGATATCATATGGCTTCCAGCCTCCGGGAGGGGTGTCGTAACCTCTGCGATACCATTCTGCGATATACTCCCCTCGCTCTTTTCTTCCCCACGGTACTCTGTCGGACTTCGGAACTTTAACTATATCCCCCGATGGAAACGGGATTGGGTTGTTTGTTCTTGGGTCAATGACAGAGGGATAGGGTTTGCCAGCCCGGTTTACCATATTGATAGCATACCTAAATTATTACAGCCCAATCTTAAGGGCGAGTATTATTGTCTCGGAAGGTTGAAAGCATTCCACGGGTTGAATTTCAACGGTTGAATTTTAGATGTACAAACCTAAAGAAGCTAAGTTATTTGGAGCGGCTCTAAAACAGTTACTACGTGAGAAAAACCTGAGTGATCGACAGTTTGCCAAACAAGCTGGACTACAACAGAGCTACGTGAGTAAACTTCTCAATCCCAAGCCAGGAAATGAAATTGCAGAACCTAGAAAAAAAACACGTCAGCAACTTGCACAGGGATTAGGAATTACAGAACAAGAGTTACTGGAACAAATTGATCGATATAGTGACTCGGCAGCCGGAAAAACAATATTTGCTTCTCCTGGTTTAGCTAAAAGTGAAGAGGCGATCGCCAAGCCGCCCCAAGAATCAGTAGAGAGCAAGGCGGGTTCAGGGGAGAATTTGATGTCTTTAGCTACTAAGATGTTTGAGCAACTTGGTTTTAACCAAAAGTTTAAGATTAACAGAGCATTTCAAGACGTAGGGTATCAGCTCAAGAATTACGAAAAAAAAGCTAACTCGCATCAACTCATTCTATCGCAACGTAAAGATGGTATATGCATTTCTATTCGTCAAGATATCTTAGACCCACATTTATTGAACCTGAAGTATTGGAAATACACTTTTGTGTTAGGAGAGGCAGATCTTTTTACAAAAGCAAGGCTCTTAGTATTACCTAGTAAAAAAGATATCTTCTTAAACTCACTTCACCGTAACTATTGGAACTCATTGCAAGCTGAAAAAAAAACAGTAGGTGACTTTCAACTCAATACTTGTTATTGGGAATATGATGATCCCCCCATGTGTGTCGCTGCCCCTAGCCTTCTTTTGGATGAATTTAACCTCGATACTCTGAGTGAAAGCGACACATACTTAGTAGTCAATTACGATAAACTTTCTCCTGAAAACTGGCAGGTATGTATCAACTCAAGTGAAGTTCTACAAGAATTTATAAGTTATTTCACAAAAAAATTAATAGAGATTTAATTGTAAAATTTACCTTTTTAATAAACTGACTGTACTCAAGTGTGTTGAACAACTGCAACAGGTAAAGAAAAGTGGAGGATGAACAGAGTAAGATTCTTCTCCATTGCTTTATGAGCGCACCCTCACTAAAAGCGTAATCACCAAAACCCACAGATTGTCAATAACGCTCATTACTTACCTAGGCGTCCTCTGATTGCGATCGCGGCACTCCAAACTCATCAGGCATTTCTTCTAAAGTCCATTTCAGTAACCGACAAAGAGCTTTTATTTCGCGAGGCGTCATCTTTGGCTCGTATATACCTGTCTCCCAATTGCTGATGGTTTGATCAGTCTTACCCAGAGCTAGTGCAATGTCTCTTTGAGTTAAGCCTAATTCCTCTCTGCGCTTCCTCAGAGCCGACTCTCGTTCTTCTGTCATTTCTTCCAAGCATAGTTATCCAAGCAGACTTGACAAGTTAATTCCAAGCGTGCTTGGATAATATAGATAGTACAAACGGGCAGGTGACCTAGAAAGCTACTGTCTGGCTTAGTCACCTTCAGACCTTCTAAGATACCTGTCCTTTGTTAGTGTCTTACATAAATTGTCACGCTTACCACCAACCAGCAGGTGTCTGGTAAATTCCGTTCGGCATTGAACGGCAACTGCCTGTTCTGGCTGGGTGTCATATCTGCAAAAACCAAGCATTGCGATCGCGAAAATGCGATCGCACAGAATCCCTATGAGCTACAAAGACAAGCTGAATCCGTGGTGCATCATCCGTGCCGTGTCCGATGTCCAGATGCGAATCGTCGGACGCTTTCGCCGTCGAGTTGACGCGGAGGGTCATCTAAGAATCTTGAAACAACTGATTCCAAATGTTCCTTTTGAAATCATGTTTGATGTTACGCCAGAAGATGAAGACCTAACCCCCCAGCCCCCTTCCCTGCAAGGGAAGGGGGAGCATGAATCTAACTCCCCTCTCCTTGCAGGAGAGGGGCTGGGGGAGAGGTCAACCCAGGAGTAAAGCCATCATGACCAAATTATTTCGCCGCCTCCAACCTGCCCAGAAATTCCGAATTACCATAAGCGCGATCGCACAACTCCTCAAAATTCCCCAACACCTAATTGTGCGAGTCGAATGTTGGGCATACGTTCTCTTTATCCATCGCCAAGATAAAGGCGGACAATTCCTCAGCTATCGGAAACTGCAACAGTGGCAAAATGCTGTCGCCTGTCAAATTCAAAACTGCTCAACGTGGCAACAACTGCGATCGCTATGGCTTGCCATCGAAGATGATTTCAAACTTCACAAAACCCAGTACGAGGAGCATTATTCATTTTTGTCCCAAATCTGGACAAAACGCTGGAATATACTTTGGCACCAGCAAGAATCAGCCTAATTTCTGATCACAACCGCTGTGGTTTAATTCCTCGTAGCTTCACAGGCGAGGACAACACAATTGAGGTAACTGTTGAACCAAAGCGACTGAGCTTTTCAATCAGCGCTTCCAAATGAGACATTGAAGATGCGATCACCTAACTGTTCAACGTTTCCATACACTAAGAGTTTCTAACACAGCTTGCCAGCAGACATTTCTAAAGTAAAGGGTGATGTTAATAATCCCTAATAACTTTGTGCCATCCTCTAGCATTGCAACACTTCCTTCTCCTGGCAGAGGTGTTGTGTCAACCATTGCAGAGAAGATAAATAAAAGCACGGCGAGAATTAGCAAAATATAGGGTGTTACTCGAATGATGCGCCAAAAAGTGAATCCATAGACCAGTGCTGCAGTGCCATAGAATAAATACACTATTGTTTTGGAAATACCAATCTTTCCGACGATGAGATGGATTCGGAAGGCATCATCTATCAGCAAGACTCCAGTTGTGATCGCAGAACACAAAATAAAGAAATTTACTTTTTGCCCAGGTCGAATTGCTTGTAGTAATCCAAAGCTACATAGACAGATTGTTACAGCTACACACCACAGTAAATCAGATACGGCGGAGAAGGTTCCAATGTAGGGGCGATTCGCTGAAAAAGGGTCTTCAAAAAGTAGTACAAGTTGTCCCCCTTTATCGAAAAGCTTGACATAGATAGAAAGGGCAAAAAATAGTAATACAGTGAAACTGTTGAACCAGACAACGAAGTGGTCTGCTTTTAGTTGCTTCGTGATTGTTTCAAACATTATTATGAAAATCTAGCTTCCGTCTAGAGGTATATTGCAGGTTTACCACTTCTTTGTTGTTAGTTCCGGAAGTGTTCTTATTGATTCAATTGCATCACTGATAACTCATGCCTTCCCAGAGCGTTGGCTTAGAGCCAGGATAGCCTAGAGGAAGCGAGACTTGCACAGGGCTAAAGAACCTCCAGAAAAACAAGGAGCTTATGTCTGTGCATACAGGTAAATACAAGAGATTTCTTGAAAAAATTAGTCTAACTGTTAACTGTGAACAGTCAAAGTCAGTGATATTCACTAAAAAAGAAAATTTTTAAAAGTCGGATTTTTTACCGCCACTCTTACCTCATCAGCACTGTGCAAAATGAATTAAACTTTTTTGGAGGTGTTTTTTGTTCTAGGTTCGCTGCCCATGCTTCACGATAGCGATTATATTAGGCAAGCTGAAGCAACCCGTGTGCGGGTGCTGAGTGAAGCCTTACCCTACATCCAGCAATTTACTGGTCGGACGGTAGTTGTTAAGTACGGTGGTGCTGCAATGAAAGACAGCACCCTGAAGGATAAAGTTATTCGCGATATTGTCTTTTTAGCCTGTGTGGGTTTGCGACCTGTGGTTGTCCATGGTGGTGGCCCAGAAATTAATAGTTGGCTAGGGAAGCTGGGTATTGAGCCACAATTTAAAAATGGTTTACGGGTAACTGATGCCCCCACAATGGATGTTGTGGAGATGGTATTAGTCGGTCGGGTCAATAAAGAATTAGTTTCTCTGATTAGCCGTGCTGGTGGTAAAGCTGTAGGACTATGTGGCAAGGATGGGAATCTCATCACAGCCCGTCCAGAAGGTCGAGAGGGAATTGGCTTTGTTGGGGAAGTGAGCAGTGTGGATGTTAATCTCCTAGAATCTCTGGGCAACAGTGGCTACATTCCAGTAGTGTCGAGTGTTGCCGCCGATGAAACGGGGCAAGCCTACAATATTAATGCGGATACTGTTGCTGGTGAAATTGCTGCTGCTCTAGGGGCAGAGAAGTTGATTTTGCTTACCGATACATCGGGGATATTGAAGGATTATAAAGACCCCTCGACTCTGATTCCCAAGGTAAGCATTCAAGAAGCACGAGATTTAATTAGTGCTGGTATTGTTGGCGGTGGGATGATTCCGAAGGTTAGCTGTTGTGTGCGATCGCTTGCTCAAGGCGTTCGGGCGGCTCACATTATTGATGGTCGCATTCCCCATGCACTACTCCTGGAAATCTTTACCGATGAGGGGATTGGCTCAATGATTGTTGCCTCAGAGTTTTTCAGCTAGGCACAGAAGAACTGATTACCTTGTATTCCGGGTCTTGTTTATTTTGCACGCCTACTTCGTTAGCTTTAAGTAAAGTAGATCAGCAAAGTCGAAACGTGAGTTCAGAAAACAAGGAAAAATTCCTCATTGAGTACCAGGCAGGGAAAGCGGCATTTGAACGCGGTGACTATCGCATCGCTGTACAGCGATTGGAAGCAGCAAGTGCTTTGATGGGGCGAACCTCTCGCTTGGGAGGAGAGGCACAAATGTGGTTAGTGACAGCGTATGAGGCGGCTGGGCAAAAAACAGAAGCGATCGCTCTTTGTCAGCAACTTAGTCGTCATCCTGATCCGGAAACGAGTAAAGAAGGCAAACGCTTACTTTATATTCTGCAAGCCCCCCAGCTAGCCAGACCTTCGGAATGGATGACAAAAATTCCCGACCTAGGTGCGATCGCAGAAAGTGACCCTAAAGAACGTCGGGGTAGTGTTAACACGGTTGCTACCCGCAAACCACGAGAACAACCTGAACCAAAACCCGTCGATCTCACTCAGGTAAATACCAAAGATAATCAATTTATCTGGGTAGCACTGCTTGCGCTTACTCTAACAGTAGGTGGACTGATTTGGTTTAGTTTTTGAACCAGAAGAATGCCCTTACACCCAGTCGTTGGGTATGGCGGTAGGTTAACTTAAGGGATTTGCCATGGCAGACTTAATCATTGGGCTAATTTTTGTGATGTTCACGGAAGCCTTATTTGGCTTCATTATTGCTGCTGTTATAGGAACGCTCACGTCTAGAGCCTTGGAATCATCTTTATTGATTAACCTTTGCTTAACTGGAGCCTGGATTGGGGTAGGGGTTGGCGCCATTGTGAGACTGATTGTGATGATTATCCAGCAGGTTTCGATAGAAAGAGCGATGATAGACCCAAAGCTATCCCTAGTTATTCCTGTGGCTACAGTGCTAGGAGGAATTAGCGGAATAGTGTTGTGGCAGATTAATCAAGGCAGAGGGAACAAGAGAAAGGGACGAGAGAGAGAGTAGGGGGAGCAGGAGGAGCAGAGGAGATTAAGTTTGTTGGCATTGAAGTCAGGTTAAAATCTGTAGGGGTAAAGCGGGAGTCTGGATTGTGAGCGATGCAACGCTAGAGAAGATTTTGACACTGGCGACTCAGCACGTCGATGCGGCTGAAGTCTACTACCTTTCAAGCCAAGACACGCCGATTCAGTTTGAAAATAATCGCTTAAAGTCACTCTCCACAAAAGCCCTTCAGGGTGTGGCGCTGCGTGTCATTTGTAATGGTCGGATCGGATTTGCAAGTTCCACAGATTTAACCCGACTAGATGACTTAGTTGCTGCTGCCGTACAGACTTCAGAAATTGGTGACCCGGCTGAGTTTGAATTTGCGAGTAATGTCCAACTGAGTGCCCCTGAAACAGATTACATACCACCGAAAACTCAAGAATTTGTAGAGGTGGGAGAGCGTCTGATTGAGCAGATTCATGCCTACAACCCTGATATTTTGGTAGATGTCGGGTTTCATGTCCGCTCTGGCGCTGTCAAGATTGCGACGACGGGCAACGCTTATGGTTCACGCTTTAATCAGGTTGTTAGTGCATCGCTGTCAGGAAACTTGGTTAAAGGGGAAGATTTTCTCCAAGCTTACACCTACGACGTGGTGCACGATGGTATCCCTGACTATGAACACCTCCTCCAAAAACTTTTGCAAAAGTATCAGCACTCAGAGCAGCAAGCAACAATCAAGAGTGGAACTTTTCCAGTACTTTTTACCCCCACAGCAGCAGCTAGTACGATTGGACGGTTGTTTAAGACCATTCTTTCCGGTCAAGCGGTTTTCCAAAAGGCATCTCCTCTGGCTGGTAAAGTTGGGGAGCAGCTATTTGATCAGCGTTTAACGATTTTTGAAGACCCTAGTATTGGTTCTTCTGCTTGTGCGTTTGATGATGAGGGGACACCAACGACGCGCAAAGTGCTGATTGAACAGGGCATTGTGAAGGAATTTTACTGGGATCGGCGTTGGGCAGCCCGTGCGGGTTGTGCGCCGACGGGGAATGGTTTCCGAGGTGGATTATCTCGTCCAGGAACCGAGTTGGTGAATGGCTGTATGTCGCCTGGGAAGACTTCCACTGCTGATTTGATAGCAGGTATGGAAGAAGGGGTAATTGTCGATCAAGTGCTGGGTGCAGGTCAATCGAATCAACTAGCCGGAGAGTTTTCGGTAAACCTGGATTTGGGCTATAAGGTTGAAAAAGGGGAGATTGTTGGTCGCGTTAAGAATACGATGGTTGCCGGAAGTATTTTTGAAGCCTTCAAAAATCTGGTAGATTTGGGCGATAAGCCGGAATGGGTCGGTGGTAGTGCTTATTTACCCTGTCTCTTGTTTGGGCAGTTAGGGGTTGCTGCTCGTGAGTAGTTTTTTGAGTGAACTGTGAAGAGGCATTAACCAAGCGCGGCGAAGACGAGAACGATAAGGAGGGGACGAGAGTGAAACGAGTGACTTTTGATGTATTGCTGTTTATCCGTCAAACTCTGGGGCGCTTGCGTGTGCTTTGGGTAATTTTGCTGGCATCGGTGTTGCTTTCTGGTTGTGTTAGGTACGATGTCGGGGTGAATTTTGAAGGTCAGCATCACGGCGCGATTGTTCAGCATATCAAGCTGGAAGAACGCCTGACGAACTTTAGCAATTCTCAGGTACGGGAATGGCTCAAAAGTATTGAGGGTCGAGCAAAGCAGCTTCAGGGTAGAACGAAGCGTCTTTCCAATCAGGAGATTATTGTCACCATTCCGTTTAGTAGCGGTGCGGAACTGGAGTCAAAGTTTAACCAGTTTTTCAATCCGGTTGTGAAGAAAGATGCTAAATCTAAGCCAGTTGAGGCGGTAGATTTACCCGATTTTGATTCTAAGTTCCACATTGATCAAGGTAACTTTTTACTGTGGCATCGTAATCATTTCAGTTATGACGTAGATTTGCGATCGCTAGGTGTCCTCTCAAGCAATGGCAACGTCATTATTAGCCCCGACTCACTGTTAAATTTGCAGTTTAGTTTAGAAACACCTTGGGGCGCACGTAGTATCCAGAACGCGGACAATGCGATTAGCCCAGAAGCCTACAATAACGGGCATCAGCTATTGTGGACGCTTAAGCCGGGTCAGTTGAACCATATTGAAGCAGTGTTTTGGCTTCCTAGCCCACTTGGGACAGGTACACTCGTGATTTTGTTGTTGGTATTAGGTGGTTTCTACTGGAAGTACAAATCTTTCCCGTGGACAACGGTTAAACCTGTTACGCCCAAGGTTTTGTCAGAGGTACCGTAAACAATAAGTTCAGGACTTACACAGAACCTCTCTCGTAGTAGGGTACGTGATGACGCACCCTACTCCCCTTCTTCAGGAACAACAGCCTATCGTGGCAATCGCTACAATCTAACTAAAGAGATACAAACGGCTGTACTGCATGATTCCCACAGTTATTGAACAATCCGGGCGTGGTGAACGCGCCTTTGACATCTACTCTCGTCTTCTACGGGAGCGAATTGTCTTTCTAGGACAACAGGTTGATTCTGACTTGGCAAACTTAATTGTTGCTCAGCTACTATTTTTAGAAGCTGAAGACCCTGAAAAAGACATTTACCTCTACATCAACTCTCCCGGCGGTTCTGTGACAGCGGGTATGGGCATTTTCGATACGATGAATCAAGTCCGTCCAGATGTCTGTACAATCTGTCTGGGCTTAGCCGCTAGTATGGGCGCTTTCCTCTTAAGTGCCGGAGCAAAGGGTAAGCGGATGAGCTTACCACATTCCCGAATCATGATTCACCAGCCCCTAGGCGGTGCCCAAGGACAGGCGACGGATATTGAAATTCAAGCCAGAGAAATTCTCTACCACAAGCAGCGGCTTAACGAGTTCTTGGCACAACACACGGGTCAGCCAATGGAGCGGATTGAGGAAGACACAGAGCGTGACTTTTTCATGTCGCCTGGAGAAGCGAAGGACTACGGCTTAATTGACCAAGTGATTGAACGCCGTCCCTCGGCAACACGTACAGCGGTTGCGGTTGGATAGATAACACTAAAGGTGTGAATTGTCTGCTTGGTTGTTGGTTATTTGTTGTTTGTTAAAGAATACAAAAAACAAGTAACCAACAACAAACAACACTTCATACTTAATCTTCCGGTGTTGGCTCAGATTCGAGATGATGTAGGAAGTCAAGTAATTCAGCGTCGGTTAGAAGCTGACGCGATCGCTTACCGTAAGTTTGTACCAGATAATCACGCCCCTGCTGATTAGTCCAGCCTAAACGCTTGAGTTCCACATTTGTTCTGGCAATGATGTCAGAAAAATCAATAGGAGTACTAGGAATGGGTGGTTCACTAGTCGCTATCTCAGGTTCGCTGGGCAAGTAAGACTCGGCTGAAGTGTCATTTAGCGAAGTCGGGGACATCTCTGCTGTTACCAAAGAAGGTTCAGCCTCTTCAAAGGGTTCAACCTCAACTGAGGGAATTTCATCAGCAAACGGAATTTCATCAACGACAGGTGGCGTTGTTGGCGTAACGTCAGTCACTTTCTCGCGCTTTGACCGACGCTGGGTTTTGGTGGAAACCTCCACAACAGGAGGCGCAGTCACTTCTGCTGGCTCAATTGGCGACACATGGCTACCATTATTGTCTACCGGAGCGTCTGGAAGCTGAGTCGGTTGAGTTGTTTTGAGGCTTTCTGATAGCGCTGCGGTAGCGTCTGAGACTGTGGGAGAAGTATGGAGTGTTGGGTTGAGTGGAACCGTCACCTCACGAGTTTCGAGGTGAGTTTCCTTTTCCTCAGTAGCTGTTGTGTCAATACCTAAAATCGCTAAAGCGCGGCTTCTTGCCTGATCTTCTGCCAATTCAACTGTTTGGGCAGCAGCAAGACCTGTCACTAAGGTGGTTCCCCCATCTTGAACTAAACAACGCACGATGTACTTACCATGATCAATTGCTGATAGCTCAGTGACTAGGCTGCCGTTAGGATAACGAACTCTAAAGTGAGTAAACATAAACGTTTCACCGTGTTTCAAACGTGGCGCTGTTTCTACACCACTGCCAAGAGAAAAGCGCACATGGCTATAAACTACATACACTCTTTTCAAGAACAGATTTTGTGAACGGACGCCTAGAACCTAGAATAATTAAAGACTGTCTATTGTCACTGTAACCCATTGCCCTTGCCGCAAAGCGACTCATCCGATTTTGAATGGACGATTGTTGGGGCGTGAGGGTTGGAAGTCTTCGCGATGGCTAAAAGACCATCGGTCTACTCCAATCTTAAATAGCCTCAATCGTTTGGATTAAACCCTAAGGACTTTCTCGGAGGTCTACGCGCTCCGCACCTGCTACGCGAAGAGTGATTCGGGATTAAGACTTTAGATTAGGTTTCCATGGATTAATCCGGGAGCTTGAAACGAAGCCAGCCGTCTAATCATCCAAAATCTAAAATTGGAAGAGCCAGAACGAAGAGCGGTAACAATCCCTGAAAGGCGGTGTGTCAAACTATGTGTCCGTAAGCTAGAAACTGGGTAGTTTAAGCACTCTTAACCCAGTATTGATGACTTCTTCCAGATAACTGTATCCTGAGTTCCCTGTTTTGTGGCAGTTATCTGGGGTGGGAAGTAATCATACAGGATAAGAGTAGTGAAAAGCAGGAATAGACCCTTGCCGTTGAAACACTAGTAAAAATCGGCACTTTCTCAAGGTTAGGGAAATTTCAAGAGTAAGTTAATCCATCTCTCTTGTAATGGATTGAGGCTCCCAGTCTCACTTCGGAAGACAACAGATACAGTCAGCAAACCGATTTAGGTAAATCTTTACTTGCCTAACCCGGTGAAGTGCCCTACCCGCCTGGATGGGGTTTGAATCTCAAAATTCAAAGTTCAAACATTTTGGATTTTGAACTTTGAATTGGGAGCGATGAGGCAACTTTCCCCACACCCACGAGGACTGTTGTTCCCAATCGCAACTGGTGGAGTCCTTTGGTTACGTGCTCTCCTAGGTACCGTCACAGTGTGTGAGCGCATTGCCAACAGGGCAAGAGCAGCAAAATCACGAATCAGATAAGAAGGATTGTTGATGGAATTTTCAATCGCTACATTGCTTTCAAATTTCTCAGATGAAAAATTAGTCGCTCCTAAGGTTTTGGAGAAGAAACTCGGTTGTCAGGATGAGGACTGTCTCCAAAGACTCCACATTGCCCTAGATGCACTGGAAAAAGTCGGCATCTTAATTAAAGACCGTGGCAGGTACCGACGGGTTCAGGAAGAAGACGTTGTTGAAGCCAAGCTGCGCTGTTCGAGCAAGGGATTTTGCTTTGCGATTCAAGATGTTGAGGGAGCTGATGATATTTACATTCAGAAGAGCCATCTGAGTACGGCTTGGAATGGCGATCGCGTTTTGGTAAAGATTACGAAAGAAGGCAGCCGACGCCGGAGTCCTGAAGGGCAGGTGCGCTTAATTTTAGAGCGGGTCAACCCTTCTGTCCTGGCGCGAGTCAAACAGACTGACAACGGTTATCGAGCCGTCCCTCTGGATGACCGACTGCTCTTTGAACTTGACCTCCAACCGAATGACGAAACCTTAGCGCAGGCGGTTGAGAATCTGGTTCATGTTGAAGTATTACGCTACCCCTTAGGACACTACCCTCCGCTTGGTCGGGTTGCCCGTATCCTAGGCACTGACGCTGAAGACGCGGCTGATACCGATATCGTTTGCTGTAAGCATGATTTACGCCGCAACTTCCCGGAAGACATCCTCAAAGCCGCTGACTCACTCCCCAAACAGCTACGCAAGGCGGATTTAAAGAAACGTCTCGATTTGCGATCGCTGCTCACAATTACGATTGAGGATAATTCAGAAATCGGTAATTCTGGGCTTGTTGAAAACGCTTTTACTTTGGAAGAAACGGAAACGGGATGGCAGCTAGGTGTCCACATCGCTGATGTCGCTAGCTTTGTTAAGCCTGACTCGCCGTTGGATAAAGAAGCGAGAAAACGCGGCACTGCTGTTTATCTAGGAGATACGTTGCTGCCGTTGCTGCCTGAAGCGGTTGAGCGTCTTTGTTCTTTGGTTCCCGGTGAAGACCGCTTAGCAATTTCTGTACTCCTGACCCTTGATGAGACAGGTCAACTCGTAGAGTTTGAAATTCGACCTTCAGTCATTCAGGTCAACCATCAGCTAACTTACGAGCAAGCCCAGTTAATTTTGGTACAGCATCAGGAGGCAAACTCAGAGGTAAGCGATGCTGCTGAGATGCTCAACCAGCTATTTTTTACGATCAGTCCTGCTCTAAAAGCCCAGCGACAGCAACGGGGGGCATTTGAATTCAGTATCACTGACAATCAGTACCCCTACCCTTATAAAGATGAAGGAAGACTGGGAGCGTTAGTGGCTTCCTCCTCATTGCCAGTGCGATCGCTTTTAGCTGAATTAGCCGTATTAGCGAATCAAACTGTCGCCTCTCATTTACACGCCTTAGCCTTGCCAGGGATTTACTGCGTACAATCTCCACCCGATGCCGATGAGCTTCAGGACTTGATCAAGCTGGGCAACAATCTCCAGCTAGATATGCAGCTAGAGCAGGAGGAAGAGGTTATACCTCAGGACTACCAACGCTTTACCCAACTGTTTGCCAAATCAACCGCGCCCAAAGTGTTGACCTACTTATTGCAGTCAACTCTAAAGCCAGTGGGCTACAGCTCTAAACCGGGATTTCACTTTGGTCTAGCGTTAGATAGTGGCTATACCCACGCTTGTTCGCCCCTGAGGCGCTATGCCGATTTGTTTGTGCAACGGGTGCTACTGGAAATGTTTGACCAAGGACGCGATCGCCGTTCTACCCGTTCCAAAGATCGCGTTACACTCACCCATAGCAGCAGCCACGGTAACGTCAACTGGAATGTTTTACCACCAGAGACGCAGCAAGAGTTGGAAACTCAAGCGACAACCCTGGTTCCCCATCTCAATGACCGTGAGAAGCTTACGGCTGATGCGGAGATTGATTTGCAGGGCTTAAAGAAAGCTGAGCAGATGAAAGAGCGCACAGGGGATGTCTTCAGTGGCTTGATTACTGGGGTGCAGTCCTACGGCTTCTTTGTTGAAATTGAAGACTTGCTCGTAGAAGGACTCGTTCACGTCAGCTCTCTTAAAGATGACTGGTATGAGTATCGCTCTCGCCACGCCTGTTTGGTCGGGCGCAAAAACCGCACCGCTTATCGACTAGGCGATCGCGTTGAAGTCCAAGTGAAGAGCGTTGATTACTATCGCCAGCAAATCGACCTCGTAACCGTTGGTGGCGGTAGCATTGCCCGCAAGGAAGATTTAGAAGAGTAAGTCATTTGTCATATTGGTCACTCCTCCAACGCCAGTTGTTAGTTGTTAAACAGCTACCCCTCTAACAACTAACAACTAATAACCAACAACTAACGATAAATGACAACAGACAACGGACAACAGACTAAACCCCTAATTTTAGGTGTTACGGGTGCTTCTGGCTTAATTTATGCGGTGAGAACCTTAAAGTTTCTCTTAGAGGCTGACTATACCATTGACCTTGTGGCCTCGAAATCAGCCTACATGGTGTGGCAAGCCGAGGATAACATTCGGATGCCACCAGAACCTGACCAACAGGAACAATTTTGGCGTCAACAAGCTGGAGTGCCTACAGGCGGCAAACTAAGTTGTCATCGCTGGGGGGATGTCGGAGCGGCGATCGCTAGCGGCTCTTTCCGGACGCTAGGGATGGTGATTATTCCTTGTAGTATGAGTACCGTAGCAAAAATTGCCACAGGTTTAAGTTCTGACCTGCTAGAACGCGCAGCCGATGTTCAACTCAAAGAAGGGCGAAATCTGGTTCTTGTCCCTCGTGAGACTCCCTTGAGCGTGATTCACCTCCGCAACCTCACCACGCTGGCAGAAGCAGGGGTAAGAATTGTTCCTGCTATCCCCGCTTGGTATCACCATCCTCAAACGATTGAAGATTTAGTGGATTTTGTTGTGGCGCGGGCTTTAGATCAGTTGGATATTGACTGTATTCCAATTAATCGTTGGCAGGGACATTGAGGAGTTGTGGGTGATGAGTGGGGATTAAAGCAGTACCCTAGAGTTAGAATCCAACTTCTAGCATTTTCTCAAGAAAGCAATCGCTGGCACCTTCCTAACTCAACTCAAAGCTCATAACTCTTAAAATGCCTGTAATTCGGATTGTACTGCTATTGTCACTGGTGGGCGGACTAACCTTGTTTGCCTTTTCCAATTTGTCGCCAGTACTGCCGCTTGTGTTTTTGGGGGTGACAACGCCTGCCCAGCCATTAGCCACATGGATTGGAGGAGCATTTGCGGCTGGAGTGGCAACTAGTTTTTTCCTGCAACTGTTGAACTCTCTTGTCAGAGGTTCTTCACCTCGGCGTGTGGCAGAACGCACTGAGGTACCGCCCCGAAGCCGTTCTTTTTCGCGGGAAACTCCAGAACCAGAACCGGAGACTCAAACTCGCTACAGCCCACCCCCACCCCCTCCTGAAACACCAACTAGTAGAAGCGAGTCATCGGATTGGGAAGAGGGTATTGATGAGGACTGGGATTTTGATGAAGAGCCAGCCGCATCAACTTCAGTAAACCAAGAGGCGAGTCGTAATTACTCCAGAAGTACCCCACAAGGCGATCGCACAAATTATGAAGTGAAGCAAGAGCCAAAATCTAGTTCCCAAGCGGGTTCTGTCTACTCCTACAGCTACCGGGATGAAAACGAGTCAGGTGTGGGCAGATCTGATGCGGTTTATGATGCCAACTATCGGGTGATTACGCCACCCTTTCAAAAACCCGTTGAACCGGAAGACGATGAAGAGGATTGGGGTTTTGAAGATGATGAGGAGTTTGATGATGATGAGCGAGATCCGAGACGGCGCTAGCGAAGCCCTACTGATTCCATTCTATTTTTCATCCTTCGCCTATAGTTGTTGCGACTGAAACCATTAGCAAAAATCGCTAACTTCCCTAAATCAAGTGGCAGCTTCCAATAGGAGCAGTATTCAAACGGAATTGATCTGGCTCCTGATTGTGATTACAAAATCTATGAGTGCAGGAGTTCACGAGACTGTTGCTTTACCAAGCCTGCCATAGCTGCTTGCTGTAAGCTCATAAAAGCCCTTAAATCTTCCCGGTCATACTTTTTAGCCAGCATTTGTCGCAATTGCTCCTCTGCCTCTATCGTCAAATACCCGGTAGCAATTGCCTGTTGGACAACGTTACGAATCATGAGCATATGCTTTGTCACCCTATATTGACAACAGTTATGGAACGTTAAGTCTTAGAAGTTGTTAAGGAGCTTGACGGTAAACATTGACCGTCCTCTAGAAGAGTAGCCCCCTCAGTGGCAGAAGCCTCAAAACAATAGACGCTCAATAACTTCATCTCTAGTACTTGTCGCAAGCTATGATGAATTTTATGCAAAGCTCATATCAAGTATAGATGAAGTATTGCTGAAGCTTAGCATAACCAAAGTAGGCACTCTCTAGCAGCTAACCAACGTTAGCAAATTCGTTATGATGTCCCTGTTACTTTGTTAGAGTGAATCGTTAACAATCTGGTATTTGACAACCTGGCAAGCCAATGGCATCTACTGATGAGCAGCTTGAAGCGAACTTTACAGAAGCGGCAAACAACTGGAATCTGGAAAAGCTCTATGTAGACCTTGCCGTTGCTAAGGGTAGGGGTCTAACACCAGTTGAAAAGAAATTTTTGAGAGGATTGCTTTGTGGCTACAGCCCTGCGGAGATTGCCGCTCAAGTATACAAAAGTGGTAGTAGCAGCGCGGTAAGGGTTTATTTATCCAATGGGCTGTACAAATACATTCAGGACTTGCTGCTTCAACAGGGCGGGTCGGGGATGGCGATTAAGAACTGGAGCCGCATCACGAATCTGCTGGAGAAAGCTGGTTATAAGCTACCCTATGGTCAACAAGCTGTAGCTGATTACCAACCTGAATCTCCTCAACCCTCAACTAAGGTTAGTCAGGCGATTGATAAGCATCAGGAGTGGCAGGCAGGGATTGCGGTTGAAGTCTTCTATGGACGCCAGAAGGAACTGACTCAGCTAAATGAGTGGATTGTTGAAGAGGGCTGTCGCTTAATTGCGATTTTGGGGATGGGAGGGATTGGAAAAACTGTTCTGGCTACCAAGCTAGCCGAACAAGCAGCCCCGCAGTTTGAGTCTTTGATTTGGCGCAGCCTTCGGTCATCTCCACGACTAGAAGACTTCTTGGAAGACCTTGTTCAATCGCTTGGTGAACAACAGCCTATCAGTCTACCCATCACAGTGGGAGGGAAAATTTCCTGGTTGATGGCGTATTTGCGATCGCATCGGTGTTTACTTGTTTTAGATCAGGTGGAAGCAATTTTGCGCCCTCACGAATTCGCTGGAGGGTATTGTGAAGGCTATGAAGACTATGGGCAACTCTTTGCGCGTCTGGGAGAAGAATGCCACAAAAGCTGTTGTGTAGTTACTAGTCGAGAAAAACCAAAAGACATTGCAATTCTTGCAGGAACAAAACTACCTATTCGCACATTCCAATTAGATGGCTTAAATACGGAAGAATGTATCAAGCTTTTTCAAATCAAATGTCAATCTGGTTTAGAGCCTGAACAGGAGTCAATTGTTAGGCTTTACGCCAATAATCCATTACTCATCAAAATTGCTGCAACGACGATTCAAGATATCTTTGATGGGGATGTTACAGAATTTTTGGCAGAAGGTACGATTGTTTTTGGTGATATCCGCGAACTATTAGACCAGCAATTCAATCGCCTTTCGCCTATAGAAAAGCAACTGATGTATGGATTGGCGATAGAGCCACGCTTGGAGATGTTACCTGTAGGGTCAGAGGCGCTTGTACCAGGTATGTCAAAGTGGCAGAGGTTAGAAGCGTTGGAGTCCTTGCAAAGGCGATCGCTTATTGAAAGAAAGTCCACTAGCTTTACACAATCCCCTCTCCTTAAAGTCTATGTCATTCAAAAATTAACTGACCAAATGGTACAAGAGATGAGTGCAAAGGAAGTTGCCTTGCTCGTTGGGCGTACTCTCACAAGTTTGCTATTCAACGACAACCAGAGTAAACCAGCGGCAACAAATCAAAATGGAACCTTAACAAGCTTAGCCGCAACGAATGAGGATGTAGTACCAAAAAGCTGATTAATTCATAGATAGCCAGGTTTAGCTAACAACTAAAAACTAATAACCTCTTGATTGTGAACAACTTATTACAAGGACTCAACGTTTTTATCATTGGCATGATGGGTGCCGGAAAAACAACGGTAGGACAGCTACTAGCCAATAAGCTAGGCTACCAATTTTTTGATACAGATGTCTTGATTGAGAAAGTTGCCCGTAAAACGATTAATGAGATTTTTGCTGATGATGGTGAAGATGCCTTTCGGCAGTTGGAATCTCAAGTCCTATCGGAATTATCGGCTCATACTAAGTTGGCAATTGCTACAGGTGGTGGCATCGTACTGCGACACTTAAACTGGAGTTATTTACATCACGGCTTGATTGTCTGGCTAGATGCACCCGTAGAAGTATTGGTTGAGCGTCTCCAAAACGATACAAGTCGCCCTCTTCTGCAAGATGCGAATCCGGCACAAGCTCTACAAACACTCCTTAACCAGCGGAATCTCCTCTATGCTGAAGCCGACCTCCACATCCCAGTAAGCGCTACTGAGACACCAGAACAGATTGCAGATGCGATTATTGCCAAGATTCCCACGGTACTGAAATCACTACCGGCTGACTCATCTAACCCAAATAACTGAGTTTTGGTATTAATACAGTTAACCCTGATACTGAAGTAAGAATACCTTCTCGGCGTATTCTATGTGTCTGGGTTTACTACTGAGGAAAGCCCCAAAGCTAAGCCGCATAAATAGCACAACGAATTCCTGTTTTAGCAGTCAAGTTTCATCGTGATGAAACGCTTAGAGGGAGTGGCATCAATAAGGAGGATAAAAAAGCAATGAAGCATCGTTTAATCAATGCTCTTGTTGTTGCTCTAGTAGACTTCGGCGGAAGTCTACCTGCCATTATGCCGCCAAAGCCTTACCCTTGTAAGTCCACTTAAAGGGTTTTGCCATAGTACGATTGAAATAGTCAATAAATTCAAGAATACGGGTTTTG